>Ga0070741_10001793_pt1 | contig 61923 bp, 73 predicted proteins | sample Coa_R1_4_FD_66440 | JGI IMG/M metagenome (GOLD analysis project Ga0070741, IMG submission 66440) | Surface soil microbial communities from Centralia Pennsylvania, which are recovering from an underground coalmine fire - Coalmine... | ecosystem: Environmental > Terrestrial > Soil > Unclassified ...
CCCCCCCCGATTCATTATAGGCAAAGACTTCGTATGGGATTGTAGGATGAGCGGTCTGAAAAAGTCGTCCAACTATGGTTCCGGCCAGGTAGTAAGTAGCGAAGACGTTTCTTTCGGAGTGTCGTTTGGTTTCGATCATGATGAGTCTCTTGTAGAAGGGAGATTTTTTAAGACAGCGTTTTTCCGGCTCCTGGCTTTAAGGTGTACAGGTTGGTTGCGGCTACGTTTTTCAGACGTTCGATGGCTGTCTTTTGGTGAGGTAAGAGTGAGATGTGTGTAATTGCGAGAATTGGTCCGAGACACGCTGCTTTTCGGCCCTCTGGACTATGGCCGTCGAGTTTTTCACGCAGAACTTCAACAATAAACTGTTCCTGGAGTAAGCGCATGAACGATGCGTAATCGGGTTTCGGCGTGCCCGTGTCGAAGAGATACTGCCCTTGACTGGTCCGGACTCGAGAGAGAATTTCGTTTTCGAAGTGAAGTTCAAGATGTCCGGACTCTGAGGGATACATCGTAGCTAAGTCATCGGGCAGTTGCCCGCCGGCTTCAGCGATTATAGATCGCAGGATAGAAATGGGGTCTTCGGGCTCCGTGTTCATTGGTCCAATAACACCAGGGAGTTTTGTAATCGTAATGATGGTGCCGTCCTCGGTTGTGGTTCGTTCAATTTTTGATCTGTTGATATCGGGGTGGGTAGCCGCCAGTGCTTGTCTCACAAGTTCGTCGGTTGTGCAAACAGACTCGGGAAGTTGGTATTCGGTGCCATCAATTTTTAGTGTGACTGTTTCTTTCTTAGGCATTTGGTGCTCTCGAATGTCTAATTTAATTAAAGGGAGCCAGAGCTTGCGTGTTGCGGGAAATCCAGTTTAAGGATCGGGCAACTGTACCCTTCCAGCAAGGCGAGATTTTCGGTCTCGCATTCGGCAGCTAACGGAGTGAGGTTCATGCCTTTGACGTAGTAGACAATGTCGAAGTAGCTCCGGTCTCTTAGGCTGTTTTGCAGAGTGGTGTAGATGAAAATTAGCCAGGCATGTCCGAAGAAAGTTACGTCCGGATGATCGCCTATGATTACTAGATCTTTTGGAAGAGCCAGCTCGCGGCGTACGGTTGCTTTGGCTTCTTGGTTCGGGACAGCAACGCAGATTGTTTTTCCTTGTCCCAGGGAGGTTGAGATATGGGCCAATTGATCCTTGAATATGGAAGGCAGCTCTGGTTCTACGGTAGCGACATGTGATTTCCTCGGAGTATTGAGGTCGGGAAGGCTTTCACTCAGGGCATAGGTGATTGTGCCATTTGGATCTGTTTCCCGAAGCACGTAGATAGATTTCAACGTACGAGTACTTTCTGATTGGGCCTGAGTCAGTACTTCAGCAGGAAGTTGGAATTTTGTGTGAAGGGTAACTGTCATACTTGTTGGTTCCCGCCAATATTTCGCGACGGTTCGCGGTTCTCATTATAACGAACGCAGTTCATAAAGAATAAATGTTTTTGAGCCTAGCATGGTGCTTTAGTTGGGATCAGGCACGCGGTTTGCCAAGCGAGGCGAGTGGGAGGCTCGGTTGTTGATTAGGACGGCTTTTGATTGCAAAGTGGCAACTCGGCTAAAAGTCGAAGAGCTGTGCTCGAAGCACGGGATTGTCGTGCCCAGAGTGACCTTCAACGTCAAGGGTACTGACGCTGGACGTGCTTATGTAGAGCGTAATTGGATCGATTTGAACATGGTTCTCTTTAGAGAGAACTTTGAGGACATGGTGGCAAATACTGTCCCTCACGAAGTTGTGCACTGTTGGCATTATGCTCTGAAGCTTGGGGGTAAAGCTCATGGGCGAGAGTGGCAGGGTTTGATGAAGCGCATCGGTGTTGCTCCGATCCCCTGCCACAATTTGAATACGGACGCGGCCGAGTCTTCGACTGGATTTTTTTCGTATCGCTGCGTATGCAATGTCGGGAACATGGTGTCCTTGGAAACGCATCGCAAGATCCAGGAGAACCCTGAATGGTACCGGTGTGGAAAGTGCCGGGAGCTCTTTGTGTTTGTTGGTTAGATTGTGGCGATAGTTGGCGTGGTTGAGCTGGCGATCGGGATTGGAAGTGTTATTGTCGCGGACGGGCTCTTAATAATTCGGACCCAATCGTGGCCGCTCTGCCGTTCCTCGTTTGGAATGCTTTCGACGCCCTGGTATTTCTCATTGGGAGCAAAGCTCGTTGCGCCGAGTAGTTGATTGACGTGGCTTTGCAAGTCAGTTCTGTCTCCGCTACCTAAGAGCCCTGAAGTCCGCAGACCGTCGTAGGGTACATGTTGAAGCGCGCAAAGGTCTCGCCCTACTTGTTCATGAAGTTCCTCGGGGAATCTGCGTGACTCGGAAACGTATTTAGCTCGGCCGAGCACGGTATCAACAGCACTGCCAAAAGCAGAACGATCGTACTCGTAGAGATCGATCATGCCGTCAAAGTGTCCGTCCTGATACTTATCAGCGATGGCTTTTACTTCTTTCCTGGTTGGGCCAAGTGTCCAGCTAATGGTTACGTCATTGCCGCCGGCAAAGCTGGAGCTTCTGACGGAGAACTTGATGCCAGGGAAGGTTTGGGACAGCTCGATTCTGAGGTTCTTTGCGGCTCGCGCATGGTCTGAGAGTGTTCCTGGCGGGATGGCCCACGGGTACTTGTCTTGGAGTTCGTGCTTTATGCGTTCAGTGTCGGTGACATGTTGTTTTGAGGCTTCTTCACGTGCAACGCGGTCGGCCTCGCGTTTTAGAACTCGCAGTTCTTGGAGACTTTCAACCTCGGCTTTGTCGGCGATCCCTTCAATGATGCTGATCCGCGTGAACGGTGAAAGTTGGTTAAGGCGCTGGTTTGCGGCTTCTGAGCCGTCGGAGAAGATAACCAGGTAATTATGTCCGTGATCTTCACATATAACGCCGCGTTTGCCTCGGTGGGCTTGCATTACACGCTGGCCAATGGCGAGACCTTGTGATGTCATTGGGGTAAGTTTCCCGCCGGTGAATTCAAATACTTGCGCAGACATTTTGGTTCTCTCCTGGGATGGATGACGACGACGAGGTTAAGTTTGGATTCCTCGATTTGCAGTGGCAGTCCGGATCGGTTCCGTAACACAGAACACAATCAGTGAAAGTGAAAGCTGGGGCGTTTGCTGTGCCATAAGGACGGGCCATTTCAAGATAGCGATGCGCTAGTTCATCGTTGGCCCATCGCCCGTCTTTACGCCTGTCTTTTGTGATGGTGGTGACAAAGCGAGTGTTGTGATTTAGATCAATAAATGGCTGTCCCGATAAATTGAAGTGGAGATTGGCTTCGTAGATGCCGTAGTGCGTGATGGTACCGTCAGTGCTTACGAGTGACGCTGTCGTTATACGTCGAATCATGGTTTTGTTTTCGGATCAGCCGAATTCGCTTGCGCAGAGTCCGCAGTCTTCACAGTGTTCCAATAGGTGATCGTTGCAGAAGGATCCGCAATAGGTTGAGATAACGTGTGGGTCGCCGCATCCTTCCTCAGTGCACGTGGCTTCTTCGTTAGAGTCCTGGGTCGGCGTCGCTGGTGCAGTAGTCATCATGGTAGTGCCAAGTGGCTCCTTGGGCTGCGAATTCTTCATCGGAACATTCATTACAGGAGCTCTCTTTGGGTTCAGTGCAGCGATCGTCGAAGTGGGTTCGTTTCCGCGGGCCTTCGTGAAAGCGCGAGTTACAAATGTGCAGGTGTTCTCTCATTGGTCTCGGTGATTGTAATCAGGGCGAGGGTTTCGGTGGGTAGCAAGACTGGTTCAACCGAAGGAATGAGTTCAGAGATAGGTATTGGGTTATAGGTCAGTTCGAGGGTTCCTTCGGCCAGTTTGAATACTTGCTGTGGTGGCTCGGTTTGATTGAGTCGAAGATCAATTCTTAGTAAGTCCAAGCGGTAATACGCATGGAGATTTCCCTCTTTGTCGAGGACCAGGAAATTTGGCGCGCCGTTCATGATTGGATCTGGGAGATGCAGTTGTAGACGTCGGCTACGGTGATGAATTTTGATTCAGCGCCGTCAGGGAGTTCGATATCGAGTTCATCTTCGAGCCTGACAGCTATGTAAGCCAAGGTATCGTCATCGGCGTTAAAGTCTGCGAGTCGCGCGTTTGGAATTAACAGCTCGTCGCGCTCGATATCGAGTTCCTCTATGAGGATAGCGTCGATGGTTTCCTTATGGTTGGTTTGTTTCTTTCTCGCCATTGTTTTAAATCCTATTAGTTGCGGGTTTACCAGCCGCTGCTTTGTGATTAACGTGAGCCTGCGCCAGTGGCCACGTGAGGGTATGGCGAGCCACATCTCGTCAAGCAGGGCCGTCGAACACCGTGCGACGGTTACACGCAAATTATGATGGTTGGAAACTAATGCACTTTGTTACGGTCGGAGTTTACTCATTGAGTGAGGCTGTGCCATGCGGCCGGAGCTACCATTGCCATATCGTCTCGCACAATGCAGTTGTTAGTCTGCCGAGTTTGTACGGCGGGCATTGGATATCGTACCGATCGAGTAGCGCTGGGTTGTAATCAATCAGTCTTGTTTCGGATCGCTTCTCTCTTAGTGCGAATCTTCTAAGCAATGTTCTCTTTCGCGTGGCGCCGTCGCCGTCGATATACCAATCTCCATTGGGCGTTCTTGTCTTAAGGACTACGTGATCAGCGGGGCTCTCTTTTGAGGCGATGATTTGAAGCGTGGCGGCTCCTGGGTATCGCATTCTGGTCAAGGCAATCATCAAGGCTTCAGCCAGGACGCGGCAGCCGCCCGAGTGCCATGAGACGAAGTGGGCATCGTCGGTTGTGAGCTGATCGAGAAGTGCGAAGGTTGCTGGTAGGTGTAGCCAGTGGCGTAGGTGGGTGCCCCAGCATTGATCTATTTGGATTTCAGGCAAAGCAAAGTCCTAGCTGTGGTGCTGTGGTCCCGGTTTCTGTTGGTGTTGTAACGTCGGCCGTTAGCGAGGACGCTGATTGCTTAATTTGTTTTGTTCCGAGGTTTCTGGTCGCAGCAATGATCTTTTGAAAGAACGTTACGATGACTCCTTGACCGATGACTTCTCCGGAGATGGTGATCGATTCTGGAAAGCGATAGTGTGCTGGGATGCCATGAAGCTTTCGTACTTCGGTGAGTGTAAGCCAGCGCCAGGTTGCGTTTCGGCTCCTATGTTTCACTACTGCGCCCGTCCCTTGGCCCGCGAAATAACGTTTTGATATACAAGGAACTGATGTGCTTTGATCCTCAAGCTGAGTTGAAGTGAACCCGTTGCCCTTTGCGGTCTGGGCCGCCCAATGGTTCGTGAGCCACGATTTGGTTTCCGCGGTGAAGTAGCGATCTTCGAGATCGCTTTCATCGTCTCTTATATCTGCAAAGGTGCGGGTGTTGGTTACTGGCTCGGGCCATTGGAAGTTAGATCCGGAATGGGCAACGATCACTGTGCGGGTACGTGCGGTCATCTCCCCATAATCGCGTGGGTCGATCACGCGAGCTTCGACCGTATAGCCAGCGCGCTCAAGGAATCGCTGCATCATGTATCCGGCGCTGCTGTGGAGATAACCTGGGGCTTCTTCAATGATGACGGTCGCTGGATTTAGCCGGTGGATAATGATTGCGGCCCACACACTGAGGTCGCCAAGCGGGTGTGCTTCAGGCGGAAGCGTTTTGTCGCGTTTGGCCCCCGTGGTCCTATCGAGTCTTCTTGCCGTGCTGAAAGGTTCACACGGGATCCCTAACGATAGAAGTTCGACGGCCGGTAATGCTTCGATGGGAAGGTCTTCGACGCTGAGATTGTACATTCTTGCGTCTTCGTGGTTTGCTTCGAACACTCTTGCGTACTGTTCGTCCACTTCAACGGCGAAGGCCGGTTGGTAGCCGGCGAGCCTGGCAGCTTCGGTCAAGAGACCGCCTCCGGAATAGACGCTGCCCTCTTTGCCGTTGCGGCAACGAGTACGTCGTAGTTCTTCAGATCTTGATGGCGTTAAGACGATCTGTCCTTCAGTAACGTTGACTTGTAGGATCTCTACTTCACCAAAGGTATCTGTGATCGCAGAGCTATTGAGATCGAGAACTGGTATCTCCCCGTTTCGTTTACTGGAGACTTTTCGGGTCCCGAGGTCGTTGAGGGTAATGGTGATCTGACGGTTTTTGAATTCAACCAGGACGCTTCGGGCTGGGGCGAATCCGGCGCGTAACAGATAAAGCCCTTCCAGCCAAACGCGAGGGGCATTCTTGTTCTTGCCGATGGTGGTGGTAGAAATTCGTTGAAAAGTGGACATGGCTTTTGGGTTAGTAGGGCGGGCCGTATTGGGCGTTTTGCATGTATCGATCTACGAGCCTGTAGAGTTGATTGAGGAACTGGCGGGCTTGTTCGACTGTTGCTCTCGGCGGTTGGGCCTTCTTGACGACAGTATTGGGAGTAGGTCCTTTGGTTCGACGAGGGCGGGTCTCGCTGATGATTAGCTGAGGGTCGTTTTTGGGGCTTTTCCCAACTTGCCGAGGTCTGTTTTGAGCTTGCGTGGAGATGGTGGCAAGGCATAAAACCGCTGTTAGGATTGCGAGAGTCAGGCTGCGATAGGGTCGTGAAATCATGTTGTATCCCTCGATGTGTGAATAGTTTAGGACTGCCGTTTGTCTGTCGTGGTGCCTGGCTGCCGCATTGTTTTTAGTGCGTGCCGGGCGATGCGGTTTCCGGGTGAGTATAGGGCTTCCCGTTTGGCACGTTGCTTGCTCGGATAGTCAATGTCGCGTTGGTTACGGCCTTTGCGACCGGCGCCGGGAGAGGCGAAAAGATCGTGAGGTCTTTAGAGAGAAGCGGCAGGCGGCTGTTGTTTCTAATTACGCCCGGAGCGTGGAGCCGAAAGGCTCGCAAGGAGATCGGCTGTAAGGTTGGTTTCCGGCCCGCTCGGATAAAAACGGATGGGACCATTTCCGAAAGGACCCGCGGGAGTGGAGCGAGCTGTCTGGCGAAAGCTAGGCTTCGTTTGATCGGGGATCGTAAACCCGATGGCGGAGGTTAACCCGCCAAATCAAAGACCGAAAGGTTTGGCGCCCTCTTGGGTGCTGCGGCTTGTCGGTTCTCGTGCGAGGTCATACTGGAGGCTGAGGCGAGAGCAATGACGAGTTGAATTGCCGACCGGAAATGGGCTGACCGCCAGCTCGTAGCCGGAATATAAATCTGGTGGCGCTTGTAAGGCCTGTGGGCGTCACCTTCCCGAACTATCGGGCGAGAGGCGCGCTGCTTGCAGTTTCGATTGTGAGCGGCGCGTTTCTGTTTTAGGCCGCGAGTGGCAAGACGTCTTGGTCAAGAAAGTAAGGGCAGTTGGCTTTGACGATGGCTGCAACGATTCGTGGAGGAACTGAGTTGCCGATCTTAGCTGTTTGATTGCCCTGGTTGCCGGTAAGAATGTAATCGGCGGCTAGCGAGCGGCCGTCGTCGTCCCAGCCGAACTGAGCCTGGGCCAATTCACGGGGTGTAAGCATTCTTAAACCGATATCATAGATGATGTATTGCTCGCCGTTGATGGTGATAATTAGATCTTCAGGTATGTCGTTCGATTTGCAGTAAGCGGCGATATCGTCTTTGTACTTTGTTAAGAGAGCTCTGACTTCTGCCATGTGGCCGCCGCCCGCTCCGGCCGTAATGGTCGGCATCGGTTTATCAATCTTGGAGCCGATGGCAGTGCCATAGAACTTGGTGAGCCAGATCACAGCAAGAGCGCGGTGGTTCTCCGGCATTATCGTGCCGATTGGTTTCAGGATAGAAACAGGTTTAGCTGCGTGAGTGGGACCGCCGGCGCCGATAAGAAATGGAGCGATGAGGGTGTTGGCTTCGACGATGTGGTCTGTCGTTACTGGAACTCCCTCGACAGTTGTAATGAATGGATTCGGATTTTGGAAAACGAACTTGTTGGCTCCGATGCCCAGGCGGCGAAGCGTTTTTGGAACCAGAGATATCTTTCGTTCAAAGATGGACTTGACCGGCAGTGACCAGTCAATACATTCGGCGGCCGTGCGGTAGGGTTTCAGAAGTCCCTCTTGAACTTGAGGCAGCTCCGGATTTCCGTGAGTTGGTTCAGGCCAGTATATTGGTTGATTGTCGGCCTTCGCGATTAGAAAGAATCGTCGTCGTGCGGTTGGCGCTCCATAGTCAGCGGAGTTAAGTATTTTCCACTCTACTCTGTAGCCGAGGTTGCGAAGCCTGGCGACGAACCGCTTAAACGTAAAACCTTGCTTAGTTGGATCCGGAATGTATTTTATCTTGCCGTCATGAGTGAGTTGAATCTTCCCATCTTTAACGTAGGGGATGGTGGGCGACCAATTCCTGAACTCACCGACGTTTTCTAAAACTATCGTCCACGGTTTCTTTATCTGCGCATACTTACAAGCGACCCAGGCGAGGCCGCGAATATGTTTATCAACGGGCTTGAATCCTCGAGCCTGGGAATGGTGAGTGCAGTCGGGAGAGAACCATGCAAGGCCGATTGGTCTGCCTTCGCAGATCGCTTCTATCTGTATATCCCAAACACTGGCTGTCGCGTGACGAGTATGCGGATGATTGATCCGGTGCATTTCAATCGCATCCGGATCATGATTGACGGCGATATCGACGCATCGCTTGAACGCGAGCTCGATGCCGAGACTAACTCCGCCGCCGCCGGCGAAATTGTCGACAATCAAAGGGTGTAAGGATTGGGCGGGCCGCGCAGTCTCGCGCGTAAACGCCAGCATGGGAAGCTGCGTGGCTCTGGCGCGGTTGAAATTAACTGCGGGCGTCATTGGTAGATGATGATGATCGTGGATGGTGCCGGTCGTAAGAGGCTCTCAAATATCGCGGCGTGACGTGCGTGTAGATCTCAGTGGTGCTGAGATGGGAATGACCGAGAAGTAATTGGACCTCAGTTGTCTTTGCGCCGTTTTGAAGTAGATGGGTTGCAAAGCTATGGCGAAGCGTATGAGGCGTGACGTTCTTTAGCTGGGCGGCCGTTGCGTATTGATGAATGAGGGCCCAGGCAAACTGGCGAGTCAACGGATTTCCCTGGTTGACGAAAACACGTCCGGATGTGCGGCGATGTTGCGGGAAGGTGTTGTCGAGGTATCGATGCAGCCACTCGACGGCTTGTCTGCCAATGGGAACTTGACGTTCTTTATTACCTTTGCCATGGCAAAGGAGAATTCTGTTTTCCAAATCTATGTCTTGATGACGCAGAGTAATCGCTTCGGAGATTCGGAGTCCGGCCGCGTAGAGTGTTTCGAGGAAGGCGCGATCGCGGAGTCCGTACAGCGATGTAAGGTCAGGGGTTGTTAAGAGTCTGGTGACTTCTGCTGGAGTGAGTATTGATGGCAACGGTTCGTCGGTCTTTGGACCAGTCAGGTTCACAGTCGGATCGGCGTCGATGTGATTGTCGAGAACCAGAAATTGAAAGAATGAACGTGCGCTGCTGAGGGCCCGGCGAATTGATTTCGGATTGAGGCTGGCTCTGTTGAGATCGCCCAGCCAGCGTTCGAGGTCGCGTTCGGTAAGGCCGCGCAGAGAGCTTTTGTTCTCGCTGGTCCAGCGTTGGAGGCGGGCGAGGTCTAATGAATAGGCCTGAATGGTGTTGGTAGACAGCGCTCTTTCGACTTTGAGGTAGTGAAGGAACGCATTGACTAATGGAGACCGTCTCATTGCTGTCGGTTTAAGTGGTTGCGTAGCGTCCGGAGACTTCGGTTTTGCTTGCGGCAGAGGCGGTAATGACATATCCGCGGGCGTCATAGGCGGCTCCGCATTTGCAGCTATTGATCGAGTCGGTGGCCGTCAGTCGCTCTCCGCACGGGCAGTCAAGGAACATTGGTGCGGGTTGTCCGACAGGAACGCTTGGATCGCGCTTGAGTGCGAGTTTTGTAAAGGGCATGTGATTCTTCTTTCCAGTTTTGGATCCTTCGTGGATGCCGCTTTTTAGTGAATGGTCTCTTTCTTAACTGCGGGCCTGCCGGCGCGAAGAATTTTGTCTGCGGCGCCGAGAATGCGTTTGGCGCTTTGCTCTGGTATAGGCTCTCCGTTGCCCCATCCCTGAATGTATCCACGGCAGAATTCTGCGCCTTCGAGCCCTAACGCTTCGCAGCAAAGCAGCGCGACAGATTCGGCTTCTACTTCTTGAAGGTTTCGTGGGGGCCGTTCTCCGTCTTCGAAGTCGGCTTCCGAAGTGTGTCCGAGCAGTACGTGCGCGGCTTCATGAAAAATTGTCTTATGCGGCAGTTGCGCGAGAGGGTTGATCGCTATTTCTCTATTCTTGGCATAGCCTTGAGAATTTCCGTTGGTGCTGGTGAAGGGTACCTGTGCTATGTCCAGGGTGCTGAGCGCGAGCGCTTTATTCCAGGATGGCATGGGTGGTAGTTCTAACTCAGCTCCTTCGGTCTGGGAGAGCACGAACCAGCGTGGTTTGTAAATAAAGCCGGTGATGAAGGCGTCATCCTGGTCGAGTTCACCTTCGTTAGTGTTTGCGTCCCCGCGTCGCTTAAACGTGACGGGCATGCAGAGATGAAGGGCCTTCTCTCCGCGCTTTACAGTGCGTCCTACGTCCTTCCATCCTGGGAACGTTTTGATGGGGCCCGGGTCAATGCATCTTAAGCTGCATTGCCACAAGGCGAGTAGCTGATTGCCGATCGAGTAGTTGTAAAACGCCGAGTAGGCTTTCATGACGGAACCCGGCTTTTCAACGGCTTCGCGTAAAAGGGTGCTGAAGTCGGGCGGCTGTGCTTTCGTCGTGGTCGTCGTCGTCGTGTTCATGTTCGCGTGCCTTTCGGATTGGCGAGGGTCTAGTAGGAGTCCGCGTCGCCGAGAGTGATCGACATATTTCCCGCTATCTGAAAGCGTTGACCTTTCATTGCTTGAATGGTGGCGGCTTCAGCGACGATATAGTCGAGCAGCTCTCCTTTTAGGTCGGGTTCAAGATCAAGTTTCAGAGTTGCGTAGTTGAGGTAAGCGAGACGTTTGTAATCGCGCGTTGCCGGGTCGTCGCGGGTCTTGTCGGCGTAAACGATGCCGGTGGGGAACAGATACTGTCCGACGACTTCATTCAAATTCATTAGTGCGCGCATCATTGCTGCTTTTGTGCGAGGTTGTTTGATCCCGAGTGCCTTGAAGAGGGCGGTGGTTACTTTGCCGCCCCAATTGGCAGTCGCCAGGACGGCTTCTGGAAACTCGCGGTATCGGTCGAGCCAGCGACGAAAAGTATCTTCGATGTCAGACCGATGTTTAGTCAGATCGACGCCTTCGACGGGCGCATGTTCGCCTGGGTACAGCGAGTCATACGCTGCGACGAGTTGTGCAGCGGTTACTGTTTTCATTGGCGTGTGTTTATTGGAAAACGGGAAAGGCCGAGACGTCTGTATAGTTCTTCTTGGACGCTTGGCTGTTGATGGTTATTTTCTGGTCTGCGGCCATTCTTAGGAGCGTCGGCAAGTAGTCATTGCTGACTTGTACAACGTCGTGCTCTTTGACGAGTCGAAGGATGGCGGTTTGAAAGTCTTCGATCCGTTGGCCGTTTGCAATTTGGGTTGCCATGGCTTTGTTATCTCATTCTGGTGAATAGAAAGACGGCCTTCCCGTAAGACACTTCAGCCTTTGCCTGATCGCGCGGTGTGCGGCAGCGTCTCTCGGCGGCAATAAGAACGGAATTGCTGTACTGGAGGAATGGTCCGAGGTGTTCGAGTGCGAGTGTGTTGCCGTGCAGAGCTGTTCGAATCGATTGGAGGCCGGTTTCGGACGCACGGCCGTTATGGCCGAGTTCGACTTGGACAGGTGAATTCATGATGTGATCTGTTCTGCCGGGCTGGCTTTGGCCTTTGCTGGATCGAACGGGTGATCGTTTGCGCAATAGATGCTGGTGTCTTGCATGTCGCACAGTTCAAGGATGTCAGACTCGTCTTCAGGTTTAGGACCACCTTCGTAGGAGAGAACTGCGCCATCGGCCGTCACTGCGACTTCATACAGATAAAGTTTGACTGTGGCTTGAAGTTCAGCGCCGCACTCGGGGCATTTGGTAAAGCTTGCTTCGGTGGCGGCAGGGTCTTGATTCTTTGCTGGGATTGGAGTCTTCATAGGATTGCCTTGTGCGATTATTGGATCCCGCTTCGTTGGCTCTTTAGTTCTGCGAGCGTGCACGGCTTGAAGTAGAGATCCAACTCCATGTTGAGTTGGATCAGCTCCGCGATTGAGATGTAGCCGAGCTCCCCGCCATAGCCAAGGTCGGCGAGGCCGAACGCCTGGTGTTGTCCTTCTCCGTCCTCGTTTGAGTCAGCCTCGGTGATGTACCAATCACAATTGCCCGCTCCGAAGTAGTGTAGATAGACAACAGCCTCATCTCCTTGGCCATTTGTCTGGTATGTCCTGGGCATTGAAGTAACAATGCCGGCGAGGGCGACGAGCTTGTGGAAGAAGAACTGTTGTTCCTCCCCGTAGCAGGCGTGGCCAATTGCGCTTAACTGGCTTCGGCCGATAAATCCATGGAGGGTTACGAGAGCGTTGGCGGCGTCAAGCTTCGTCAGCTTGGTCGCAGGGTTTGGGGTGGTAACAGAACCGGCGATTGGGGCAGTTGGATTTGGTTCGATTGGTGGATTCATGGCGGCGGCAGGCAGATTCAGAAAGTTGAAAACGATTGAACGATCGTTTTCTTGACTGCCGCTCGGTTCTTTGACTTATGAGATTATAAGAAGGCCAGTGGTTCGGTGAGGGCGTCGCCGTCTTTCATGCCGCGACGATATGCCGAAAAAGGAAATGCTCCGCTGAGGCGATTTCCCCATCTTTGGAAGTCTATGAGTTTTTGCGGGGTCCAGTCGTGTAGCGTAGGAAGACTGAGAATATCTTCTCCCTGCCAGTTTAGAGGCCGCCGGCGTTGGACGATCGCTACGCTTTTCCAGCGAACGATAGTTTTGACGCGTTCCTCGCAGGCCTCGATGGGTTCGTTGCCGGCGAGACAATAGATGTGTCGTGCCTTGCGGCTTACCCCGTAGTCGTCGAGTATCTCCATCATTCTGGTAACGGCGGGAAGTTCTGAGAGTTCGTCATAGGCAAAGCGCCAGGCGACTAGCGGTAGCCGAAGCCAGCGTTCGCATGTCTCTGGTTTGAATGAACGAGGTTCGAAGCCGCTATTAGCGTCGACTGTAGTGAAGCTCTCGGCCAATGTCCGATCGATGATTAGTTCCTGATGCTGCTTAGGCAGAGCTGACAGGTTATTGTCGAGAATGATCCGAGCGGGCGTTACGTCGTCATAGAGAGTAAAGCGCCATCCTTCCATTTCCGGAACGGAACAGATTGCTGGGCGGCCGTCATGGGGAAATCCAAGCGAGCAGTTTTTGGCTGGGCAGCCGCGGGACCAGAAAACCATTTTGTAGGATCCGGGTTGTCTTTCGAACCGGTGGTCTGGCCGTGCTTGCGGTCTGATGCCGGTTGCTTCGTAGATTTCCTGTTGTAGGCCAAACGTGCCGCAGCCGCCGATCTCAGTAGGAATGGAAAAGCGAAGCGCTTCCTGGGCTATGCGAATGGCGTTGGGAACATGCCAGGAAAAGATGACGGAGATCCACACGAGGTCAAAGCCTTCATTGCGCATGAAAAGGGATGGAACTTCTGTGGCTTCGCATACGGTCGCGCCTTTGGCGGTCCAGTAATTCCGCGCCTTCGCAATAGCCAGGTTGTAGGATGGGGCGCTGGCATTTACGAGTAGGATTTTCATTGGGTGACGGGTGGTGCGCAATTTCCAACTTTTGCAGTCCGCTGGTTTTCGGGGCGGCCGTGATTGCGAGACCAAGGCTCGCGCTTTCTGGTTTAGCAAGGGTTGTTCCGCATGACAGGGTATGACGTACCGGAAAGCGGGCAGACTTAGCACGCTGGTGCGAAAGGCATCGCAATGCCGGAGCATAGCAAGCGAGGGTGTATTCGGAGTTGTAGGATTTTTTGGTAGGGCGAGTTGCCCGCTCTGGTTCGCGCTTGGCCTTACGGCCTTGAGCTGGACGGAGCCGCAGCGTGGCGTCGTCGTTTTTTCTTTCCGTCAAGGTAAGGCTTAATCACTTTTTCCAAATCATCGGCACCTGCTGGCTTTGCGATCTCTCCGTCCGCGCCTGCTCTATACGCATCATCCAGCCAATCTACATTGGTGAAGATTATTACTGGGGTTTCTCGGTAGCACTTCCTCTCTCGGATTGAGTTGATTAGAGAGAGTTCTGCGAGCGGTACGCCGGCAACCAGGTCTGTAGGTCGGGTCAAGTCTCCGATGACTACAAGATCCAAGTGGTCTTCGTTTTCCACGATGGCGCGGGCGGCGTCGATGGTTCTGGCGGGCTCGAGTAGGCAACCGAGTCTATTGAGAAGCGGGCGGACCCAGCTTTGAATGAGGTCGGAAGATTCGACGTATAAAACTCTGCCCTTTATGGCGTCGTCTTTCATGTTGTCATTTTGACGGGCGTCTTTAGCCTTAGCCAGAGATCTGTAAGCCTCGTTGTAAGAGACGAGACTCCCTGGCTATTAGTTTCGGGTGCTTGGTTACGGGCAAGATAGGCATCCCGGATCACAAAGGCTGCCCATTCTACAAGTTTGTGGCTTGAAGGGGAAGAAAAATAGAGGGTGAGGGTGTTTTTCTGTGAGAGGACTGCTGTGGCCAAGCTGGAAATAGGCTGGCTGACAGAATAAAACCTGCTAGCAAGCGGGCTTGGATGTCAGGTGGTGGCTTTTAAGGGGCCGCTGTTGGCGAATCCCGACACTCGATAAGGGTTAGCTTTTGCGGGCGAGGGCGAGTTTGGGGCGGCTGGAAGGGGTCTCCGGATCGGCGTCGCTTGTGGTACCGAGCCGCCGGGCTGCTTGCGCTGACGAGCCGTATGACCTGGTGGCGGCGCTCATGGCGGCGGCTGCTACGCGCGACAAAAATTGGTGCAATTGCTCCTCGGATCGAATAGTTAATACCGATCGCGGAAGTTTTATTACTTTGCGCTTAGGTTCAGTGGTTACGCAAAAAAGTTTCTGGTTGGGGAAAAGCGATAGTTGTGAATCAAAGGAATCGGGGGTGGTTTCTACGGCGCCGCGAATGTTGTTTACGAGCCGGGTGATTGCTCCGGGACGTTTGTTCTCTTCTTGCGTGTCCTCGATTTCAGTCATGGTTGTTTGAGTGAGGCTCGCGGTCATAAGAAATCCGGGGCGGCAGTTTCCCCTGAGACAAAAGAAGGGCAATCAGTGTGCCGTGTGGTGGGATAGAAAGGGCCGAATTGTCTTAAAACGTTTTGAGTTTGATGGTGTTAAGCGGCGGGGCTTGGATAGCCTTAATGAACGAAGGGCCAGTCTTTGATGAGATTGAAAATCCCTGATCGGGTGCCGGCGTTTCGGATGGCTTGGTTGGTGGAGTTCGGTGGCAACGGGAAGCCGCGCGCGATGGCTTTCAATACTTCTCCGCTGAGTTCGGCGGTCGTGAGTTTGAACCGTTCCAGTTCGTCGTAGGCTTCCCATGATACGACCGAGGGAAGTACGTCGGCATGAATGACTTTTACGTCGGCTATATCTGTGACTACAAAGTCATCGTCAAGAACGAGAAAATCTCCGGGGGCGGGTCGCTTGACCAAGGTTCGGGAGGGAACATAAAGAGCGGCCGGTTCGAAGCTGGAAATCTTGAAGGTCCTGGATGAATGTTGCGCTTTGCTTTTGATGTCGTACATCAGCTCAAGCAATTCGCAGGATCGTTCCGGGGTCAGGAAGATGATGGCAGTAATAGAGTCCTGAAAGGCGTTGCTCCTGGGTATGCGGCTGGTCGGGAGGGCGATGGGAATGCTCATTGGTGCAAGCTCAATGGTGAGGTCAATGATTCGAGTTGACGGCGGGCTTTGCCTTAGCGGAGGTTGCAGTGCCCGGCAAATTCTCAATGGCGACGGTTGCCCCTTTTTGTCTCAGGAGCTTGGCTAACCGGCGAGCTTTTGTGTTGCTCGAAACCTTGATGTTGATATCACCTGTCGGCTTGGATACGAGGTCCAGAGTATGGTTGATGTCGTGGCCGGGCACGTTGTCGGTAATAGCTCTGGCGATTGCGAGTGGGGCTGGACCGACGTTGGTTATTATCAGGTAATACTCGATCACAGAGCGAAGTCTTTTCTTGACTGGCGTTCGGTTGATGCCGGTGAATTTGTTTAGTCGAGAAATGAATGACTGATGACCAATACCGACAAGCGTTGCCGCTTTGGTTGGAGATCCGTCGCTCTTTTCCAGGGCCTTTTCAAGCAATTCCTTCTCGCAAGCTCGAAGCGCTTTTTTCAAAGATGGCGGATCGCCGAGTTTGGCGCTGAATTCTTCATCGGTCATTGGCAAAGGATCCCCTTGAACGAAAGTTCAGATAATGAGCGTGTCGGACTCTCGTTCGGGATTGGCTGATGGTGGTCGTCTGGTTTGAATGAACAAGAATCCGCTAGTTGCCAAGTTGATTGCGGCTTCTTTGTTGTGGGCGAGTTCGGCGAACTCGGTAAACGGCGTGATCAAAGTCCAGATGTTGAGCAGAGCTCCCATTCCCATCAGGCGTAGAGCAAGGGCTTGGTCGCCGAGCCAGGCGCCAATGGAAAAGTAGTCATGCAGGCGGCCGTCAAAGAGATCCAAATCGAGACCGATCCCGTGCTGGTTGGCGCGAATTAATTTTATGAATGCTTCTGGGCTCGGAGGGGTATCTTGATTGAGGATAACGGGAAAGACGACGAGATCCGCGGTGTGTTGTGGGGAAAGGATTGGCTTTGGCGTGTTTGTTTGTGAATCGCAGCATTCGCCGCATACACATGCGCCTCTGATTGAATGTGCGCGGATAAATTCAACGAGCGTTTGCATTGGAGCTTAGACGGGAGAGTGCGCCGGCATGACGGTTTCGTTGTCGGTAACGACGTGAGCGATGGGCGCGGTGTCTGCGTCCGTTTCGTTGATGGTTTGAATCAGGCAAGTTGCGCATAGCGTTTATTGCGCGATCGTGGCGATCCTGAATGAGTTTCTCTACTTGTTGCCAGAGTTCTTCAGGTGATACGGGACGCCGGAGTTTGATGACTTCGGCGCTGTCGATCGTTATTTCGGTTATGCGATAGGACTCGGGGACGGAGTATTGATCTTGCCGTGGATGAATGCTGCGAATTAGAAGCGTGGCGAACGGATTGTGGCCGCGGCTCAGGTCCAGAATGACAGTTCCGCCCGGGGTTACTCCGCGGGCGTCGGCGATGATGATTGCTTTGATAAAAGAATTTTTTATCTGTTCGAGGAAGGCAGTGACTGGAGGCATGGAGGTTTCTACTTTCCGTGAGATTTCAAATTCAGCGAACGGTCAGCCAGGGCTGGCCTACGGGTTCTGCTGGTGCGCGGTTACTGCAATTGTTGGGCCATGATCAGTGATTGGTTAAGAGGTCTAAGGCGCTTGTCTACTTACCGCTGGGTTCTTGGTTCTTGCTGGAAGTTCGGAGGCGCTAGCGAATTGTTTGGGGTAAGGGAGTGGTGTGCCGATCGGGAAGACTTTGGGCTGCAAAGGGAACGCATATTTGAGGCATCCGGGGTGCGAGACGCGGGTGGTAAGAATCGGGAGCCAGTGATCAAGCCATGCGCGCGGGTCATTGCCGGGTTTATCGGCGCCGTGATTAACCAGGATTCCGCAAGCATAATCAAATCCGGATTCACGGTTTCTTATTTTAGAGATGGTTCGTGGTTGGAGTGTGGAGCCGTCGTCAAAAAGATAAAGAGTCTTACGCGATCCTCGTCCTAGAAATACGGTATTGGGCGAAAGGGACTGGTAAATAGTGCCGATGTGTCCGGGGCTTAGTGTGCCGGTCGAAGTGATTCGCGGTACCGGGTCTGAGAAGGCGACCACGCCCCGTAGCCCTTTGGCTCTTAGGAGCTCGCGACAGCGGCTGAGGAAGTAGGTTTCTGCGTTCGCTCCTACATGGTCCAGCAAAACGAATCGGCCGAGTTCTACACTGTCATTTGGATTCCCGGGAAATACGTTGGTGAGAACGGCCGGGTGTTGTGGGACAGAAAATACAGCCACGCCTAGAAGCTCAGGGGTCAAGCCATTCGCTTGCCAATGTTCTGCAGTGAGGGCTCGGCCGAAAAGGCCGAAGCGAAAGCGACAAGATACATAGGAGCCTGAATAGTGATGTTGTATGCAAAAACTCTTTGCGTCGTGAAATGTGATCGGGGCGATTTCGTAATCCGAAGTGTCGATAGTTTCGCAGGCGGGTCTGTAGGTTGTACGCTTGTCTCTCCATCGTTGACAGAGTAGTGGGGCTCGGTGGTTCATTTGGCAGGCAGGGTTCGGTGCTTAGATTTGGTTGGCAAAGAGTGGGTGCCGGTTTCGCTCGGCTGCTAAACGACTTTCTTCTTTCGCTCGTATTCTCTCTTGTTCTAATTCTTGCTCGCGCTGGATGCCCTCATAGATTTGTTCAAGTCTGATGGTGCAAAGTAATCGGTCTTTGGTGGTCACGTATCCAAGGAAGTCGTTGAGCGCCCAGGTGCTGCATTCAATTGTGTCGTTGTCGAGATCGAAGGCTCGGACTTCGCCTTCGCGAAGGGTTTGGTGTTTGTCAACGTATTTGAAATGTTGGCCACGTTGCCAGATGGGCCAACCTGCACTTGCGGCTTGTGTGCGTTCGATTGAATGGAGCAACTTGAGTTCGTCGGTTAGAAGTTTCCATTCGACGGTCTCGTAGAATTCGGGTTCTCCTTTTTGTCGCTTCCTCTCTGGTTTGTACTTCCAGAGCTCGTCGCATTGCTGGTGGATTTCTTTTATGCGGGTCCATCGGGCAAAGTGCCGGCCGTGCAGGGGATGAGCTTCTTCTTCTGCGATGATGCGGTTCAGGGCCTCATCGCGTTCTCGAAGTTCTTGTGCGAAGTCCATGTGTTAGTAATCGGAGGGATCGTAAAGTCTGTGCTGGAACCGTTGTTTGAGCCAGGGTGGAAGCCAGTGAATGATCAGCCGTGGATGGTTAAGTTGTTGGGCTGCGCGATACGTTTCAATCTGCCATTCATACTGCCACTTGCGGCCGTGATCTGATTTTGGTCGTAGGGCTCCCGAAAATCCGGGTACGCGTCGGTTGATTCGATCATGGAGTCCACGCCTGAATTCTCGTAGGACGGCGTCTCTTTTTTCCGGGTACCAATTGAAGCCGCGTTCAAAAGTCGCATTTGGGGGTGCGGCCAGGGCGTTCTTCCATGCGGTGACGTAGCCAGAAAGAGTGACGAGCAGTCCTTCTGATAAGTAGACTACGCGCTGCATGGCATGTCTGCTGGCCGCTGCTTTGTTTTGATTTGGGAGCGATGTTTGGTAGTGGAGCTAGCTGTACCTGATTCTCGGATCGATGTAGCCGTAGGCAATGTCGACGAGTAAATTGAAAATAAGAATGGTGAAGGCGCTAAACGCGACAATTCCGATTATTAGTGGTTCGTCGCGGTTGAAACAGGCATTAATAAAGTAGTTTCCGAGTCCCGGAAGTGCGAACACTTTTTCTACGACCACTGTGCCTGTGATTAGGAACGCTAGTGCTGGGCCGGAAAAAGAAACAACAGGCAACAACGCGCCGCGCAGTGCGTGATGCACAACGACCTGGCGTTCAGTCAGCCCTTTGGCTCGTGCGGTGCGGATGTAATCTGAGCGCATAACTTCTAACATTCCGGCCCGAGTTAACCGTGCAATGTAGGCAATAAAGATGGCTGACAAAGTAAGTGTGGGTAGCACCATGCTGCGGCTTGGAAATCCATCCCACAGTGCGGGCGGAAACCAAAAGAGTGTTAGCGAAAACAACAGGACCAGGACGGGGCCCAAAACAAAATTAGGGGTAGAGATGCCGAGTATTGCGACGGTCATACTTGCATAATCAATCCATGAATTTGGTTTGAGCGCAGAAAGGGTGCCCGTGATGATGCCTACGATTAAGGCAAATAGGTAGGCGCTCAAGCCGAGGGTCGCAGAAACGCGCAATCCTCGCCAGAGAATCTGATTCACGGATTGCCCTTCGTATTTAAGTGAGGTCCCGAAATCCAATTGTGCAAAGTTTTTCAAGACTTTCCCATACTGTACATACCAGGGTTTATTTAATCCGTACTTGTCGCGGAGGTTTGATTCGATAGCGGGGGCTAGTCGTTTCTCGCCAGTATAGAAATTACCGGGGGTCAAACGAACGAGTGTCCAGGTCAGCGAGATGACGATAAGCAGCAACGGAATGATGATGACGACGCGCCGAATAATGAAGCGAAGCATGTTTTTCTAGTTAGCCTCTTGCCGGGACAGTGCAGCTTACCTGAACGGAGTTTCAGAGTCGAAAGATTGGCTGCGCGTACACTCGCATAAGGTTGCTGGCTTAGACGGCAACTTTAGCGGGTATGTGAGGATGAGCTTGGTAGTTAAGTATTTCAAAATCTTCGAACCTGTAGTCGAAGATCGAATCCGGTCTTCTTTTGATGTTTAGGCGGGGAAGCGGATAAGGCTGTCGCGTAATTTGCAGCGCAGCTTGGGAGCGATGGTTGTCGTAGAGGTGGGTATCGCCAGTCATGATCTGGAGTTCTTGCGGGACTAGATTGCACTGTTGAGCGATCATGTGAGTGAGTAATGCGTAGCTTGAAATATTGTATGGGAGTCCGAGAAAAGTGTCGCTACTTCTGATAAATAGAAGGCATGACAAGTTGTTGTCGTTCACATAGAACTGGAAAAGAAGGTGGCACGGTGGGAGTGCCATTTGATCTAACTCTCCTACATTCCAGGCTGAGACGATTAGTCGGCGAGAGTCAGGATTCGTTTTGATTTGTTCAATCACGGTGCTTATCTGATCGATGGTTTTGCCTTCCGTAGTTCTCCAGGAACGCCACTGCGCTTGATAAATTCTGCCAAGGGATCCAGCGTCATCGGCCCATTCGTTCCAGATACTGACACCATTGTCGTTAAGGTATTTGATGTTGGTGTTGCCGCTTAGAAACCAAAGGAGCTCGTAAATGATCGAACGTAAGTGAAGCTTCTTTGTCGTTATGAGAGGAAAGCCCTCTTGGAGGTTAAACCGTAGATGATGTCCGAAGATGCTATGCGTTCCTACTCCGGTGCGGTCGGGTTTTGGGGTGCCGTTTTCGAGCACGTGTTTTAGCAGATCGAGATATTGTTGCATGGCCCATCTTGGGACTTCTCGCTCTTGAGCAGTCCTGTCCGTTTGCTATTCAACTTACATGCCAAGTTTGGTAGAGCCCTTGAAATACAGGCTATTTGGCTGTCTGCCGCTTTTTGGGTGTGGCTGGTTAGAGGTTGGGCATGTTCCTTGCTAAGTAATTGAGGGCGGCAAGGGAGCGCGCTTAATGGCCGGACAGTCCCCCCTATTTGATGGAGCAGGAATGGAGATGGGTGCAATCTTTTCTGATTGCCGGCGGTGGCGTTATGTCCTTTGGAGGATCTGGGATACGAGGTTGCCGGCCATGTGTGTAATTGGCACAAATCCAAGCGTTGCGACGGAAGTCATAAATGACCGGACAATTAGCAAGCTCATAAAACTTGCCAAGCTGTGGGGGTTCGGAGCGCTCTTTATGTTGAATGCTTACGCTTGGTGTTCGACGTGGCCGCATGAAATGAAAAAGCAGGGCGTGGAAGCTATTGGAGCTCTCAACGATTATTGGATCGAGGCCACGGTAAGGCGCGAAGATGTTTCAATGACGATCGCTGCGTGGGGCATACATGATTTTCTGAATCGTGGCGATTTAATTAAAGAGATCGTTCCTAATCTTTATCATCTTGGTTTGAATAAGGACGGCAGCCCGAAGCACCCCTTGTTCCTGCCGTCAACGGTGCGTCCTACCTTGTTTGCTTGATCCCAAAAGGACTTGTTTATGGGAACTACTTCTCTTACTGAGCCTCAAAGCGGCGTCCATGAGCCGCTGTCGGCCGGGACGGTTTTGCAGGGCCGGTACCGCATAACCGCTCGTCTGGGGCATGGCGGGATGGGTGCAGTGTACGAGGCTAGTGATGAGCGGTTGGGGACGCGAGTAGCGTTGAAGCAAAGTTTCTGTATCGAGGAACGATTACGGACGCAGTTTCAGTCGGAGGCGCGATTGCTCGCGAGTCTTTCTCATCCGGCGCTGCCTCGGGTAACGGATTATTTCGTTGATGGTGGTCGAAACTTTCTAGTGATGCAATTTGTCGAGGGTGTGGACCTGGCGGAAATCTTACTAACGCAACCGGGCCCGTTACCGCGTGATCGAGTGGTTGCCTGGGCGGACCAGTTATTGGATGCGCTTGTTTATCTTCACGCTCGCGATCGTCAGGTTATTCATCGGGACATAAAGCCTCATAATTTGAAGTTGAAGCCGGACGGAAACATTGCGTTACTTGACTTCGGCTTGGCCAAAGAAAGAACGAGCTTGTCGTTGTCGGAGTCTGAGAGCGTGTTTGGATTTACCAGACGTTACGCGCCGCTTGAGCAAATTCTGGATGAAGGAACTACGGAGCGAAGCGATATTTATGCGTTGGGGGCCACGCTCTATCATTTATTGACGGGCATCAAGCCTCCGGATGCGGAGATTCGCGCTTCGGCATTATCTCAGTCAATCGCAGACCCCTTGTTGCGGGCTGATGCTGTATTGCCTGTGGTGGGAGAGCCCTTAGCTACCATACTCGAGCGGGCGTTAGCGTTAAGGGCGGCTGATCGTTATGAAAGCGCGTTGGATTTTCGAATGGCATTGGCCGGGCTTGGGCGAGTAGACGGTGCTGAGGTTTTTGAGCGAATTGAGCCTGGCGATGAAACGATAGTATTGAATCGGAGTAGGGCAACGTCTCGAACGTTGATCATAGTTGCTGGGCTGATAGCGGTAGTGGGTGTTTGGGCGATGTTCCATTTCTGGAAAACTCCTGCAGATGCGCAGATGCAAACTGTAGAAAGGGCAGATGTGCCGCAGGCTTCGACAGGCCAGGATTCAGGAGATCAAAGTATCGTCAGGAGCGGAAAGGGTGCTAGAAAACAATTGGCGAGGGCGGACAAGCCGCGACGAGAGATAGTGGTTAGATCGCGATTAACTGCGACGAGCGATCGTAAGCGGGTAGCTGCGAATCATTTATCGAAAGTAACTTTGGCGACGAAGCCGCAGCCTCAGAGCAAATTGGCGGTAGTGAGACCGAAGCCTAAGCGGCCGTTAGAAATCCAGCCGGAGACATTGCGCGCTCCGGATGGTACGGAAGTAATAAAGTACGCGGACGGCCGTGTCCTGGTGCAGAGCAGCGGTGAGCGGCGTGGCCAGTCTCGACCAAGATAAAGATCATGAAAAGCATTCTTAGAGTTGTGTTGGTTTCGATGGTTGTTTGGCAATGTTCCTTCGTGAGCCAGGGCCAGAGCGTGGTGGCTTCCCGCGTGCTGGTGTGGAGCGGGAGTTTGTCTGGCGAACTCTTTGTGCCGATTACCGGTGGTGAGCGAAGCGGACTCGAGGGGCGGTTTGTCTACGACGCCGGTGGGTTCTTATTCCTGTTAACGAAATCGCTCTATTACGATTCACGTTCTGATTATTTTTTCACGTCCATTGGTCAGGGTCCGCGGCAGGGATTGCTGATGCTTCATTTCCAGTGCGGGGGCTGTCGAGGTAAGGGGCTTTATCGGACGGTGAACGGTCCGGAGCTTACATTAAATGATCTCGGGTCATTGAAGCTCTTGAAGGACGAGAAGGGGCTGTCAGTCCTCTTTACTCAGGTTGGCGACGGAGAGTGGCGGCCGGTGGCCGTGACGAGGGCTGACGGCGCGAAGTTACTCATTGAGTACGGCCGGGACGGTTTGATTAGCGAAATGAGGGATTCGGATCGGCGGTCGCTGGTTCCTGTTTATAAAGCGGGGCGTCTTGATTCTGTGAATCAGACTTGGACTGGCGGTGCCGGCAAAGTATCGCGCCAGTCTCTCATGGAATAGCTCTGGTTAGTTCGATCAGTTTCTGTTGCTGCTGTCCGATGCCGAGTCCTTTTAGCGGGCGATCAATCTTAAACCCCTTCAACTTCAGTTTTGATTCTATAGGATCGGCGTAATCGCTTCCTGCCAGAAGGGTGATCGTCGAGGCTTGCGGCACGTGCCATACGATACTGTCAACGACTCGGGTTCCCCAGGCCTCGCGTTCCCTTAATCTTTGTTTCTTTAACGTGTAGTTATAGGGGCCAATGACTTTGGTTGGCTCAAGTAATCCATGGAGTGCGGATAGGATGAAATACGGTTGTTCGGTTTTCTCGGCGTAGGCTCTAGATTTCCTGAATAGCTGTCCGGTGTAGAGGTCCTTTGCCGGGGCGTCGTGGTCGAGCTTGCCGGCGCTGCAGGCGATCAGGATAACTTGGATGGGTCCGCTGGCATTAAGAGTTTGAAAGTGAGTGGTCACGCGCGCCTGTGCCTTTTCAAGATATTCTAACAGCGCTCGTCGATCGGGGGGAGGGTCTCGGAAAAGCCTGCGTTGTTTGTAGTGACGTACGAGATAGGTCATTGGTGGGCTCGGCGCACGGTCGCGGTTTTCCACGAAGGATACTTACGCAAGTGAGTGGCGGCTTCGATCTTTGCTGCGCGGCGGGTTTGGGCCTCGGCATAAAACCCCGAACTAGAATCATCAGACTCCAGGGCGATAAAGAAGCGGGCGTTATTGATCTTTCGGACAAAGGCGCGCAAGCCTTCCGTTAATTCGTCTTCCGGTTCTTGGTCGCGCTGCATGGTCCTGTGCATTTTCTCTGCTTCGCGTTCGTGTTGCTGGCGAACGCTGCGGGCTTTTCTGGCGAGGTTCGTAACGTCTTTGTTTTTAGCGGCCGCTTCCAGCCATTCGGCTGGAATTTCGGAGCTCCGGCCGTGGGATTGCCAGTTGGCGAGAGCAGCGCGTAGTGTGTCGTCTACTTCACAGCGCCTTACGATGGCGGCCGCTATCAGCTCGCCGTCATACATTTCGAAGCAACCATCGAATTCGCGGCTGCGCGTTTGTTGATTCAGGATGCACTGCGCGGCGTAGTTGACACGTTGCTGGAAGCTCTTGGGTCGGTATTCAGGCATGGCGATCTCTATTGGTAGTCGACGGTGATGTGTTCGGGAACTGGAAATTCCGTGAGACAGTTGCGGCATTCAATTCTTTCGTTTTTTTCGTTGTCCTCTGGATAAGAATCGGCAGGCCCTTTCGCGGTGACAAGGATCTTAGCGTCCTCGGCGGTTCCTGCTGGATCGACTATTTCTCGCCAGACAGTTTGGTCGGTTAGAAGGCGAAAGCCGTCGCCGTTTTCGCCGGGCTCGTCTCCGGTGTATTCGCACTTGGGACATTTCAGGCCGGTGTTTGGTTCTTCACTCATTGGACTGTCTCACTTTGGTTAGTGAAGGCGGTTGATTCGCGAATGCGTTTAATGATCTCGTCGTGAGGAAGTGTAATGACGTCGGAAAAGTTGAAATAACGTCTGCCGATACGCGCGTAGATGCCGGTTATCGATCCGTAGTAGCGTTCGCTCATCTTGAAGCTCTCGGCGCCGCCTTCTCGTATCCAGCGGACCGGAGGCAGGACATTGAGCATTTCGAGAAACTTGTCTTCAGTGATTTCGACCGGTTCGGTCTTGCAGGCTTCCTCGGCGGCGGCGTAAACCACGTTCCACTCGCCAATCTCTGCGCCTGGATAGCGGAGTCTGATTTCCTCGAGTGTCTCGCCACTGTAAGTCCCGACCAATATTCCTTCCCGGCTAATGGCGGCGTCGATAATGGAGCTTTCGCCGGGAACGTAAAAGACCGGCTCTCTGAATTGTGGTTCTGGCATGGTTGTTACCTAGTAGAGTCTTAGTCGTACGCGTTGGTTGTTATTGCTGACGGCCGTGATGTGGGACGGTGGGTTGTGGGTCTTGATTTTCCCGGCCCTGGTGAGGGTCCCTTTCGGGTAGACGAACTTTATTTGCGTGACCAGCGCAGTCTTGTCTTTCAGGAAGTGAGTGATGTCGTGGATTTTGAAATCGCGCGGTACGCACTTGCCGATGATCGAGCGGATCACTTCGTCAACAGATTCCTCAAAGTCGATTTGTTGGGGGTCGTAGTCGGATTCGTCAGAAGGCGAAAAGGCCGCCCAGGCCTCGTTGTGTAGAAAGTCGATCGGGTCGCCGGTGGTGCCGACGACAAAGTCCACGTCGCTCACGCAATAGGAGCTCGCTTCGGTGAAGGTGAAGACAGGGCCTTTGGTTACTCGCTTCCACTGCGCTGGTGGCTGTTCGGAGACAAAGGAGATCCCGAACACGCCTGGCTGATGAAACCATGGCTTAGTAGTCAATTTCCCGGGTTTCCAGTAGAGGCGGCCGACTTGCAGTCGGCTGGTATCGCCGTATCTGACGATGTGCGGGTTTTTCAACAAAGGAGCAAAGGAGGACAGGCCGTATTCGGCTGTGTGTGTTTCTTGGTTTTGGACGACGTTTACTTCCTGTTCCAGTAGCAGTGGTGCTTCGTCGTAGGTAAAGAATTCGAGTTCGCCGACTTGCTCGCAGTCGTCGATCGATGATGGGTTGTTAATCGGAAGGATCGGCCTTGTGGTGATATAGGGAAGGGTTGTCTTGGCGCGTTCCGAGTCGAAGCTGAAGCATTCTTCGACGATGGCGGCGGTGATGCGGCCGCGATTTTGGGTATTGGCGATGAAGGCAAAGACCTGGTCTTTCACGAACGCGAGCAGCTCGTGATAGGCGCTATCTTCGATTACGCCGGCGCGGGTGGGTGAAAGCGGATTGACGGGCTTGCCGCTGGCCACTTCCAGGTGGAACTTGAAACGTGAGTGGGGGTTTTTGATTAGGATGAGTTGTCCGTACCACAGTACGCTTGAACGGCGGGCCACCGCTTCCGGATCGTAGCCGATGGTGAGCTTCGCTCCTTTGTAGGTAGTTGTGACGAGCGGTTTGTTGAAACGGGCCCACATCGGCAGCGAGGTCCGTACCGGCTTTCCGTTGAGGGTGATATTCAGAATGCCTTCGTATCCTTGTGCCGGGCTGGATATGTCGAAGATAGTGTCGGAGGAAAACATTCTTACTCCGTCTTTGGCTTCGAGGGCCTTGTGGAGCTCGCCGATCATAGCGGCCTTGCAGCGCACGTAGATGGAGAGTCCTTTGACGGGTTTGCGAAGTTTGCGCAGCCGCTTGAACCAGGTCGAGTAGTACTCCTGATCGGACCACCAGCGCGAAATATCGAGACTGAGCCGGAGTTTACCTGAACTGAAGGTAACTTCTTCTACGCCGTCGTGCGTCAGGAGGCTGACGATTCCGATTCCCATCGGGTCCTGGTCTTCGATGGTGGCGTTGTCGAATTGTGATTCGGCGAGTTTCAGAAGCGTGTGAAAGCCGTCGACGCCGTTCAAGAGTCCGTGGCCATCGTCGGTAATCGAGAAGCCGTCCGGTGTGATCTTGATCGCGACGTTTTTGGCTCCTGCCCTTTGCGAATTTTGGAGTATCTCGGAAATCGTTTCCGCGACGTTGTTGTGAAACAGACGTTTGATCGACGAGCGGATGCGATCTGTATTTACGAGGACGCTCAGGTGGCTGGTATCAGGATTTGTGGTTCTGGACATGCGGGCTTTCCTTCAGTGTTTCTGGCAAGCTGGTCAGTCGTCTTGTACTTCCCGCTTTCTTGTTCGAGTGGTGTGCGCAGAAATACAATCCTGGTGCTGCAGGCGGGTTCAAGCCAGACCTGCCGGCGCAAAGCGCGGCTGGTTGGAAAGCTATCTACAGATCGAGCGGGGTAATGGATTATTTGGCCGAAGCGGTCTGCGGCGTTTTTAGTTGGAGGCTTGCGCCGGGTGAGTCAAGACGGTAAGTAAAGCGATCTCGTTTAGAGTTTGCGCAGTGTGATTGGTCCGGCGCGGAGTCCGAATTCGGCGTTTCAGGTAGCGCGCGCGGAAGCGGGCAAGATCGTCGAGGCTGATGCTCGGAGGAAGGGCGGGCGCATTTGTCAGGTAAACGGCTTCGGTGAATGCTGACTGTACAGGACGCAGTAGGCGACTCGGTTTTACCGAAGCGTCGAAATCATCTTTCCCCCTGAGCCCGCTGGCTGGGAATTCATTAGGCGTAGTGCCGCTAATGCGCAGTGGATTGATATCAGAGCGGTAGACGCTGGTTGAGAGGTAACCTACCAAGCTGAGGATCAGAATCATTGACGCGATGTTCGCGATCTTGCGGATAGAGCCAGCGCTTGCAGGTTGGCTGGCTTTCTTATAGGCCGCGAGTGAGACGACTCGCTTTGTTCTAAAGTCTTCGACGGTCGGTTCGGTAAGATCAATTGCGATTCGGCTGTGGCTCGTCGCTCCTGCGGGCGTTTGATGATTGCGGCTCAGGATAGATGGCTTGCCGGCGAGTTTGGTAATGGTTTCATCGGAGCGCGCTGCCGTAATAGTTTCTTCAGAAGTAAAAGCAGGCGCGATGATTCCGGAGGTCAATTGTTCCAGCATCTCCTTTGCCGAAGCGGGACGTTGTCTTGGATCGAGGGAAAGCGATTTCATGATGAGTGAGGCTAGTGTCTGGGGGACGCCTTTGATCAATTCGGAGATTGATCTGAGCGGGTCTTTCTGTGTAGCTCGCTTTTGATTGATGCGTTTCAGCGCGTCGACCGGAGCAGTACCGGTTATCAGGTGGTAAAGGGTGGCGCCGAGAGCGTAGAGGTCCGAATAAGTATCGGTGGGCATCCCCTGAATTTGTTCTGGCGGGGCGTAGTTCGGAGTATAGGCGAGGATGCAGACGCTTTCGTCGTCGGTCTCGTCACAGTCTTCCTTCGCCAATCCGAAATCAAGCAGCACAACATGGCCGTCGGGTGCGAGTTTGATGTTGGCTGGCTTAATGTCGCGATGGGTTATGTGCGGTGTCTGATTGTGTAGATAGTCGAGTATTTGCAGTAAGTCGAGGGCCCACAGCTTGACCTGGTGTGGAGTAAATGGGATTTGCCGCGAGTTAAGCAGTTGTCCGAGATTCAGGCCGGCGACGAATTCCATTGCCATGAAAAGGCCGTTCTCGGTCTCGAAGGTTTCAAAGACGGAAGGAATTTGCGGGTGGTCCAGACGCGACAGGATAGCAGCCTCGCGCTGGAAGGAGTCGCGGAGGTCGGTGTCGAGCGGCAGCATTTGCTTAATGGCTACGCGCTGCTGATTCGCCTGGAGGTCGAGGGCTTCAAAGACGATGCCCATGCCTCCGGTGCCGAGTTGATTGATGATTTTATAGCGGTCATTGAGTATCAGGTTTACGAAGAGCTTTAGTTGATTCACCATTGCCTGAATGCCCTGTGCCGGTTGTCAAATACCAACGGGAATGCACTCGTGGTGTCGGGTGTGGCCAGAAAAGGCGAGTGCGCCCGCAGAGAAAACGATCTCGACTTTCGATTTTAAGGGGTAGCTTTCCTTGGTGCGGGTTGCGATCCTAGATGACCGGATCGCGGTAAATGCTTTTCTAATATTAATACTGGTTTTCGCTTTGGGAGTCAACTTTTTTTAGGCGGCGGATCTTAGTTGGGTGCGTATCGTTTCGTCGGGGTTCCAGAGGACCTGGGAAAGGTCGCAACGGCCCTTTTGATCGAATTCGATTCCTTCTTGTTCCAGTAGCAGTTGTTGCTTGTTACCCGGAAGCATTACTTTGCCTGTTGAACACGCTCCTTTTGAGTTAATGACTCGTAGCCAAACAATCGGTGTCGCCCAGGGCGTGCATGGCCCAGCCGACAGTTTGCGCGGTATAGACCGGACCGTTGTCGTATAGACCGTCGAGGATTAGGGCTATTTGGCCGTAAGTCATCACGCGGCCGCGCGGGATCATTCTGGCGAGTTGATAGATTCGCTCGCGGTACTGGTTAGCCATTCTCGTATTCTCGCTGTCTTTCTTCTTCCAGGTCTCGTTCTTCCTGGGCGTAATCATCTTCAAGGTTGAGACCAATAGGGTCGTCTTGCATCTGTTCAGTGATAGTCATGGCGGCGGTCCTTCTAAAGTTGAGCGGAGACTGACGAGGGTGGTGAGGTAAATACTTCGTCGGCGGCTATCTGTGCCTCGGGAGCGGCGGGCTTGCGCGCCTCTATGGTCGACGGCCTTTCGTTGTAATTGTGTTCGGCGGCGCTGATAAAGCTTACAAACAGTTTAGACGGTTGAAGGCTGCGCGACTTGAGCTCCGGATGAAACTGAGATGCGACAAACCACGGATGTTCGGTTTGGGGCAGTTCGATCATTTCGACCAGTTTCTTGTCGGGAGAAAGGCCGCTGAATTGAAGGCCGGCTTTCTCGAGCTGCTCGCGGTACTTGGGATTAAATTCAAAGCGGTGGCGATGGCGCTCGTTGATTTCGAGCGTGTTGTAGATCTGCGCTGCAAGACTTCCCGGGGTTAGTCGGCATGGGTAGCTGCCGAGCCTCATGGTCCCGCCGAGGTCGGTTACGTCCATAAGGTCGCGTAGCTTACAGATGATCGGGTGTGGAGTGTCGGGATCGATTTCGGTACTGTTTGCGTCAGTCAGGTCGCACAGGGAGCGAGCTATTTCGACGCAGGCTAATTGGAGACCGTAACAGATTCCTAAGAAGGGCGTGTGCAGTTCTCTGGCAAACGCAATGCTGCGCATGATTCCGTCAGTGCCGCGGGCGCCGAAGCCTCCTGGTACGATGATGCCGTCTGCTGACGCGAGAGTTTTGAGGGCCGTCGCGTCGTCAGTGATTTGTTCCGAATCGATCCAGCGTACGTTGGCTTTCAGGTTTTGGGCGGCGGCGGCGTGTGTAATAGCTTCGCGCAGGGACTTATAGGAGTCCTGTAGGTCAACGTATTTTCCGACGATGGCAATCTCGATGGTGGGCCCGCTGGGGTTCTCGATGCGGTTTAGTAATTCTTTCCAGGCGTCCAGATCGGCCACTGTGGCCGCGCGATCCTGTAGTTGAAGTTTATTGATGATGAGATCGTCGAGTCCTTGATAGTGAAAGACGAGGGGGATGGCGTAAATGGATTGGACGTCGGCCGCCGTGATAACGGCTTCCACGGGTACGCTGGTAAAGAGCGATATCTTTTCGCGTAGATGGTGGGAAAGCGGCCGGTCAGCGCGGCAAAGAAGAATGTCGGGGTTGATGCCGATGTTTCTAAGATCTCGTACGGTAGCCTGCGTCGGCTTTGTCTTCAGCTCTCCCGCGGCCTCGATGTAAGGCACAAGGGTGAGATGAATGAACAAAGTGTTTTCAGTGCCGAGGTCAAGACGCATCTGACGAACGGCCTCTAAGAACGGCAGCGATTCAATGTCGCCAACGGTGCCGCCGATTTCCACAATGATCACGTCCGGGGAGTTACTGTCGCTCGCGACGCCGGCTTTGATGGCTTCCTTAATTTGGTCGGTGACGTGCGGAATAATCTGCACGGTTTTCCCAAGGTAGTCTCCGCGTCTTTCTCTCTCAATAATTGATTGGTAGATCCTTCCCTGGGTCCAGTTGTTCTGTTGCGATCCCTGTATAGAGGTAAAGCGTTCGTAATGGCCCAGGTCGAGGTCTGTTTCCGCGCCGTCGTCGGTGACAAAAACCTCGCCGTGTTCCAAAGGCGAAACGGTACCCGGGTCAACATTGAGATAAGGATCGAGTTTGCGAATGTCGATTCTCAAGCCGCGCGACTCGAGTAGACAACCGACAGAAGCGGAGGCGATTCCTTTGCCGAGACTGGAAACGACGCCGCCGGTAACGAAGATGAATTTGGTCATGGGGGCTAGGGTTAGAGTCTTAAAACGTTTTGAGTTGGCTCCTTCGCGGCAGGGCCGGCCGCCTTGCGTATTAGAAGCAAGTGGCGAGCCAGTCTCTTGAGGGTGTTCCCCGACTGTCTTTTTATTTTCATGGGACATAAACGACCTTTGGGTGGTGTGAAGGCTTGCAGTGGTTTCGGTCCCCTCGAAAGGCTTCTGTTGCAAAAGCTGGTTTTAAGGTACTTAGGCGCGGGTCTGGGGAAGGAAAACCGGCGTTTGGCATGCCCTGTGCAAGACTTTGCCCGCCCGTCTGCGGCGGGGCTGTGAGATGGAGCTTGTTACCGAGGACCTGTTGTACCAGGAAGGCGGCTTGAATGGCTGTCCGATTGGTGGCGTGCCGAAGTGGATTGCGATCGGCGGTGACCGGCGGGGTGGCGAAGCGATTACCTGGGCCACGCTGATGACTGGTTTTGTCTGGCGGGACCGAGAGCATTTCCTTTTTGTGTTTGACGGCGGTCTGCGAGTTGAAGACGAGCTTTGGATCAAATACGACGACGAGTGGCGCGGCTTGGTGGAGGTAAAGGCGCGGGTCGTTTCGGTGGTGGCGCGGAGCGGTAGCTTTGAGATTCAAGCAGCGGGTACGACGACTGAAGTAGTGCGCGTGCTGGCGGCGTAAACTTAATGGCTGAATTTTCTAAATTGTCTCGGATTCGCGAACCGGAGGAAGCGTTCGCGTTCAGTCGTTTTCTGACTGATGGAAGCGGACCGAACGCGTTGCACGTGGTCGCGCCTGATACGGCTATGGCGCGCGTTGTTGCACATGCGCAGGCGGCCGCGCGGACTGATTCACTGATCTTGATTACGGGCGAGTCGGGTACTGGCAAGGATCTGCTGGCGCGCTTTATCCATTCGCGCAGCGAGCGGCAGGATCGCGAAATGGTTTCGGTCAATTGCGGGGCGTTTACAGAGAGTCTTTTTGAAAGCGAGTTCTTTGGTTGCGAAAAGGGCTCTTATACGGGAGCTCACGCGACGCGGGCGGGTTTGTTGGAAGCTGCGGACGGTTCGACTTTGTTTCTTGACGAGATAGGAGACCTGGCGCCGGCGATGCAGGTTAAGTTGCTGCGCTTTTTGGAGCAGGGCACGTTCCGGAGAATTGGAGCGACCAGCGATCGCCGTGTGAACGTGCGGGTGATAGCGGCCACGAATCGCAATCTGGAACGGGAAGTCGAGAGTGGACGATTTCGAGCGGACTTATATTACCGGCTAAACGTTATTCCCCTTGAGATGCCGCCGTTGCGTGAAAGACGGGACGAGATTCCGGAGCTCATCGAATATTTTCTTTCAATCTTCCGGCAACGGTTACGGAGGCCTAAGCTTACGTTGTCGCTTACGGCTGAGGAAAGATTGCGAGGCTACTCGTGGCCGGGAAACATCCGGGAATTGCGTAATCGTCTTGAGAAGGCTTGTGTGCTGAGTAAGTCAGATATTATCACTGAGCGGGAACTTGAATTTGCGGTGGAAGATTCAGGCGTGGCGAAAACGGAGTCTATTTCGGAAATAGGTTCGCGGCCGGCGTTTGCGATCGGGGCGCAGTTCTTATCGTTGGACTTAGTGGAACGCGGGTATATTTTGACGGTGCTTGCGGAAGTCCAGGGTAATCGGGAGAGAGCTGCCCTTATTCTGGGAATATCTGCGCGGACACTTTATCGGAAATTGCGTGAGTACGAATCCACGACGGTTGATCTAGAGATTGGTGAGGGCCAGGCGCGCTCGCGGCTGGTTCTAAAAGCGGTTGGGTAGTTGGCGGGTTATTCCTTCCTTTATTACTTTCGCGTAAAGAATCCTTTGACAGTTTCGGGCGTGGGGTAGATCGATCTCATCGAGCCTGCCGCGAGGTTTAATTCGCATCCGAACCGTTTAAGGTCTCGGGTGAGTATCAGTCGTGTCAGAAAATCAGAGGCCTCGGCGGCGATGCGCTTATTGATATCGCGGGATTGTTGATTTGAAGCGACGAGCTCGGCGCACGATTGTCTTTTCGTGAGTAACTTTTCTCTCTTGGCAATAAGCAGCTCGGGGTGTTGGATGGAAGGTGCTGGGAGTGCCTGGCATATTTTCTTTGAAGGAAAAGCTTTTCGTAGTTGTTTTTGGTTCAAGGCGCTGCCGAGCAGGACCTGGCCGGCTTCCAAATGGTTTCCGCAATCGAGCCACCAGACATCTGGGGCTTCGTTGGGTTGATTTTGTTCCAGTGTGCGGGCCATTTGTTGGCGCGCGGCCGCGTTGTCGACGCAGCCTACGACAATCCACAGAGGATCGCTGTAACGGTCATCTTTTTTAATGATTGAGGGCTTGAAGCGGTCGATGACGGCCGTGATGTCTACGCCCCAGGCGGCGCCGTAGCGATAGGCGAGGGTGGCGGCTTTGAGTTTGCCTACTTCGGCATCACAAAACAGTTGTCGGTTCACGTTCCCTGGTTCTACGTGATCGTCGTCGATAAAGAAGGCGCGGGCGGGTATGGAGACTTCCTTTAGTCCCTGGAGCAGGCTGCCGATACTAGGTGCGAGGTGTGAACCGGTGCCGCCGCAGCCTACGAGCAGAATATTGATGTAGTCGTTTTTGGGTAGGCGAGTAAGAATGGTGGCCGCGTTCAAAAAGCCGAGGTCAAGTGAATTAACGGCTGAAGCTGTGGTTCGTCTTTTCATGCGGACACCCTGGGTGGGGCAGCGTTTGGATTTGGAGCGCGGCCGCCAATTTCCTGAAGCTCTATATTGATTTCATCGGTTGATTTGCCGTAAGACCTCAAACTCTTTCGCCGGCGGCAGACTTTACAGGATTTGTAGAGCTCTCCGGTTTGCTTGTTTTCTTCAAGGACAATTCTGCTGCAAGTAACGCATCTGCCTTCGTCTGCCCAGTCGGCGCGTCTCTGCGCGCGGGCTTTATTTTCTTCAGTCCGATGGGTATCGCACAGGCGAGTGTGAGGCGTGGTAACGCCGCACTTGGCGCATGTGGTTCGTTTGCTCCATCCGGGTTTATTCGGCATCGAAGTCTACCTCGGTCTGGTCAATGTCGGAGCTGTCGTAGTCGTCGCTACATTCTGAGATGCCGGCAGGGAGTTCGAATATTTCCCCGGCAGGGATTTCGTCGAAATATCCGTAGCATCCTACCCGCAAACGGATATGCGGGTCGTCGAAGATGTTTCCGATGACTGCGTAGAGGCGAAAGCCTTGTTCTTCGTCATTGTCCTGTCGGCTGAAGCGGCCGTCCATTCCGTGGTGGCTGTGAAGATCGATCAGGGCCATGGCGTAGCTCGATCCTTCATCTTCGTCGAGCGGGTGGACGCTGATGCTGGTTGCTTCCTGTCTGGGTTTGTCTAATCGCCAGCGATCGTTACCTGAGTTCCAGCGAAGATGAAAGAGGGCTTCTATGGGACTGCCGTTTTCTACGCAGATGCTTCTAGCGGTGTCGAAGATCTTTGCAAGATAGGTTGCCGGCACTTTGGGATGATCGAGTTTAACAAAGCCTTCTATCGTTTCGAGGCCACGAACGTCTGCGTAAGCAATTTGTATACAGATCGACAGCCCAGGGCGCTCGGCGTAGATGAAAGTTCCATTGGCGGCGAAGATGTAGCTATAGAGGGTTCCCTCGGCTGCGGCTGCGGCTTCAGCCTTGGCAAGCCAATTGGCGCCTGGTTCGGCGATGATGTAGTCGGCGAGTTTAAGCATGGGAATTACCAGTCTTCTTCTTCGTCTTCTTCTTCATCTGCGGTGGCGATTAGTTTGGCGATGGTGTTTTGAAGGCTGGAACCGGTTTGTAGTAATTCGTCCAGAGGAAACTTGGCCCCGGACTTGGCCAGTTCGAGCAGCAGGGTCCTTACGTCGCTGCGATGGTTTTTGGCTTTACTTGAAGACGTGTGGCCATTGAAAGGAGAGTCTTTGAACAGTGTCCAGGCATCGTTGATTGTTTCGATCGAGACCTTTGGTCTCTTGTTGGCTCCCCAGCAAATAGTGTTGCTGTCAAAAACGTTGGGAAGCGGTGCGCGGTAGAGCTGCGAATTGGGAGTGAAGGCAGTTTCTTTGATGGCCCAGATGTAGTAAGTGCTGGCGTAGCCAAAGAAAACGAGCGATGGAAGATAAAGAGTTCGTTCGATGTTTCGGCGGCCGTTGATGTCTTGGATCAAGAGAAGGTGCTTTTGGGCGGGAACAAATAGAGCGACGAAGTTTCCTTTGGGGGTGCTGCCGCAGCGGATAACGTTGGCGGGGATCCAGCCTGAGTCTACCGGCGCGTTTTTGAAAGCGGCATTCACGGTTGGCGAATCGAGAAACTTATATTGAAGATTCTTGCCGTTGCGGATAGTCAACAGATATTGCCCCTCGAAGATCTCAAGGGTCCGCAATCCTTGAAGTCTTTTTCTACTTTTTGTTCTTTGGCTTGGCATTGGGGCCTTTCGCTCGCTGGTAGAGGTTTAGGGCTGCTGCGAACCGCTCTTTAGGGTCTTCTTTCAGCCATTTATCGAGTGTTTCAATGTTGGTTTGAATTTGCTGTGCACGCTTAAACTCTTTCCTCAGAAAAAGGATGTTGTCTCGGGACCACGGCAGGTCGAGTTCCATCTCGTGGTAAAAATCGTAGAAGAAACAACCGGTGTTGTAATCAATGATTCGCAGGACGATCTCGAAGTGTTTTAGTGGTGACCGTTGTTTCTTAAACACGTCAACAAGGCGTCTGGACTCGACGTAGCCTGTGGGCCTGAGTTCTTTGGCGAGGCCGTGTTTTTCAACCAGGTGAGTCCAGTATTCGGTTTCTTCTTCTGCGTTGGGTCCGAAGCCTTGGTCTTTGAAACGGTAGAACAGCATTCCTAATTGGAATGATGGAATCATGTCTTGAAAGTCATATGTGTGTTCAAAGAGGTCCGGGTTAAAGGAGTAAATCGGGATTGGGTAAGCTTCCGGGTCCTGTCGCTCGTAGATAACGAGTTGTTGGAACCAGTCTTCGTTGATAGGAAAGCCGAGGATATCGAAGAATTGGTGTGTAAGGTCGCCGGGCTTCCGGTAGGCTTTCGCAAATTCCTTTGGCAGTACTCGCTTGAATAGGCGATGAATGACGTTCGAACCTTTGAGGTCGGCGAGTCGAAGGCGGGCGGCTTCAGTGGAGCAGTTGAGCTGGCGCGCGAGAATCTGAACTCCCGCCTTATGCGCGTCAATCTGGGCGGGGTGTCGCAGCAGGTGAGCTTTGATATTTGCTAGGGCTGCGGCGGCGTTCATTATTTGTTAGTCGAACGATGGGGTTAGAAGCCGACAGGAATTTTGTTGGCTGGCTGGTGGGCGCTCAGGTCGAGATTACGAACGGTGCGGTAAACGGCTTCGATTTCTTTGGTGCCTTCAAGAAGAATTTCATCGATGCGGCGTTTGCTGGTTCGTCGAGTTCCTTCTTGTTTGAGGACGAGGATGGGGTTGATTGATTCAGTAGCTTCGTCAAGGGCCTTGGCGACCGTGCCGGTGAGGCCTTTGTCTCCGGCTTGCTTCGTGATGGTTATTACCAGGCCTTGAGGTTTTTTCTCGCGCTTGATCTTGGCATTAGCAACGGCCGGGAAGAAGGTGACCAGTGCATCACGCAGACTTTTGTCAGTCTTACAGATCGCGTCGTCGAGGGTAAGTGTCTTGCCGTCAATTTTGATTGTGGCCATGATTAGTTGAAGCGGTCCTCTTTCGGTGATAAGGGATTATTTCTTTCGGGCCTTCGTTCTTTTTGCCGCGGTTTTCTTCCGCGACTCTGACTTACGGAACGCTGCCTTCAATTGATTGATAAGGGCTTCCATTGCCGGCGGATAGGGTTCGAGATCGGCGGCGGTAAACTCGTTATTGAAAACAGGCGTGTCTTCTCCGGTGCGGCCGCTGATTAAGATTCCACGGCGAGCGGATTTGCCCGGATTGACGATGATGGTGATCTTAAGCTGCTGTTCGGTCCATCCTTCCGGATCGAGGTCCGTGGGTTTGGCAGCGGGCGCGGGCGAAGTTTTTTTGCTGCCGTCGTCTTTGGATGATGCGTGCCCGGCTGGTTCTGGCGAGTCGCTTTCAACGTCGATGTCGGCTTCCTCGTCGCTGATTACGGAACTCGCGCGCGGCTGGCGGCCGATCTTGCTCGTTTCGCGGACTACGCCGTCGCGACCGATGCGCTTGGTGTCGGGTGCGGGCCCTCCACTTAAAACGTTTTTAGAGGTGAGTTCTTTTCGCAGGTCGCCGACGTAAGGTTGTGAGACTTTTGCTTGTTTGGCGATCCAGTTGTCAGAGCGTTTAAACCACTCTTGGTCGTTCAGCAATTTGAGAACGTCGTTGCGTTTGTCGTCGTTCGTTCGCTGGAGGCCGTGACCGGCGTTGGCTCCGGCAGAATAGAGAATAGCGTCGCGGAGGGTGCCTTCACGAATTTCGGCTTTGATGGTGGTCTTGTTGCGCTTTTCCTGGGCGGCGGTAGTGTGAAAGCCGTCTGCCAGCCAGTGATTACCTTCCGGATCGTGGAACAGTTTAACGGCTGGAAACTGATCGCCGTTATCCATGTCTCCGGCATACCGGTCAACGGTAGCTGGGCTCATCTTGGCGCGGCCCTGGGTGCCGCCGTCGCGACGGATCTTGGCGATGGGAAAATCTTCGACTACTTTTGGTTTGGTTTCAGACATGGCTAGTGGCATTTGGACCATGGGTCAGGTTTGCTCGGGCGGTTGGAAATCAGGGTTGCGGGTCGCCTGGTAGAGCGCCGCGCGACAGGCGCAGAAAATACAGGGTGATGAAGTGTCCTGGGGCGCTTCCGGTCCGCGGCAGCGGCAATGGTCGTAGGCCATTTCGTCGTAAGCGACGGCGATTGGAATGCTGAAGGAGATATAGCTGGGCTTGGGTTCTTGCTTGCCGTCGGCAAGGTCAGTGGTCCAGTTGGGGTTCAGGCGGGTGAGCAGCTCATAGACGCGGGGGTCGTCGCCGATTGGTGCCGAGACAATAAGATCGATTAGTTCGAGGTCGTTGAGCGCATGGAGTTCCTCGGCTTGCCGCATTTGGGCGAGGGTTAGGTCGACGCGTTCGTCGTCGGTTTTGGGACCGCCGTTGTTCTTGCCGTTGTTGCTCATAAACTCAAAGTTCTGTTCGTTTCGTTGTTGCTGCCGGTACTCCCAGGGCGGAGTTGGATTAGGGTCTTCCCAGAGTCCTTTATGGTGGTCGCGGCTTTCTTTTTCTGCCTGGCGGTAGAGGGCGCGATCGGATGCGGACTGACTTTGTTCGTAGCGGGTAAAGTGCCAGGCAAGTCCGGAAGCGATCATCTCGAGGCAGAAATCGCTCTGTCCGATCATTAATTTGCCCAGGACGCGGCCGTATCGATCTGTTTCTTCCCAAAAGACTTCGACTTGTCGATTCAGGACAAGTTCTGTTAGTCGTCGTGCGGCTTGTGGTCCGTAGGCTTGGGATTTTTCCGGAGCATCAATGCCTTTCAGTCTGACTTTGAATTTTTGTCTATTGGCGTCTTCGACAAGAATGGTGTCTCCGTCGTAGACGTAGGTGACGCGGCCTTTGATCTCCTTTTCCGTCTGCGCGGCCGGAGTCAGTGCCAGCGGCCGGACGGCGGTGCACGCGTTGGTTAAGGCAAGCAGTACAACAAGCGCGGCAATTTGGAGGCTGTGATTTTTAGTTGAGTGATGTGCCATGGTTTTTACCGGATCAATTCCTTTTCCATCTCGTGCGGATGGGTGGTCTTCTCTTTGAAAGTGACTCGTTGAGGATGTTCGCGATCTAAGGTTTTCTCGCGGCCTTCGGACGTTGCGTCGCGCCACGCATCGGTGCGTTCTTCCAGTCCTTTGTCCTGCGTTCGCTGTTGATGAATCAACAACGCAATTGGCGATGATTCTATAGAGCTGGTGGGCGGCTGTTTCGCTTGGGCTTCCCTCAGTCGATTCCGCTTGTCAATCAAATTGGTGTGCAGGTTCTCGCTCAATTGACGGGCGATTGAAAACGTAAATGCTGGATAGTTTTTGTTTGGGCGGGGTTCTTTTCCCCGAGCCGTGAGAAGCCGGTCCATCCTGTAAAAGGCGCTGGACGGGTTTTTCATTTCGTCAGCTACTTGTAGAAAGATCTCGAGTGCTGTTGGTTGTGAAAGCGACTGAAGTTTCAGTTCCTGGTAATTAGTGCTGAAGGACGTTCTTGCATTTTGTTCATTGAAGATAACGAACGGGTGGAAAAGTCTTTTCTTCTTGTTCCTTGCGGACAAGGCGAGGAATTGCGCGAGAGTGTTTGCATGCAGTCCGGTGAATTCTTCGGCGAGCTCCATGGTCAGACTTTGATTGCTTTCAAGTGCGCCGAGGATGGTAGAAGCGGCCGCTTCTCGTAAGGGCCGTTGAATGTAGATGAAGATGGTTGGGAGCTGTCTTTGTTGAAGGGTATGGATAAGTTCTGCGGCTGCGAAGATACTCTCATCGCTCGCGTCAATGATTGCCGTCGTTACTTCTAGAAGTTTCTTTGGCGAGTTTTGGATTGTTGTCAGTTTTCCCGATCCTGGGCCGCCGCCGGCGATTACTACAACAGGGCGCGAGGTTGGAGATTTTAGGGTCAGTTGGAAGGTTTGATTCTTAATCGTTTTGGCGGCTGTGTTAATGATCGTCTTGCCTAACCGATCGCACTTGGAATATTCCGGACATAGCTCGCGCGCCAGTCTGGTGGAGAGTACGTGTCCGAAACGGCTTAAATAAATTTCGGCGAAGCCGGAAGGGTTTTGCTTCGCGGCCAGGGCGAATCTTTTAGCGGTTGCATTGCGATCGGTAACAGGCATCGATGCTTGAATCAGGCGGCTTTTTTCTGAAAGCTGGACGCTTCGCCTTGAATCAGTTGGCGGGCCGCGTGGTTAGTCACTATGCTGACGCCAGGTTGATTACGCCGGCGCAAGTCCTCGGCTTCGGCGACGGCTTCTGCGTGAGTCAAATCCATGTTTACGTAGTAGGGTGCAATCACGGCCCATCGTCTTTTGGTTGAATTGCTGTTGCGGAGTTTCAGTTCTTTCACGTTACTCATAGGTTTGTCCTTTTTTATTTGACCCATTCGTCGGCGATGGATGGTTCAGCCAGTATCGGAATAGTCTTGACGTACTCGGTCGCTGCCTGGACCATCTTTGCCGACACGCGATGGCCTATTTCTTCTGCGTCGTCGGGATCTACTTCGACCACTATTTCGTCGTGGATAACGTTCACTATCCGGGCGGATGTGCCTTTCAATTCGTGATGTAATAGGGCCAGTGAGCGCTTTATGATGTCTGCGCTGGTGCCCTGGATTGGGGCGTTACGGCCGCGTCGTCTCACTCCGGAGACTTGTTCTCGGTCGGCAGGATCGAACCGGTATTGGACCAGGCGTCCTGAAAGGGTTCTGGTGGAGTGATTGTCGACAGCGTGTTGACCCGCCTCGCGCAGATACTCATCAAGTTGGCGATAGGTTTGAAAGTAACGTCGCAGGGTTGCTTCTGCCTCGTTGAGAGGCATGCCGGTCATGAAGGAAAAACGAGCGGCTCCGATGCCATATACGACGCCAAAATTCAAACGCTTCGCAAAATCACGTTGCTCCTTTGAGACGTTATCGAGTGAGACGTTAAAGACGCTTGCGGCGGTGGTGCGGTGGAGGTCGGCTCCGGATCGAAAAGCATCGACGAAGCCGCGATCGTGGGAAAGCTCTGCAAGGATCCGGAGTTCGATCTGCGAATAATCACAAATCAAAAGTTTCCGGCCTTCAGGTGCGCGAAAACATTGGCGGTACTCTTTCTCGGTGGGTACTTGCTGGACATTCGGATCGGCGCAACTCATGCGGCCGGTTGGCGCGCCGATTTGGTTAAAGTCGGGAAAGATGCGATTTGACTGTGGATGAATCTGGTCAATCCAGGCCTGTCCGTAACTTGTAAGCGACTTATCGAGCGCCCGGTACTCAAGAAGTTTTGCAACTACCGGGAACTGGTCCTTGAGTGGGAGCAGGACTGTATTGTTGGTGGCGCCGTTTATTGGCAGGCCCATCTGCCGGAGTGCGTCGGCTATCTGTGTATGAGAGCCGAGGTTGATGTCGCTGTGCCCAAAGAGCGTGGTTTGCATCGCTCCTTCGGCCAGCATTTCCTGGAGTTCGCGAGCGATGATTTCATGTTGCCGGCTGACGTTGTTTACCTGTTGTTGCCATAACTCGCGGTCAAGAAATATTCCTGCCAACTCAATATCACTAAGAGCTACTACTGCTTCGAATTCCAGTTGCGCAGCTTTGATCAAACCGAGTTCTGTGAGGCGCGGGATCATCGCTTCGCGCAAGGGCACGAGAACCTGACTGTCTCGGGCGGCATAGGTGATTTGATCTTCTGAAAGTTCTCCTTCCCAATTACTTCGTTGCAGGGATTTATCGAGAGCTACGTCGAGATATTTCCTGCTCACGGCTTCCAGGTTGTGCTGGCCCGGCGAGTAGTGAATGAGTTGGGAGGCAAGCTGAGAATCGAATAGCCCGGCGATTTCTATGCCGAGGAAATGCTTGATCCATTTCTGATCGAATTTTCCGTTGTGGCAGATAGTGCGCGGCTTGGGCGATTCCAGAAGTGGCTTGAGTGGCTGGAAGTCGTCGCGGTTAAAGCGATCGTAGTCGATAACGTAAGTGGCGCTGGGGGTGGATAGCTGGATCAGGCGGATCCGGCCGGAGTGCGGGTTTAGATCGGTTGTCTCACAATCAAGACCGTGGGCTTCGCTCTGGAGCAGGTGTTCGCAGGCCTGGCGCAGGGCGTCGGGAGTCCTGATGATTTGGTACTTACCGTCCATACCGCGAGTGGCGAGGCTGCTGGTTTTCTTACTGGTCCGTGTGGGCTTACTACCAGGCGCACTGAGAGCGAAGCGCCGGGTTGCGCCAGGTGTTTGGTTGTCTACCGCCTTTTGATGGACCTGTTCTTCCAGCATCCTTTCTGAGCCAGTCGCGTGTTAGGGAGATGAGGCGTTGTCTTTTGCTGCTGCCGGTTTGGGGGCCTGGTAAAGGGATGGTTGGTTGTCGTCGAGCCAGTAGCCGATCGTGCTGCGCCAGCGGCCGTTGGCCACGTCCACGATTGTTAATGCGGTCTTCGTAGCGCGTAGTGTGTCCTGATCGGTACGTCGGGAAACGAGGCGCGCGATTTTTATCAGGTTTCGGCGAATGGTAGTTTCTGAAAAGCAGTCCGGGGTAAAGAGCAAGTTCACAATTTCTTCGCTCAGGCTGGGGGGATCGTCCGTACCTTTCTTCTTTTTCCGCGGGGTCTTTTCGCCTACGAGACTGCGGGTATAGGTGAGCATGCCGGCGCGCTCCTCGGCGCGCATTCGGTCGAACTGCCCGTCGAGTGCAACTCTTTTCTCATCGTCACTCTTTGGTTGGGGGATCGCGACAATGCGGCGCACGTATGGTGCGATCTCGGCGGCTGTCATCGTCATTACTTCGATTTTGAAGGTGGAGTCTCGAATTATGAGGGTTGGTTCGCCTTCAGGTCGGAACTCGAGGTCAATTGGGCCGCGTCCACTGCAGAAGGCATGGCCGAAGATTTTTCCGAGTTCTTCGTCGCTGGCGCCCAGGAGCAGCTCGCGTTCGAAGCGTCGAAAGCTGCACATGCTTTGAAAGATTCGTTCAAGGAGTTCTTCAGTAGTGATTGTTTCTTCAGGCGGAGGCGCTGGCTTTGTAGGCGCAGTCTCCTGCGGTTTGGTTACTGCGGGTGGAGGTGCTGGCGGCGCGGGCGGCGCTGCGAACAGCGCTTGTTGGTTATCTGGTTGTGTGGTGGCAAGCATAGTATTTGTGTTGCTTACTGTCCGCTTCCGTTTTAGAACAAGGCGGCTTGGTCCAGCGCTTTCCATTTTTCGTCGAACCACGAGATGCCATAGCGCGCGCGGCTGGCTACGGTTGCCGGTGCGCGCACGTAGAATTCTTCACGTGCGGGGAAGTTCTCCGGGTCGCGTTGAATGGCGTAGCCCGTTTCGATTCTGTAGTCGTCCGGATGAAAGGTGATTGGGGTTAGTCCGCGTTCGGCAATAAGTGCGTCGAGGTTATCGGTGTCGACCTGTTCAGTGCAGCGGTGTCCGTGACCTTTGCTTGTCATGATGCGGCGAACGCGATAGGTGGCCATAGGCGTCTTGCTGACGAGCTGTTGAAACGATTCCAGCGCGGTTGTATTCGCAGCTTTACGCAGGACGGACATGAGCGAGCGGTTTTTATAGAGCGTCGAGCGATGGTTCAAGCAGAGGCTGGTGTATTCGAGTAACAGGGCGCGGGCGGCGTCCTGGGGAAATTCTTCGAAGCGCTCGACTGCTTCTTCATTGAGCGAACAAAAAGCGCAAAAGGAGCACGCGGACTTTTTCCAGCGAACGTTGAATTGTTCCTGCAGATACAAGAGGCAGTCCGCGCGGGTCCAGTCCCAATCCATTAACGGGTAGAAGCTTTGGCGATTGACTGAATCGTATTCGTTACTGCGCTCGATTCTCTTTCGTTCTTCGGAGTTGAAGCCGAACGCGATTTTGGCTTTGTCCGCGTATTCGCTTTTTTCGATGCGCTTTCCTTCTTCCGAATTAAAGCCGAAGGCCTGCCGGACGGTCTCTCCTTTTGCTTCCATTGCGAGCCAGCGATCGAGCACGAATCCTTTGAACTTCAGCGCACAGGTATGAACGCCGGCGAATTGCGGCACAGTGCCAGCGAAGGCAAGCTCGTCTGACAGTTTGTAAGCCCCCTCGATATGTAGTTGTTCTGGCTGCATAGAATCGTCGAGAACTTCGATTCCGTCGCTTTCGAGATGGCCGGCGCGGGCAACCTGGACGAGCCGAATGCGATGTTTTCTTAAAAGCGGAAGAATGTAGGTTTCGCAGAGAGTGCGAGTGTTCTGCCATTCATCGCCGGTTTGGGCGACCAGGACAGTGAGGGCGCTGAGAGGGAAATCGCGTGATGATGGATCGAAGATCCAGCGGGCCAGGGCCGCGGAAGAATCCACTCCCATTCCCCAACTGAGGTATACCGGTCTTACTCGTTCATTCCACATGGCGGGGTTGGTTTTGGAAAAGCGCGGAGCGAAGGTCAGCGGCGTTTCCGTTTCCTTACTTTCGGAATTTTCAACCGTAGCGGCCGGACGTGTTGTTGGAGTGCTGAATCGATGAAGCGTTGGGCCACTTCTTCGGGATTGAGTCCATAAAGCCCGGTAGCTGCGAGCTGGTCCAGCAGGGCTCTCGATTGGCGGGACAAAGGTACTTTGATTGAATTTCGCTTTTGCTTTGTCCGGGCCATACGCGTGATTAGAGTTCGCTTTCGGCGAACGGAGATGAAGGCGCGAGGTCGAGCGGCTCAGGGACGTGTAATTCGCTCTCGGGTTCTACGAGGGAGCCGAATTCGCCGTATTCGTCGCGGCCGTAGGTGTAGCTTGCGGTTGTGCTGGGAATTGAAGTTATGTCGCTCATGATCGTTTACCAGTGGCCTTACTGCCCGCTTGGTTTTGTTTTTTTAGGCGGCGATGGCGCTCTCCTGGGTATCGGCGTCAGTCTCTTTGGTAAGGCTCGCGTAGAGTACGTATAGTTCAGAGCGGTCGTACTTAAGCCGCTTGGCGGCGTGAGTCATGTTGCCGGTCGATGCTTTGACGGCGTCGATCAAGTGTCGCTTGGTGCGGCGGGTGAAATCGCGCATGGATTCGCCGGGCAGAAGGAAACGACATTCGGCCGGCAGGACGATTCCGGTGTTCGGGTCCGATGTGACGGGAATACCGCTGCTTGATTTGAAGCGGGCGAGCTCGGCGCGCGCGGCGGTTGCGGTTATGGGCTGGTCGTCTTCGACGCGGCTGGCGAGTCGAGACAGGACGTTGTGAAGCTGCCGAATATTGCCGGGCCACTCATACAGGCTGAGTTCCATGACGGCTTCGTCTTCGATGGTAAAGGGGCTGGGCAGAGAGACAAGGTGCTGTTCGTAGGTTAGCCGGTCTTTGATGAGTCCCGGAATATCTTCGCGGCGATCGCGCAGTGGGGCGATGGGCACTTCGAGGACGGCGAGGCGATAGAAAAGGTCTTCGCGGAATTTACCTTCGGTAACCATGTCCTGAAGGTTTCGCGACGAGGCGGCGATGATACGGACGTCGCATTGCACGTCTTTGGTGCCGCCGACGCGACGGATTTTTTGTTGTTCGATGGCCTTGAGTAGTTTCGCCTGCAGCTCGAGTTTCATTTCCCCGATTTCGTCGAGAAACAGGGTGCCGCCGTCAGCCGCTTCAAAGAGCCCTTTCTTGGTGGCGTTCGCTCCGGTGAAGGCGCCCTTTTCATATCCAAATAATTCGCTTTCGATCAGAGTTTCCGGAAAGGCGGCGCAGTTGATATCGACGAAAGGTTTACCGGCGCGCGAGCTCTGTTCGTGAATCATGGAAGCCGCGGTAGTCTTGCCGGTTCCGGATTCCCCGATAATGAGCGTGACGTGAACGGAGCGAGCGGCGCGGCGAATGGCGGCGTGTAGTTCGCTCATTGCCGGGCTCTCGCCGATCATTTTGGGGCTGGTGGAGTGAGGCTCCACCAGTGTGGGGCGAGTGAGCGGTGCGGTCCAGTGTTCGGCGGCTGTAGCCGCGGTGGTGGTGATGGCCTGAAGTTCGGCGTTGAGTTCGGGGTTCAGCGGTGAAAGGCAAGAGACGACGATTTCTATATCGGTAAACTGGCCTTCGATATCGCGATGGATGCCGGGCTGATCGCTGAGCTTGTGTTCGTAAGTCTGGCCGTCCTTTTTGAGCGTGATGCGGGCGACTTTGACCTTACGCGATTGGAATGCTTCAGCGAGGTTTGCGAGACCTTCGGTGATTGATGCGCTGGCAGGGGAGGCATCGGATTTTCTGGCAGTGGCGGTATTCATAAAAGTGTCCTCAAGACGAAATGGGGTTACTCGGTTCCACGCCTTTAGGCGGCGATGGCCATGTCTTCGAACTCGGTGCCGTAAAGCGAATGATTGACGGCGACGGCGACTATTTCTTCTTCGTAGGCGAGCGCTTCCTCGAGCTGATCGCGGGCGATGAAATAGGCGATCCGGGTGCCTTCTCGCCGGAGCATTTCGTCGTCGTAGATCACGCGAATTTTGGCGTCGATGGCTTCGCGTTCCTCGGCGAACCCTTTGAGGCGAACTTGCTTGGCTCGGCGTCTGGCCACGAGGCGCACGTGGTTATCCATCCACGGCCGCGAGCCCTCGAGTTGAACGCGGAGGATGTGGTAATGGAGCATCTTCCGGACGATGGAGGCGACTGCGGTTTCATCGCCAGGAGCGGGCCGGAACGGGATGAAGTTGAGGCCGGTGGATTGTTCGTTGTGGGTGGTTATGGCTTCCATGATTTTGGTTCCCTTGAGTAAGTGTCTTGTTTTCGTCGGTCTTTTCGGTCTTGGGCGGGAGCTGCTTCGCCCGTTCGGTGTGGGCTCATTACAAGGGTTGTGCCATTGTCGTAAAGGACTGATTTCGATGGTGCGGGATTGCGGCTTAGAGCCTTATATTACTTGGCCGAAAAGAAAGTTGGAGGGCGGTGAAAAGGCAAAGTTGGATAGCTGTAAGAGAGGGAGAAAAGCGTAAAGTAAACTTGCGTTTCGAAAGTAAACTTGCGCGCTGAACCTGAAATTCTGGTTTGCAGGCGAGGCTGTCGCGGCAGTTAAGAGCGCCTTTTGCGGATGGGGTAGCGAAGGTCTCTTATCTGTCCTTTTGCCTGTGCGCGCTGGCGTAGAGCGGTCTGATATTTGGCGCGGCTATTTTGGCAGAATTGCTGGACTGAGGATTCAAGCTGTAGACCGCCGTGCATTGACGGAGTGATCAAACTTTCGGTGGTTACGAAAGGCCATCGCGAGGGACGTTTCCGGTTGTGTTCCTGAAAAGCGTCGGTGTAAACCATAGCCCCGGTTACGGACTTTCGATTTTGCCCTATTTCGACGCCTTTAACGATCGGTACAGGAATCCAAAAGAGCTGTGGGGTAGCCTGCTGTTTGAGGATGTGTTTCAGGCGCGATCTGGATATTTGGCGTAGCCGAAATAGTTGCCGGGCGTAATCGTGGTAGTACGCGTCGATTCGTCGTAGGGGGTCCTCTATATCAATTGTCATGTAGCGGTGGAGTTTGACGGCGACCGGCCCTTTGAGGGTGAGTTTGAATAGCCCGTAAGCGTGAGTTTCGCGGTGCAGGACTTCTCGGCAGAGGACGATTGCTTCGAAATTGAACACTTGGTTAGAGTCCGAATTACCTGGTGTAGTAAACAAGGGTCCGTCTGCGACTAAGGCAAAGTGGACAAGTGCCGGGAGGTGGATGCCGGGAATCTTCTGGTTGGGGCCATTGACTCGGAGGGCCTCGTTTGGATGGAGGGTGCGATTGGAGACTTCGTAATTTTGGGCGTTGTAGTCATTGGCCAGAAAGAAGCCGCCGTAAGCTCCGTCACGTTTGGTGTCTGTATCAAAGACAAGCAAGTCTGGCATTTGCAGAAAATTCGACCTTGCTGAGAGGTCGCTTTGGGCAAAAGCCTTGAGGCCTGGGTCTTCGTGGCGGGACGGGTGGCTTGAATTCATGGTGAAAGTTTACTTCCCGCCTTTTGCTGGTGTTTTCGATGGATAGGCTGCTGAAAGTTTACTTGCTCGTCTTTTATATAAAGGCGTGAAAGTTTACTTGCTTGGTGCAAGGAAAGTTTTCTTGCTGACGATTACTGCCGGGCACGACTGTAACACTCGCGCCTATAATGTATAGAAGCGAGTTTTTGCTTCCTGGGTAATCTGCGCGTTTTGGTGGTTTTCGAAAGCGAAAGAAACTCAGTCTCGAATCTGGAAGGTGCGTGCTCGTGAGTCAAGAAAGCGAATTGTCCGATCTGGATCTCGAAATACTGGCCTATTTACACCTCGGCTACCTAAGAAAGAAAACCATTCCTCCGCGCGTTGGTAATCCAACCGGGTTATTGACTGGTGCTATCAAGAGAAAAGATGATGATTTCCCTGTTTCTTCCTATCTGCGAATGCTTAGAAGGGAGCGCGATTTTGTTCTAAGTTCTAAGAGATGTTGCAGCAACCTTGTGTGTTCCCGTTGAGCGTCTTGAGAAGCTAGAGTCAAATACCGACATGCCGTGGGATCAGGGGGCGAGTTTGATGGCCGACGTTGCCTGCCTGTTTGGGCTTCACATTCAAGCTATAGAGGCGCTCACACAGAATTCCTATTACCTCGCCCGTTTCTCCGGGATGCTGTTAGACAAAGAGCTAGCATGGGCACAAATGTCGACTTGGCTATTAGGCGTGCGGTCAGAATTGGAGCGCCGTAATGCTGTGCATCTGTTGACGTAGAATTGGCGTGAGGTTGCGAGTGGCCAATCAAGCGGCTTGACCCAGGGCTTCCCAAAGGTTCATTTGCGTCGGCACAAAGCCGAGGTTGATGACCGCGGGAATGGCGATGGTTTCGTTCGACTTGCTTGGCTCGGCGAGTTCGCTGGCTGCGGTAGCGTTAGGTGGTGCGTCTATCAGGTCAAAGATGTTGACGGTCTCAGTTAGAGACAGGCTTTGTAGCTCGGCTGTTGTAGGGATTGGTGGTTGTTCAGCTTCAACCATCGGGGCGACCGTGGGGTAGCGTTTAAGAAGCTTTTCGAGGATTTCAAGGGCTTCGTCCTCGTCGGTGGGAAGCATGAATCGTTCGCGGTAATCGATCCGCATGTTGAGCAATCCCATGTCTCGCAGTTCGGCGAATTTGTGAAAGCTTGAGCCGCGGAGTTCCACATAGGATTCGCCGTATATTTTGGCGCGGGTCAGTGACAGACCTTCGACCAGGGCTATTTGGTCGTCGTTTTTCAGGACCGCGTGAATGATGTCTTCCGGTTCTGAAATGGATGATGCAACTCCCAGAGCGCGGAGTACCTGGTTAACCCGGTTCCCGGGGATTTTGACACCGACGATTCGTTGATTGTCTTCGGTGGTTACGCGTACGACTTTCAGTTGCGCATCCTTTGCGGTCTTGAGTCGTTGCCAAAGCGGGAGGACGGCGCCGGCGATCAAGTGGAGTTCCTTGACGGTGGTTTCGGGAACGTTCTGGCAATAGAGTTTCCACCAGGCGAGGGCGGTGGTTTTGCTGACCTTCTTGTATTTGCAGAGCTCTACGTCGCTGATGTAGTAGGCTCGCGCTTCTTCCGGTTTGGTAACGGCGTAGGTTTGGTACGTCTTACCGGATTGCTGATCGGTATGCGTTCCGGACTTGGTAATGAGAACGATGCTGCCTTTCGTCTGACGGTAAAAGATGCCGTTATTTGACTCACAAATTGCGCTGGCTTGTTCCGCAGTAACGCGGGTTGATTTGGTCTCGACTGCGAGTGTGTATCGAAGCGTTTCGGCTTTGGTCGTTTCGTCGACGTAGACCACTTGTGGGTCCGTGGCGAGTTTGATCGAGAGGGCGCGGATATCGGTTACGCCTTCGTCGAAGGTGCCGGAGGCGCGGGCGTGGGCCACGCATTGATCAAATAGATCTGAGTAGTAGGCAAAGAGGGCATTTTGCCGATCGCAATCGAGGCTTAAGAGACGATTAAGGAAACGAGGAATGTGGTAGCGATCACGATCGTTGATTTCGCCATCTTTGTTAAGTAGCCCCATATCTTCAAGGGCTTTCCGGGGCTTCTCAAGATTGGGAATCGTGACTCCTTCAAAGATGCGCCGGTAGAGAAGATCGAGGGTGCCGCGGCCGAGCGGGCTTTCAAAGGTATATCGCGAGAGCTGCGTCCCGCCGTCGGCGGCTTTGCGATCTCCCTTGCAAAGGGCTCCGAGCGATGCGAGCCTGCGGGCGATGGTGGCTGAGAAACGGCGTTCGCCTCCGAGGTTTGTAGAAAGCAGGATGTAGCGCGGCGGGCACTTCTGAAAACTTCGGTGGACCCTTCCGAAAAATTGAAATTGAAGCACAGCACTCCATGCGAGTTCCAAGACGATTTGGCAACGTCGTCTTTGATTGATGGCGCTGAGTGAAGCGTGGAGGGAGATTCCGGTTGAGCCTGCAGCGGTGATGATTGCGATAGTCTTATTCCCGTTCTGGAATTGTTCGTTCTCCCATACGTTGATTTTGTTCATCGGCACGCCCTTGGGGGCGCGTGAGACGTAGCTGACTTGTCCGCTGCGTGTATCGCGGATGAGCCGTTTGCGGCGTCCGGAGATTTCGGCGACCTGGTCTGGTCCGAAGTAATTGACGATCTGGTCGAGCGGGTTTTCTGGGAGTACGAGATCGGAGAGTTTTTCGAGCAGCTCTGCGCGCATTCTGAGCGCGACTTGGCTTTGAACGGGTTTGCCCTCTGCGTCCGTGACGGGCACGCTGAATTTTGTGCCGTTGGAAGGGTCTTCCTTTTCTTCGTAGAGGTCGACGGGGAATGCTCGTTCTACCAGTGCACAAAGGGTAGCGCGTGGTGAGAAGTCGAGGTCTTCGAGCCGGTCACCGTTCGCGGTAGCGCGTGCAACCAAAGCTTTGCTTTTCGTTTCGGCTGTACCAATGATTGATATAACGGCCGCTTCGCCGCGGTTGAGTGCGGCTTGGATCTGACTGATGCACTCGGGGACTTTGAAGGCGGTGATGATTTGGCGAAAGAACGCCTGGTGCTGGGCCCAGAAATGCGAGAGAGCGAATGCGCGCTTGCGGGTCCCGGCTGAGGTGATTTCAAGGGCTGTTTCGATGTTTTGAAGAACGACTTGCCAGGCCGCGGCGGCGTTGTTGTAGATCTCGCGTTGTTCGGGGGTCAGTTCGTGGAAGACTTCGGCGTATTCCACAGCGAGTCCGGACATCGGGTCGCGTCCGTAGCTGAGGGTGCTGGAGTGGGACATGCCGAAGGCCTTCATCGAGCGCGTGACCATTTCGAGCGCGCCGAGGCCTCCGGCGTTAATTTCGCTCATAAATTCCTGGAAGCCGTCGGGGAATGATGTGCCGGGTCCCCAAAGTCCGAGGCGGTCCATGTAACACATGTGCTGGACTTCGACGACCGACGTGGCTGAGGAATAGACAAAGCGGAGGTCTGGTCGGAGGTCGTGATTTTGAAGTTCGAGTACAGCCAAACCGGTTTGGGTGGATTTACCGTTTTCGGTCGCGAAGGCGTGTTGGGCCCGTTGACACTCATCGAAGATCACAACTCCATCCTGACCGAGCCAGTCGAGTAATTGTTCAAGCCGTGTGTTGTCGGTGACTTTGCTCTTGGCAATGAGCGTACTGTAGCTGCAGAAGATTACGCCGTCGCCAAAGTTAATCGCTTCGTTAACGTCCCATTCATTCAATTGGTGGAGCGCGATATTTGATGAATTAAGGTCGTTAAGGTCCCGGCGAGTGGATTCGAGCAGTTGATTGCTGATACTGAGCCAGAGTGTGCGGGTTCGTCCCTGGTTGTGATTGTCGATAATTACTCCGGCGAGGCATCGTCCTTTGCCGAAGCCTGTGCCATCACCAAGGAGATACGCGGCGCGTGCGCCTGACGGCAGTCGCTGTGTGTGGCGTTGGCCGGCGTAGCAGATTCTTTCGAGCTGGACGTTTGAGAGAGCGCCGTCGGTTATCAGGGTCGCGTCGAGGCAAGGTCTATAGGTTATTGGTGGTGGAACTACTGCCGCCATTGCGGCGGTTTCGACTAGCGGCGCGGGGTGCGGGATGCCGCCTGTTAGTCTTGTGGAGACATAGGGTACAAATCCGTTCTCGTCAGGTTCCTCGCTTTGGCTTTCAATCGGTTGAGACGCTGCAGTGATTTCGTTCTGGGCCGTAATGGCTTCTGAGCTACCATTCGTCTCGGGTTCGGAGGTATAGCTTTCAATAGGAAGTGAAGCGGGGAGTCTTGGTTCGATAAGCAGTTTTTGTTCTTTGGCCAAACTAAGGATTTCGAGAAGAGTGGCCGAACCGTAGCGAATGTTTCCGATTTGCTCGTTCCAATTATTGCCTGGTGTTGGTCCAACTTTGTCGATGACGATCAGTTGGGTTTCCCATGCGGTACCGGACTTGATGAAGGTGGAGCCAGGAAGTGAAAGGTTGATTCGAACAAAATAGTTTGCAGCTACACGTTTCCAAAAGTCCGTCATCTTGGATCTGTCGAGTCCCATGCCACAACCGGTGATAGCAACGAGGCGGCCGCCCTGGTTCAATCGGTACAGGGCTGATTCGAGATGTTGGGCGCCGTGCTGATTATCGTTTCTGGAAAGTCTGCCCGCCGTGGAGCTGAAAGGCGGGTTCATGAGTACGACGTCAGGATGAATGTCTCGTGGTAAGAGATCGTTAATGTTTTCCGCATTGACGGCGTGGACGGGGAACTTCAAGTATTGAAGAAAGGCGCGGCGCGTTTCCGAAAGATCGTTAGTGATGACTTGCGCGCCAAAGGCGCGGGCGATCATGGCGAGGGCGGCAGTGCCGGCTGATGGTTCTAAAACAATCTTGTTGGCGGTCGGGTCAGTTTCGGGTAGCGCGAGGAAGGCGGCGACAAAAGCTAGTGGTGCCGGAGATGAGAACTGTTGGTAACTGCTTTGTTCGCTTGTCCGGACGCGTTGGGTGGGGAGTTGAGCGATCAGTTTTTCGAGATGATCGAGCGCGCTGGCTGGTTCGAGCACGCGCAGAGTTTCCGCGCGATCGGCGATTACCAGGTGCAGGGCAACTTCGACAGCGTCATAGAGATAGCGAAAATCGTAAAGACCTTCTCCGAGCGATGCGCCGAGGTAGTGTTCCGCTCGTGTGAGCAGACTTTTGTTTGAAAAAGGCCTTCCGGTATTTATAGCTGCACGGAGGTTTTCAATTAGCTCTGCGGTACCGGGCAGAAGTTGCGGGATAGTGTGAACATTGGTTTCGCTGGGGCGGCGTGTTTTAGGCATTGTGGCAAGTGGACCTTTTCTTTCCAGAGTTTAGGTTCTGGTGAGGCGTGAACTGTTTAATTGCAGATGTGCACGGCCCGCCTCATTTTGCTGGTGAGGCGTCATTGATGCGGGCGTACAACCGGGTTCAGGCAGCGATAGGCTTACGTGATTTTCGCTTTTTGTTTTCCGTGGGTGGTTGGACCAGTGTGAGCATTGGCTGTGCCGGAGCGGCGTTGATTTCGCTTTTCTCAACAGGCGGTGGTGGTGGTTCAGAGGTGCTTGCCGGTTCGGCAGTTGTAGCGCGTGCCTGGAGGCTGGCTTTCAGGGCGGACATGATATCGATTACCTGGGCTGGCTTCTGGGTAGCGGCAGTCTGGGTGATTTCCTCGCCGGCGACCTTCTGTTCAAGCATTGCCTTCAGCGCGGTGTGGAAGTGATCGGTAGTGTCGACTTGCTCGAAGCTGGTGATCATTTGTTCGACAAGGGTGGTGGCCAGTGCGAGTTCATCATCGCTTGCGCTCTTTTCTGGAATTCCTGGTACGACCGCCATTTGTCTTACCTCGTGGCGATAGTGAAGCTTTTGGATGATGAGGCCATCTCCATCGGGGGAGATAGTGATGAGGTCTTCGCGTTCACGCAGGATGACTTTGCCGATGGCGATTCGATCCGTGCGCTTCATGACGTCGCGCAGCAGCGCGTAAGGCGCGTCCGCGCCTTTGCCGTTGGGCGTGGCAAAATACGATACGTCTAGATAAGTACGCGGTATTTCATCGCGGCGAATGAAGCCGATGATCTCGATTGCTTCACTTGATTCTGGAGTAATACTCGCGATTTCCTCGGGAGCTACGACGACCCATTTATCCTTTTCGTGCTGGTAGCCTTTCACGATTTCATCGTTGGTGAGTTCTGCGTCACAGGCCTTACAAATCTTCCGTTGGCCTACGGGTCCGAGACACTCCCCTGCGTGTAGTTGGTTGAATGAAATCTTCTCGCTGGTTTCGATGGCGTTATAAACCTTGACGGGAATTGAGACGAGTAAGAACGTGATCGTTCCTTTCCAAATTGAGCGCATGGCCGTGGGTGGTTACTCCTTCGGTGATGGATTGTTAAGCGATGATGTAGTCGCTGCCTTTGTAACGGAGTTGTGATAGCAGGCAGTCTTCAGGTTGAATGTCGTCCCGGATGGCTTCCATACGCGGGTGCATTACCTGGTTTGATTGAGGGAAGGCGTGGGCATAGCGAACATCTACTATCATTCCTTCCTTCACCTTGAAATGCTTACTGCGTATTTTTACGTCGCCGCAATTGATTAACTTTCCTTTATTATCAAAGAGCCCGATGGTGACAGATTCTTTCGTGTTGCGATTGATGATTAGGAATGAGCTTACTGTGGTGAACTTGTGTTTGAATTGATCGGGTTGGCGGTCAACTCTATACGGCGCGTCTATCTTTTTCAGGGCGATGCCTTCTAAGTTGCGCGCATGAATCTCTTGTAGGAGAGATACCTTTCCTGTCTCGGAGAATTCAGTGCGAGCTGCGTGGATGCTTTGGGTTTGTGCGGCTTTGATGGTGGCATGGAGTTGGGTGATTCGGTCAGTAAACTGCCAGTCACGGATGTCGGTTCCGTCTATGTCGAGAATGTCGAAGGCATGGAGAGACTTGGTGGCAGAGATCCATTCGCTGTCGAAAGTAAGCGGAGCGATAATTGAGAATCGTCTGGCCTCCGCGAGAATATTGGGAGATACGCTGCAAACAAGGCCGCTGCGGTTGTAAGCGGTGACACTGGCGCGCTCGATGTGCAGAATAATTCTTTTACCATCGAATTTCTGTTGTACCGCGTAGTTGGGGTCAAGAAGTTTCTGGACTGCTGATTCTCCGTCGTTGATGGCGGTTAGAAGTTGGCAGGCGGCCTTTGACTTCATTGAACTTTACTGTTGTGGAGAAAAGTTACGTGAGCGGTGCTTAATTACCGTTTGTTGGCGGATGGTGGAGGATGCTTGCGAAGAACTGCGGCGAAGCATCCTGCTGAGTATCCGCGCTTCCATGTTCTGAAGCTTTCATCGTCTACCCGGTTTCGTCGTTTCCACTCTGTCGTGCGCGGGTCGTCGTTTGGGAACGTTTCAGTGCTGGAGTCGTAGGTCAGGCCGACTGCGTATCCTGCTTGGAAGTCATCGTTTTGGTTTTCAGGGGATTCCGGAAATAACGAGCGCCTTTCGGCTAATGACATTGCGTAGAGTAGGTCTACGTTTTCACCTTGTTGTTCGCGTTGGTGACGTATTTCGTCTAGGGCTGAAATGAATTCTTCGGTGGGAGGGCTGGTGTCTTCACCATAAAGGCTCATTACCCACTTGGCGTCTGTCCGGCTCCATTGTTCTGGCGGACCTATTAGCAGGTCGATGATGAATTCTCGGTCGAGGCTAAATTTGAGTGGCTTTTCATCGGAAAGCGCGGTTTTGATGAAATTGAAGCGTCGCATTGTTTCCTATGCGTCTCAAACTTTATTTGCGGACAATACCGCTTTTTGCTTTTTGTTGAGAGAGAGAGCTGCCGGGTCTCCGTGTTAATCGCAACGCATAGGCATACAGATATATCTCAGGGAGATGGCTTCAGTTGCGGAGACGGGACGAAACTCGGCTTGCGAGTTTCCGTCTTTGAATAGAAAGCTTACGGTCTCGGTGCCGACGACATTCAGAAATTCCTGGAGATATTGCGCATTGAAGCCGATTTTTGTTTCCTCACCGGCATAGTCGGTTGTGACGTTTTCTTTTGCTTCACCATCTTCGGGATTCTGTGATGCGATTAAAGCTTCTTCGTTGCCGAGTAGCAGAGTGATGGCGTGGGAGCGTTCGTCGGCCATCAATGAGACGCGTTTCAGCGCATTGTTGAGTTCGCTGGTGTTGAAGATGGCGGTGCGATCATTCTCTTTCGGCAAGACCATTTCGTAATTCGGAAACTGTCCGGAGAGAAGCCTGGAGATTAGCAGCCGCGTGCCGATTTGAAAATAAACGTGATTGTCATCAGCTCCCATACTTATCTGACCTTCGAATCCAGTGGCGAGCTTGCTTAGTTCCGCCAGAGTTTTGCGCGGAATTAGCGCGTCGAGGCTTTCACTACCGGTTTGAGTAAGCGCATCTTTCGCTGAGATGAGTGAAAGACGGTGGCCGTCGGTGGTAACAACCTTGGCGCCGTTGGCGTTGAGTTCAAACTTGGCGCCGGCGAGTACATATCTTCCTTCTTCGCTGGTGATGCTAAAAATCGTTTGTTCGATGATCCGCTTCAGTGATGCCGCGGCGATGGAAAAGGGGGTTGCCTTAAAGGCGGGCAAATCAGGAAACGTTTCCTTCGAGATGCCGGGCAATTTGAATTTGGCTTGACCGCACTCGACGGTAACCCAGTCGTTTTGCTCTTTGCGGAAACTCACGGGCGCGTTTGGAAGCAATCGCGCGATGTCAAACAGTTTTCGAGCTTGGACACAAATCGCGCCTTTCTGAGCGATCGATTCTGCGATCACTTCACAGCGAATGGTGACGTCGAGATCGGTTCCACTAATGCGGAGAGTTTCGTCGCTGGTAGATTCGATTAGGATGTTGGCTAAGACGGGGATGGTGTTTTTACGTTCAACTACTCCTTGAACGAAGGCGAGTTCTTTTTGAAGGGCGTTGCGGGCGATGATGAATTTCATGCTGGGGCTCCTGTGATGGCTGTTGCCTGGGTGATCTGATTGCAAATGTCGTACCGTGTGTAAGTCTTCGTCTTAACTGCCCGCTCTCTTTTCCTGCTGTCTTTCTCTCTTTTTTCGGCTAGCAATTCCGCGTAACGGTCGTAGACTTCCTGGGCGGTTGTGTATTTCACTTCGAAGCCGGTGGTGGCGCGGATCTCGTCGCCCATGAGAGTCTTCATGTCGTAACGAGCCCGGGCGAGCAGTTCGCATTCAGCGAGTGTGGGTTGGCGTGATGGCCATCCATGTCTTCCGCCATCGTTGCTGAAGCGCATCTCTATGGGTATTTGCTGTTCTACAGATTTGCGCTTTGCGGCTGTGGCCTTGGCGGCGCTCAAAAGCAGAGGCGTCAATAGTAATTCGGGCTTGATATCTGCGAGCCATCTTGATTGTTGATAAGAGAATCCGGAGCGTAGTTCAAGCGTGGAGAGAATTCGGTAAGAGTCATAATTGGTTGGGACCTCTGCGGCATTTTGCAAGTCATTGAGGCTTCCCAAAAAACAGTAAGCGCAGGATATCCTTTCATTGCCTCTGTCGTATTGGGGATGTCTTGGAAACCCGGTTTCTTTGTGGACCAGCCACACGTCTTCTATCTTCAGATTTAGAATTGGATTCCAGTTATACCCGGTTGTGCCTGCGGCACGGTCTAACTTAGGGTTGCGTTGCGATACTGGATTGGAAGCGCGTTTACTCGATTCTTCTGCGCGCAGTCCGACGCAGTTGATAATGGGTTGTCCTGGGAACAGTTGTACGGCTTTCTGAACAATGGGAGAAATTTTAGCGTCCGCACGACAGAACGGGCTTTGAGGCTGTGGCCAGGGGCTAATTAGAGTAACGCAACTCAGGTTTGCGTATCTAACACAGTTGTCGTGCCAGCGTTGCTCGTACCGATCGAGTAAGTCTCCTTTTTCTCGGCGAACGATTATTAGTTTCCAGTTGATGAACTTTGCGAGAGCTCGAACTTGTTGGATGGACTCCGCGTGTTCTATACGGCCAAGGTCTGCGTGAATTAGTAGGCGTTCTCCTTCGTAATTGATCTGGGTTAGAAGTTTATTTAAGAGCAGAGCTTGGGCGTCGGAATCTTTGCCCCCGGAAACGCTGACAATCAGCGGGCTCTTGCGTGAAAGAAGAAAGGCAATTTCGTTTGTGATAGCGAGCTTCAGGTTTGTCGCTTCAGTGGTTACGTACTCGATGTAGGCTTTGGTTATTAAGACGATGAGGGCGTCGATCAGGTAGGTGGCCATGATGGTTTGCTGTAAGGAGAATCCCGCGCGAACCCTGCCTCTGGGCCCGCGCGGGAGTTGCCTGTCTTTGCCCCGAAGACAAGCAAGTGATCGTTTGTCCTTTTCGTGGATTTCTGTCCGCCTCTTTTAAGCCCGCTGCTGCTGCTGCACTTGGCTTATCAGTCTTTCCGCGGCCCTGCGACTTCCGTCAGAAATGTATATTTCCTGGTAAAAGGGTTGGTTCAAGGCATACGCCATGGCTGGGCCGCCGTGGATCTTGTCATGGGCCATGTCAGAAATCGCGAGGCGCATTTCCTCTATGACAAAAGTTGTCAGATCGTCTTCGTATTGATCCGGGTCAATACTAGCCTTCAGGCAGATTTCCTTGGCTTTTCGTAAAGCAAAGTCGGCAGTTTTGTCTGCCCAGGTGGTGGAGGTGTCAGTCATGAGTTATTTGTACTTTTTGTCCCTTCTATTGCCGAAGTACGGCACGGGGTATGCAAGGTTTTTCGTGGGCAAAGTGTTGCTCCCGGCTCCTTCTTAAATCCTTGAAAACCCAGGTAATAGACAAATGACAGCATTGACTTCTGCGTCCCCTAATACTCGTCGCGACTCGCAATGGGTTGTGAACCAGGCTACGAGTTCGTCGGCGATGGTTAAGCGAATGGTTGAAACCGATCTTCGGCAGGGAGATTTCACTCTCTTGGATGCCAGGATCGAACGCATTGAGGAATTGGTTAGCCAGCATGTTCTAAGAGCCGACGACGAGCGGAAGCTCTTATTGCTCGCTGCGAGGTTTCTTGAAGGTGCAGGGCAGACGCGTAAGGCGTATCGCATGGTGGGTTCGCTTTTGTCGGCCGAGGATATTTTGGTTGGAGAGTTCTATTGCGAACTGAAGCGCTTTTGGATTCGACTGGCATTGAATGCGGGTGACTTGCAAAGTGCGCGCCGTGAAGTGGATCGAATCGAGCGATCTGTATCCGAAACTAAACAGGGGTTTGGTGTTGTTAAAGAATCTGTTGATTACGCGGATCTAAGTCGCGTGACGACGGCCACGTGGTTGCTGTCCGCGGAAGTAGCGCTGTCGGAGAACCGGCCGGCTGAGGCTTTGCAGTCATTGTCGAACGGCTTGCGTTGCATGCAAATTGGGAAAAAGACTGCGGATGAGAATACTACCTTTGAGCTCTTGTCGGCTCTTGCCTGTCATATGCAGGGTGACGATCAAGGAATACCGGCGCTGGCTTACTTATATCGGATCCACGTTGTAAGTGACGATCAGAGCGTCGAGGCAGCAATTCGTGCGCGCATTGCGGCAGCCGTTGGGGATGTAGATCGCGTTGTTGGGATTAGCGAATTTGAGTCTCGGCGGTTCAGAGCCTACGGGCCTGACCGTGTTTTGATCGGAAGATTTTTGGGTCAGGAACTTTCGTTGTTGCCGGCATTCGATTTGGTGAATCGTCTTCCCGCGCCGCTTGATTTTCAGCCAGCGCCGGTGGCGGAAGCGCCCCGCCAGGTGGCGGTCGATCTGGCGTCGCAATCGGTGGCGCCGATGGTCTTTCTTTTTGCCTCTCACGGTTTGGAAGAAGTTGCGACGCAGTTTGACTACAACCTTAAGACGGGACCGTTGGTAGTTGACTGGTCAGGTTGCCCGCGCGAAGCGATCGAAGGGGCAATTAGCGAAGGGGCAATTTCTGAGATCGCGCGGGTCTGTCAGCGCGGAATCATTTATTTCAATAATGGTGCATACGTTGACGCGTGTTTTGAAAACGCTGGCGAACTCGGTGTGATGGAGCCGGCCGACGTTATTTTCGAATTGTTTAGAATTAGCATGGCGGGCATTCCTGGGGCCTGTGGTCGGCATTTAGCTTCGGGTCCTGAGGCCGCAAGAGTCCCTGAAGCCATAAACATTCGACCGAATAGTTTGAATATAGATCTCATGCGTCGATTGGATCACATGAGAGCCGGAGGGGATTTCGGTACGTTGGACGACTCTGATATCGATGCTGCGTTGTCTACATGGACGGAGCCTGCGCCAGCGAGTGTAAATGGTAATGGGGCAGGAGTAGCGAATACTTCAAATGCCTCAGACGTTACAGTGAGCCACGTTGGAATTGCGGAACTCTCTGTTGAAAACGAGTCGTCTATTCTGGAGACTCTCTTGAGAGTAACCGAAGCGGAATCGGTGTCTTCGGTTTATGTGGCGGTTGAGAATTGTTTGGCGCTGCTCAAGATGGAAACAGCATTCTTTGATATTACCGTCAACGGAACGGGCGAATCGCTACTCGAGACTAAGAGTGTTGGGGATTCTTATGAGGTGTGGGGATTCTGCAAAGCTGGCGGATTAACGGTCTCTCTTAGCTTATTGAAGGGTTCTGTAGTGGATTGCTCTAACGTCCTTCAGCTTGTGTTGAATAGCGCTGCTTATCGGTTGCGTACGATGCCTGGTCAAGAGCGTACCCAGCGAATGGAAGTTTCGGGCTTCGTGGCTGAAGACATTGGCTCTCAATCGCTTCTTACGACGTTGCGTGATTACGCGTTGCTGGATGGGGTCAATCAGAAATTGAAAGGAATTCTGATCACTGGAGAAAGAGGAACAGGCAAAGAGCTGCTTGCGCGGGCCATTCATAAATGGTCTGCTCGAGGTGAGAAAACATTTCGTCCAGTCAATTTTGGTGCGCTTAACAAGGAATTAGCAGCGGCCGCGCTTTTTGGTGCGGTGAAGGGTGCTTATACGGGGGCTGATAAAGACCAGCGCGGTCTGATTCAGGAGACTGAGGGCGGGACTCTGTTTTTAGACGAGCTTGATGAGGCGGGCGACAACGTGCAGGCCTTATTAAAGCGGGTGGTCCAATTCGGCACTTTCAATATGGTGGGCAGTCCTGATGAGAAGCGAGCTGATGTTCGTTTTATCGCAGCAACGAATATTGTTGGGCCTGAGAGTCCAATAAAGCGTGATTTACGCGATCGGTTTCTCGAAGTGAGGGTCCCGGCCTTACGTGAGCGTCGTGGTGATATTAGGCCTTTGGCTGTTTTGTTTGCCAGCGAGTGTGGCAAGAAGGGGTATGTGCTCCCTGATTCGGTCCTTGCGTTCCTTGAGAAATTGGAGTGGCCGGGCAACGTTAGGCAACTGGAGAACGTGATAGAGCGAGCGTGCGCGGTTGCGAAATCGGCCGAGGAATTGACGCTGGATTTATTTGAGAGAGCGGCTGCTGAGGCAGGTGCGACCGTTGTTGTGGCGGAAATCGATGGTGTCAAGTTCCGGCCGCTAGAAAAAGGCGAAACGTTGAAAGCTCGGCGTCAGAAGGAAGATGAACTCCATATCAGGTATGCGCTTCAGTTTTGTAATGGCAACAAGAAGCACGCGGCCGAGTTTTTGGGGATGACGCGCCAGGGACTTATTGATCGTATGCGCGAAATGAACATTTCGGCATGAGGGTCTTAAAACGTTTTAAGTCGCCGGAACAAAGTTCAAGTCATTCCAGAGATTGACGACTTCATCTTTAGGTTTACCGGAGAGGGTATCGCGCCATTCAATGATTGAGAGGGTGGAGAATTCCACTTTAGGTTTAGCGTTGGCTGCG
>Ga0070741_10001794_pt1 | contig 61884 bp, 62 predicted proteins | sample Coa_R1_4_FD_66440 | JGI IMG/M metagenome (GOLD analysis project Ga0070741, IMG submission 66440) | Surface soil microbial communities from Centralia Pennsylvania, which are recovering from an underground coalmine fire - Coalmine... | ecosystem: Environmental > Terrestrial > Soil > Unclassified ...
ACGCCGGTTTCGCGCATGCCCGTATCTGCATCCATGGCCGGAATCCGGTTTTCCGTCTGCGCACAGACAGCGCGCAAGCCTAACCGTTCACCGCCGCGCCGAGCAGCGCCCCCGCGCCATAGGTCGCCGCCGCCGCCGCGAGCCCGACAAGAAGCTGGCGCAAGCCGGCGAACAGCGGATGCCGGCCGGTGAAGAGCGTGGTTGCGGCGCCGATCAGGAACAGCATCGCACCGCTCGCGGCGGCGCTGCCGATCACCGCCGCTTTCCCATCGAGGAACAGGAACGGCAGCACCGGCACGGTCGCCCCGACCACGAAGACCGCGAAGGAGGACACGGCGGCGATCCAGGCCGACCCGCCGAGGTCCTCCGGGTTGATGCCCAGTTCCTCGCGCGTGAGGGTATCGAGCGCCGCGTCCTTGTTGGCGATCACGCGCTGCGCCATCGCGCGCGCCTGCGCGTGATCGAAGCCTTTCGCCTGGTAGATCAGCACCAGCTCCTGCTTCTCCTCGTCCGGCACCTGTGCCAGCTCGTCCGCCTCGGTCGCGATCTGGCGTTCGTAGAGCTCGCGCGCGTTCTGCACCGAAAGCCATTCGCCCATCGCCATCGAACAGGCGCCGGCGAGCAGGCCGGCCAGCCCGGTGAGCAGCACCCCGTGCGGCGAGAAGGCCGCGCCCGCCACGCCCATCACCAGGCTCAGATTGGACACCAGCCCGTCGTTGGCGCCCAGCACCGCCGCGCGCAACGCGTTGCCGCCGCCGGCGCCGTGGCGGCCTTCGAGCCGCGAGTACATCGCGCCGTTCCACGTCGTGCGCGGGCGGGCCGCAAGCTGGCTGAGGATGCGCGCATGCGAGCGCTCCTGCGCCGGCATGGCGGTGCCGCTCGCCTCCGACTGCCGGTCGTAGTGATCGCGGTCGATGACTTCCAGGGTGGCGACCGCGGGCAACACGGCGTCCGGACCCAGTCGCCGCGCGAGCCAGATCAGCATCCGCGTGCGCCATCCCGGCCTGGGCTCGGGCGCATCGGCACCGGCTTGCGCCAGGCGTCTGCGCCAGAACTCGCCGTGCGCCTCCTCGACGCTGGCGAGCCGCTTATACAGCTGCGCGAGCTGCTCATTGCGCTCGATCTGCGCCAGCGCGCGATACAGCGCCGCGCTGTCGATCTCGCCCTGCAGATTTGCGCGATAGCGCGCCTCATCCTGCGGTCCGGTCATCTCGATCTCCGGAAAATCCCGCGCTGCGCGCGATTCGCCGCGCGAAGCATGATGGTAGCGCCTGCCGCAGCTCCGGCGCGATCCGGTGCGTCAGATCACCGCCGCGCCGAACAGCCAGCGGTGCGCGTGCAGGACGGCGAAGTAGGCGGCCAGGCCGATCGCGACGGCAGCCGCGTCCCCCGGCAGCGGGTGCCGCGCGTCGGACGGCTTCGCGCCGCGCAGGTTCTGCGACCACATCGCGTACAGGGAATAGAGCCCGAAGCTGCCGAAGAGCAGCAGCGAGGCGAGGTCGCTATTGGCGAGCAGATGCAGCAGCGCCCAGAGCAGCACGCCCCAGAGCATCGGATGCGCGGTGCAACGCCGGAAGTTGCTCGGAATGAAAGCCGCCGTGATCGACACGAAAGCAAGCGGCATGAACCACAGCGCCGCGAATCGTCCCCATTCCGGCGCGTTCCAAAGCGGGATCGGCTGCGCCCGAGACTTGCCCCAAGCGACCATTCCCAGGGCGGCGAAGGAAACCAGGGACAGGATTCCCTTGTACGCCCCCTCGCCGACGCGCGCGACGAGCAGGCCGCGCACGGGCCTGAACCCGGGGATCAGATGAACCCCGAAAAAGATCACGAGGCCAAGGATCAGCAGTCCCAATTCTCCCCTCCCGAGGACGGCGGCCGGCGCGGGCAGCGGTCCCATCATGCACCTGGCATTTCTTGTTGTGAAGCACGCCGTACTCGTTTAACGTTCTTGTCCGACCCCGCCGGCATCTTGTCCGGAACAAAAATGCGCCACGCCCCCAAACGCAGCCTTCGACGCCGTCCGCCCCATCGTCTGCGCGCTTCGCCCGCCGCAGCCGGCGCCCCGTCGCGCGTCCCGGCGGCGGCGCCGCAGAGCCTGACCGACGTGGCCTACGCGCATCTCGAGGAGATGATCGTCACCTTGCAGCTCGTTCCCGGGTCCGCGGTCTCCGAAGCCGCGCTCAGCCGGGACCTCGGCATCGGCCGCACGCCGATCCGCGAGGCGCTGCAGCGGCTGGCGCGGGAAAAGCTGGTGACGATCCTGCCGCGCCGCGGAATCATGGTGTCCGAAATCAACATCGGCAGCCAGTTGAAGCTGCTGGAGGTCCGGCGCGAGATCGAGAGGCTGGTGGCGCGCGGCGCCGCAAAGCGCGCGAACGACGAGGAACGGCAGCGCTTCCGTGCCCTGGCCGGCGACTTCGTGCGCGCGGCGAGAACCGACGACGCGACGGCGTTCATGCGCACCGATCGCGAGTTCAACGAGCTTTGCCTGGTCGCCGCGCGCAATGAATTCGCCGCCTCTGCGATGGGGCTGATGAACTCCGCCTCGCGGCGCTTCTGGTTCATCCACTACCAGCAGATGGCGGACATGCCGCTGGCGGCGAAGCTGCACGCCGCGGTGGCACGCGCCATCGCAGGCGGCGACGAGGCCGCGGCTGCCCGCGCCTCGGACTCGCTCATCGACTATATAGAGGATTTCACGCGCGCGACGGTGCGCGCGAGCGGATGACGGCCCGCTGTCACGCAGCGCGAACGCGGCCGCGACTCCCTGACCGACCGGTCAGTTACTAAGCCCTGCGGCCCCCTGCGCGCGCCTGCTGCAATGCGGCTTGACCCGTGGCGCCGGGGGAGCGTATGTTGCATATCGCTGATATGTCAGCGGGCCGCGTCAAGATGCATTTTGAAGGCGACAATGCCCGCCGACGACATAACGCGCAAGCAGGCAACATTCGGGGAGGAACACAAACGCGATAGTGCGCCCTGGTGTAACGGCCGGGGCCGCGTCCTTTGCAGTTTCGTGCCGGGCATCGCTGTCATCATCTGGTAACACGCGACGCGGATCGAGGATCCGACTATCCGGGAAATGCTGTTCGCGACGGTGGCGTCGGCGCCGCACAACTACAACGAATGGCGGCCGTACCGTAACGCGACGCATTGTCCGATCCGGCAGGCGACTTGAGCTTGCGCCTCGGAGCCGGACAGTGTGCCGATCGAAAGCCCGCGTCGAAATACCCGCAGGGGAGGGGGAGAGCCGCCTGAGAAGCGGCGAGGAGGGGGCCCACGAAGTTCGGCTTCGTGGGCCCCACCATTTTGGCGCTCCGGCGGGCGCGGGAAAGGTACGCCGGCAGGCCGCGCCTTCGGAAACGCGCGGCTCACCGTCGCCCCGACTCTGCGGCTACGCCGCCTCGGCGATGCGTTGCGCAGTCAGCGCGTCCTCCGCATCCAGCGTCGCGGCCACCGCATGCACCGCCGAGGCGATTCGCGCCGCGGCCTGGACCTGCTCCGCGGTCAACCCCGCTTCGCGCAGTACTTTCTCGTGCGCGGTGATGCATTTTCCGCAGCCGTTCACCGCCGATACCGCCAGGCACCACAGCTCGAAATCGGCACGCGCGGCGCCCGGCGTCGCGATGACGTTCATGCGCAGCTTGGCCGGCAGCTGCGAATACTCTTCGCTTTCCACCAGGTGCAGGAAGCGATAGTAGACGTTGTTCATGCCCATGATCGCCGCCGCCGCCTTGGCGGCGTTGAGCAGCGTCGGGTCGAGCTTGTCTGCGAACTCGGCGCACACCGCCGCGATCACCTCCGCGTTGCGCGACGCGATCGCTGTGGCGATGAACGCTCCCGCCTTCTGGGTTTCGGTCAGCACCTGCTCCGCGGCGAGGCTTCCCAGGTTGAGCCTCAGGTCTTTCGCGTACTCGGGCAGGCGGTCTCTCAGCGATTGAATCGACATTGCTTCTCCTTGACTCTCGTTTTGTCCCTCGCCCTCCGCGGCGCGGAGGACGAGGCACGGGACGTGGCGGCCGGCGCAGCGCTCAAGCCGCCTTGAGGAATTCATCGCCCTTCTGCCAGTTGCAGGGGCACAGCTCGTCGGTCTGCAGCGCATCGAGCACGCGCAGTACTTCCTGCGGATTGCGCCCGACGTTCAGGTCGTTGACCGAGACGAAGCGGATCACGCCTTCGGGATCGACGATGAAGGTCGCGCGCAATGCCACGCCCTCGTTCCTGTCGAGAATGCCGAATGCCTGCGAGATCCCGCGCTTCACGTCGGCGAGCATCGGGAACGGCAGGTCCCGCAGATCGGGGTGCTGCCGGCGCCAGGCGAGGTGCACGAATTCGCTGTCGGTCGAGACGCCGTAGACCACCGCGTCGCGATCGTTGAACTCCGCGTTGAGTCTGCCGAATGCGGCGATCTCGGTCGGGCAGACGAAAGTGAAATCCTTCGGCCAGAAAAAGATCACCTTCCACTTGCCGGCGTCGGAGCGGTCGGAAACGCGGGCGAAGGCCCGCTCCTGTTCGATGGACACGACGGCTTGGACTTCGAAGCCAGGAATGCGGTCGCCTATTGTCAGCATGGTTCTGTCTCCTTCAGGGTTGCGGTTGATCGAAGCTCACGGCGTGCAGTGTGGCGGGCCCGCTCTAATCGATCCAATGGATTTTTATGTTTAAAATGATCGTGTATTCCGATCAATGGAACGGAACGTGATCCATGCCCTTCCCTCACTGCGCCAGTTGCGCTATCTGTCCGTGCTGGCCGAGACGCTGAATTTCCGCAGGGCGGCGGAGAAGCTCTTCGTCACCCAGTCCACGCTCTCCGCCGGCATCAAGGAGCTGGAGAACCTGCTCGGCGCCACGCTGCTCGAGCGCGACAAGCGCTCGGTGCGGCTGACGCCGCTGGGCGAGCAGGTGCTCGAGCGCGCCCGCGCGCTGCTCGCCGGGGCCGAAGATCTGGTGACGATCGCGCGCGGCGCGCAGGAGCCGCTTGCCGGCCTGCTGCGCCTCGGCGCCATTCCCACCATCGCGCCCTTCCTGCTGCCCGGCATCCTGCCCTCGGTGCGCGCCCGCTATCCGAGGCTGCGGCTCTACCTGCGCGAGGATCTGACCGATCGTCTGCTCGAGCAGTTGAACGGCGGTGATCTCGACTTCGCCTTGATCGCGCTGCCCTTCGAGACCGGGGAGCTGAGAGTGAAGGAGCTGTTCAAGGACGAGTTCTGGTTCGTGGCCCGCGAGGACGACGTGCTGGCGAAGCTGAAAGAGGTCGCGGCGCGCGAAATCGATCCCGAGCGCGTCCTGCTTCTGGAAGAAGGCCATTGCTTCCGCGAGCACGCGATCGAGGCCTGCGGCGCGAGCCGAATGGCGAAGCGCGAAGGCGGGTTCGAGGCGACCAGCCTGTACACGCTGCTGCAGATGGTGGAGGGGCGGATGGGCGTCACCCTGCTCTCGGAGATGATGCTGAAAGCGGGGGTGCTGAACGGCACCCGCCTCGTCGCCCGTCCCTTCTCCGCGCGCGTGCCCTCGCGCACCATCGCGCTCGTTATGCGCAAGACAGGCCATCACGCCAGGGATTTCGAACTGCTCGCCGACCTGATCATCGAGCGCAACCGCGACGCGACCCGCATCCGCACCGCCTCGAGACGCAAATGAACTGCGCCGTCACCGACGGTGCGGCGCTCGCAGAGCAAAAACAAGAATCTCACCACCAAGGCGCAAAGGCGCCAAGGAAAGCAAAACAAGCATTGCGGTTTGCTTGGTGTCTTGGTGCCGGCGGTTATTTCGATTTTCTCTGTGTCTCTGCGGCTGATCCGATCTACCGGCCGATTCGCCAGGCGAGCCAGACGCCGGAAAGCGCCATCGTCATGAGCGTGACGGGCACGCCGACGCGCGCGTGGCGCTTCCAGTCGATGCGGATGCGGCGCCGCTCGGCGGCGTCGACGACGATGATGTTGGCGATGCTGCCCACGATCAGCAGGTTGCCCGCCAGCGTGCTGGCGAGCGCGAGCAGCGGACCAGCGACCTCGTGCGTGGCCACCGGCAGCAGCAGCATCACCGCGGGGACGTTGGACATGATGTTGGACAGCACGAAGGTGGTCACGAACAGCGCTCCGGGATGTTCGAGGCGGATGCCCGCCGCGTGCAGGGAGTCCACCGCCTGCCCGGGCAGGCCGGTCTTTTCCATGCTGTGGTTCACCACGAACAGTCCGATGAACAGGACCAGCACCTGCCAGTCGACCAGCCCCAGCATCTTGCGCGAATGCAGCTTGCGCGACAGCATGAGCAGTCCCGCGGCCGTGAGCGCCACGACGTCGCGCGGCAGCGGCGCAAGGAGGAAGAGCAGGAAAACCGCGGCCGCGATCGACAGCCCCTTCGCCGTCTGCCAGCGATTGATCGGCAGCGGCTCCTCTCCGCGTGGATGACCGGGCGCCCGCGGCTCGCCATGCAGATCCCCCCACTGCCGCCGGCTGCTCCACGCAATGAACCCCCAGGTGACGATCAGTCCGAGCAGCACCGGCAGCGCCGCTTCGCGGATATAGCCGAAGAACGACAATTGCAGCTTCTGGCCGATCAGCATGTTCTGCGGGTTGCCGATCAGGGTGAGCGCGGAGCCGATATTCGCGGAACAGGCGAGCGCGAGCAGGAAGGGCACCGGGTTCAGGCGTCGCGCCAGGCAGACGTCGATCAGTACCGGTGCCATCGCGAGGCAGATGACATCGTTGCTGAATACCGCGGACAGCCCGCCGACGACGAAGATCAGCGTGCCGAGCAGCAGCGGCGGCGCGATGTCCTGGCCGCCGACCTTGCGCGTCACCCAGTCGTAAAAGCCGCCGAGGCGCAACTGCGCGGACATCACCATGAAGGCGAACAGCAGGATCAGCGTGGGCACATGGATCGCTTGCCACGCCTCCTCGAGGCCGACGGTCCCGGTGGCGACCAGCGCGATCGCGCCGAGCAGCGCGATCCCGGTGCGGTCGAGCTGCAGGAACGGCAGCCCGCCGAGGATCATTCCCAGGTAGACGAAGACGAAAACGACGACGACGGTCAGCGTATGCGCGTCCAAATCCGCCTGCCTCAATTAGGTGGAGAGGAGACGGATTGAACCACAGACACAGAGGTTACAGAGAACTGCAAAAAACGAGGTAACCACCAAGACACAAAGACACCCAGAACCCCGGGGGCAACTCGTATGAATTCCTTGATGCCTTCGTGTCTTGGTGGTTAATCCTGATTTTCCCTGGGTCTCTCGTGGTGAAGCCGACCGGAGATTACGCCGCCTTGCGGGCGCGGCTGACCGCATCGAGCAGCCGGTCGAAGGCCTCCGCGAACAGCCTGACACCATCCCCGAGCAGCTTGTCGGTGGCGGCATCGAGGGACACGCCCGCCGCGGCGATTTCCGCAAGCGTCGCCTTCGCCCCGGCCAGGTCGCGCGCCAGCGTCGCCTCCGGCCTGCCGTGGTCGCGAAACGCGTCGAGCGTCGCGGGCGGAATGGTGTTGACGGTGTCGGGGCCGATCAGCCCGTCCACATACATGGTGTCCGGATAATCGGCGTTCTTGGCGCTGGTGCTCGCCCACAACAGGCGCTGCGTGCGCGCCCCGCGAGCGGCCAGAGAGTCCCAGCGCGCGCCGGAGAAGATTGCCTGGTAGCGCGCAAAGGCGATCTTGGCGTTCGCGATCGCCGCCCTGCCGCGCAGCCGAAGCAGGCGGCCACGCTCGGTCTCGCTTGCGGCGCGGCCCGCTTTTTCTTCCAGCCGGGCGTCGATCTCGGTATCGATGCGGCTGACGAAAAAACTCGCCACGCTCGCCAGTGCATCGACCGGCTCGTTCGCCGACGCGCGCCTCTCCAGCCCGCGCAGATAGGCCTCCGCGACCCGCGCATACATCTCAACCGAGAACAGCAGCGTCACGTTGACGTTGACGCCGTCGGCGATCAACTGCTCGAAGGCGGGCAGCCCGGCCGGCGTGGCCGGCACCTTGATCATCAGGTTCGGACGCGCGACCGCGCTCCACAAACGGTGCGCCTCCAAGACGGTGTGCCCGGTATCGTGAGCGAGCTTGGGCGAAACCTCGAGGCTGACGAAACCGTCCCGCCCGCCGGTCGCCTCGAATACGGGCTGCATCTGGTCGGCCGCCATGCGGATGTCCTCGATCGCGATGCGCTCGTAGATCGGCTGCGCATCCGTCTCGCCGAGGCGCGCCGCGGCCGCGAGCGGCGCCTGGTATTCGCCGCCGCCGGCGATCGCCTTCTCGAAGATCGCGGGATTGGAGGTCAGCCCCTTGACGCCGTCATCGCGGATCAGCGTCTGCAGTCCGCCGCCGATCAGCAGGCTGCGTCGGATGTAGTCCAGCCAAACCGACTGCCCGAAGCGCTCCAGCTCCTTCAATCTGTTCATCGGTCACCTCCGCGCGTGTCGGCGACAAGATACGCCAAAGCGGCGGCAGCGTGAACCCGAGGCCGGCGGACCCCGCGCCGGTGAGCGCAGTCACCGCGGCTTGCGGTACAGCCAGAAATGTTCCCTTGCGTCGCCCGGCCGCGCGCCGTCCCACACTTTCCTCCACCGCGCCCCCGGCGGCCGTTCCTTGCCGCTGAAGCCCTGCACCAGCAAAAGGTCGCAATCGTCGCCGACGCGACGGTTCTCCAACCGCTCGGTATGGATGTGCGCGAAGTAGTCGAAGACGCCGCGCTGCGACTCGCCGAGCGACCGGCTCGCGATGCAGCCGTGTCCCACCGGAACGGCCCGCTGCAGGTCGGTGAGCATGCCGCGATAGCTCATGCCGACGTCGATCCAGCCAATCATCAGCGTGGCGAGCAGCCCCCAAACCGCAGCCACGCCCGCGGTCCAGACCATCGCCGGCCGGTACGGACTGCGCGGGATCTGCAGCGCCGCCACCGCCCAGCCCAGGGTGAGCGCGGTCGCGGCCAGCCACAACCTCGGGCCGACCTGCGCCGAGTAGGCGGGCTGGAGCCGCTGGAAACGATCGGCCAGAAAAGCCGGCGCGCCGAAGTCGATCGCGAGCCAGCACACCCACACCGCCGCCACCGAGACGGTGAAAATCAGAATCGAGAAACGGTGGAACGCGGATTCCAGGAACGCGGGCATGCGCGCCAGCCCGTCCGCGCCCAGCAGCGCGAGCGGCAGCAGCAGCGGCAGCGCATACAGCTCGCGCGCTTCTGCGGCGAGGCTCAGCACAGTGAGCATCACCATGTAGAAGGTGGTCGAGATCTGAATCGCCGCGTCGGCGAGCCCGCTCCACCCTCTCGCGCCGACCGCCCACAGCGCGGGCAGCAGCGCCGGCCAGGCGAACCACGGCAGCAATTTCAGATACTGGCCCGGCTCGGCGCTCGGCCCGAGGTGCGCGAAACCGAAGAACCGGCCGAAGTTGTTCGTCCAAAACCACTCGACGAACAACGCGGGCGAGCGCAGATACAGTGCGACCGACCAGATCGCGAGCCAGGGAAGCGCGACCGCCAGCGCAGCCGCGAGCGCAACCACGTAACGCCGGGTGCGCCACTGCGGATAGAGGGCGGGCAGCAGCGCCGCGCTCACGCCGATCACGCCCGGCTCGAGCAAGCCCTTGGCGAGAAAGCCGAGCCCCACACCGGTACCGAGCCAGAATCCGCCGAGCACCGGCCTTCCCGGCGCGCGTGCCAGTCCGTAGATCGCGATCGCGAAGCCGGCGAGCAGCGCGTTGTCGGTGACGAGCTGGTGAGCATGCAGCAACAGGCCGGCGCAACCGGCGAGCAGCAGGGGCGCGACCCACACCGGCCGCGGCGGAAACATCACCCGGCTCGCCAATCCCGTGAACAGGCAGGCGATCGCGATATACAGCGCGCAGGCAAGCCGCGCGCCGTCGTAAGGGGCAACGAGGGGCGAGAAGAGCTTCGCGGTCGCTGCGGCGGTGAGGAAAAAAATCGGCGGCTTTTCGACGAACGGCTCGCCGGCGAGCGTCGGCACCACCCAATCGCCGGTCTGCAGCACGTGCCAGACCAGCCCGAAGGTATAGCCCTCGTCGGGCTTCCACGGATCGTGGCCGACCAGCCCCGGAATCATCCACGCCAGAAAGATCAGCGCCGCGACCCGAGCCTGATGGCGTTCGATCCAGCCCGCATACGCGCCGGGGTGGAACAGCTTCGCGACCGAGGAAAGCGCGTTGCCAACGGAAGATGTCACGCCCGCCGGATGCTCCGCGCTCTGCGGGCGCTGCACGACGCGGACGCGGCGCGGACGCCAAGCCGGCTGCGCCACCGGGCGGTCGATGCGGGAGAACCACGAGAAAGTCGGCATTCGTCGGGGTGCGCGTCCGAAGCGCACACGTAGGGGGCGGGCTTCGTTCGGGCGCAAATAATCATCCGGTCGCTCGAAGCACGAAGTTCAGCATTCGGGACTTACGCGGACCTTACTGACACCTTACGCGAGGCTTACACTATGCCTGTGCTCGCGGCCGGTTTTCAGGTCGGCCGGGAGCGGGCAGGACGCCGCGTCCCGGCGTGCGCTGGAGCCGTAGCCATGCGGCGGCGCGGCGCGGAAAACATGCCATCCGCCGGCGCTTTGGGTATCCTAGTTTTTGGGCGGTGGATTTCCGCGGCCGGCGATCCCCTTCGCTATGCGGCGATCATGGCACGGCGCCGCCGCGCTTCCGCGGCAACAACAAGAGGAGTCATGTCGCAGCAAGAAAGTTTGGCCTGGCCCGCGCCGCCTTTCTTCTCCTACGCCTCCCCAGGCGACGGGGTTCTGCCGAAGGAGTGCATCGTCATCCGGCACGACGGCCAGAAGCTCCTTGGCAGCCTGCTGCGCGTTCTTCCCGAGCAGACGCTGCTCGAGCTGCAGTCCGCGCACCGGCAGTCGGCGGCCCTGATCGACTTCGGCAGCATCAAGAGCGTGCGCCTCACCGCGCCGGTCCGGCTGCTGCCGCGCGAGCTGGAGAAGATGCAGCAGGCGGAAGTGCTGCCGGCGGCCGAAAGCCAGACCTTCAAGGTCAACTTCCGCGACGGCGAGCAGTTCAAGGGGCGCACGCGGGGCTTTGTCATGGAGAAATGGGGCCTGTACCTCTATCTCTCCATGGAGGAAGACAAGGTGGTTCGTGCCTTCATTCCCGCGCAGGCCTACACCGACTACAACATCGGCCCCTCCCTGGGCGAGATGCTTTCCGGCAAGCACCGGGACACGATCGACTTCGTCGAGGTGGGGCTGCAGTTCCAGCGCGAGCTGCGCAATCAGCGCATCGGCGACTACCTGACCGCCAGCCAGATCGTTTCCCGGGATCGCCTCGAACAGGCGCTCAAGGACAGGGACCAGAACAAGCCCGAGAACATGCTCGGCCAGGCCCTGCTCAAGGAGCAGTTGCTCAGCCAGCAGGAACTCGATGCCGCGGTCAGAATGCAGCAGCGCGACCGCAAGCTGCCGCTCGGCGAGATCCTGGTCGAGATGGGCGCCATCGACCGCGCCACGGTGAACCGGCTGCTGGTCCAGAAGCTGGGCATTCCCTTCGTGGACCCGACGCGTTTCGACATCGACCCGGCAGCGCTCAGGCTCGTGGAACGCCGGCTGGCGGAGAAACATCGTGTCATTCCGCTGTTCCGCACCGGGGACGAAATCGTGGTGGCGATGGAGAACCCCACCGACCCCGAGCCCATCCACGAACTGCGCTTCTACACCAAGATGCGCGTCGTGCCGGTGATGGCAACCGGGGAAGCCATTCTGGACGCGATCCGCAGCCGCTACGGCCAGCAGGAGGCGGCGCAGAACGTGAAGGAACTCGCCTCGACGCTGGCGGCGGAGGCTCTCGTCGAGGAGGTGAAGGAGCCGGTCGTCACCGAATCCGACAACGCCCTGGTGCGGCTGGTCAACCAGATCATTCTGGACGCCCACGAGCGCAAGGCCTCGGACATTCACATCGAGACCTACCAGGGCCACGAGGACACCGAGATCCGCTTCCGCGAGGACGGCGAGCTGGTGCACTACATCAACATTCCGGCGCGGTTTCGCAACGCCATGATCTCGCGCATCAAGATCATGGCGCACCTGGACATCGCCGAGCGCCGCAAGCCCCAGGACGGCAAGATCGCGTTCGAGAAGTTCGGGCCGGCGAAGATCGAGCTGCGGGTGGCGGTCATGCCCACCGCCGGCGGCGTCGAGGACGTGGTGATGCGCGTACTCGCGGCGGCCAAGCCGATCCCGCTCGACAAGCTGGGGCTGCGCGCCAAGTCCCTGGACGACATCAAGCGCATCGCCGAGAGGCCGCACGGGCTGATCCTGATCTGCGGGCCCACCGGGTCGGGCAAGACCACCACCCTGCACTCGGTGCTCGGCCACCTCAACAACGGCAAGAAGAAGATCTGGACCGCGGAAGACCCGATCGAGATCACGCAGCGCGGCCTGCGCCAGGTGCAGGTGAACGCCAAGATCGGGCTCACGTTCGCGGCCGCGATGCGTTCCTTCCTGCGCCTCGACCCGGACGTGATCATGGTCGGCGAGATGCGCGACGCCGAGACCACCAAGACCGGCATCGAGGCCTCGCTTACCGGTCACCTGGTGCTGTCCACGCTGCACACCAACAGCGCCGCCGAGTCGGTCACGCGCCTGCTCGACCTCGGCATGGATCCGTTCAACTTCGCCGATGCGCTGCTCGGCGTACTGTCGCAGCGCCTGGCGCGCGCGCTCTGTACCGACTGCAAGAAGCCGCACAAGGCTTCCCGCGAGGACATCGAGTTGCTGCTCAAGGAGTACTGCGAAGGCACCGAGACCGATCCCGCCGAGGTGCGCAAACGCTGGGAACAGACGCACGCGAACAAACTAGGGCAGTTCACGCTCTATGAGGCGGTGGGCTGCGAGCGCTGCGGGAAACGCGGCTACCGCGGCCGCATCGGCGTGCACGAGCTGCTCGTCAACAGCCGCGGCATCAAGCGGCTGATCCAGAACCGCGCCAACTTCGAGGAGATCCAGAACCTCGCGCTCAAGGAAGGCATGCTCACGCTCAAGCAGGACGGGATCGAAAAGGTGCTGCAAGGGGGCACCGATCTCGCCCAGGTGCGCGCGATCGCCGCCTGAGGCGCCCGCGGGGCAGCGACCGCTACAGTCGCCGCTTCTTCAGGAAGTCCACGAACAGCTTGAGTTTCAGCGGCAGCTGGCGCCGGCTGGGGTAATACAGGTAAAAACCGGGATAGCCGGGACAGAAGCGCTTCAGAACGCTCTTCAGCCGCCCTGCGGCGAGGTGTGCCGCGGCATGGCTCTCGAAGGTGTAGGCGAGCCCGATGCCGTCCAGCGCAGCCTCGGTCATCAGCACCGAATCGTTCACCGTCAGCGACCCCGACACCTCCACCTCGACCGGTTTGCCGTCGTCGACGAACTCCCAGCGGTAGATTCCTCCGCTGGTCGGAAAACTGTAGCGCACGCAGTTGTGCCGCTTCAGATCGGCGATCGTCTTCGGCACGCCGTACCTATCGAAGTACGCAGGCGATCCGGCCACGACCACCTGCACGTCTTTTCCGAGCGGCACGCCGATCATGTCCCGCTCCACCACTTCGCCGAGCCGGATCCCGGCGTCGAATTCCTGCCCGACGATATCGGCAAATCCCTCGTCCACCCGGATCTCGACCCGGATCTCCGGGTACGCCCGCAGAAAATCGCCCAGATGCGGCCGGATCAGCGTCGCGAAAGCGACGCGGGAGGTGTTGATGCGCAGCAACCCCGCCGGCCGGTCGCGCAATTCGGCGACCAGACTGGCCGCCTCGTCGAGCTCGGCGAGCGCGGGACCGACCCGCTCGAGCAGCCGCGCGCCCGCCTCGGTGAGACCGACGCTGCGCGTGGTGCGGTTGAACAGCCGCACGCCAAGCCGCTGCTCGAGCTGGCGTACCGCCTGGCTCACCGCGGGCGGCGTGACTTCCAGCTCTCCTGCCGCAGCGGTGAAGCTCTTTGCGCGCGCCACGGCGACGAAGGTCGCCAGGCCGTCGAGGCGGTCGAGGTTCATTTATAAGCAATCATTAATACCGGATGAAGATTATGCAGCTTTTTCCCGGGCCGGCCAACGCCTACAGTGGCGCCATGCCGGCGGGAAGGCGAAATTCCCGCGCTCGACATCGCAGGGAGCATATCGATCGAAACGGAGGATGGCAGCGATGAGTCTTACCGACTACTACACCCTGGGCCGCAGCGGCCTGCGCGTGAGCCGGCTTGCCCTCGGCACCATGACCTTCGGCACCGAATGGGGCTGGGGCGCCGACAGGCAGACGGCACGCAGGATGTTCGACGCCTATCTGGACGCAGGCGGCAACCTGTTCGACACCGCCGATCTCTACACCAACGGCAGCAGCGAAACCTGGCTCGGCGAATTCATCGCGCAGCGCGGCGCGCGCGACCGCGTCGTGATCGCCACCAAGTTCAGCTACAACGCCCAGCCGGGAAACCCGAATGCCGGCGGCAACGGGCGCAAGAACATCCTGCGCGCGATCGAGGGATCGTTGAAAAGGCTCCGCACCGATTACATCGACCTCTATCTGCTGCATACCTGGGATCGGATCACGTCGGCGGAGGAAGTCATGCGTACGCTGGACGACCTGGTACGCGCCGGCAAGGTGCGTCACGTCGGCCTGAGCGACGTGCCGGCGTGGTACGCGGCGCGGGCGCAGACGCTCGCCGAGCTGCGCGACTACGAGCCGCTCTCGGCGCTGCAGCTCGAATACTCGCTGGCGGAACGCAACATCGAGCACGAGTTCACCCGGCTCGCCACCGATCTGGGCATGGGAATCATGGTCTGGAGCCCGCTCGCGAGCGGCCTGCTGAGCGGCAAATATCGCCCGAGCCGGGACGGCGGCAGCGGCCAGGGACGGCTGCAGGCGATGAAGAGCACGAACAACCCGGCGTTCGCGAAATTCAGCGAGCGCAACTGGAAGATCGTCGCGGAGCTCGAGGCCGTCGCGCGGGAGGTCAACCGCAGCATGCCGCAGGTGGCGGTGAACTGGGCGGCAAACCGGCCCGGTGTGGGCTGCGTGATCCTCGGCGCGACCCGGCACGAGCAACTCGCCGACAATCTCAAGGCGCTCGATTTCGAGCTGCCCGAAGCGCTGCGCGCCCGGCTCGACGCGGTGAGCGCGCCGCAGCCGCTTTTTCCCTACAGCTTTTTCGGTCCCGAGATCCAGGCCATGGTGCACGGCGGCGCGGCGGTCGGCGACAAGCCCGCCGGCTATCTGCCGGCGGTGCGCATCCCCGCAACGACGACGGCGGCGCCGGCCGCGACACAGGCCTGATGGCGCAGCGCCCGCCCCGCTTCTTACTTCCCGGGGCGCGATTTAGTAACATGCCTCGCGGGACGGACGAGCGCTGAGGAAGCGCTCGCGCCTTCCTGGTGAAGGACGGGCAACGGTGGAAACCGCGCGCGACGCGGCAGCCCGCCGTTTTCGCAGCAGTGGGTGCCGGCACAACCCGATTCTCTGGAGGAGATCAAGAATGAGAGCCAAGAAACGCTTCATGATCGCTGCGTTGGCGGGATTCGCGACCATGGCCTACGCCGACCAGCCGATCGTCGGCCTGATCACCAAGACGGAGACCAATCCGTTCTTCGTGAAGATGAAGGAAGGCGCGCAGCAGGCAGCGAAGGCGAAGGGCGCGAAGCTGATGTCGGCGGCCGGCAAGTTCGACGGCGACAACGCGAGCCAGATGACCGCCATCGAGAACATGGTCACCGCCGGCGCCAAGGCGATCCTGATCACGCCGAGTGACACCAAGGCGATCGTCCCGGCGATCAAGAAGGCGCGCGCCGCAGGCGTGCTGGTGATCGCGCTGGACACGCCGACCGATCCGCAGGAGGCGACCGACGCGCTGTTCGCCACCGATAACTTCAAGGCCGGCGTGCTGATCGGCAAGTACGCGAAAGCGGCGATGGCGGGCAAGCCCGCCAGGATCGCCACGCTCGACCTCGCGCCGGGCATCACGGTGGGCAAGCTGCGCCACGACGGCTTCCTGGAAGGCTACGGCATCAAGGAAGGCGATCCGAGCATCGTCTGCAGCCAGGACACGCAGGGCGACCAGGCCAAGGGGCAGACCGCGATGGAGAACTGCCTGCAGAAGGCGCCCGACATCAACGTGGTCTACACGATCAACGAACCCGCCGCCGCCGGCGCATACCAGGCGCTCAAGGCAGCGGGCAAGGAAAAGAAGGTGCTGATCGTCTCGGTCGACGGCGGCTGCACGGGAGTGAGGAACATCAAGGCCGGCGTCATCGCGGCGACCTCGCAGCAGTATCCGCTGAAGATGGCCGCGCTCGGCGTCGAGGCGGGTGTGGCCTACGCCAGGACCGGCAAGAAGGTCTCGGGGTATACCGATACCGGCGTCACCCTCATCACCGACAAGCCGCAGCCCGGCGTGCCGAGCAAGGACACCAGGTTCGGCCTCGGCGCCTGCTGGGGTTGAGCGGCGGCCGATCGGCTACGTTTCGCGGGCCCGGGAACGCTGCGGGCCCGCCCGGATGCGGCGATGGTTTCGACCTCGGCTGAGGCAGTCACGGGCGTTCGCGCCGGCGTGCGAGGCGCGCTGGGGCGCGTGCCGCCGATCGCCGCATTCGGCCCCATCATCGCGCTGCTGCTCGCCTGCGCGTTCTTCGCCTTCCAGACGGACCGCTTCCTCACCGGCCAGAATTTTTCGCTCATCCTGCAGCAGGTGATGGTGGTCGGCGTGGTGGCGATCGGCCAGACGCTGATCATCCTCACCGCGGGGATCGACCTGTCGTGCGGGATGGTGATGGCGCTCGGATCGATCGTGATGACCAAGTTCGCGGTCGACCTCGGGCTCGATCCGTATCTGTCGATCGCCTGCGGTTTCGTCGTGTGCGCGGCCTTCGGCTTCCTGAACGGCGCGCTGATCACGCTGGTGCGGCTGCCGCCTTTCATCGTCACCCTGGGCACGCTCAACATCGCTTTCGCCATCACCCAGATCTACTCGCAGTCGCAGACCGTCACCAACCTGCCTGATGCGCTGGTCTACCTCGGCAACACGTTCCGCCTCGGGCAGACCGCGGTGACCTACGGCACCGTGCTCATGCTCGCGATGTATCTCGCCACCTGGTTCGTCCTGCGCGAGACCGCGTTCGGCCGCCACGTCTACGCGCTGGGCAACAGCCCGGAAGCCACCCGCCTGATGGGAATCCCGACCCGCGCGCTGCTCGTCGTCGTGTACACCCTGGCGAGCCTGTTCTACGGACTGGCGGCCTTGCTGCTGGTGGCGCGCACCGGCGTGGGCGATCCGCAGGCCGGGCAGACCGACAACCTGGACAGCATCACCGCCGTGGTTCTCGGCGGCACCAGCCTGTTCGGCGGACGCGGCATGATCCTGAACACGCTGGTCGGCGCGCTCATCGTCGGCGTGTTCCGCAACGGGCTCACCCTGATGGGCGTGCCCTCGGTGTACCAGATCCTGATCACCGGCATCCTGGTGATCCTGGCGGTGACCACCGACCAGCTCTCGCGTCGCAAGGCCTGACATGGCGACGCCGATCGCCGTCCTGCAAGCCAAGGGGCTCGTGAAGCGCTACGGCCACGTGACCGCGCTGGACGGGGCGGACTTCGAGCTGCTGCCCGGCGAGATCCTCGCGGTGATCGGCGACAACGGCGCCGGCAAGTCCACGCTCATCAAGGCGCTCTCCGGCGCGCTCGTCCCCGACGAAGGCGAGATCCTGCTCGACGGCAGGGCGGTGAAATTCCACAGCCCGATCGACGCGCGGCGGCAGGGCATCGAAACCGTGTACCAGGACCTCGCGGTCGCCCCCGCGATGACGATCGCGGAGAACCTGTTCCTCGGGCGCGAGGTCCGCCGGCCCGGCGTCCTGGGTTCGCTGCTCGGCATGCTGGACAAGAAAAGGATGCTCTCCGAAGCGGCCGGCTACATGCAGGAGCTGAAGATCGGCATCCGCTCGATGAAGCAGGCGGTGGAAACGCTGTCCGGCGGCCAGCGGCAGGGCGTGGCGGTGGCGCGCAGCGCCGCCTTCGCGCGGCACGTCGTGATCATGGACGAGCCGACCGCCGCGCTCGGCGTGAAGGAATCCAACATGGTGCTGGACCTGATCCGCCGGGTGCGCGACCGCGGACTGCCGGTCATCCTGATCAGCCACAACATGCCGCACGTCTTCGAGGTCGCGGATCGCATCCACATCCAGCGACTGGGCCGGCGTGCCGCGCTAGTCAACAGGCGCGACATCGACATGCCCGACGCGGTGGCGATCATGACCGGCGCGATCACCGTCAATGCCAGCTAGATGAACCAGTCCTTCAGCCGCGGATAGAGCGCCGCGTAACGGTCGTAGCGCGCCTCCAGCTCCGGCGAGGCGGCCGGCTTCGTCACTTGATCGGCGCGCGGCGCGAGCCGCTCGAGATCGCCGGCATTCCAGTGACCGGTCGCGAGCCCTGCGAGCAGCGCCGCGCCCCGCGCGGAGGCGTCGGCCGTCTCGACCGCATGCAAGGGCCTGCGCAGCACGTCGGCGAGCAACTGGCGCCACCAGGGCTGCGCCGAGCCGCCTCCCGCGAGGCGTAGCGCCGTCACCTCTTTCCCGGCGCGTTCCAGCGCATCCAGCCCGGCGCGCAGCGAAAACGCCACGCCCTCGAATGCGGCGCGCATCATCAAGCCGGCGCCGTCCCGCGCGGCGAGACCGATCCACGCGCCGCGCGCATTCGCATCCATCAGCGGCGTGCGCTCGCCGGCGAGATACGGCAGGAAGACGAGCCGATCGGCGCGCACCGATGCCGCCTCCCGGTACGCCTCTTGCCAGGTGAAGCCCAGCACCGCGCGCGCCCACTCGAGCGCGGAGCCGACGTTCAACATCGCCGCCATCTGGTACCAGCGGGCGAAGCCCTCCGGATGGGCGCTGCGGAATGCATTCAACTGCTGGTGATAGCCCGGGAATGCAGCGCGCATCATCACGATCTGGCCGCCGGTGCCGGTGGTGAGCTGTGCGTCGCCTTCGTGCAGCAGCCCGCTGCCCAACGCGGTGGCTGCGGTATCCGCCGCGCCCACCGCGAGCGGGATGCCGCGCGGCAGCCCCAGGGCCACGGCCGCATCCGCGCCGAGCTCCCCTGCGATGGCGTCGCTGCGCACGACCGGTGCCAACCAGTCCGTGCGCAGGTGCAGCGCGGCGATCAGCTCCCGGTCCCATTCGCCTTCCGCCCCCGCTAGCAGCGTGCCGGTCGCATCCGAGGGATCGGTCGCGGGCGTCCCTCCCATCCTGAGACGCAGCCAGTCCTTCGGCTGCAGCGCCCAGACTGCGCGCGCGTAGCAGCGGGGATCGTGCTCTTTCAGCCACAGCAGGCTGCTTGCCGCCATGCCTGCGCTCGGACGGTTGCCGCAGCGGCTCGCCGCGTCGACGGGAAAGCGCGGCAGATACGCCTTGCCACGCGTGTCGAGCCAGAGAATCGCCGGCCGCAATGCGCGTGCGTCGGCATCGCACAGCACCACGCCGTGCATCTGCCCGGTAAATCCCGCCGCGCGGACCGCCTTGCGCAGCCGCGCATCCAGCGCGTTCGCCGCCTTGACGATCGCCGCCCACCAAGCGTCGGGATGCGTCTCGCCCCATCCCTCCCGCGGCGAATCGACGGCGTAACCCTCGCTGGCGACGGCGGCGGCGTTCCCTTCCGCGTCCGCCAGCATCACCTTAACCGACGAAGTGCCCAGGTCGATGGCCAGAAACACGCCGGCAAGGCCCGTCAACGAGGAACGCGAACCGGCGCCGCCGGAGGACGCGGCGGCTCAGGGTTGCAGAATAACCGTCTCATGGCCATCTGGTCATGTTGCCAGAATGGAGACGACGCCATTGGGCCGCGCCCGGGCGCTGCCCGCTCGCGCACGGGGTCGGGATTGACCTCCGTCAAGAAATTTTCCCGTCTCCCGGTGCACGCTTGTCGGTCGACGCATCGAGCGGCATCCGCCGGCACGGCGAAGCGCAGGAGGATTTCCATGCAGCGTTTCATGGACGAGCAAGTGATGAGCGAGGTCCGCGAGCGCCTCGCTCGGCTGTGCGCGCCGGTGCGATTCGTCTATTTCACGCAGCCAGGCGCAGGCGCAGGAATCGACAAAAACAAAGCAAGGAACTGCAATTCACCGGGACCGCCGACTCCTATCCTGCATATCGCGGACCGGAGGCAGGCGGACTTTCCTGCCCGGTCCGCGGGTCCGGCCGGAAAGTCCAAGGCAATTCGCCGGCGTCACCCTAGGCGCAGCGCAGTGTGAATTCGGAAACTGGAAAAGGAGTCAAGCATGAAGGCTGTCAAACTGGTTCTTGGCGCCGGTCTTGCAATCGCCGCCACCGCCGCTTTCGCCGAGACGGGCGTGAAGCTCACCCAGATCGACCACGTCACCTACGTCTATGGGCGCGCGAGCGTTCCAACGGTGAAGCTGGCCGGCGCGGTGGTGACCCGTCCCGCCGACCATGTCGTCGTCGGCTCCGTTACCGAATCCGGAAAAACCGCCGTCGCGGTTGCCACCAAGGCGGTAGACGCGAGTCGAGCCTTCGGCCGCTCGTAGGACCTCGTCCGGGCTACAGCGGCAGCTTGAATGGCTGCAGCCCCGCAATGCCCGGCAGTGTTCGTCTCCGGATCCTGCCGGGATAAGAAACAAGAACCCGGCGCGGCCGGCCCGGGCATTCCGTTCGGGCAGGACTAGTTCACGCGCGCGCCGGCCTCAGTCTGCGTCACGAGCAGCTTGCCGTCCCGGACCGGAATGCGCGCGCCCGGATCGTGATCCATGCGCACGGTGGAGACCTGCCCGTTCAGCCGGTACTTCACGTCGTATCCGACCACTTTTTCACTGACCCGGTTTGTGGTGGTGCAGCGCTGCTCGGTGGTGGAGTAGGTGTCCTTGTCCTGCATCTGCTTCTGAACCCGGTTGCCCGCGTAGCCGCCGGCGGCCGCGCCCGCCACGGTCGCGAGCGCATTTCCGCGTCCCTGCCCGACCTGGTGCCCGACCACGGCGCCGAGGACGCCGCCGATCACGGTGCCGGCAATCCGGTTCTCGTCCTTTGCCGGCTTGCGATGCATGACCTGCACGTCATGACATTCCTTTTCCGGCGTGCTGGAAGTTTGCTTGACCGGTTCCACGCTCAGCACCTCCGCATAGTGCGGCGCCCGGTTGAAAGCGAGATAGCTCCCCACGGCACCGACCGAAAGCGCGCCCGCGCCGCCGAGCACCGCGCCGATCAACATCGACTTGTTCATCGTTTCATCCTCCTGTGAATCTCTCTACCGGTTTTCCGGGAGTTTCCGTCGCGCGACGCAACCCGCCGGCGCCGCAGCTTCCTCCACCGGCACGTTTCGCGTGCAAGCCCGGCTCGAAAACTCCCGCAACATGAGATTGGAAAATCCATTCCGAGTTTCGCATTCGCGCTCGACGCGCTGTCGTCGCGAAACGACAGCACGCCCGAGCCCGCGTTCGAATTGCGGAGCACCGCGCGGGAATCGCGTAACATTATTTGCCTGACGCCGCTTCGGGCAGCCGACGCGGCCCCCGTTTCCCGACTCCGTTATGGCCGAATCGAGCAACTGGTCCTTCCCCGAGAACGTGCAGCCGAACCCGGCGGACGTGCGTTTCGACCTCGACGCGGTGCTCGACGCCGTAGTCATGCTGCGTGCGGAGATCCCGGAGGATGCGTTCACCGCCTCGATCCTCGGCACCGAGCGGGTCGGCAACGGCGTGGCGATCCGCACCGACGGACTCGTTCTGACGATCGGGTACCTGATCGCGGAGGCGCAGACGATCTGGCTGACCACCAACAGCGGCACGGCCGTCCCGGCGTATCCGCTGGCTTACGACCAGGCGAGCGGTTTCGGACTGGTCCAGCCCCTCGGCCGGCTCGACGTTCCGGTCCTCGAACGCGGCTCGGCCGCGTCGTGCGCGGTCGGCGACGACGTGATCATGATCGGCCACGGCGGGCGGGCGCATGCGCTGAAAGCGAAAGTCATCGCCAAGCGCGAATTCGCGGGTTACTGGGAGTACGTGCTCGACGAGGCGGTGTTCACCGCGCCGGCGCACCCGCAATGGGGCGGCGCGGCGCTCGTCGGCGGCGACGGACGGCTGCTCGGCATCGGTTCCCTTCTGGTCGAGGAAACCGTCCAGGGGCAGACGATTCAAGGCAACATGGTGGTGCCGATCGACCCGCTGGAGCCGATATTCGACGACATGCTTGCGATGGGCCGGGCGAATCGCACGCCGCGCCCCTGGCTCGGCATGTACACGACGGAAGCGAACGGCCAACTCACGGTCGCCGGACTCGCCGACGGCGGGCCGGCAGAACTCGCCGGCGTGCGGCAAGGCGATCTCGTGCTCGAAGTGGCCGGCGAACGCGTGACCAAGCTCGCGGATCTGTTCCGCAAGGTGTGGCGCCTGGGTCCCGCGGGCACCGAAATTCCGCTCACGCTCGCCCGCGAAGGCGAGCTGCTGCGCGTGCAGCTACGCTCCGCCGACCGCAGCGATTTCCTCAAGAAGCCGAGTCTGCACTAGCGCAAACCGGAAACCGCGGGTCGGGAAACCATCCCGCGCGGCGGAAACGTTCGGCGGACCCGCCGCTGCGGCGATGCGCGGTTTACTGGCGCCGCTTGTACCCCGTGAACATCGCTTTCACGAGGTTCTCGTGATGCGAGTAGCTGGCCAGGAGAACACCCAGGATATGCAGGATCACGAGGCCGAGGGTGACGTTGGCCAGCAGCTCGTGGACTTCCTCGAGCAGGTGTTCGCCTTCTTCTGACACAGCCGACATCCACTGCGCCAGCGGGCCCGCGTGCTGGTCGGCGCCATAGACCATCAGGCCGCTCGCCGTCGTCGCCAGGAGCATGAGCAGCAAAACGATCACCATCGCCCCGCCCCCGGGGCTGTGCCCGAGGTAGCGCTGCGCGCGCATCCGGATCGCATTGCCGAGGTATGCGAGTATCGCCCCGGGCGAATAGGTGAAATCGGAAAACCTTGCGTGCGCGCTGCCGACGAAACCCCACACGATCCGCACCAGTATCAGCGCCAGCACCGCATAACCGGCCAGGAAGTGAAGCTCGCTCTCCTCCGGCTCGATCAGATAGGCGGCGAAAAAAGCCGCAACCAGCAGCCAGTGGAAAACGCGAACCAACGGGTCCCAGACCAGAACTCGCTCTTCTCGACTCATGAGAATCTCCCGGGCCAAGCTCGGAAAAGGCGCCGATGAAACGTTGCACGCGCCATGACCGGAAAGCCTTGACGCAGGTCAACGCGCAGCCACATCCCCCGGTGGGCAACGACTTTCTCGAGATGCCGCGCGGTTAGGCCAGGCCGTCATCGTCATGGCGCCCGCATTGAAAAAGCCCGGTTGCCCGGGCTTCGTCCGCTCGTGATCCCGGTTCAGCAGTCAGCGCTCATCCCGGTTACCGTTCCTGGGATCCCGGTAATCGCGCCTCCCATCACGAATCGCGGGTCACAAATCACTGCTTCTCACGGCTTGAAGACGTCGACGGCGAGGACCATCACCGGCTTGTCGCCCTTGTTCTCCGCCCAGTGCGTGGTGTCCTTGCCTTCGGTCCAGCTCTCGCCCTCGTGATGTTCCTGAACGCCGGCGCCCTCCCGGTGCTCGGTCAGTGTTCCCTGCAGCACGTAGGCCACGCCCGGCCGGCCCTTGTGGCTGTGAATTCCGACCACGCCGCCGGGCTCGAGCGTCACGACTCGCAGCCGCAACTGCCGGCCCTGCACGCCGTCGATTTCCGGTCCGAGATCGAGGGCGGTGGGCGGGCTGACCTTCATGCCCTTGTTCCCGGTCGGAGCGTTCTCGCCGACGGCGACGCCGACTCCGAAGGCAAGCGCAAGCCCCACTGCTCCTGCCGCAATTGCGATCGCAGTTCTGTACCTCATGATGGACCTCCTCCTCGTGTTGTTGGGCAAGCTGGGTCGAGCGCCTTCTCCCGGCCCGACGGAAAAATTTCCGCCCGGAGAAGAACGCCTCGCGCCGCAGGCGGCCTGGAAAGCCGCTACGGGAACATTGCGGTGTGCGACTGGTACCCCGGGCGGGGCTTAGATGGCTTTCAGGTTGGTCGCGGAGGTCTTGCCGTCGCGTCCCTTCTCCAGCTCGTAGGAGACTTTCTGCTTCTCCTTGAGAGTGCCGAGACCGGCACGCTCCACGGCCGAGATATGCACGAACACGTCTTTCGAGCCGTCGTCCGGCGTGATGAATCCAAACCCCTTGGTGGTGTTGAAGAATTTAACGGTACCAGTCGGCATTTCGTGCTCCAGGTCTAGCGTCGCCGCGTACGAGAGTGTACGCGGCATCGGATCCCCCTGAGAGAAAGCCGGCACCGGATACGATGCCTTGGCGGACTTCAAGCGAATTCGACACGCATACCTTAGGGGTCTGGAACGCGTTTGCCAAGGGGGCGCGGGAGTTTTTGTATCGCCGCGCATCGCGCGTCCGCGGCTCCCCTGCCCGGCTAGGCCGGACGGACCAAGCGCGTACCGACGATCTGCCGCCGCAACAGCGAACCGGCGATCGCGAGGTTCACGAGATTCCATAGCACGCCGTTGACGAACGCGGCCTTGTAGGAGCCGGTCAGATCGAAGATCGCCCCCGACATCCAACCGCCGAGCGCCATGCCGAACAGCGTGGCCATGATCACGGTGCCGACCCGCGCGCCCGCCTCCCGCGGCGAGAAGTACTCGCGGATGATGATCGCGTACGACGGCACGATGCCGCCCTGGAACAGCCCGAACAATGCCGAGATCACGTACAGCGATACGAGCCCGTCGAAGGGCAGGAACAGCAGCAGCGCCACGCCCTGCAGGCCGGAGCCGAGCAGCAGCGTGCGCAATCCCCCGATGCGGTCCGAAACCGCGCCGAACGTGAGCCGGCTCGCGATACCGAAACCCAGCATCAGCGACAGCATTTCGGCGCCGCGCGCGGGACCGTAGCCGAGATCCGCGCAGTAGGCGACCAGGTGCACCTGCGGCATCGACATCGCCACGCAGCAGCCGACGCCCGCGATCACGAGCAGCGCCTGCAGCGCGCCGGGCGACAACCCGAGCGGACGCGGGGAAATCGATGCCGCGCGCCTGTGCGCCGGCGCCGGCTCGGCGCTCGGCGGCCGTCTCCTCAGCACGAGCGCGAGCGGCAGCATGCTCGCGACGCAAAACGCCGCGATGCCGACGTACGTCTGGCGCCAGCCCGCGCCCGCAATGAAGTGTTGCACGACCGGCGGCCACACCGTGCCCGCGAGATAGTTTCCGCTCGCGAAGATCCCCACCGCGATGCCGCGGCGACGGCTGAACCACATCGAGGTGTCGGCGAGAAGCGGCCCGAACGTAGCCGAGCTGCCGACGCCGATCAGCAGGCCCTGCGCCAGGCCGTACTGCCAGAGACTCCCCGCGGAGGCGGCTGCGGCGTAGCCGAGCGCCAGCGCGATGGCGCCGGCGACAACCGGGACGACGATCCCGAAGCGATCCGAGAGCCGGCCCATCAGGATGCCGCCCAGGCCGAAACAGATCATCGTCAGCGTATACGGCAGCGATGCATCCGCGCGCGCCACGCCGAACTCCGCCTGCACCGCCGGCAACGCGACCACCACCGACCACATGCCCACCCCGCCGATGGTGGACAACAGCAGTGCCGCGACAAGTCGCGTCCAGGCATACGCCGACTCCGCCTCGCCGTGCAACGTCCCGGGGTGCAACGCTCGATGCTCCTATTTCGCGACGCCGCCCGTTCTTCGGCGGCGCGCGACCGCCTCATTTGGCAATGTCCTGCCGGCCGCGATTGTGCCACGACCCGGCCGCCGCGGACGGCGCTCGCCACCCGGCAGGGTGGACATTACGGTCAAAATAGGCCTATTGTCTTTCGCGGCGCACATACCGCCCGATCGTTCCCCGGAACGAAGCCCGGAAGGAGGAGCCCGATGCCCTCACCCCTGCAAGTGCTCATCCTGGAAGACGAACCGACCGATGTCGTGCTGATCGAGCGGGCGCTGGCGCGGCATTTTCCCGATCTGGTGCTGACGCATGCGCAGACGAAAGAGCAGTATCTGGATCACCTCGCCTCGCCGCAGCTCGACATCGTCCTGTCCGACAACAGCATCGCAGGATGCGAGGGGTTGAAGGCGTTTCACCTCGCGCGGGAGCGCCGCCCGCGTATTCCGTTCATATATGTTTCGGGCTTCGACGACCCCGGCCGCGACGTCCAGGGTCTCAAGGCGCTGGGGGTCAACGACTTCCTCTCGAAGTCGGATCTCGCGCAGCTCGGTCCCGCCGTGGAACGCGCCCTGCAGGACCGCGGCCGGGCGGACGCGGACGACGCGCGGCTGCTCGCCGGCTACGAGCGGCTGGTGAGCGTGGTGCGACAGTTGTCGCTGGCGCGGGATCTGCCGACGATCATGGAGATCGTGCGCCGCGCCGCGCGCGAACTGACCGGCGCGGACGGCGCCACCTTCGTCCTTCGGGACGGAGACTTCTGCCATTACGCGGACGAAGACGCGATCGGCCCGCTCTGGAAGGGACAGAAGTTCCCGATGCACACCTGCATCAGCGGATGGGCGATGACGCACCGGCAGCCCGCCGTCGTCGAGGACATCTACTCCGATCCGCGAATCCCCGTCTCCGCGTACGAGCCGACGTTCGTGCGAAGCGTGGCGATGGTGCCCATCCGGGCAATGGAGCCGATCGGCGCGATCGGCAACTACTGGGCACGGCGGCGCCAGCCGGCGCCGTGGGAAGTGAGGCTGCTGCAGGCGCTGGCGGACACCACCGCGGTCGCGATGGAAAACGTGCGTGTCTACAACGAGCTCGAGGCGCGGGTCCGTGAACGCACGGCGGAGCTCGAAGCCTTCACCTACGCCGTCTCGCACGACCTTCGCGCGCCGCTGCGCCACGTGAACGCGTTTACCGACATCCTGCTCGAGGACCACGGCGCGAAGCTCGACGAGAAGGTTCGCGACGGCCTGCAACGCATCACCCGCGCGACGGCGCGGATGGCGGAGATGATCAATGCGCTGCTGCAGCTCTCGCTCACGACGCAGTTGCCGGTTCGCCGCGGGTCGTTGGACCTCGCCCGGCTGGCGCGCGAAGTGGCCGAGGAATGCAAGGCGGCCGCGAAGCGCGACGTCGAGTTCGTCGCACCGGCATCTCTGCCGGTCACGGGCGATCCGACGCTGCTGCGGATCGCATTGCACAACCTGCTGGGGAACGCCTGGAAATTCTCGAGCAATCGCGAGGCGCCGCGGGTGGAACTGGGCGTTCGGAGCCAACCCGGCGCGCAACGCGTGTATTACATACAGGATAACGGCGCGGGGTTCGACATGTCGGGCGCCGCGAAGCTGTTCGGCGTGTTCCAGCGGCTGCATTCGGAGAATGAATTCCCGGGCACCGGCGTGGGCCTGGCAACGGTGCAGCGGATCATTCGCAAGCACGGCGGGCAGATCTGGGCCAGCGGCAAGCCGGGAGAAGGGGCTACCTTCTTCTTCACGCTCGGAGACGACGCCGGGCCGGCCTAGCACCCGGACGACCGCCGCTCGTTAGTTATAGAAGAGGTGGGTGCCGATGCGGGCGACGGGTCGCTTTCCCCGCGACCAGCTCGGTTTGATGTACGTCGCGTGATACAGCGTGGCGCCGTTCAGATTCGGGGATTGCTGCCGAAAGTAGACCGCCTTCGCCACCGCCCAGGCCCGTTTCCATTCCTCGCCTTCCGGATGCGGTTTGACGTCGAACTCGGTCCAGGAAAACGCTCCGACGTAGCGCTTGCGCAGCGGATCCCATTTCTTCTGGTATACGACTTCGCACACCGTCGGCGGGTAGCGCCCCGAGGCCACGCGGTTCATCGTCACCTCCGCCACCGCATACTGTCCCGCCAGGGGCTCGCCGCGGGCTTCGTAATACACGTTCAAGGCGAGGCAGGTCAGCTCCCGCCTCTGCGCGTCGTTCGAAAAGAGCGCAACCACCAGATACCCGAACGTCGCGACGACCAGGCCGAACGCGAGAACGAAAATCCACGGCCCCTTGTTTCTCGTGAGCCAGTAGAAGCGCACGTTGTTCCACCACCCGGACAGCAGCGCGATGCGCCGGGATGGACGTCGCCGGTAAGATAGTTTGCGGACCATGTTTTCGGAATCGACATCGGGACCGGGGTCCCGTCCTGTTGCGATCCACTATACCAGCAAGAATCACGCCGTCCGGCGCGCCGTCTTGTGGGTCATACCGGCCACTTCTAGAATCCTGAGCTGCACGACGAAAGATCGCACGTGCGAACGTTCCCGCACTTTCGGTTCCAAGGAGGCATGGCCATGGCCGAAACATTCCAGCTCGAAAATGTGCCGCTGTTCAGCAATCTACCGTCCACCCAACTCGAGCCGCTGCGCCGTGCCGCCGTGCGGCTTCTGTACCGCGGCGGGGAAACCATCTTCAGTCACGGCGACGCGCCGGAATACCTCTACATCGTCGAGCACGGCGTGGTCGACATCGTCCTGCCCGCCAGAGGGGAGGAAATCATTCTCGCCACCCTGGAGGCGGGCTCGTTCTTCGGCGAACTCGCCGTGTTCGACAGCCAGCCCAGGACCGCCTCCGCGCGCGCCACGACCGACACCAGCCTGATCTGCATTCCGCTGAACGTCATCGCCGTCCTGACGAGCAACCACCCCGATGCGGCCCGCCAGTTCATGGGCGTCATCATCCACCGGTTGCGCAGCGCGGACGAACTGCTTTCCCGCCTGCAGATCAAGAACGTCAACGACATCGTCGACGAGCACATGACCCTCGGCGAAAAAATCGCCGATCTGGTCGCGCATTTCGGCGGCTCCTGGACCTTCATCATCTCCTTCGGCGTGTTCCTGCTGATCTGGATGGGAGTCAACACCGCGTACGTTCTGGTCCGCCCCCCCGATCCTTACCCTTTCATCTTTCTGAATCTCATCCTGTCCTGTCTAGCCGCTCTCCAGGCGCCGGTCATCATGATGAGCCAGAACCGGCAGGCGTCCAAAGACCGGCTCCAGGCCGACCAGGATTATCAGATCAACATCAAGGCCGAGTTCGCCATCCAGCAGCTTCACCGCAAGCTCGACGAGCTTCGCGCCAGCCTCATCAGCCATCGCAACACCGAAGCGGATCAACGGCGGCGCCTGGAAAACAAATAGCTTCCTGCCGGTTCGACTATTCAGTGAAAATCCTGCTCCTGTCCGACCTGCACCTGGAATACTCCGCGCGGCACCCGCCGTTCGATCCGCCGCCAACGGACGCCGACGTCGTCGTGCTCGCGGGAGATATCGATAACGGAACGCGGGCCTTCGACTGGGCGGAGCGGGTGTTCCCGGACAGGGCCGTGCTCTACGTGCCGGGCAACCACGAGTATTACGACGCCGACCTGCCCGAAGTCGCGCGCGCGCTGCGAGCCCGCGCCGCGGGCAGTCCCAACGTCCAGCTGCTGGACAACGACGAACTGGTGCTCGGAGGCGTGCGGTTCCTGGGAACCACGCTGTGGACGGACTTCGAACTGTTCGGGCGCGAGAACATGCGCCCGGCCATCGCCGAGTCGCTCAAGTACGTGGTGGATTTCCGCGCCATCCGCTACGCCCAGGCGGGGCTGCTCACGCCGGAGCAGACCGTGGTGTTTCATCGCGAGGCGGTTGCATTCCTGGAACAACGGCTGGCAAGACCGTTTTCGGGAACGACGGTCGTCGTCACGCATCACGCGCCGCATCCCGGCAGCGTTCACCCGCGTTGGGCGCAGAACCTGACCAGCGCCGCGTTCGTGTCGGATCTGACCCGGCTGCTGGGAAAATCGGAGCTGTGGTTCCACGGCCATACCCACGACGGCTTCGACTACCGGGTCGCCGGCACGCGCATCGTCGCCAACCCGATGGGGTACCGGACCTCGAACTGGCTGGAGACACGCCCGAGCGGCGCGCCGGTCACGGTAAGCTACGAAAACCCGCGCTTCGACCCGGCGTGCACGGTCGAGATCTGAATCCGCGATGCGCCCTGTTTGACGCGCCGGCAGCGCCGGCGGCATAGTGCCCCGGCTTCGCCGCGACTGCGAAGTCCCGTGAAATAAATTCCTGTGGGAGGAGGCCCAGATGTCCATCCTATCGATCCGCGCCCTGTTCGACTTCACCAAGATCCGGATGGTGCCCGCCGGCGCCGCTCGCACCGAGGACTGCAGCGGAACCATCACTGCCGAAGAAGCGCTGCGCGCCGAGGAGGCGCGCTATAACGCGCAGATGGCAAACGATTTCGCCGCCATGGAGCGCCTGTTCGGCGACGACCTCGTGTACATCCACTCCAGCACCGTGGTCGACACCAAGGCGAGTTTCATCGACTCGATGCGCTCCGGCACCGTCAAATACCGCCGCATGCGGCGCGGCGAGGTTAAGGTCCGCACCTATGGCTGCATCGCCATCATCAGCGGTCGCGGCACCTTCGAAGTGACGGTCAAGGGCGAGGACAGAACGCTCGACCTGCTGTTCCACAGCGTGTGGGCGAAGCGCGCGGCAGGCGCACAGTTCGTGTCCTGGCAGGCCACCCGCATGCCGCCGAAGGCGTGAGTCTCCGCGTCGCCGGGCCGCGGCGCGTTCTCCGCACGAACATACGGTGCCGAGCCCGGCGGCGTCCCGGTTGGCCGCCGTCACCTCGGCGGGTCGACGGTCGACGCCGTTGCGGCGGCCTCATCGGCTTCGCTGAACACTCTAATGCAGTTGCGGCCGTCGTTCTTCGCCTGGTAGAGCGCCCGGTCCGCCTGCTCGAGCCACCGATGATGATCCGACACCCGATGTGACAGGCAGGCGATACCGAAGCTCGCGGTCAATCTGACCTCGGGATCGGACGTGATCGGCGCGGCGGCGAGCGCGCGCCGGATTCGCTCCGCGGCCTGCTGCGCCTCCGCGGCCGAGGTCTCGGGCAGAATGACGCCGAATTCCTCGCCTCCGTAGCGGCCGATGATGTCGTCCTGGCGCATCTGCTCGCGCAGCAGCCTGCCGACATGGCGGATCGCCTCGTCGCCGAACACATGGCCGTGGGTATCGTTGATGACCTTGAAATGGTCCAGATCGGCGAGCAGCAGCGTAACCGGCCGGCGGTGGCGCCGGTATCGGCTGAATTCCTCCGCGAGTCGCCGTTCCCAGTATCCTCGACTGCACAGCCCCGACAGCGCGTCGCGCTGACTCAGTGCTTCCAGCTCGCGTTTCTGTTCGGTCAACTGCGACGCGAGGCGGAACGTGATCACGCCGATCAGCAGCGGATAGGTCAACAGAAACGGTATGCAGGCGGCGATGACGAAGAGATTGGAGGCGGGCTCGAAGGTCAGCCCGAACAACGGCCAGGCCAGCAGAGCGCCGGCGAGATGGGCAATCAGTCCCCTGAGGAATTGACGGATCCCGCCTACGGCGACGTTGTCCATGCTGAGCATGGTCAGGATCAGCACGCTGGGCAGCAGGTTGAAGCCCATCGCCACCACCCAGAAACCGCCGCTTGCGGCATCGATCAACAGATTGCGATGCTCGCCGAGGTACGGACTCTTGCAGCGCCTGGCCCAGTGATAGGCGACGTGCGGCCACACGAATGCGTTGGTCGCCAACAGCCCCCAGGCCCATCGCGGCGCCCCGTGCTGAACCAGCGCCGCCGCTACGCAAAGCCCGCCCAGCCCCAGACCGACGATGCGGGGAAGATAGATGCGCTTTACCAGTCGGATGCCGCGCGGGTGTGTGCTTGCCACCATGTATGTCCGATTCGGCGCCGGATCGCGCTGGAGGCAACGGCGTGATGGAACGGCAGCAACGAACCCGCCCTCGCGCCGTGTCAACCCGCAGGCCCGACGCGGCGTTGCGCTATTGCCGAGGCGGCAATGGTAGCCCAAGCCCGGGCGCCGATTGCGAGCAGCGGCCGGAATTCGCTTCGCGCAACCGGCCCGGAACGCGCAACCCGGGCCTGGGGTCGAACGCGCAGCGCTGCCCGTTTTGCTTCCCCCGGCAGCGCGCAGCGCAGCGCAGACGACACCGCGCTCGCGCGCCACAGTGGCGACCGTGATGAAATCACTGCCATGCACGCATTCGGCCATCCCGGCATAGCGCCGACCTGGAGCAGCAGCGCGAAGGACCTGGTCGGCTGCGCGCTGGGGCCGGCGCGGCTGTGGTTCACATCCGGTTTCGGCATCGTGAACGAGGTCTACAGCCCGCGTGTCGACATCCCGCAGATCCGCGACCTGGGTTTCATCGTGGCGGACGGCAAGGGCTTCTGGGTCGAGGTGAAGCGTCTCGGAGCCTATCGCTGCATGCATCCGCGGCCCGGCATTCCCGCGCTGGAAATCGTGCACAGCCATGCGCGCTTCGAGCTGCACCTGCGTATCGCGCCGGATCCGCAGCGCGAAGTGCTGCTGATCGAGGTCGCGCTGCGGGGCGACGCGGAACTGCGCCCCTATGCGCTGCTCGCGCCCCATCTCGGCGGCACCGGCCGCGACAATCTGGCCGAGGTCGACTGGCACCGCGGCCGCAAGGTATTGTGGGCCGAGCAGGGACCGTTCGGGCTCGCGCTCGCCGCGGCGCGACCCGACCAGACCGATGCCTGGGGCGCGGCGAGCGCCGGCTACGCAGGCGCAAGCGACGGCTGGCAGGACTTCGCGCGCAATGGCGCGCTCACCTGGGAGTTCGACCGCGCCGGTCCCGGCAACGTCGCCCTCATTGGCGCGTTGCCGACGCACGCGACGCTTGCGCTCGGCATCGGCAGCAGCCGCGAGTCGGCGGCGACGCTCGCGTTCGCCGCGCTCGCGCAGCCATTCGAGGACGTCTGGCAGCGCTATGTTTCCGCGTGGCGCGCGTGGCATGAGCGCTTGTCGCTGCCGCAGTCGCTGCCCGAACCGGTGCGCCAGCAGCTTTCGACCTCGGCGATGGTGCTGCGCGTGCACCAGGATAAGACCTATCCCGGCGCGATGGTGGCGAGCCTCAGCGTTCCCTGGGGCAACGCGCGCGACGACATCGGCGGCTATCACCTGGTCTGGCCGCGCGACCTCGCGGAAAGCGCGGGCGGCCTGCTCGCGCTCGGCGCGATCGAGGAGGCACGCGACATCGTGCGCTACTTCATCGCCACCCAGCACCACCTGGGCAACTGGTCGCAGAACCAGTGGCTCGGCGGCAAGCCCTACTGGCAGGGCCAGCAGCTCGACGAGACCGCGTTCCCGGTGCTGCTCGCATCGGCGCTCGCCGAGCGCGGCGCGCTCGACGGCATCGAGATCGTGCCCATGGTGCGCCGCGCGCTCGCTTTCATCGCGCGCAACGGCCCCGCGACCGAACAGGACCGGTGGGAGGAGAACGCGGGCATCAACGCCTTCACGCTGGCGGTGTGCATCTCGGCGCTGGCCTGCGGCGCGAAATTCCTCGATGATCCTGCGCGCGGCTTCGCGCTCGAACTGGCGGATGACTGGAACGCCAGCATCGAGGACTGGACCAGCGTGCGCGGCACCGCGCTTGCGCGCGAGCACGGCATCGACGCCTATTACGTGCGCACCGCGCCGCCGCCCGGGTCGACCGGCAGCCGCGAACTCGATCACATTCTGCCGATCAAGAACCGCGCCTGCGACCCGGGAATCGCGGCGAACGAGCAGGTGGCGACCGACTTCCTGCAGCTGGTGCGTCTCGGTTTGCGCAATGCGCTCGATCCGCTCATCGTGGACTCCGTCAAGCTGATCGACCGTCTGCTCAAGGTGGACACGCCGTCCGGTCCGGCATGGCACCGCTACACTGGCGACGGCTACGGCGAGCAGCCCGACGGCAGCCCGTTCAACGGCGTCGGAGAGGGGCGCGCGTGGCCGCTGCTCACCGGCGAGCGCGGGCACTACGAGCTCGCCGCCGGGCGCGATCCCCTGCCTTATCTGCAGGCGATGAGCACCATGACCGGCCGCTGCGGCCTGATGCCGGAGCAGGTGTGGGACGCCGCGCCGATTCCAAATCGCTTTCTATTTCCGGGGAAACCAACCGGCTCCGCGATGCCGCTGGTCTGGGCGCACGCCGAATTCATCAAGCTCGCGACGAGCTGCGGCCTCGGGTATCCCTGCGACCGCCCGCAGGCGGTGTGGGAGCGGTATCAGGGTCATCGGCCGGAAAAGACGCGCGCCATCTGGTCGCCGCGCTTTCCGGTGCGGACGCTGTGTGCGGGACAACGCCTGCGCCTGTGCCTGCCCGAGCCCGCGCGGGTGCACTACGGGGTCGACGGATGGCAGCGCATCGCCGATGCGGCCACGCGCGACAGCGGCCTCGGCGTGCACGTCGCGGACCTCCCGACCGCGCGCCTGCCTGGGGGCGCGCGCGTCGATTTCACGTTGTACTGGACCGGCGCGGCGCGCTGGGAAGGCCGCGATTTCCGCGTCGAGGTCGTCGATGCCCCCGCATCCGATCGCGAGCGACCGCTGCCGCAGCCGATCGCGGACAGCGTGCCATCATGAACGAGATCGTGTCCGACGCGCTGGTGCTGTTCGGCGCCACCGGCGACCTGTCCCGCAAGAAGATCTACCCCGCGCTGCACGCCATGGTGCGCACCGGGCAGCTCGACGTGCCGGTGATCGGCGTGGCGTTCGGCGGATGGGATCTGGACCGGCTGCGCCAGCACGTCCGCGACAGCCTGCAGGCGCATGGCGACATCGACGATCCGGCCTGCACGCGGCTGTGCGGCATGCTGCGCTACGTCGACGGCGATTATCGCGACACCGCCACGTTCGACCGGCTCGGCGCGGCGCTGGGCGGCGCGCAACGCCCGCTGCATTACCTCGCGATCCCGCCCAGCATGTTCCCCACCGTCGTCTCCGGCATCGCGCGCCTTCCCAGCACCAAGGACGCGCGGGTCGTGGTGGAGAAGCCGTTCGGGCGCGATCTGGCATCGGCGCAGGCTCTCAACGCCAGCCTGCGCCGTGTCTTCGACGAGAGCGCGATCTTCCGCATCGACCATTACCTGGGAAAGGAGCCGGTGCAGAACCTGCTCTACTTCCGCTTCGCCAACAGCTTCCTGGAACCGATCTGGAACCGCAATTACGTCGAGAGCGTGCAGATCACGATGGCCGAGGAATTCGGCGTCGAGGGTCGCGGCCGTTTCTACGAGGAAGTCGGCGCGATTCGCGACGTGGTGCAGAACCACCTGCTGCAGGTCGTGGCCAACCTCGCGATGGAACCGCCGGTAGGCAACGGCAGCGAGGCGCTGCGGGACGAGAAGGTAAAGGTGTTCCGCTCCATCCGGGCGCTCACCGGACGCAGCCTGGTGCGCGGGCAGTACGCCGGCTACCGCGTCGAGGCCGGCGTAGCGCGGGACTCCGGCGTCGAGACCTACGCGGCGATGCAGGTCCATCTGGATTCGTGGCGCTGGCAGGGCGTGCCGTTCTACATCCGCGCCGGAAAGCGCCTGCCGGTCACCGCCACCGAGGTGATGGTGGAATTCAAGCGCCCGCCGCAGAACGTCTTCCGCGAGGCGCTGCCGCCGCACCAGAACTATGTCCGTTTCCGCCTCGGCCCGGGCCAGGTGGCCATCGCGGTCGGCGCGCTGTCGAAGAAGCCGGGCACGGCGATGGCCGGCGAACAGATCGAGCTCTACGTGTGCAACACGCGGGAGGACGAATCCGGCGCCTACGAGCGCCTGATCGGCGACGCCATGAAAGGCGATGCGAGCCTGTTCGCGCGCGAGGACGGCGTGGAAGAGGCGTGGCGCATCGTCGATCCGATACTGAAACTCGCCACACCGGTGCACGAGTACGGCCCCGGCACCTGGGGTCCCCAGGAAGCGAACGCCATGATCGCGCCCTTCGGCGGCTGGCACGCCCCGGCGGCGACCCGCTGACCGGCGATTCCCGGCGCCGGCGCGCAGCAAGGCTCGCACTCGGCGCATCGGCTGCGGTCTAAATAGGCGAGTCGGGCGCGCCCGGCCGCGGCGGATGCGGTTCGCCAACGCGCCGCGGGTTCACTTGTTGAAGAGGAGCACACTCATGGATAAGCCGATGGATGCGTCCGCTCGAGTGCCGGGTCTGCCGCAAGTGGTCCACGTCGACGTCCTGCGGCCGCTGCACTGGCTCGGGCTCGGCTGGAAGGATTTCACCGCCAATCCGGGACCCAGCGTCGCGCATGGATTGATTCTGACTGCGCTCGGCTGGCTGATCTTGTTGTTGTGCAGCTCACATATCGATCTGCTTGCCGCGGCGGTTTCCGGCTTCCTGCTGGTGGGGCCGGTGTTCGGCGCCGGATTCTACGAGCTATCCCGGCTACGCGGCGCCGGTCAGGCCGCCACCTTCGACGCATCGCTCGAAGGCGCGCTGAGAAACGGCAAGGCGCTGGCGCGTCTCGGGTTGGTGCTCGCAGTCCTGGCGATCGCGTGGGTGACGGCTTCGAGCTGGTTGTTCGTGGGGGCCTTCGGCGGCGCTTTGCCCTCGTTAGACGAGAACTTCTACCGCACCGTCGTGGACTGGAGCAACTTACGGCTCTTCGTTCACTACATGAGCACGGGCGCGCTGTTCGCGCTCGCCGCGTTCATCCTTTCCGCGATCTCGGCGCCGATGATTTTCGACCGCGCGACCACCACGAGGACGGCGATCCTCACCAGCGTCAAGGCCATGGCCACGAACCCCGCCGCGATGGTCGTGTGGGCGGCATTGATCGCGGTACTTACCGCCATCGGATTCGTCACGTTCCTGTTCGGCCTGGTGATCGTGCTGCCGCTGCTGGGGCATGCGACCTGGCATGCATACCGGGATCTCGTTCGTTGAGCATGCCCCGCTTGCGTCGCGGTCGCGCAATGCCGCAGTTCCGGTCAACCTGTAGCGCGCCCGCACACTCCGGAACGACTCATCGGCATTGTCCGGCCGGCGGATCCGCGCTGGTTAGAGCGGGAGTGCCGGGGAATTCGCAGGCGAACCATACCACCCGCCCTTTTTCATCGACCGGAAGTCCCAGGTAGCCCGTCTGTCCCGGCTGCACCGAGCCGCCTCCCTGGCCGATCTGCTCGCCCTGTGCGGCCCGACACCGTACGACCGAGCCGTGCCGGGTTTTCGGATTCAGAACGCAGTAGGTGTAATTGACCGCCTTCGTGCACTGGTTCAGGAGCCCGAGAAATCCGCCCTGCGCGTCGACCAGCGCAAAGCAGTACGAGCGATTCAGTCGCAGCGTCGCGTCCGGAAAGCCGCGGGGCCCCGGATCGGAGCGCGCGTCCACGTCTCGCTGCGGTGCCTGCACCGCCGGCGCCGGGACGGGCGGGCCCGCCCCGGTCGCGGCCTGCTTCGCGGGCGGCGCGGAAATGACGATCCCGGTCGGCAGCAGCGTTTTCTCGGACAATTCGACGGTCGCCGGCCCGCAGCGAGTATAGGTATACGACTTGAAATCCGCGTACTTGTAGATCAAACGATCGCGCTCCGGCGCGATCGACAGCGTCACGCTGAGCGAGGAATCCTGCAGATGCAGGCCGTCGATCGTCTTGAAGCCGAGGTCGATCCAGCTGCTCACGAATTCGAGTTTGCCGGTTTGCGTAGCCACCATCGCCGAACGCAGTTGCGCCGCGACTTCGGTCGGCGCATTCGTCTGCGGATTGGCGGTGACCTTGACCTGCCGAAACTGCAGGATCTCCACCACATATCGACCGGCCTTGTAGTCGTCGTGCGGCGCGGCGCACCAGGAGGCCTCGAGAAACCGGAAATCGGATCGCGCCGGCTGAGCGAGCACGGATCCTGCGCCCGCCAGCAGCAGTGCCGCTGCCGCCACGCTTCCCGCGAGGGCGTGCTGCCGACCCATAGAATGAACCTCCCTTTTGCGCGCTCTACGAATGGAGTATGGCGGCGCGCTCGGCACAGCATACAACGAGGCTGCCCTGCTCCCAAGGGGAAAGTCTTGGGCGCACCCGGCCCGGCGATCCAGCGGGCCGCGGTGGCGGGGTGGATGCTCTTCGCGGTACAGTCGCTCTCGCGCTCGCGCGCGCGGATAAGCCTCAATATCCCCCTCGAATCCCGTATTGGAGTTTGGACATGCGTTATCGTCTTTTGGGACATACCGGTCTTTTTGTTTCGGAAATCTGCCTCGGGACGATGACCTATGGCGGCAAGGGGCGATGGCAGCCGATCGGGCAGCTCGGGCTGGCCGACGTCGAGGCGCAGGTCAAGGCGGCGTTCGACGCCGGCGTCAACTTCATCGACACCGCCAATGTCTATTCGGAGGGGGATTCCGAGGCATTGCTCGGCCAGGCGCTGAAGAATCTCAAGCTGCCGAGAGACGAGCTCGTCATCGCCACCAAGGTCCGGGTGCGCATGGGCGCGGGGCCGAACCAGGTCGGCCTGTCGCGCAAGCACGTCATGGATTCGGTGGATGCGAGCCTGCGCCGGCTGCAACTGGATCACATCGACCTGTACCAGGTGCACGGCCAGGACCTGGCGACGCCGCTGGAGGAGACGCTGCGCGCGCTGGAAGACCTGGTGCGCGCCGGCAAGGTGCGCTACCTCGGGGTCAGCAACCACGCCGCCTGGCAGATCATGAAGGCGGTCGCGATCTCGCAGCAGCGCGGCTGGAATCGTTTCGAGAGCATCCAGGCCTACTACTCGCTCGCCGGCCGCGACCTCGAGCGCGAGATCGTGCCGGTGGCGCTGGATCAGGGACTGGGGATACTCGTGTGGAGTCCGCTCGCAGGCGGACTGCTGTCCGGAAAATTCGCCGAGAACGAAAAAGGACCGGAGGGCGCCCGGCGCACGACTTTCGACTTCCCGCCGGTGGATCGCGCGCGCGTCTTCCGCTGCGTGGAAGCGATGCGGCCGGTCGCGAAGGCGCACGGGGTCTCGGTCGCGCGCGTCGCGCTGGCGTGGCTGCTGCACCAGCCGGCGGTCGCAGCCGTGATCGTCGGCGCGAAGACGAAAGAACAGCTCGCCGACAACCTCGCCGCATCCGAGCTGCGCTTGTCCGACACCGAGCTGCAGAGCCTGAACGAGGTCAGCAAGTTGCCGCCCGAATATCCCGGCTGGATGTTCGACCGCCAGAACCGCGACCGCTATCCGGGTTGAGAGCTTCCCCACAATCCGCGACGACGCGCCTTCGTGCCCTGCGCGCCCCCTGCATTCACCGGATGGAGAAGCTCGGGATGAAGATCGCCCGGCTCGGCATCGCCTGCGTCCTCGCGGCTGCGGCGCTATGCGGTCGTGCGTCGGCGGAGGAACGCTACCGGATCGATCCCGACCACACGTTCGTGCACTTCGCCGTCGTGCACACCGGCGTGTCGTCGGTGCGCGGGCGCATGGGCGTGCAGAAAGGAACCGCGACCCTGGACGCGGAGCGCAAGAGCGCGGAAGTTTCGGTGGAAATCGACCCGTACACGGTGGACACCGGCGTGAAGCGGCTCGATGCCGCGCTGATCGGGGAAATGTTCTTCGACGTGGCGAAATTCAAAACCGTCCGCTTCTCCGGGCATGCGGTGCGGTTCGACGATGGCGTGCCGACGCAATTCGAGGGCGAGCTGACGATCAAGGGCGTGACGCAGCCGGTGCACCTCGCCGCCGAGCGCTTCGTCTGCCGCGAAGTCAAGATCTTCGTTATCAGGCGCTACGTCTGCGGCGGCGATCTCGCGACCACCGTGAGGCGCTCGGCGTTCGGGCTCGACGAGTATCTCGACATGGTGAGCGACGAGGTGCGGATCGCGATCTCTGTCGAGGCGATCCGGGAAGACAAGCAATAGTTGCGCGGGACTCCGCCCGGCGACGCCTCTCAAGCCAGGTACGCGGCGACGATGCCGGAAAGGACGATGCCGTCGAAGGTGCCGGCGCCGCCGATGCTCGCGACGCCGGTTCCCAGTTGGCGAATGTCCTTCAGGTGCAGGAGATCGGCGCCCACCAGCGGCCCCGCGACGCCTGCGATGAAGGCGACCGGCGCCGCCTGCTCCGGCGCCAGCAGCCATGCCGACATCGCGGCGAGCAGCGCGGGCACCAGCCCGGGCATGGCGATGCCGAGGCCGCGCACCGGCCGCGCGACGCGGTAGCACACCGCGATGTTGATCGCGCACGCGGCCGCCAACGCCACGAGCACGGAGGAATCGAGATCCAGCAGCCGGATCAGTTCATAGCCGGCGAGCCCGGTGGGAATCAGGCAGCCGCCGACGTTGACCGCGATGACCATTTCACGGCTCACGCGCCCGAGCTGCGGAAAGAAATTCTCCAGCCCGAAGACCGCGAGCGGGTGGATCACGCTCTGGTCCTCGCGCCTGATGCGCGCGACCGGGATGTTGATCATCCCGCCCAGCATCATGCCGATGACGAGTGCGACTGCCGCGGCCGGGCTCAGGTGGAGCTTCGCCAGGCTCGCGGCCATGAGCTCGGCGAAGAAGAACGGCAGCAGCGCGAGCAGCAGGAGGAAGATCCAGAACGAAAGCCACTGCACCGCTCGCATCGCAACCTCCGCATCGCATCCCGAATACGTATCGCCGTCGCGGACACCGCGTAACCCGTTTCGGCTCGCCGCTGCCGCCGTCACGGGAAAAAAATGGCGGAGGCTCGCTCCGCCAGTCGTGTCGATTCGCGCTCTTGCATCGCCCGCCGGAGCGCGGCGGCGCCTGCGCTAATGCTGGGCCGCGGCAGCCTGGAACGCCCGGGCCATGACCCGATAGCCGGCGTTGGTGGGGTGCACTTCGAATTGACTCGCGCCGTTGCGCGCCACCAGCAGCAGACCGGTCTGCCCGTCGAAGGCGCTGAACACATCCGCCACCCCCGCACCCCACGCCTGCGCCACACCGGCCACGATCGCGTTGAACTGGAGGATCACCTGGCGTGCGCCCGGGATATTCGCGGTGATCTCGGGAATGTCGTACAGGTTGTTGATGTAGATGCGCGCCAGCGGCAGGCCTTGGCGCAGGCCGCCGAGGATCTGTTGCAGATTGGACTGGAACTGGGTCAGGACCGCGGTCGGGTCCGCGCCGTTCAGGATTTGCAGCAGATCGTTGCCGCCTACCGAGATCGTGATCACGTCCGGCCGGAACAGGTTTACCGCCTGCGGGACCTGATAGGCGAGCACGTCGCCGCTGGTCGCTCCGGGCACGGCACTGTCGCTGAACAGCGTATTGGTGACGTTGTCGAAGATCGCGCCCTGGTACAGGAGGTAGGCGTAGCCCTGGGTGGTCGGGATCGCGCCGTAGCCGGCGGCGAGGCTGTCGCCGATTGCCATGTAGCGGGTGTCGTTGGAGAAAGTCCAGGGAACGTCGGCGCGGGCGACTCCTGCAAGCAGCAACAACGTCGAAACGGCGAAACGCATTGCGAGCTTTTCCATGACAGCCTCCTCCTGATTTGTCCGTCTGGCCCGACAGCGTGTGCATCCCCGAAGCGAAGCCTAGTCCGCCGTGCGAGGCTTTTCAACTTCGACGCCGGCCGTTCTTCGTCGACCCCGGCGGCAACTCGCGCTAGGGTTGCTGCAGGCGATTCACGAACTGCTCCGCCAACGATTTGTACACCGGTCTGCGGCAGACGATGCGGGAGCAGGCTGCGGCAATCAACGCCGTGGCCATCAGCGGCAGGATCATGTCGTGGTTGTCGGTCATCTCGACGACGATGACGAACGCGGTGACCGGCGCCTGCACTACGCCGGCGAAATACCCCACCATGCCCAGCACGACCACCGCGCCGGCCGGCGCATAGGGCGCGAGATCGGTGAGGTTCCATCCCAGCCCGGCCCCCACCGCCAGCGAGGGCGCGAAGATCCCGCCCGGAATTCCGCTCAGATAGGAAATCAGCGTCGCCGCGAATTTCAGTACGCCATAGCTCGCCGGCAGATCCCCGGTGCCCTCCAGGATGCGCTTCGCTTCCTCGTAGCCCGTGCCATAGGTCGTGCCGCCGGAGGCGAACCCGAGCGCCGCGAGCGCGATTCCGCACAGCGCGGCGAAGAGCACCGGCCGGTTGCGTGACAGCGCGCCGAGCGTTCCGGGCAAGCCTCTAGAGAACGCAATCAGGATCTGGCTGAACAGCCCGCCCGCGAATCCGCCGATCACGCCGCACAACAGCACCGCGATCCAGGCCTCGCCTTCGCGCAGCATCTCCGAGGTGCGGCCGAAGTAGGTGTAGTCGCCCAGCCACCACACGGACACGATGCCGGCGACGATCACCGCGGTGAGCACGGTGCCGCTGGTGCGGCTTTCGAACGAGCGGCTCATCTCCTCGATCGCGAACACGACGCCGGCGAGCGGCGTGTTGAATGCGGCCGCGACCCCGGCTGCCCCGCCCGCGAGGATCAGGCCGCGTTGCGCCTCGACGCGGGAGAACCGGGTCAGCCTGCCGAGCGAGTGCATGATCGCCGCCCCGATCTGCACCGTGGGCCCCTCGCGGCCGACCGATGCGCCGGAGAGCAATCCGATCAGGGTGAGCGCGAGCTTGCCGGCGGCGATGCGCACCGACAGCAGGCGCGCCCGCGTCGGCTCGTCGCCGATCTGCAGCGCGGCGATGGTCTGCGGAATCCCGCTGCCCTGCGATCCCGGGAAAAAACGGCGCGTCGTCCATGCCACCGCGGCGAGCCCGAGCGGGGCGAGCACGAAAGTCAGCCACGGATGGATCGCGATCGCGCGGCGATGCAGGTCGATCGCGCGCGCCGAGCCCAGCGCGAACAGGATCGCCGCCACCGCAACGGCGAGGGCACCGATCCAGAGTATCGCCCGCCGCAGCCACAAGCGCGGAGTGAGCCATGCGCGGCGCCCGCGCCGGAGCCAGGCCTGCAGGACTCCGCCAAGGTCGCGCAGCCGCGTCCACACGAACGAATCGTGCGCGTCGCCGCGCGCCGCGTCGGATCCTTCCGGCTGGCGAGCCGGGGGTTCGGTCATGGAATTTCGCGCCCGGCCCGATCGACGGCAAGTCGCTTCAATTGCGGCGCAGCTTATCCTTCACTTCCGCCTGCCCGTAGAGACATTGCTCCACCGACTTCTTGAACGGTCGCAGCGCGCGGCTCTCGGCCAGCATCTTCGACATCCGCACCCGCTCTTCTTCGTCGCGGATCTCGAGGAAGGTCTTGTAACCCATCCGGCGCGCAGCGTCCGAAATCGCCTGCATCATGTCGTCCATCGCCGCCTTGTCCTTCGGATCGCCGGCCGCGGCGTCGTAGGGTTCGATGCACTGCGTGTAATTCGAATCCGCGAGCTCCCGATGCTGGAACAGGTCGCGCGCGATCCGCAGCAGCGTCTTGCCCTGCTCCGGGGTCAGGTTCTTGAGGCCGGCCGCCCAGGCGTCGCTGCCTTCCGCCGCCGGAGTCGCCGGGACCGCGATTGCGAGGAGCAGGCCGGCCAGTGCGGCCGCCATGATCGAACTGTGTTTGCGATTGGGGTGCATGGTTTGACAATAATCAAGTCGACGAGGAAATGGACGTGAGATACCCGTTCCGAATTGTTCACGAAATTCGCCCTATGCGCCACTTCATGATGTCGACGGGGGTGCGCAACTGGCTCGCCGACTCAACCCGCGCCCATCGAGGCGGTCGGCGTGGCATGGATCAGTCCGTCGGCCTCGGCCAGCGCGGCGGAAAGATCGGCGCCGGCGCTCGCTCTTCCCGGCCCGAACCGCGCGGACAGCGCGGCGGCGAGCCGATGCGCCTTGCGTCGCGCAGCACCGCCGTGTTCACCGCTCCGATCACGCGCGCGTCCTCTGACAAGTCGGTGAGAAGCGGGATCACCGCCTGCTTGCAGGGGTGCGTGATGTTCAGCCCGGCGAATCCCGCGCGTTCCGCCGCGATCAACAGCTCCGGAAGCGCCTCGGGGCCCACGCCCAGCTCTTCCAGATCGATCAGCCGGTACAGGTAGCGCAGTCCCTGCGCGGCCCCTTCCTGCTCATGCAGGGAAGGCGTGCGCGAAGCCTGGATGCCAGCCCCGATCAGGCCGACGAGAAAGGACGGCCGGGCAGCGTGCGGCACGACGTTTTCGGCTTCATTTTTTTCGGGGCAACGCTCACCGATCGTTGAACACCCGATTCGCGGCAATCGTCGAGCGTGTGCGCAAGGTTGATCCTTTTCGAGTGGCGTGCCAATTCGAAACGCTCGCAGCCCCGGCAAGCGCGCCGAACGCCAACACATGCGCCTTACCTCGGATCAAGGGGCCCTTGTAGAGTTTGACCCGCATTCGCAGGCCCTCAATATCGTCTCGCGGACGACTCCAACCAACCGCATCAGGTGGAACGAATGCTACAGCCTGCAGGTGACAACGACCCGCACGGAGGGCGGCATGGCGACGAGCCGCTATCGCGACACCTATCATCCGCACGTGCGAAAAGTGGACAACTCGCGCGTCGAGATGACGCTGCAGATGACAACGGAAGGAATGATCATGCTGGGCAAGGTCTCCGAGGGGGCGACTACCTGGTTGCGCTCGATATCGTGCGCCTGCCGCAGAACAGGACACAGCTGAATTGGTACTCGCCGGCCTGGGGATGGAAGGAGGCTTGGGAGGCTGCGCAACAATGGAGCGACGGGAAGAATGTTCCCTGTCCAACGCACTAATTTCAAACACGCGACATGCTCATCGACAGCACCTCCGGCTCGCGTGACGGACCGCTGAACATCGATCGTTCGTTACCAGGACAGATGGGGTCATGGATTCGGCTGCTCGCCAAGGGTGTCCCGGAAAAACCGGCGCTCGGGTTGGTCGCCGCCGCTTGCCTTCCCGGCACCTTGCTGCTGTCCGCGCTGCCTGCCGTTGATTCTCTACACGATCGTCGCGGGAGTCGGAATCGGGGAAATGTTTTTTGGGCGGCGTGTTGCCGACGCTGCTCATGGCAGGTATCTTCGCAACCTGAGGTATCGCTCGGCAACCCGAAAAACCACGGCATTAAACGGGTTTTCGATCTCGACATCGATCTCGCGCGTTGTGTGCCGCGGGTCATGGCCGAATGTGGGCTCGTCGTGGGAGGCATCTTGCTGATATTGGCAGTTGCACTGGGGCTCACCGACTACCTGGTCAACGCGCAGGTGGTGCCGCAGCGCATGGTTGCCCGGGCCGCCCAGACGATCGGCAGCCGGTTTTCCTGGTTACCGGCGCTCAACGCCTTCCAGCTGCTTGCCGGCTGCGTCGTGGAAATCCACCCGGCGAGCATGGTGCCTGCGCCCTTGGTCGCGCACCTTGGGAGTTCGTTCGGCGTGCGCCCGGTGCATCTCGGCATCATTTTTTTTCTCGCCAGCATGGAGCTCGGCTGTCTCGCGCTGCCGGGCGGGCCGAATCTTTACTTCGCTTCGTATCGTTTCCGCAAGTCGGTCGCCAAGATCCTCCGGCCGGCCTTGCCGTTGTTCGCGGCGCTGGCCACGGGTAGCCCGCAATCGCGCACGCGCCCCGGCTCAGCACCTCGCTGCTGGTATTGCGCAACTGACGACGCTGCATAGGAGGGCATATGTCGCAAGAGCAACTCAGCATGGACGCACCCGCGCGCTGGAAATCGCTGGAAAAGGTGAGGGTAGTGAGCGCCGAGCAGTTGCAGCGCGCGGAAGAACGCGCGCAGGAAGCCGCGAAGCGCGTGCCATATGTCCCGCCCCTTGCGCACACGTCCGCCGACGGGCGCCTCGAGCACTACCGGGCGTACAAGCCGCGGCCCTTCACGCGCGAGGAACGCAGCCGGACCACGGTGCTCTTCGGCGGCCTGCACTGGCGTGCCGAGCGCGTGCTCCAGGGGGCGCTCGAAAACCTCGGCTACAAGACGCAGGTCCTCCCGGTCGCGACGCGCGCCGATCTGCTCACCGGACGCGAAGTGGCCGACATCGGCCAATGCTGCCCGACCAGTTTCACCACCGGCAACCTGGCGAACTATCTGCGCGAGGAGACCAAACGCCTGGGCGCAGCCGAGGTCGCGGAGAAGTACGTCTACGTCACCGCCGGCTCCTGCGGTGCGTGCCGCTTCGGCCAGTACCACCAGAGCTACGAGCTCGCGCTGCGCAACGTCGGGATGGAATCCTTCCGGCTGTTCCTGCTCGACCAGGGCAATCTCGACCAGGGCGCGGCCGAAGGCGGCGGGCTGGAGATCGACATGCCGTTCACGCTCGGGGCGGTGTGGGCGCTGATCGCGACCGACATCGTCCAGGACCTGGAATACAAGACCCGGCCGTACGAGGTGAACGCCGGCGAGACCGAGCGCACCGTGCGCGAATGCGTCGAGTTGCTCTACGACGCGTTCCGCAAGCGGCCCGCGCGCGGCAAGAAACTGGGCGCGGTCGCCTGGCACCTCGGCACCGACTACTTCGTGAAAGCGATGCGCGAAGTGCGGCGCCGGTTCGACCGCATTGAAGTGGACCGGCTGCGGGTCAAGCCGCTGGTGAAGATCACCGGCGAGTTCTATCTGCAGACCGTCGAGGGCGACCCCAACTACAACATTCACCGCTGGCTCGAAGCCGAGGGCGCGGAGGTGTATCCCGCCTCGGTCAGCATCTGGCTCGATTATCTGCTGCGGCTGGCCGGCCAGGACTTCGCCGATCGCTTCGGCATCGAAAAAGGCGCGCGACTGAAATACGGCGCGGTGCGTGCGCTGCAGGCGGGCTTGCGCTGGACGCACAACCGCATGCGAAGCGCGATCAACGACGTGCCGCGCGAGATGCCGGACCAATACGAACTGCGGGCGCTCGCCGCCCCCTACTATCACAGCCGCCTGAACGGCGGCGAGGGCGACATGCTGGTCGGCAAGGCGCTCTGGGCCTACCTGCACAAGAAGGCGCACATGACCTGCGAGCTGTCGCCGTACTCGTGCATGCCGAACACCATGAGCATCGGCGCCATGGCCGCGGTCATCGGCAAGTATCCCGACCTGCTCTATGCCCCCCTCGAGATCAAGGGCGACGCGGAGGTGCATGCGCTGTCGCGCTGCCAGATGATCCTGACGGAGGCGAAGAAGCGCGCGCAGAAGGAGTACGAGGAAGTGCTCGGACGCACCGGGCTCGACCAGGAGAAGCTGCGCGCCGCGCTGGAAGCGCGGCCGGAACTGCGGCGCGCCACGACCCGCATCCCGCATTACGGCGTAGCCGGCACGGCGGCGAATCTCGCGCTGCACATCGCTGCCGGGAGGCAATGATGCTTACCGTCGGATTGGACGTCGGCTCCACCACCGTCAAGGCGACCGCGGCGGAAAGCGGGTCGGTGCGCTGGCAGGACTACCAGCGCCACAACACCAAGCAGGCCGAGATGGTGCTCGCCTTTCTCGAGCGCATGGAGCAGGAGTGCGGCCTCACGCCCGGCCGCGATCGCGTGTTCCTGACCGGATCGGGCGCCGGCATGCTTTCGCCGCACGTCGGCGGCAAGTTCGTGCAGGAAGTGGTGGCGGTCGCGGCCGCGGTGGAGAAGCTGCATCCGGAAGTGAACTTCGTGTCCGAAATCGGCGGCGAGGACATGAAGACGCTGTTCTTCACGCCCAGCGGAGACGGCAAGAGCAAGCAGGTCTACATGCAGTCGGCATGCAGCGGAGGCACCGGCACCTTCATCGAAAAGACCGCACGCAAGCTGCAGATCCAGCCCGAGCGGCTGGCACGGATGGACTACGCCGGTCTCACCCTGCACAAGATCAGCTCCAAGTGCGGCATCTTCGCCGAGGCCGACGCCAACACGCTGGTCAAGGCCGGCGTGCCGGTGGAGGAGATCATCGCCAGCCTGTACGAGGCGGTGGTGTACCAGAACCTCGCGACGCTGACCAAGGGCAACACGCCGACGCCGGGCGTGCTGCTGCTCGGCGGGCCGAACCTGTTCTTCCAGGGCCTGCAGCAGGCCTGGCACCATCATCTGCGCAAGCTGTGGGAGGAGCGCGGCATCAAGCCGCCCGACGGCACCGGGCCGGACAAGCTGATCCAGGTTCCGAAGGAGGCGCTGTACTACGCCTGCCTCGGCTGCATCGAGATCGGCGGAGCGGATGCGCCGGGAGTGGGCGTCTACGCGGGGACCGACAAATTGCGCTGGTGGATCGAAAAGGGCCAGTGGGAGCAGAAAGCGAAAGAGGGGGCCGGCGGCCTGGTGAAAGGTCCCGACGAGCTCGGCGCTTTCCTCAGCGCCTACGGAGCTACGCAGCGCACGGCAGCCGCGGTCGCGGCGGCGAAAGACGCGCCGGTGCTGATCGGCTGCGATTTCGGCAGCACCACCGCCAAAGCCGTCGCGTTGTCCGCCGAGCGCGAGCTGCTGTTCAGTTGCTATGCCCAGTCGAACGGCAATCCGATCGAGGACGCCAAGGCGGTCCTGCGCCAACTGCGCGCCGCGGGCTTCGAAAAAATCGGCGCCCTCGCGCTCACCGGGTACGGCAAGGACCTGCTCAAGGACATCGTTGGCGCCGACATGGCGATCGTGGAGACGGTGGCCCACGCAACCGCAGCGCTGCACTTCTTTCCCGACGCCGACGTGATCTGCGACGTCGGCGGCTGCGACGTGAAGATCATGTTGCTGCGCCAGGGAACCGTGTCGGACTTCCGGCTGAATTCACAGTGCTCGTCCGGAAACGGGGCGTTCCTGCAGGGCGTGGCCGAGCGCTACAACGTTCCGCTGGAGCAGTACGCGGAGCGCGCGTTCCAGGCGCGCTCGATTCCATCGCTCGCCATGGGCTGCGGCGTGTTCCTGCAATCCGACATCGTCAACCAGCAGCGCAAGGGCTGGTCCGCCGAAGAGATCATGGCCTCGCTCGCGGCGGTGCTGCCGTTAAACGTCTGGGTGTACGCAGGACAGCTGCAGAACCTCGCCGCCGCCGGACGCAAGTTCGTCCTCCAGGGCGGGACGCATCGCAACCTCGCGGTGGTGAAGGCGCAGGTGGATTTCATCCGCGAGAAGGTCCCGGACGCCGAAGTCGTCGTTCACCCCTATTCCGGCGAGGCGGGCGCGATCGGTGCGGCGTTGTGCGCGGGCGACTGGTCGCAGCGCGGCGAGCCGAGCCGCTTTCACGGTTACGACCTGATCGAGTCGCTCAGCTACACCAGCACCACCAACGAACACACCACCTGCAACTGGTGTCCGGTCAATTGCAAGCGCACTTTCATCGACGTGCAGTTGCCCGGCGCCAAGGGACGCCCGTGGAGCAAGGTGCCGCTCGCCGAAGGCTGGGAGCGCGTCATCAGCGGCAACTCCTGCCCGAAGGGCTTGCTCGAGGACGTCAACGAAATGCGCGTGGTGAAAGCCCAACTGGAGAAAACCAAAGATGTCTTTCCTAACGTGGCCGACCTGGTTCGCACAGACGCCTTCCGGCAGGCTAAAGTCGCGCACTGAGCTGCGCATCGGCATCCCGCGCACGCTCAACCTCTGGTCCACCCACCAGTTCTGGGTCGGCTTCCTGATCGCCCTCGGCATCGAGCCGCGCCGCATAGACTTCTCCGGCGACACCTCGGAAGAGCAGGCGCGCGAGTTCGGCAAGGGACGCGGCACCGTCGACTGCTGCTACCCGGTGAAGTGCATGTCGGGACATTACGGCGAGCTGATCCTGCGCGAGAAGCGCAAGATCGACATTCTGTTCTCGCCGATGATCTATTCGCTGCCGTCGTATCTGCGCGGCCATGTGCTGGCTTCGCTCGCCTGCCCGCGCGTCATGGCGGCGCCGGAGAACATCAAGGCGGGTTTCCTCAAGGAAAAGGACGTATTCACCGAGCATGGCATCCGCTACGTCTCGCCGCTGGTTTCGCTCGGCGACCCGGCGCTGGTGCCGAAGCAGATGTTCGAAGGTCTGCGCGAGGTCCTGCCCGGCCTGACGATGGCGCAGACGAGGAAGGCCGTGGAAGCGGGTTACGCCGCACTGGACGCCTTCTGCGCCCGCATGCGCGGAAAGAGTCGCGAAGTCCTCGCGCAGTGCGCGCGCGACGGCAAGCCGTGCCTGCTGGTGGTGGCGCGCCCCTATCACATGGATCCCGGCATCGGTCACGAAATCGAAGTCGACCTGCAGGCCTACGGTTACCCGGTTCTGTGGGCGCAGTACCTGCCTACCGACGCCGATCTGCTCGACTGGATGTTCGGGCCCGATATCGCCGCCGGCCACATCAAATCGCCGTTCGATATCCAGGACGTGTGGCCCTCGTCCTACAGCGCCAACACCAACGAAATCCTGTGGGGCGCGAAGTTCGCCGCGCGCATGCCGTGGATCGCCTGCGTGATCCGGATGTCGAGCTACGAATGCGGCATGGACCAGCCGACCTACTCGCCGGTGCAGCAGATCGTCGAGCGCTCCGGGACGCTTTTCTTCTCGTTCCAGGACCTCGACTCGACCAAGCCCGCGGGCTCGGTCAAGATCCGCGTCGAGACGATCGCGCACTACCTGCGCAAATACTCGGCCGAGATCATCGCGAAGAAGAAGGCCGCAAGCCCTGCCGGCTGCCCGCTTCCCGACGCGCTCGCGTGATCCGCAGATAGCTTTCCGGCGCCGCTCGCCTCCGGCTGCGCCGGAGAACGGCACGCGGCTAGTCGAAGCGGGTGCTTCGCAGCGCGCTCACGCACGCGTCGACCATGGCGCGGACTTTCGGCGACAGCAGCCGGGTGTGCGGATAGATGACGTGCACCGGGACCGGCTCTGGCTCGAAGGCGGTGAGGACGTAGCGCAGCGCCTTCGAAGCCGCGTGGGGCGCGACCTGGTAGGACAGGAACATCCCCAGCCCTAGCCCCGCCACGCACATGTCGACCGCGGCCTCGACCTGGTTGGTCGAGATTGCGCTCGCAATCGGGACCGCGAGCCGCCTGCGCTTCACCGTGAACACCTAGTCGCGCCCCGGCAGGATCGCGCTGAAGCGCACGCAGCGATGCGCGCGCAGGTCCGCCGGTGCGCGCGGCGTGCCGTGGCGGCGCAGGTAGGCGGGGCTCGCGCACACCACGCGGCGCACCGTGCCCACGGGAATCGCCACCAGCGACGAATCGGGCAGGTGGCCGATGCGCACCCCGACGTCCATCCCTTCCTCCACCAGATTGACGACGCGGTCGACGAGCAGCAGGTCCGCGCTCACGCCGGGATGGCGCTCGACGAAACCGGCGACGATGGGCGCCACGTAGCGACGGCCGAACAGCACCGGAGCAGTGACCGCCAGGCGGCCCTGCGGCTCGGGCCGGCGCGAGGTGAGCAGCGCTTCCGCCTCTTCCACCGCCTGCAGGATCGGCCGGCAGCGTTCCAGGTACTGCGCGCCCTCGTCCGTCAGATGGACGCGGCGGGTGGTGCGGTTGAAGAGGCGCACGCCCAGCTCGCGCTCGAGCCCCGCGAGCGTGCGCACCACCGAGGGCAGCGAAGCGCCCAGGGTCTGCGCCGCCGCCGTCAGACCGCCCTTGTCCGCGATGCGCACAAAGGTCTTCATCGCCTGCAGCTTGTCCATGGCGGCGATTATTGCTTCGCATTCTGCAATAGTCCATTGCATCTGCGGCCATTTATTTCAATCGCGAAGACGGCGAGACTGGCGCCGTTCTTTCGACCCGGAGCAGGAAAAATGGACGGTCCGGTCAGCGACATCGCCTTCACCCCCGCGGTCAAGGCGCTGCAGGAAAAGCGCGGATCGCGCCGCGCGTACGCGCGCATGGAGCAGGGCGCCGGCTGGCCGAGGCGGATCACGCCGGAACTCGCGGCGTTCATCGCCGAGCGCGACAGTTTCTTCATCGCCACCGCCAGCGCCCAGGGGCAGCCGTACATGCAGCACCGCGGCGGCCAGAAAGGCTTCCTGCGCGCGCTCGACGATCGCAGGCTGGCGTTCCCCGAGTTCAACGGCAACAGGCAATACATCACCGCGGGCAATCTCTCCGAGAACGACCGCGCGCTGCTGTTCCTGATCGACTACGAGTCTCCAAGGCGGATCAAGATCTGGGGCCGGGCGCGCATGCTCGACGGCGAGGCGCCGCCCAGCCTTCGTCATCGAGCCGCCGTCTCGAGCGCGCAGCCGGCCGGCTATATCGTCTTCGAAGTCGAGACCTGGAACGAGAACTGCCCGCGGCACATCCCGCGGCTCGTCGCGCACGACAAGCTGCTGGAAATCGTGCGCGTACGCGACGCGCGCATCGCTGCGCTCGAGGCCGAGCTGGCCCGCTACCGCGCCCCGGACGCCGCCGCGGCAAGACCCGTTTCCGCCGACGCATCCCGCGCCGGCTCTTCCCTGACCGAAAGGAGACTCGCATGCAAAGAAGCCCCGCCCGCCTGATTGCAACTGCCGCCACATCGATCGCGCTATGGCTCGGCGCCACGCCGGCGCTTGCCGTCAAGACCACCGGCGGCGAATACAACACGCTGTACGCCGATCTCGGCGCCAAGGGCTACGACGTCGTCTCGTATTTCACCGACGGCCGCCCCACGCAGGGCAGCGACCGCTATAGCTACGAGTACGGCGGCGTGAAGTGGCGGTTCGCGAGCAGAGAGCATCGCGACATGTTCGCCGCCGACCCGCAGCGATATGCGCCGCAGTACGGCGGCTTCTGCTCCTGGGGCGTGTCGGTGGGCAAGCTCTTCGACGTCGATCCGGTGAACGGCTGGACGGTGGTCGACGGCAAGCTGTATCTGAACTTCAATCGCGAGATCAACGAGAAATTCGCCGGCGATCCGCACGGCTTCGTCGAGAAAGCCGACCGCAACTGGCCGAGCCTGAACAGGTAGTCCGCGCCCGATGGACGGGCCACGCCCGTCCGTCGGGCGGCAGGCGCGTGCACGCCAATTCACGCGAATCGCAGCCGCTGCCGCGTTTCCTGTCCTTTAGGTCGAGAACCGAAGCACGCCGTCCATGCCGGCGCTCCCGGCAGGAAATCGTCGCGAACAAGGTTCCGGCGTTCCTTATAAGATGATGCCCTGCGCCGGCGCCGACGCTGTTACCGGCGCACGATTTCCTTCCTTCCCGCCGGCGCGCATCGTATATGCAAGACGAGAAACTCGAGCAGGCCGTGCAATTCGCGATCGACCACGAGGTAGCGTGGAGCCGCGAAACGGGCGATCGGTGGGGCATTCATCACGAGGATCCGCCGCCTTGGAATCGCCTGCTCGGGCCGGTGCACTCGCGCGGGCCGGTGTCCGGCGCCATCCTGCGCAATGGGAGGACGCTGATCTCCTGGGGCGAACCCGAGCGCGCCGATCTCACATTCAGTGTCGCGAAGACTTACCTCGCGCTGCTGGCAGGCGTGGCCCACGACCGCGGGCTGTTGCCCGATGTGGACGAGCCGGTCGGCGCGCGCGTCCCCGGGATCGGTTTCGACGCCGGGCGCAATGCGCAGGTGACCTGGGCGCAGCTCCTGCAGCAGACCAGCGAGTGGGAAGGCGCATGCTTCGGCATGCCCGATCGAGTGGATCGCAACCGCTACGTGCAGTTTCAGGACACCGTGCCCGCGGGGAACAAAGGCGACCCGCGGCCGCTCCAGGCACCGGGCACCTATTGGGAATACAACGACGTGCGCATCAACCAGCTCTCGCTGGCCCTGTTGCACCTGTTCGGTCGTCCGCTGCCCGAAGTCTTCGGCGAGGCGATCATGCGACCCGTCGGCGCCGGCGACAACTGGCGCTGGGACGGATACGACAACGCCTGGATCGACCTCCACGGGCGCAGAGTGCAGTCCGTCCCGGGAGGCACGCATTGGGGCGGCGGCGTGTCGATCGGCAGCCTCGACCAGGCGCGCATCGGACAGATGATGCTGGACGACGGCAAAGCCGATGGAAGGCAGGTGATCTCGTCGTCGTGGATCCGGCGCATGTACACGCCATGCCCGATCGCGCCCTTTTACGGTTACCTGACCTGGCTCAACCACGCGCGGCGCATCTTCCCCAGCGTGCCCGAGTCGAGCTGCTTTGCGATCGGCGCCGGCGGCAACTTCACCTGGATCGAGCCCGAGCACCGCATGGTGCTGGTGGTGCGCTGGATCGACGCGGACCGTGCGGACGAGTTTTTCGGGCGCGTGGCTGCTATGCTATTTTCCCGTCCTGCGGAACGAGACTAGATCGCGCTCATCGGGGACGCCTTGGCGCGCTTGCGCCTCATGACCAGGCACCACTCGCCAACTTGAAGATCACGCATCTCGAGGCGTTTCTTCTCCGCGCCCCCGATACCGGCCGGCCCCATTGGGTGAGCAACTTCATCGTTCCCCGGGCCAACGAGATCCTCGTCCGGATGCGAACCGACTCCGGGATCGAAGGCTTCGGAATGGCGACCAGCTACGCCTCGGCGGAGCCTGCAGCGCAGGTGCTTCGCGGCGGCATCTCGGAACTGGTTCTCGGCGCCGACGCCCTGGCGCCGGAGCGCCTGTACCAGAAGCTCTTCGCGCTGACCTCGCAAAGGCTCGCCTACGAAAAGGGTTGGGGGCGCGAGCCCCTGATTCGAGTCGCTTCCGCGCTCGACCTCGCCTGCTGGGACATCGTGGGGAAGGCGGCCGGCCTGCCCCTGTACCGCTTGTTCGGCGGGTACCGCGATCGGGTGCCTTGCTACGTCACCTGCGCCTACTACCGCGACGGCAAGGACCTCTCGGAGTTGCGCGAGGAAATGGAAAAGCTCAAGGCGCAGGGGCATACCGGGTTCAAGGCCAAGGCCGGCGGCCTGCCTCTGGCCGAAGACATCGAGCGCTTGGAGGTGGTGCGGGAAGTCATCGGCGAGGACAAGGATCTCATGGTCGATGTCAATCGCGGCTGGGATCTTCCCACGGCGATAGAAGGCGCCCGCCTGCTGGAACCGCTGCGGCCGCGCTGGCTGGAGGAGCCGGTGCGATGGGCGGACGACCGCCGCGAGCTCAAGCTGCTCGCGCAGAAGACCCGCATTCCGTTGTCGGCGGGGGAGAGCGAGCTGACCGCTTACGGCTGCCGATCCCTGCTCGAAGAGCAGGCGATCCAGATCCTGCAGTTCGACTGCACGATGTTCGGCGGCTTCACCGAGGGGCGCAAACTGTCCGGACTGTGCGAGCTGAATCACGTCCAGATCGCGCCGCATCACGACTGCTTCATCCACGCGCATCTCGTTGCCGCAAGCCCCGCCGGTTGCATCGTCGAATCGTTCACCGATCCGGAGCGGGATCCGCTGCAGGCGGAACTGTTCGAGAATCCCCCGAAAATCGCCGGCGGCTGGTTGACGCTGAACGAGGCGCCCGGACTGGGGTTGAGCCTCTCGGAATCGGCCATCCGGAAATTCGGCGACAGGATCCTGTGAATCGCGCACGGATGTTTATCGGCCTGCTGAGAGTCCTGTTGCCGCTCTCCTGTGCGGGATCGGCGTTATGCCTGCCTGTTCCCGCCTGGGCGCAGGGAGCGCAGGATCTCGACGACGATCGCGCGGCAATCGCGCAGATGTCGTTACATCAGTTGGCCCTGAGCATTCTGAGCGTGAGAAGGGATCTGCAAGCGTATTCCAGGGACGACTTAACGACGACCAGCGGCCAATACGAGCTCTTCTACGACGATACGACCGGGCCCTGCAAGCGCCGCAAGGACCCGACTCGACCCTACGTGCTTTGCGCGGGCGCTTCCCTGGACATCAATTTTCTGAGTCACCTCAGATCCAATCGGAGAATATGCCCCGAACCGGAGACGGGAAGCTGCTGGAAGCCGGCGCTGACCGAAGACGAGATGCGCGCGGAACTTCTGGAGCTGGTCAGAGCGATCGGCGGCCAGCGTCGCTGAGATTTCGCGCGCGGTTCGCTTCGTGCCGTTCGTTCGGCGCAAGGCGCGAACCGATTTCCCGATGCAAGCGGCCTGAATCAGCCGCCCGCTTCCAGTCACGACGGATCGAGCAGCCGCGGACCCGGGCCTTCCCCGGAAAGCGCGTCCATCGGGTTGCGCAGCGGGCACGCCCTCAGCGAAAGACAGCCGCAGCCGATGCATTGGTTGAGGCTGTCGCGCAGCCGGGTGAGTTTCTCGATCCGCTCGCTCAGATCCTTCTTCCACGCGGCCGAGAGCTTGCTCCAATCCGTCGCCGTCGGCGTGCGCCGATCGGGAAGGGTCGCGAACGCCTCCCGGATCGACGCCAGCGGAATACCGAGGCGCTGCGCCACCTTGATCACCGCCACGCGCCGGAGAACGTCGCGGGTGTAACGCCGCTGGTTGCCCCGGTTGCGCCGGCTGCCGATCAGCCCCTTGGACTCGTAGAAGTGAATCGTGGACACTGCGACGCCGCTGCGCGCCGCGACCTCGCCCACGGTGAGCTCTTTTCCCATGTGGCAGGGATCGATCGTCCTGGCCATGTCGCCTCCTCTTGACCTCAACTTTACTTTAGGTTTTAGAGTTGTCGCCGTCAATCCGCAAAAAGGAGCTTTTCACCGATGAATACCAGGTTGAATGTGGCGGTCATCCTCGGCAGCGCCCGGGAGGGACGCTTTTGCGATACGGTCGCGCATTGGGTCGGCAACCAGATCGCCCGAACGAACGATTTCGCGGCGGACACGATCGACCCCGCGGCGCTCGCCCTGCCCGGCCGGCATCGGCGCGAGGTATCCGCAGCCGAGACGTATGCGCTACGGCAGCGGATCGGTCGCGCCGACGCTTTCATCGTCGTCACGCCGGAGTACAACCACGGTTACCCGGCGGCGCTCAAGTTCCTCATCGACTCGGTCTACGAAGAGTGGCGAGCCAAGCCGGTGGCCTTCGTGTCCTATGGCGGAATTTCCGGCGGGCTGCGGGCGGTGGAACAATTGCGGCTGGTATTCGCGGAACTGCACACCGTGACGATCCGGGACACCGTGAGCTTCGCGTATGCCTCGAAGCAATTCGATGCGCAGGGTCAGCTCCTTCGCCCCGCGCCCGCAGAGAAGGCGATGGCCGCACTGCTGGCGCAACTGAAGTGGTGGGCGAGGGCGCTGCGCGATGCGCGGCTTGCCGAAACGTATGGACAGGAGGCGGCATGAACGGGACGACTTCGACCGTTCGCCGCGTTGGCGGCGCATCGACACGCCCGATCGTGGTGGTCAACACTTTCACGCCGAAACCCGGCGCGCTCGAGGAATTCATCGCGCTGCAGACCGCGGCGCTGCCCGGCCTGTCCGCCGATCTGCCGGGATTTCGGGGCAGCCGTCTCTATCGTGCGGATGATGGCGGCAAGGCGGTGCTGGTGAGCGTATTCGAGACGGCGGAGGACTTCCGGCGCTTCATGGAGAGCGACGCTTTCCGCGCGCACCGGGAGCGCATCCTCCCGCTCCTGGATCGCGCCGATCCCGGCCGCTACGAGACCGTCTACGAGGCGGGGCGCATCTAACGGGGCCGGCCAAGCCGTCGGAGAAACGGAGATGCAAACGGGCACGGCGCCGGAAGTGCGCCGGATCGATACGGACCACGCGGATGAGTTTTTCGGGCGGATAGTGCTGGTAAGAGACGACCGGAACGATCGCGGTCGGGCGCGATGTCGGCATTCCGGCATTGTTACAAGCGCGGCACCGATTCGCTCTTCTGTCCGATCATTCCGGCATGGCGCGGGAACTGCGCGCACAAGGCGAGCGTGTTTTCACGATCGTTGCGCCGTCACAGCCGTTGTAGGCGTAGCATGGAGTTCCTTTCCGCCCGATGGAAACCCCATGGCCGCGCCCGCCTCTGCTCCACCCCCTGTTCTCCCCAGTGATCCGTTGCGGGACCTGGCGGCGAAAATCTACGTCGAGCTGGTCTGCCGCAACGTCGTCGTCACCGAGAACGCAGCGCAGATCAAATCCAACCCGGAGAACCTGGCAAAGATCAGCTTCAAACTGGCCGATGCCTTCCAGCGAATTCACATCGAAATCGGGAGACCCGCGGCGCAAAAGAACCAGGACTTCAGCGTGAATTCCGCCGACCTCGCAAGCTGGAATGCGGCAAAACCCTGAAGGCAAAGACTGACAATGCCGGGGACTCGGAAGTCGGGATTGCATGCGGAGAACACCCCGCGCCGCGTCACAGAAAGAACAACGACTCGTCACAGCCGCCGTGTCGAAAGAAAGAAGCCCGGTTTCCCGATCTTTTTTCGCTCAGTCCCGATTCCGCGGTCCAGGGCCCTGCATTCGTCCGGTTTACGCGGGGCGAATGTCGGACGCCCGATCGCCCTTGGGGCCGGTGCTCTTGTCGAACGTCACCTTCCGGTTTTCCTCGAATGAGTGGGCCTTTGCCTGGAACACGGAAACTTCAAGAGGAGAAATTCAGGAGATCTGACGAGTACCGTTGGACGGGTTACGACGGACCGGCTACATCGGCGCTCGAACGATCCAGCGCATTCCTTGCAGGCGCGTATCCAGGCGCCGCCAAAACATTTCGGTTTTTCAGGCAGAGGTTCAGCCGCGCCTGATCGTAGCGACAGAAACAATGGCAGCACCCTTGACTGGCGCCGGTGGCGCAAGTGATTCGATGATCGCCCCGATAAGACGGGCTTGCGCGGTGCCCGCATGACGTCACACCGCGCGCTGCTCTCCTGGAGCTCGGGGAAGGACAGCGCCTGGGCGCTGCATGTCCTGCGCCGGCAACCCGATATCGAAGTCGTCGGCTTGCTGACGACGTTCAACGAAGCGGCCGACCGGGTTGCGATGCACGCGGTTCGCCGCGAGCTCGTCGAGGCGCAAGCCGCGGCCGCCGGCCTGCCGCTGTGGTCGGTTCCCCTGCCGTATCCCTGCTCCAACGCCGAGTACGAAGAACGCATGCGCGCGGCGGTCACTCGCGCCCGCAGCCAGGACATCACGCACGCGGCTTTCGGCGATCTGTTCCTCAAGGACATCCGGGACTATCGCATCCGCATGCTGTCCAACACCGGCATCGAGCCGCTGTTTCCGCTCTGGTGCTCGCCCGCCGACACGCCCGCCCTCGCTCGCCGGATGTTGAGCGCCGGCCTGCGCGCGGTGATCACCTGCGTGGACCCCAAGCAACTGCCGGAGAGTTTCGCGGGACGCGCGTTCGACGAGACACTGCTGTCGGATCTGCCCGCGACGGTCGATCCCTGCGGCGAACGCGGGGAGTTTCACACCTTCTGCTTCGCCGGCCCGATGTTCGCTCGCGAAGTTCCGATCCGGATCGGCGAAACGCTGACGCGCGACGGCTTCTGCTTCACCGACGTGGTGCCGGCTGTGAGCTGATACGGACACCTTGGCTGGCCTGCTAGTGACCAATTAGCCAAGCCAGACCTCATCGGTCCACCATCGGTCCGCGTTGTCTGTCTGTTGCTATCAGGCTTCCCGCTCCGTTATCATCGATTGCGTATCGTTCACGAGTGCACGCCGTGACCACTGTAAAGATCGAGCTGCCCGATGCGCTGGCCAAGGAAGCACAGCGGGCGGGGCTGCTGACGCCGGAGCAATTGGAGCAGTTGCTGCGCGAAGCACTGCGCACCCAGCGGATCGAGCGCCTTGTGGCTGCGCGTGGAAAGCTTGCAACAAACCCCTTGCCTCCAATGACCGCCGAAGAGATCCAAGCCGAAATCGACGCCTACCGGGTCGAATCGCGCCGTGCGGCTGGTGCTTGACACCAACACTGTCCTTTCCGGACTTCTGTGGAGCGGCGCCCCGGCAAAACTTGTCGACGCAGCGCAGTCTGGGCAATTTGAACTGTTTACCAGCGCGCCCCTTCTGGCCGAGCTGCAGGGTGTGCTGAGGCGAACCAAGTTCGCCCGGCAGCTTACCGCGCGCAATGCCGCGAGACGCGCGACATGCTCAGCTCCAGTCGTCCCCGCCGCCCAAGCTCGAACCATCGTCCCACGACCCGGCATCGGCGACGCCGAAGTCATTGCCGCCCATGCCGAAGTCGGGCTGGGAATCGGCCCAGGAACCGTTGTCCGCTGCGGGCGCGACGCCGTCCGAATGACGGCCGTCGAGCACGCGATGCATCAGCGCCTCGCCCGCCACCATGCCCGCGCCCAGCGCGGCACCGGTCGCCAGGCCGCCGAGTAGTGCCGAGCCCACGCCGCCGGTCGGAGCCATGGGAGTCGCGCCGTAAGGCTGTGCCGGATTAACGCCCCCGCCATAGTTCGGAACCATGGCGCCCTGCGCCGGCCCGACCGCCCGCTGCCGCATCGCGCGGACCGCGAAGGCGAACAACGCGACCAGCCCGACGATGAGCAGCAACATTCCCCACGGCGACCACGAACCCACGGACGCGAGGGGATTGTGTGCGCCGCTCTGTCCCCAGCCCTGCGGCGAGGACAGGCGTGCATGCAGTTCCCGTACCGCTTCCGGCTTCGCGAAAGGCAGTCCGGGTGCAAGCCGCTGCGCCGTTTCGAGCTCGCCGCGAGCTTCCGCGAGACGACCTTGCTTCGCCAGCAGCTCGGCCTCGACGAAATGCGCCTTGGCGCTGTTCGGATGATCGCGCAACACCTGGTCCATCATCGCCTGCGCCGCCCGGTAGTCGCCAGTCTCGGCGGCCTGGTATACCTGGTGAAGCGTCGGCTCCGCGGCAAAGGCGTTCCCGCCGGCGAGCGAGAACAAGACCGCCATCGTCAGGGCGAACAATGTCTTGCGTAGCATGGGTTGCACTCCGAAATGAATAAGACGTGTTTTTCCTGAGATGGGGCGACGGGCGCAATAGTTCAATACGATTCTCTTTCTGAGGGGCGCGCGAAAGCATCGCCACTGAAACGGAGCCGGAACCCGGCCGAATCCGCCCGCGGATCTGTTCTCCCTGCATCTTCGCGACGAACTGCCGAATCGCGTCGGAAGCGAAGGCTGCTCGGGAGGCGCCGGTGCTCCCCGGCGGTCTTCGGCCTTACGCGCGCTCCTCCGGAAGTCGCAACAGACAACTATCCCCGCTCGCTTCTCGCCACACCTTGACGGCCACGACGCGCGGCTCCAACGCGCGAAGATGCCGCGCGATGAACATCGACAGGTTTTCCAGCGTCGGGATTCCGAGATCATCGACTTCGTCGAGTAAGCGGTGATCGAGCATTCCTCTTACCGCGTCGATCCGTTCCCGGAGAACGGAAAGGTCGACGACCATGCCAGTACGGCGATCCTGCTCGCCACGCACCGTTACTTCGGCGTGATAGGTGTGGCCGTGAATCCGGCGGCTCGACCCGGCGTCGTGATCCCGGGCGAGAGTGTGCGAGGCCTCGAAGTAGAACTCCTGGCTGAGTTCCAGGATCATCGAATGCCTATCATCTTGTGGGTCTGAAGGCTCAGGCGCCATTGGGGGTTTTGCAGACACCAATCCACCGCGAGTCGCGCATTCTCCGCAAGATGCGGTCCGTCCATCGGCTGAACGAAGCGATGCGCGAACGGCAGGGTCGAAAGATAGAACAGATCGAGTCCGGGTTGCGGGATTACGACCTTGATTTCGTCTCCCTGCGTTACCCGGAGCGACGCGCCGGCCTTCGGGCTGACACAGATCCAATCGAGCCCCTTCGGCGGATCCAGCGTGCCGTTCGTCTCGATTGCTACGCGAAAGCCGAGGTCGTGAAGAGCCGCGATGAGTGCTGCGTTGACCTGCAGCAGCGGTTCGCCTCCCGTCAGCACGACGAAACGCCCGTCCTTGGTCTCGCGAGGCCATAGTCTGGCAATCGCCTCGCCCAGGGTCTCCGAGGTCTGGAATTTGCCTCCCAGAGTGCCGTCGGTGCCGACGAAGTCGGTGTCGCAGAACTTACAGACGGCCGACGAGCGATCGCTTTCGATGCCAGACCACAAATTGCAACCGGCGAATCGGCAGAATACGGCAGCCCTGCCGGTGTTGGCGCCCTCGCCTTGGAGGGTGTAGAAAATTTCTTTCACCGAGTACGTCATGAGCTCGCCTCAATCCAACGTGCATGGCTCTTTGCTCGAAGATCGCGCGCGGGGCATATGTCGCAGCCAAATCCCCGTGGGAATTCCTGAGTTCGCTCACCCAGGTAGCAGGTCTGCATCCCTGTGCGAATCAACTTGAGAAGGTCATCACCTCCGAGTTCACAGCGCTTTAGGGTTACGCTGAGGTAACCCGGTTTCCGGAGCTTTCCCTCACTCCTGATTCCCCAGTCTTGGGCCCTGTGCTCGCCCTGAATCGAATGAGAGCGGATTGCAATGTCCAGCAATAATCTGAATCAGAAAGTATAGGCTTAACCCATTGGGCTTACTTATATGCCGCTTATACAGCCCGTTCCCAGTCCCGCCACGCTACCAACCTTCTTGACGCGCTCGAAGAAAAACGCGCCCCAAATGCTCATGCCGCCCGCTA
>Ga0070741_10001795_pt1 | contig 61853 bp, 49 predicted proteins | sample Coa_R1_4_FD_66440 | JGI IMG/M metagenome (GOLD analysis project Ga0070741, IMG submission 66440) | Surface soil microbial communities from Centralia Pennsylvania, which are recovering from an underground coalmine fire - Coalmine... | ecosystem: Environmental > Terrestrial > Soil > Unclassified ...
TCCAACAATAAGGAGGGCGTACCGTCCGTGGCGAAAGCCTTGGCGGTCCGGGTTCGATTCCCGGCATGGAGTGCCTCCGTTCGATCACGCCACTTGCCCATCCGAATTTGCTGAGCCACCCCTTGTGCCGCACTCGGCGCAGAACCGCACCCACATTGTAACGCACATGATGCGATGCCTTGTGGCTAGTACCGTAGTTCAACCGCGAGAGAACACCCAAAGCGATTTGGGAGACGTGGGTTCGATTCCCATCGGGCGCGCATTTTCGACGGGCCGATGAATTGGGTTATCTGGCAAAAGCGGCCGCAAGCCGCAAGCAGGTTCAAATCCTGTGCAACCAGGCGACTGGTTGACGACCCAACTCGCTTCTTGTCCGTCATCAATTAGGGACGGGTCGCTGTGCTTTGGTTATCGAACTGGTAGCTCACCTGAGAAAGAGCAGCCCGCGCAAGCGGGAAGACACGGGTTCGATTCCCGTCCGGAAACATCGAAGCCGTTCCTTGTCCGTCCCTTGGTCACGATCTCATTGGGCCGAATGTCGTCGGTTATCTAACTCAACGGTAGAGTGCCGGACTATTAATCCGGAGCTGCAGGTTCGACTCCTGCGTCCGACGCAATCTCTTGCCCGTGATTCTTTCAAGGCGAGTCGAAGGTGAACGTTTATCTTAACGGACCTAAGGTAGCAACGGTCGGGCGACCGACACAGGCGAGCCGCTAAATTCTCTCCGAGATAATAGCTGCGTTTCGACTGCGGCAACCGCATTGATGAGTGCGGCCGTAAGGAAGTCCGCAAACAACGTTCCCGAAAACTTATTCGCCTTATTTTCGACGGGTCGCAGGATTGGGTTATCGCCTCATAAGCACGAAGTCGTCGGTTCGAGTCCGGCCTCCGGCTCAATGCGCCGGAGTAGTTCAGGGGTAGAACGCGTAAAATTCCCAGTTCGTCTCTTATCCGTCGGTATTCACACGCCGAATTTGGATTCGGCAAAAGCTCAACAACAACCTCAAATCGTTATGAGACCAGACATGCACAAAGTGGTCATTGAACGCCCGCGCTGGAATCCTGGCCGTGGCAAACAGGGGCGACGCGCTAATCTCCCCGACGAACTCCTGCTAAAGTTCGAAGGCATAAAGCGCCCGCATACCAATCGCAAGGGCCTCACCGACCTGCTCGGTCCGTTGAAGCGTTGGCTCCAGTCGCAGGTAGGCAGGCCGTGGAACGATGTGTATTCCGAGGCGTGCGCGGTTATTAAAGCCGACAGTGTTATTCGAGCCCATGTTAAAACGCATCTGCTTGAATTTGTGGAGCGACATACCTTTATGCACAACGGGACGGTTTCCGTCCTCGATACCGGTTATCGCGGTCTCGGTATCATCGCAGTAACGGACCGGCGTTATGGTTACAGCAGATTCTTCATTCATCCTGAAACTGGTTTACTTCAAGCAATCCCGCCGAGGTCGAGAAAGGCCCTGCGAGCCGAGCGGCGAACAGCGCGAGCCGAAATCTTCCGCTGGCTCGACTGCAACTTTGCGTTGAAGAAAATCGCAGGGATTTGGTTCGCGTGCCAGTTTCGTGTTATTCCACCAGAAGGCCGATTTAAGGCATACGATCACGCGCTTGGCCAGGAGGTCGGGCGTGGCGGGTTGTTACGACGAGACGGTCAATACCTTCACTGCGTTGCGAAACGTCAACTTGCTCGCCGCGAACTTAGGCGATATGCCGTGAGAAACACATATATCGAAACGCAGCCTTCAACCGGTCGCATCTGCGGCCGATTGACGCCTGCGTTTCAGTTTTCAGCAGGAAGAAGGTTTTGGGTTATGGGACACTGCACGTGGCGGTTCAAATCCACCTTCGCGTTTCTGCGCGAATAGCTCAACCTGGTAGAGCGACAGTGCTATCCAAATCGCTCCTTGCCCGCTGTTGTTAGTGGTTGTGCGCAAGCAATTTTGATGGGCCGAAGTTGTGGATTATCGCGTGTTATTGGTTCGACTCCAGTGGCCGGCGTGGTGGCCGTGCGCCAGCACCCGGCCTAAATAGCTCAATGGTAGAGCAGCCCCGCATTCGTTTGCGGGTTAATTCCACGGCGTCCCTTGTCCATCGGCACTTCCATCGCGACACATACAGCGATGGTCAACCGCAACCATCAACACGGAGGCTCGTATGGCAATTCATATTCATGACTCAGAACGATCGAACTTCGAAATAACCAGCAAACGGCGAAGGGGTTTCCCTTCCGAGACTCGGGTGAAGCGAGGCACACGAACCGTGCAAGGAAACAAAGAGCTCTTCGAAAAGCTAGGCCGCAACGATCTCTGCCCGTGCGGTTCAGAACGCAGCTTTTAAGAACTGCTGCCTCCGCTCCGGGCGCTACGACGGGTCAAGGCGAAATCACTTTTTTCCGCGAATAGCAACCATTTAACTTCTGCGGGCCGAAGAACATGGGTTACCTCTGCTAAAGGACAACTCCCACGTTCACCAACTTGTCCGCAGTTGCTAAAACAAAATCCGCGTCGAGGGTTGGCGACGCACATGACCAAAGGAGGCCAACATGGCTATCAACTACGCAAAGATTTTCAACCGACGTGTTACGCCGCAGTCGCAGCCGATTCCGGGTTCGAACCAGGTTCGCAACTCGGGCGGCGGCTACTCGTGGGATGTGGACGACTGGACGCGGCTCGACCGCTTCCTGATTCTCGGGGCGGAAGGCGGCACGTATTACATCACCGAGCGCGAGCTTGTGAAGCAGAACCATGATGCACTTATCCGTTGCATCAAGCAGGACGGTGTTCGCGCCGTGAAACGCATCGTTGAGATTAGCGATGCCGGCCGTGCGCCGAAGAACGATCCGGCAATCTTCGCGCTGGCTCTCATCGTGACGCATGGTGATCCGCAGGCAAAGGCGCACGCATTCGCGAACATGAACAAGGTTTGCCGTATAGGCACCCACTTGTTCCACTTCGCCGAATACGTGAATGCAATGCGTGGTTGGGGTCGCGGGCTGCGCAATGCCGTCGGTCACTGGTATACGGATCGCGGTGCGGATGACCTCGCGCACCAGGCTGTTAAGTATCAGCAGCGCGATGGTTGGTCGCACTCGGACCTGCTCCGCCTGGCTCACCCGAAGGCGCCGTCGGCGCAGCATGACGCGGTTTTCCGTTGGATGCTGAACGGCGAGGACTCGTTGGGTGAACGCGAAGTGAAGCGCAAGGTTCGCGGTGAAGACCGCGTTGCCAAGTATGGCGCAACGAGTGCCCTGCCGAAGGTCGTGGAAGCGTTCGAACGTGCGAAACGTTCGACGAACGTCATCGAAGTTGTGAAGCTCATCGATGAGTTCGACCTGCCACGTGAAGCCATCCCGACTCAGTGGCTCAACGAAGTCAAAGTGTGGGAAGCATTGCTCGAACGTATGCCGATGACGGCAATGATTCGCAACCTAGGCAAGATGACGAGCCTCGGTCTGCTCGCACCGTTCAGCGACGCAAAGCGTCTTATCGTTCAGAAGCTGCGCGATGAAACGGCTCTCAAGCGTGCGCGCATCCACCCACTCGCGGTCCTCGTGGCGCAGAAGATCTACGCCCAGGGCCACGGCGACAAGGGTTCGCTCAAGTGGCTGCCGGTGCGTGGTGTGATTGACGCGCTGGACGAAGCGTTCTACGCAACGTTCCAGAACGTTGAACCGTGCAACAAGCCGGTGTTGCTCGCGCTCGACGTGAGCGGCTCAATGGCGCAGAGCTTGATCGCGGGTTCGTGCATCTCGGCTCGCGAAGCCAGCGCTGCGATGGCGTTGATCACTGCGGCAACGGAACCTGAATGCGAAATCATCGCGTTCAGCGCTCCGTCTCGCGGTGGTTACGGCGGCATGCATGGCGGTGGTGAACCGGGAATTACCCGCGTGACCATCTCGCCGCGTATGCGCCTGGCCGAAGTCATCAAGCACATCGAAGCCATCCCGATGGGTGGCACAGACTGCGCGTTGCCGATGCTGTGGGCTGCTCGTAACAAGCTGAACGTGTCTGGCTTCATCACCTACACGGACAGCGAAACATGGGCAGGCAACATCCATCCGGCGCAGGCACTGCGTCAGTATCGCAACGAGTTCGTCGGTGATGCGAAGGCGGTTGTTGTGGGCATGACCTCCAACGGCTTCACCCTCGCCGACCCGAACGACCGCGGAATGCTGGACGTGGTCGGCTTCGACACAACTGCTCCGGCGGTAATCGCGGACTTTGTTCGCAACTAGGTTCCGGCGGATAACCGCCAGGAACGGTTCAAGGACGCCAAAGAGGCAAAAAAACAACGCAGGCGGAGGCGAAAGGCCTCCGCCTGCAATTCGCCCTGGCTTTAACACAACCAGGAGGGGGACAAATCTATGAAACTCGCCAATATTCAGAGCATTTCCGAGATTCGGCCAATCTCCGGATTAAGTTAATCAGCGCGGACGGCAACGAAAGTTCCCGTCCGCATTCACCAACAAAATTCAAACGAACAAAGCATGAAAACAATTATCGAGAACAGTTATGACAAAGAAATCAAGGCAAGGCCTCCGCCGATTCCGGGTGGAGGTTCGGTCTTGGGGAAACTACGTCGAGCAGATCGCGGAGCTTAAGCGGGTGCTCGCGAAGAAACCCCGAACGCTTCAAATTGAAATCGTCGGCACCGGAGAAATCCCGGCGGACAGCGCGCTGCGATTCCGAACAGCATTGATGGAACGCTCCCCAAAGACGCGGATCGTCACGAATGCGCACTCCACACTTCAGGGCGGCTCGGTGCTGCTTTGGTTGCTGGGCGACACCCGGACGATTCGCGGGGACGCGCGACTCTATTTTCGCGACACCACGTGGTCAAAGGACGACGAGGTACAGGTGAATGGAGTCTGGAAAGACCAGGAGCCCGCCTATCGAGACTCGTATTCGACGATAGACCCGGACGAGGGCGACTACGCGAAAGTGCTGGAAATCATAAATGAGTATCTGCCCATCAAGGAAATGGCCGGGCGACTCGTTGGCGTGCCGGTGCTCCGGCAATTCGGACTCGTTGAGAACGAAAAGATGGACAGCTTCCTGGCCACCGTGTTCTCGAAGTGTGATGAGAGAGCCGAAGGCCCTTCGGAGGCAAAGGATCAACAGCGCGTTCGACGCCGCGACAAAGCTCGCGTGCGGCAGATACGACGATAACTCCCGTTCAAGGACGCTGATAGGCGCACATCAGTGCCGGCGGAGGCAAGAGCTTCCGCCGGCATTTTTAATTTCGCGTTCTGCAATCCATATTCCGCATTTAAATGTCCCGTTGGCCGAGCAGCCCAGGCAGCGGTCTGCAAAACCGTTCAGGTGGGTGCAACTCCCGCACGGGACTCCAATTTCAGCTGGCCCGCCGGGCGAGAATCATTGCTGGGCGGCAGTGACATCCGTCGGCGGTCCGCTTACGACCACCATTACCGGGTTGGACGATCGTACGTCTCCCTCAGCGTTCGTGCCGAGCACGGAGAACACGTGGTAGCCGGGCGTCAGGTTCGTCGCGGTGAACTGGAGCGGCGCTGCGGTGATTGTCCCAAGTTTCTTCGCCCCGTCGTAAAACTCCAACTTTCTCCAATTGGGAAATTTGCTGGCATCGACGGTGATGGGGATATTCGACCCCCAATCCACCGCTGGCGTCCCGGGGCCACACGGGCCCGGCGAGGTGATGGTCAGCGGATTGTTATAGGTGGCGTACGCCCGGTAAATAAACGCGATGTCCTCATTCTGCAACCAGCTCGAATGTCCGAGATCCCCTTTAAACTCCCTGGCTGGGACGATTTTCGTGAGGCCGCTTTTCCAGGTGGTGTTATCGGCCACCCAACCGGTGGCAGGATCGATGGAGAGCAGTTTGATGGGGCCTTTGGTCACATCCCCGTCTTTGGGGTACCGCGTGCGCACGGCGAGATCCATCAGCGGCATTGCCAGCAAATCCTGCCTGTTCTCGTCATACTGGTGGCCTATGCCCTGCCGTTCCATCCACGCGAGCTCCCCTCCCATCGGGCGATTCGGCACGAACACCTCTTCAACTTTGTAGCGACCATCCACGGCAGGATCGTTAAGTTTCTCCTTCTCGCCCGTGATGAGGATCGGTGGAATGGCCAGGACGTTAGCGGGGGCCGGCTTGGAGATCGCGTCGAAATTGTAGCGTGCGCCATAAATCCCGACGGCGATAGTTCTGTCAGGGTCCATGGTCATCAAGGTGCTGGCAAAGCCGCCGCCGGCGGAAAAGCCCACGGCGGCATATGGGGCATTGACCAGTTCAGGATGCTTGGAGGCGACGCTGACCATTTGCAGGCAGTTCCGAAATGCCTTGTGGGCTTTAAAGTGCGGGATGTCGCCTGAGGAGGCGACCAGCGCGAAGCCATGCAGATGCAAGAATTCGCGATAGTAGATGCAAAAGGTCCAGTCGCCTCGCGAGTCGCCACCCGCATAATTGCACTCGACCAGGAGGCCTCGCACCGTCTTCAGACCTTCGGGGATCACCACACAGAATTTTTTCGTCGCCGGATCGGCGTAGTCATAGACCATGTATTCGCGGTTGCTCACCTTGACGATGGATGAGGCCACGGTGGGCGTGGTCTGGACGGACACGCTGAGGGCCAAGGTCACAGATCCACAAAGCGTCAGGGCTTCTCTGATCATAGTCGCCGATGAGATGACGGTGGATATTGCTGGCTATCTGCCTGCAAGGGCAAGCCATCATCACGGTACAAGCGGAGCATTGGTCCCAGAACTCTCGCACGCAAGGCTGAGGTTGGCGGCCATTTTATTTCGAGCATAGGTGTTGAGAGATACACGCCGGTCTTCCAAACCGGAATACAGGGCGCGATACCCTGATGCTCGACCATTTCATTTTCCCCAGTTGAACCTGGTGTGCCGGCAGAGACCTCGCACGGTCGAAGTAATGGCCGGGTATCGGGCTCAGTGCGCTGGGGAGTTTATCAGAGCGTAGCCTAACAGTGAGGCGCCTGCTTCGGGAGCAGGATCAAGTGGGGGCGGCACCCATCGCTCTGACCATTTCACGCGACGCGAACACCGGTGCCGGTCAGGACCCTCACAGGCCTGACTGCGGCGGTTCAACTCCGCCTTCGCGTCGCGATCGGGTTGCAAGCATTGCAGCGATGCAGCGGTCTCTTAAACCGCAGAGCACGGGGCAGCACCGTGGCGACCCACCATTTATGCCGGCGTGGCTCAGCAGCGACAGCAGCAGTTTCGTAAACTGCCGGGCGATTCGCCCCTCGGGAGTGCGAGTCTCCCCGTCGGCCCCATTTCATGCTCCCGTAGCTCAAACTATTAGAGCGGGCGGCTTCGAACCGTCAGGTTGCAGGTGAGATTCCTGCCGGGAGTACCATTTTGCCGCGTTAGCCCAACTACCAGAGGCGCTCCGCTCAGGACGGAGAGGTTGGGGGTGGAAATCCCTCACGCGGCACCAATTGGTCTGAGCCGAGATCGGACGCTGCGGGTCTCGGCCAGGCGATGAGCTGGCTGGCGGCTTTGACCGCAGGCTCTCGCGTCCTGAGTGCCAGCACCATTTCTGCTCCCGTAGCCCAAAGCAGAGGCAACGGACTTAAACCCCGTTCAGTGTCAGTGCAATCCTGACCGGGAGCACCACCCGCGTGTAGCCCAATGAAGAGGCGTCTCGCTCAAACCGGGAAGGTTGCAGGTGCAAGTCCTGCCACGCGGACCATTTTCTGGAATGTCAACCGGACAAGCAAGCCGGGCCTCGGTGCTAACGAGTGCGTGCCCGATCAGGGTATGTGGCGCAAGCCCACGGCATTCCGCCAACGGCGTGTAGTTCAAAGAGAACCGTCCGTCTTATAAACGGAATCGCACTAGATCAGTGCCGAGCCCGGGAGCATTACCCGGCACGCCGACCATTTCGAAATGTTGTGGAGGGAGTCCGGATAGACGAGGAGCTTGCCCGGAAAGGTCCTGGCGGACTGCCACCGTGGTGGTTCACCCCATCGCGAGTGCGAATCTCGCTTCCTCCGCCAACATTGGAAGAAGTCCGGCATAGACGAGGACACCGACTTGAAATCGGCTGCAGGTTTGACCTGTCGTGGGTGCGATTCCCACTTCTTCCGCCATTTTCGAGCTTGCTCTGGTTCGCTATGCTTGCGACGAAGTCTTTGTGTCCGAGTCGTGTGTGTTTTGTAAACGAGGGGCTCCGACACATGGACATCACGTCGTGCCCCGCTGCAAAGGCGGAACTGAGATCGTGCCGACATGTCATTCATGCGAGGATTTCATTCACAAGACCTGGAATCATAACGAGCTTCGCGACGTGTTCATTACGGTCGAAGCAATTTTAGTCGACACTCGTTTCCAGAAATTTCTCAAGTGGTTGCACAAACAACATGAAACCGCTGTTTTCCGAAGCCAACGTGGTCAAAGTCGGAAGCCGGGAAAGTACAGATAGCTTCCGATCCTGAACCAGTACTTCGTCCCCATAGCTCAAAGCACAGAGCGGGAGTGTCCTAACCTCCAGGTTGCTGGTGAGAGTCCGGCTGGGGACACCATTTCAAGCGGGTGTGGTTCAACAGCAGAATACGGCTTTGCCAAGGCTGAGACGACGGTGCAACTCCGTTCACCCGCTCCATTTTCCGGGGATGTAGCTCATCAGCAGAGCGCTCGTTTGACACGCGAGAGGTAAAGCGGGCAGCACGCTTCATCCCCACCATTTCTGAGGGCATAGCTCAGCCAGCCAGAGCGGATGCGTCACATGCATCAGGTCGAAAGTGCAACTCTTTCTGCTCTCACCATTTCGGTCCCTGTGGTGTAGTCCAGCCAACATGCCTGCCTCTCATGCAGGAGATCACCGGAGCGAAGCCGGTCAGGGACGCCATTTTTCATCGGCGCGTGGTTCGCGGGGAATAGCAGACCCACCTGACTCAGAATCAGGCAGCCTTGGACGTGCAAGTCGTCTCGCGCCGACCATCTTCTATGCCCCCAAAGCATTGTCAGCGATGCATCTGCTCGGTAAGCAGGCCAGCCTGGTGCAACTCCGGGTGGGGGCTCCATTTCCATAATTCAAACGCAGTCGAGCCAGCGCTCAAGTGGGTTTCATAAGCCCGCTGCGTCCGGGGCAGCACCGGAGACTGCGACCATTTAGCCTCCTTGCGGCAGCCTGCAGGCTTCCTTTGTAAGAAAGTCGCGCCGGGGCAGCACCGGCGGGAGGCTCCAATTTTTCGCTCCTGTAGCTCAATTATCAGAGCGTAGTCCTCCGAAGGCTGTGGTTGTCGGTGAGATTCCGGCCGGGAGCACCAGTTTCGGGCGAGTGGTTCAGAGGGAATTAGAAGACCCCACAGATCGAGAATCTGTGAGCCTTGGAGGTGCAAGTCCTCTCTCGCCCACCATTTTTGAGGAGCTGAAGCCACAGCAGACCGGCACCCGACTTTTAATCGGGTATGGTGAGGTTGCAACTACCTCCGGCTCCACCACTCTTTTGCCGGGTCGTCTAATTAGTAGGACACCGCCCTTTGAAGGCGGCCATGTTGGTGCGAATCCAGCCCCGGCAGCCAATCTTGGGACGTCGAACTTCGACCGCTCGGTGGTGAAATAGCATCACGTCTGGCCTACACCCAGAAATCGGAGGGGCAGAACCTTCCCGGGCGACCATTTTGCCGCTGAGTGTGGAAGTCTGCACACCTGTCTCTGAAACAGGGAGAGCTGGAGCATTACCAGCAGCGGCAGCCAATTTGATCCGCGTCGATTTCAACAAAGAACAAACACCTGGCCGCCCACGGGCGGTGTTGTCTGTAATTTTATGAACATATTGACGAAAGCGACCGTGTTGGTGCTCAATCGGAACTGGCAGGCCATCAACGTGCGCACGCCTCAAGAGGCGTTCTGCATGATGGCCACCAACGTGGCCACCGGCCTCGAAATCGAGGGTGAGGACCACATCCGCCCGGTTACCTGGGAGGAGTGGATCACTCTGCCGATCCGCGAACAGGACGAGGCGGTGCATACCGTTCGCGGCCAGATTCGTGTGCCCACGGTCATCGTGGCGGTGAATTACTCCAAGGTGCCGAAGAAGCGCCCGAAGCTCTGCGCCAAGACGATTCGCGAGCGCGATGGCAACCGCTGCCAGTACAGCGGCAAGCTGCTCAAGCCCGACGAAGGCAGCCTGGACCACGTTCTGCCCCGTTCGCGCGGTGGCAAGGACACGTGGGAAAACCTGGTCTGGTCGAGCAAAGAGATCAATACGCGCAAGGCTGACCGTTTGCCGCACGAAGCTGGCCTGAAACTGCTCAGCGTTCCGCAGGCTCCGAAGGAAAGGCCGGTCTCGGCGCTCATTCGCAACGCCAACGGAGTTGCCGAGTGGAAGCTGTTCCTAAATGAGTGAACCAAAGGGACGGCGAGCGTTAAACCTCGCCCTCCTACCGGAATTGGAATGCAATTTAATAAATCATATTCTGAACGCGGCATCGAAACTAAGTCATGAAAACGCGTAACAATGAACTGGAGGAAATGATTGATTTGGTCATCAAATTAATCTGGACGCATACAATCTTTCGGACGTTGTTTAGAAAACAGGATGCTGATTCCGAAGTAAGGGGCGCACATCCAGAGTTCTTTTTGGCGATACACGATTCGTTGATTTGCAGCTTTTGTGTAGGCGTGGAAATTCTGTTTCAACAAAAAGCAAAGGCAAGATCTCTGTGGAGTTTGGTCCGGCAAGTAGAGCCGCTGCTTTCGAACAAACTCACAGCGAGCATCCAGGCTCACAATACTTCAATTCAGGATATCGAGGCGATCCGCCATCAGGTCTGCGCACATCGCTGGCAAGCGAAGTCACCGCAAAAAGTCTTCGCAGAAGCACAGCTTCGTATCAAGCCGATGACCGAAATGGTGGATCTCGTTCGGTTTCTGATTCTCGAGTTGGCTGGAGAAGTTGAAAGCAAAAGAAGGGCGGGGCTCGAACAACAACAAATGAATGAATCCACCCTAAGTTGTGTTGCTGGCGATGCTGAGAGAGTTTTGGACTCATTTCGAATTGGTGTCGGGCGTGTGCCCGGCAGATTATGGGGCGATTGAGAATTTATGGGCGCAACCCGTGACGATTTCATCAAGTACCCTCGAACACCGCATTTGTTCGGTTCGAAGGGAACGGATGACGACAAACATCTCGGCCGGGAGGAATCTGAGGCGTTTATCGCCGATGGGTCGTTGATTGTGGAGGAGAAGGTGGACGGCACAAATGTGGGCATCCACTTTACGACTTCAGGTCGCATGGTGCTCCAGTGCCGCGGACACGAGATTGGGGAGGGGATGCATCCACAATACGACCTGTTCAAGCAATGGACTTCGGTGAAGCGTAGGGGGTTGGAAGGGATGCTCGGTGGGCAGTTCATCCTCTATGGCGAATGGCTCTACGCGAAACACTCCGTTCACTATCGGAAACTGCCGCACTATTTTTTCGAGTTCGACATTTACGACAAGGACGCCGGCCAGTTTCTCGATCTCGAAACGCGCCTGCGAATGTTAGATGGGACGGGATTGCATACCGTGCCAGTGGTTCATCGTGGCCGAGTCACGGGGGACGAACTGCAAGCGCTCATCGGTCCATCTGCCTTTGTCAGCGCCTTCGATAATCCAGTAACGGGGAAAACAGACGATTTGATGGAAGGGCTCTACGTCCGCACTGAGGCTGCCGGCTATGTAACCGGTCGCGCCAAACTGGTGCGCCCGGAGTTCGTAGAGAAGGTTAAGCAGAGTGAGCATTGGCAGCATCAGAAGATGATTCCGAATCTGCTCGACGATGGAGCGGATATTTGGGCATGAAAACCTGGAGCGACATCACGCGCGGGACAAACCCGCAAATTCTGGAATGGGCGGGAACCCAATCCTGGGCTCGCGACATGGCGACCTGCAATCAGGACGCACAATGGCATGCGGAAGGTGACGTGTGGACGCACACAAAGATGGTCTGCGCCGAACTGGAGAAGCTTTCTGATTGGCCATCCCTGGATCGTGCCGCGCAGTTGAAATTGCTATTCACGGGGTTATTTCACGATTCAGGCAAGCCCGCTACGACAGCACTCGACCCCGAAACGGGCCGGACACGGTCGCCGAAGCACGCGCTCGTGGGGGCAGAGATCGCGCGGGGCGTGCTGCGCGACCTGGGATGCGATCTCGTAACACGAGAGGAGATCGCGGCGCTGGTGCGTTATCATGGTCGCCCGCCCTTCCTCCTGGAGAAGCCCCGCCCGGAGCATGAAGTCATTTCACTCTCATGGCTCGTGAACAATCGGCTGCTGTATCTATTTGCTCTGGCCGACACACGCGGCCGCCATGCGAAAGAGATGGCTCGTCCCGAGGACAATCTCCATCTGTGGAAACTCGCGGCCGAGGAGCATAATTGTTTCCTGACGTCGTATGCCTTTGCCAATGAACAGGCCCGCTTTCTTTTCTATCGAAGCCAACTCACCAGTCTGCATTACACCCCGCATGTGGATTACCGTTGCACGGTCACGCTTATGTCAGGTCTTCCGGGAGCAGGGAAAGACACCTGGCTTGCCAGGCATCGTGCCAAATTGCCAGTCGTTGCACTGGACGCAATCCGTGATGAACTCGACGTCGAAGCTACCGACAACCAGGGTGAAGTGATCCAGGCCGCGCGGGAACGGTGCCGCGAGCATTTACGTGCCGGTGAGCACTTTGCCTTCAACGGCACAAACATCACGCGTCAAATGCGGCAACGCTGGATTGACCTGTTTACGGATTATGGGGCTCGCATCGAGATTGTTTACCTGGAGCCGCCGGTTGCCACGATTCTGGCGCAGAACAAGCACCGCGCGAATCCAGTCCCGGAAAAAGTGATTCTGAGATTGATGGAGAAATTAGAACCTCCGACGGTGACAGAGTGCCATGCGTTGACCTTTGTCTGAAATGAACTCCAAAGTTTTGCCTAATCAAGGCGCGATTAAGCCACCTTCGGAGCGCGGCCACTTTCCTGCACGACTGCACGTGCTGCTCGCAAGAGACGCAAAGCTCGGCCTCGTCGTCCGTCGCGGACCATCCAAATCTGTCTGTGCCGTTTTATGGGACCGCAAGCGTGACACATTCAAGCTGGGACAATGGATGCGCGGGAGGATTTACGAGCGTCGCTGCGATCTGTCGCCGGACGGAAGGCATTTCATTTACTTCGCTATGAATGGCCGATGGGAATCCGAGACGAAAGGTTCTTGGACGGCCATCTCACGCGCCCCGTATTTGAAAGCGATTAGCTTGTTTGCCAAGGGTGACTGCTGGCATGGCGGTGGATTGTTTCTTTCGGACCGCGAGTTCTGGCTGAATAGCGGCCATGGTCACACCGAATTGAAGAAATCGAGCCAGTTGCGGCAGAATCTGAATGGCCAACCGAAGGATTACTATGGCGGGGAGTGCTTGAATGTTTACTACAATTGTCTCCAACGTGACGGCTGGATGATGGCCAAAGATGAATATCAGGGCGGGACTTTGTTTGAGAAAAAGCTGCCAAAGTCATGGTTGTTGCGAAAATTGGCTTTTGCCGAATCAACGATTGGGAAGCCGCCCGGACACGGTTGCTACTGGGACGCCCACGAATTGAAACAGGAATCTACGAATACGATTCTCGCATTTCCTAAATGGGAGTGGGCCGATTATGTCGATGGTCGTTTGGTGTTCGCAGTTGAGGGACAATTAAAGGCGGCGCAACTGGGTCGAGGGAAACTTTCCAGCGAAAAATTGCTGCACGATTTTAACGCCATGAAATTTGAGGCTGTCGCAGCGCCGTATTGATTGAAATGAACACCAAAGACTTTCTCCGACTCGGCGTGCCCCTGGGCGAAGCCACGCGGCGTGCGACGGACTTTGTGGCCAAGTTCATCCTGGGGGGCGGTGACAAGTCGCGGTTGCACGAGGAGGTTGCAGCCATTGTCGCGAACCCATCGGCATTCCTGGCGGATGATTTGCGCAAGGATTTTGCCAAGTCATTGCTCAATGCACCGCCGCCACCGCGCGCTGAGCCAGTGAAATACCATCAGTGGGGCCAAGGGCTGGAGCATGAGGCGGTGATGCAAATGGAGAAGGCGTGTCTGTTGCCGGTATCACTGGCAGGCGCGTTGATGCCGGATGCGCACGTGGGCTATGGCCTGCTTATCGGCGGCGTGCTGGCCACCGAGAATGCGGTGATTCCTTACGCCGTCGGCGTCGATATCGCCTGCCGCATGAAGATGACGGTGCTGGATGTTCCGATTCGCGAACTGGAACGGCACCCCGAGCGCCTCACCCGTGCCATTGAAGCGGAAACCCGCTTTGGCGTGGGGGCCAGTTTCAAAAATCGCCGACAGCACGAAGTCCTGGATGCGAACTGGGGCGTCAGTCCTGTCACCAAACAGAACAAAGATCGCGCATGGTCGCAATTGGGCACCAGTGGCAGCGGCAACCATTTCGTCGAGTTCGGAGTGTTCACGGCTCATGGGCAGATTCATGGGCTTGAAGCCGGCACCTATCTGGCGTTGTTGTCACACAGCGGCAGCCGCGGAACCGGCGCCGCGGTGTGCGACCACTACAGCAAGCTGGCATTCAGCCAATTCCCTGACCTCCCGAGCGAGCTGAAACGCCTGGCCTGGTTGTCTTTGGACTCGCAAGAAGGTCAGGAATATTGGGAGGCGATGGAGTTGATGGGCCGCTATGCCGCCGCAAACCATGCATTAATTCACAAGCACGTGGCCGCAAATCTTGGTGCCGAGGTGCTGCTGGATTTGGAAAACCACCACAACTTCGCATGGAAAGAAAAGCACGTGATCAACGGCGTGGAGAAAGAAGTGATCGTTCACCGCAAAGGTGCCACGCCGGCCGGTCAAGGGGTGTTGGGCATTATCCCGGGCTCAATGGCTTCGCCAGGCTTCGTCGTCAGCGGCAAGGGCAACGCGGAGTCTCTGAACTCGGCATCACATGGCGCAGGTCGCGTAATGAGCCGCACGCAGGCGAACAAGACGTTCGAGTGGAAGAAGGTCAACGCTTTCCTTCGAGAAAAGGGCGTAACCCTGATCTCGGCGGGTTTAGATGAGGTGCCGATGGTTTACAAAAACATCCACGAGGTGATGGCCGCTCAGAAAGACCTCGTGACCATCCTGGGCCAGTTCGATCCGAAGCTGGTCAAGATGGCCCCGCACGGCGAGCGGGCAGAAGATTAACCAATCATGAAATCGAGGCTCTGGAGTCTATTGGTCTTCATTGTATTGGTGGCCTGCCCCCATTCAGCCCTGGCAAATGCCGGGACTCCGCTGACGGGGCGGGAATGCTCCATCTGGTTTCGGGAACTCCCTAATCGATAGAGCTTTTTGAGCCTCGACTTGGCGTCCTGATCACCACGGCTTCAAGATTTGCGTCGTTTCGATTCCAGGTCCTCGTCTTCAGCCGTAATCAACAATTCCAACATTCGCTCGTGCCGGTTCAGGAAATCCTTCGTGATTTGATAATGTTCGGTTTCCGTATACTTCACCTCCGAAGTGCCGTCGTTCGCAAAGAGGTAGATTCGGGCGTTTGGGTAGGCCAAAAGGATCGGAGAGTGGGTGGCGATGACAAGTTGCGATTGGTGATAGATCAAGCGGTGAATCAAGGTAAGGACGCTCAATTGTCGTTGTGGGGAGAGCGCAGCCTCTGGCTCATCCAACAAGTAAACTCCGTCACCCTGAAATCGATGCTGGAGCAGTGAAAGGAATGCCTCGCCATGAGACTGTCCGTGCAATGAGCGCCCACCATACGCTCGTTCGACTCCGAGCCGATCGATCTCAGTAGCCACGTTGTAGAAGCTCTCGGCCCGAAGAAAAAAACCATCACTCGGATGCAGGACACCACGCTCCAGGCGAATGAAGTCATGGAGGTCCGAGTGTGTGTCCTGCGTGGCAAAGTTGAAGTTCTTGCTCCCGCCTTCCGCATTGAACCCGTATTTGGTGGCAATGGCCTCAAGCAAGGTCGATTTTCCGGTGCCATTCTCACCGATGAAGAATGTGACCGCAGGGTGAAATTCCAACCGGTGCAAATGGCGGACCGCCGGAATGCAGAAGGGGTACGGTTCAAAGTTGGTGACTTTGTCGCGTTCAAGTCGGATCGCCTGAAGGAACGTCTTTTTAATGATGTCCGGCATCTAAAGAGGACCTGCGTTACGCAGTTGGCTCGGCCTTAACAAAAATCTCCTTCGGCGCCTGATCGAAATACTTGAACAGCGCCGGGCAGAGCCAACCTTCCATTTTGAATTCGGGTGAAAAATACCAGTTGCCTCCATACTCTTCACGGCGCCACTCCAGCTTCACTTTGTAACCTGGAAATGGCGTGGCGGAGAAGAGCAGCCGAAAGCCCTTTTGCGCGTTCGGGATATCGACCACAAGCACATCGATCATCGCATCGGCGCCCGAAACGAAGGGCTCTTTGTTTAAACCAACGCGCGGATCATCAAACACCCACATGCCCTCATACCGGTAAGGAACGATCAGGTTGAGGGCGTTCATTTGGGTTTGAAATCCCGCGCGCTAAGCACCTGGCCGGTTTGCTGCCCCTCCACTGCTGCGACATAGGCCGCGGCCACTTGCTCTGCCGGCATACCCGCCGAAGGATCCCTGCCCATGCTCTTCAACGTCTCGCTGACCCACGGCGGGCTGACGACGTTGACACGAATTCCGCGCGGCAGTTCCAGGGCGGCAGCACGGACAAACCCCTCCAGACCGGCGTTGACCAGGCTGATGGCCGCGCTCCCCGGCATAGGCTCGTTCGCCAGCACTCCGCTGGTGAGTGTGAACGACCCTCCGTCATTGATGTGGTTCGTTCCCAAACGCACCAGATTCACCTGCCCCATCAGTTTATTCGCTAGCGAGAACGCAAAGTCCTCGTCTGTGAGCTTGTCGAGGGGGGCGAATCGCGCCGCCCCGGCAGCGCAAACCACAGCGTCAAAACGTGTGGCCTTTTCGAAAAGGCGCTTGATCGATTCTGTGGACGCAAGGTCCACTTGAAATTCGCCTTTTGTCCTGCCGACCCTCACGATCTGGTGGCGAGTCGAAAGTGCTTTCTCGACCGCTTGGCCAATCGTGCCACTGGCGCCAATGAGTACAATTTTCATGGTAGGCCTTAGTTTCGGCCACAAACCTCGCAACGTCCAATAGTCTCACTCTGACCGCTTGGCTTTCGGGCGTTTGGATTTAGCCGCGACGTCGATGGCCTTCCGCATCCAGGACTCCAATTGAGCAACGTCCTCCACCACATCGGCTGGGAGCTCGTAGTAGCCCATCGCGCTGTCTTCCCCGAAAGGCCGAAACGGTTCCATACCTCGTTGCTCGAACGACGGTCGCGTCGCGTCATCCACTTTGAAGTACAACCGGTCCTCTGCGATCAGGGCGAAGCACAGTCCCTGGGCATAGATCCCAACGCCGCCAAACATGGATTTGCCCGTGACGGGCATCACTCGGCCCAATTGTTCGAGCACAAACTCGCGATAGCTTGGAGATACTGCCATAGTTTATTCGGTTTCAGTGGTGTCGCGGTCCGCCCGGTGCCAGATGCGTTGCGCATCTTTATAGACTTCGCGCACGCGATGGAACGGCACGCGGTGGCCCTGACCTTCCGGATCCATCAGTTCAAAGGCCGAGGGACTCTCCGTCGGAAAGGTGACCTTCTTCAGCGGGACGATGATAATTCGATCCTCCGTCCGATCGTAATAGCCCAGTTCGAAGTTTCCTTTGGCGAACTCGGAATCCCACCGAATGCGGTTGAGCAGTTCGTGAATGGGAGTCATTTAGACGGGTTTCTGCCAACCCGGGTTTTGCTGTCCCCGTGCCTGGAGGGGCCTAGAAAGCTCCGCCACATAGGAACTGAAATACAAAACAACCCATGGCTTCTCGATGACCGTGAGCGCCGCCCGCGTTGGCTGCAGCCTTGTTAGGCAACGCCCGCGTCGTGGCCACGAGCCTCTTCTGCTACATCCTCGGCTCATACCTCATCGCCACCGCACCGGAACCAAACTCCAGCCGGCTCACGAGGTTCAGGTCGATACGCTTCGAAAGCCCCGCGAACAACGTCGGCCCGTGGCCCGCTATCCTGGGCTGCACCACCAACTCATACTCATCAATCAATCCCAGCTCGGCTAACGCTAGCGGGAGCTTCACGCCTCCCACAAACAGCCCCTTGCCCGGCTCCTGCTTGAGCCGCCGAACCGCCTCCCCTAAATCGCCGCGCACGAGCTCCGCATTCCAATCGACCCGTTCCAAGGTGCGCGACACGACGTATTTCTTCGCCGCGTCGATTGTCCGGGCGAAGGGTTCCATCCAATCGGCCATCCAATCAGGCCGCGCGCCCGTCGCCGACGGCCGCCACGCTCCCTCCATCATTTCGTAGGTCACCCGGCCAAACAGCAGGGCATCGGCCTGCGCCAGCTTTTCGGCCCAATAACGATGCAACTCTTCATCCGTCGAACCTGCACGATGATCGCAGCAACCGTCCAATGTGACGTTTATGGCGTACCGAAGGGGCCGCATTAAGTGAGTATATGCTTTACGTGTTAAGGCCGCCACGACTAGAGCAGCTTTCAACATTCTCTGGTGGGCGGCCCAGCACGGCTTGATCACCATTCACAACGCCCCACGCTCGTTCAAAAGGCGCAAGGTCGCCCGGCATTTGCTGCACGTTGGTTTTTGGTAAACCGTCAATTTCGATTTCATACCTGTTCCAGCTAACGCAATCATGCGAACCAATCAATCGTTTCCGACTACACCTCCACAGCAAGGCTGAGGCCAGCAGCAGAAGCCCATTGACGAATGATTTCGCCGGAACGAATACCGGGCCATCGATTGCATTTCGCTCTCGCTTGAACAATCGCCCGTTTGTGTGGATCAACTTCGATCGTGACCATCCGCTTTTCCTCACCTCCAACTCGCAGTCGTAAAGACCAAATCGTCGTTTCTCCACGCCGACAACGATTCACATACGTGTAAACGCAGTGGTGCATTGCCTGACCTTCTGAGTGCAGTGCCGTGCTGTCTAACAGTTCCACGATCGTCCAATCGCGGTCTCCTTCTTCGCCCGGGTGCTTCTCCAGAAAGCGGTACCCGTGAAGGCCCGATTTTCTCCAGGAGCACCATGGCGCATTCTTCGTGATCCCAAGATCAGCGTGCCACTTGGATACTAATCTTAGAATGGATTTCAAGCTCCTGCCCTCCATCGAAAAGTCAGGCCGGGGCGGGCTCAGCAATCCCATTCCGTCGGTGGTTAGGACTTCGTCGCCGGCGAATTTGTTAGCGTGGATGAAATCGATTATTGGGTTTACGTGCTCGACTTGCATTTCGGGATGGGCAACAAAGAACCGGATTACGGTGCGCCAGAAATCTGGACGTTCGATTCTTTGCCCCAATCGACCAACAGCGATCTCTCGGGCAAGCTTTTCGTCTGCGCCCAGTCCACGTGTCTCGCCGTAGCGGAAAGCTTGAGACACAGAATAGTGGTCCGGTGCCTGGCGGAGGTAGTGTTCCATTCTGCGCGTCAGCGTTAAAGGCAGGTTCAAAGAGCGAACGCTGGCGCCACGTCCGAGTCGTATAAACCACGATTGCTGGCGAAAGCTTTCCGGTCCGTTCGGCAAATCCCAGGCTGAGTCCATGAATCCGGGAACCGCGTAATAAGTCAGCAGGTGCGCAGCAAGTGAACGGAACACGTTTCTGAGACTGCCGGGTGGGGGTTGCCAGGTTTCGCACTGGCGAATCCAATGGTTGTGACGTGTCGCCAGATTCTTAAGTCGATTGAGCAGAAACAAAGGCGCCACCCAACCTGGCGTGCCGCAACCTAACGTCGGCTTCAGCAGGGAAGTACGCACGCGCACACAACCCAGCAGGCTCAGGAATGGCGTTCTGCCCTGCGGGTGATGGTCCAGTCCGTCCAATGCCGCTTTGATTGCGGCGTCAATCCGGGTTGAATCCCGTTCTCTTTTTCTTCTTCCAAAACTGTCGATCTTCGATCCATTTACTAAAGCAAAATGATTGAGTTTCATCGCATCCTCCCGCGGCAGAGCCCGCGTCCAAAGGTTTTGAATTGGGACGACCCTCCGTGGCGCCATCACCTCGCGGCTTTATGCAGGCCGGTGAAAATGGTGGGCTCCGGAAAACGAATTGTCGGCTCAGGTGCCGAGACAGAACGCTTCCGTGGAGGATACTAACGAGGGAAACGGCCGGCTGTGAAAGCGGCCGTTTGCGAAGAAATTATGACAGACAGAACTGCATGCCCTCGTATCTAGCCGGAAATCGTCACTTCGTCAACCGGCCGCGCGATTTTCCGCGCGTATTTAGGGCTTTCCCGCTGGTTTCCGTACTCGGTGCTTACCAGTTGGTCGGCTTACAAAACAGTAATTCCGTTGTAACGATGTTCTGCCGAGCTAGGGCGTCGAATTGGTAGTGAATATGAAGAAGACTATTGTAATTCTGGCCCTGGCGGCAGTGGGAATCACCGCTGCAAATGCCGGGGTTCGTTTCGGAATCAACTTTGGAATCCCGGTTCCTGCACCGGTCGTCGTAGCACCGGCCTCGGTTTGTGTGCAACCACCCATGCCGGCTCCGATCCTCGAGACCGTGCCTGTATGCCCTACACCCGGTTACGTTTGGGTCGGGGGCAACTGGGGGTGGTGTGATAACCATTGGGTGTGGACACGTGGGCACTGGGGCGCGCCCGCTCACTGGGACCGCGATGCTCGTTGGGGTCATGACGGCCATTGGGACCGAGGACTCCGTGCGGAACGCCACGAGGGCTTTCAAGGCGGATCCCATGGAGAGCATGGACGCCGGTAGTCCTTAAACTCCAACAAATCTTTACAGCCGCCCTTCGGGGCGGCTTTGCGTTATAGCATCATTGGGTCATGCTGTCGGCGGTGTTGACGATTTTTCACCAGGCCGTGCGCGTTTTAGAGTATTCGTCTCCTCCCAATGCGAAACCAAGATGTCCCTAGCTTTATTGAGCCAGTCGCGATCGGAGGCCAATTCCAAAATGTAAGCAGAAATGAACAGACGTGCTTTGCGAGGTCGCCGTCGTTTTCCCGCCGGCACCAAATGGCCTTTCGCAATCAAAATCTTTCCTTGATGCTCAAGAAGCCCCAACAACCAACAGGCTTCAAGCAGTAGGATCAGGCCGGGGTATCGCGGGAGCGATAGGAAATTTCGTTGCTCGTTGCTCATCGACTATGTTTACAGTGAAGGTGATTATTCGTTGACCCCGGCCTGATTGACCCCATCGAATTTGGAATTACGCCGGAAGGCCCTCATCGCCAGGTCGCATTCAACCGGGTCGAATCGTACCGCGCGCCCGATTTTGTAAACCGGCAAGACACGGTCCTCAACCAGGTACGCGATCGCCCGAATCGAAAGTTGGTACCTCTCAGCCATTTGATCGGTTGTTCTCCAGTATTGGGCTGTTTTGAATTTTCGGGCCTCGCGATGGTTTTGAGGCCTGGAGTTCCCTTGGACTGATTTCACGTGGTTTGAAAAGTTTTCCAGTTCGTGGGTGGTCACAAACTATTTTCGGTTGGTCTGATAAATGAACCGGTGATGGTATCCGGGCCCCAGCCAAGAGCTTCGTCAATTTCTGCTCCGGTCTTGGGATCGAATTCCCAACCTCCGGAACAAACAATACGATTTGCGGTGACGGTCACCACCTTCAATCTCATTGGTGCCGGAAGATCGGGTAGCCAGCGCAAAACCAAATCCCCAGCTTTAATGTCAAAAAGCTGTTTGCTCATAGATGCCGATTACTGAATCTTGTGATCCCTGGCCGGCCACAATTTCCTCAGTTCCTGCCATTTCTTTGCTTTTGCCGTCAGGAGCTGTTTGGGCGAGTACCACTGAACAAACCCGTGTCCGCCGGGTGCCTAATACTTTCATTGGTCCTGCGTTTCTGGGAATGGGATTGTTCGGTTCAATCCGGCTTCCTCCATCTGCTGTTCGAGTTGTCTCAGCAGCATTTGTAGCCCTTTATGCTCAGGCGCGTCCCCCGACGGGTAAGCAATACGGGTGAGCCGTAAAATCAGACCTTGGAGGATTGCGGCGGATGCAGGACCATGCAGCGCGTCATTAAAAGCTTCCTGGTCGGCGGGCAGGTGGTATTCCAATATTGCTTTCATTCTAAACGTTCCTTCCTCTGTTGTCGGGTCCGGTTTGATAATTGGCAGCAAGATAGGCCTCAACTGCCTGAGCTGTATAACGCAGACGCCTACGATTGAATTTTACTTCCTCCAGCAGCCCAGCACGGACGTCCCGTGCAATCGTGTGCACGCAAACCTTTGCCAAAACTGCAAGCTCCTTTCGTGTATGCAGTCGATCTCGATTGACGTCTTGTAGAGCCTTCCTCACCACAGATCTTCCTTCCCGTACGCTTTTGCGTGCTGAATTACCAATGCCACTTTGCCCTCGCGGAGCAGATCCAAAGGTCTCTGTTCTCCCAATGAAAGCCGGTTTAAAAGGAAGTAGCCCATTATGCGCCAGTGGTCGTCGCTGGAAAAGATCCCCAGGATTTCTTCCACCCCGGGTAATGGCTGTCCATCTCTGAACTGCCAGACAGGGAAGAAAACCTGGGTTCGCTTCTTCCAACCGACCAGGCGATGATGACGCCAACGATTCAGCACTGTTTTCTCAGAAACACCCAACAAACGAGCAGCATCGGCACTTGAAACCGCACCACCTTCGGCACGGGCCATCTTCCTTCGGATCAAACTTCCGCGCGCAATCGCTGCGGCAAGCCGGGGGTCCATTCTTGCGTTTGGAGGCTTTGGTTTCGGCTTTAGCACGATTCTAATCAGTTGAGTCTCTTAAAATCATCAGGTTTGTGCAGCGTCGCTTTCTCTCGACTGTGCCCCCGATACAGCCGGTACAATTCCTCCACTAACTCGTCGAGGCGCTGCGGAGTCGTAAGGCCTTTGGGAAAACAAAAGACCCGGTAACCGTTTTCCTCCGGCCGGTCATAACCCGACCACAACGCAGCTACAACCCAATGCGTTTTATGGGCGCCGGTTGAGATGACGCACAGATTGGGAGTGTCAGATTTTCGCAAGTCCTGCAGGATTCCAATTGATGACAAGAACAGCCTGCAGTTTACATCGTCGCTGGACTGAACGATCGCGTTCGCGCTCGCTTCCAGGGTTTTCATGATGGTTTGCATTGTCAAAGTGCTGAGTTGTTGTGAGCGTGTGAATCCATCGCACGCAGTTCAGGACGCAAGTGTCCTTGAGGTGAGGTTCCCGAAGGGAGAAATTTCCAATCCCTTGGACGCACTTTCTACGCAGGTTAAATTTATTTTTGACCACAGCTGAACCGGATGGCTCCGCCGCGTTGGTTGCGATTCAACAGCTTCACAATGCACACGTTGGCGCCGAGGCTCGTCAAATTCTTTTCATTTGGAGCGGCATTGTCAGCGATGATGACGTGTTTGAGTCGGGCTAGACGAAGGATTTCGTTCCGCGTGTCTGGTAGAGCGCTCCACAGCCCATTTAAGAGAACGAGCGGGCTTTTTGCTGTCAAAATTCTTGGCCAGGCCTCGTCCACTCTCCGCCGAAGTTCATGGCGCCGTTTGAACATGTCGAAATAAAACACCCCTTCGAGAGGCACGAAGTCTTTTGGTCGATGAAAATCAATTCCGACAACGTTTCGATGTTTCAAGTCCATGTCAGAAAAACTGTGCCCAATGGCGGTCAGCAAAAAGGTTCTATCGCGATCAGTGCCACCGAGGACCAGTGTTAATCCCGATTTCCGTTTAATCCGCGTCGTCAAGTGTTCAGTGGATAATCCGGAGCTCGCAAACCTTGGGTGTCGAAATGACGGAAACTCTCGACAGTGAGCATCGAGAAAGTTATGCCGCTGCGAGGGCGACAATCGTTCCAACAAAACCATTACCGCAATCAAATGCGGATGCTCCGAGATCTCAAACCAATGATGGGTCGTGCTAAGGGGCCTGCCAATAAATCCAGCCAATCGCTTAATTGTCATCTTTCCAGGATGGGCTTCTGAGAGGCGGCCGCGTAAGTCCCTAAAGAGTTCACGGCCAAGAAACGGGTACGCCGGCGCCTTTAAAACACCGGAATCCAAAAACGCCCAATCTCGATCTTGTTCACGCATGCTTTCGTGTTTGGCCAAAAACTCCGAAAGGCTGTCCAACTGATTGGAATTGTTTTTGCGAAAGGCGATTGGGGCGTTATCCAGAGGGTTAAAAGCTTTGGTCAAGGAGGGAACCCCAGAAGCGCTCCAGGACGCAGTGTCAGCGGCTCAGATATCTGAGGTCAACGGTTCAGATATCTGAGGTCAACGGTTCAAATATCTAAGGTTCAAATATGCAGATCATATATCTTATGCTACAGTGCAAAAACGGTTTACAAAAAGTAAAACCCTTCACAAAACAAAATGAAGTCTGGTAACGACCTCCGATGACCTCACGACGATCGCAGAGTGCTGCTGATGAAATTTCCAAGGCGAAACCGCGCAGCCTTAGCTCATTCCTATATCAGAAGCGAAAAGAGCTTGGGCTTTCGCTGCGTGAAATGGCAGAAAAGCTGGGCGTGAGCCCTGCATTACTGTCGCAGATGGAGTCCGGCATTAGATTCCCGTCCGATGAAACCCTGGTCAAAATGGCGCGAAACATGGAGGTCCAACGTCGCGAACTGCGACGATTCAACACCCGCAGTTACCTGGAGGATCTCCGCCACATCATCATCGAAAACCCAGATCTGGGGTTTGTTTTATTCGATTTGATTTGTGAGTTCGAAGACGGAAATCTCAAGGTTCAAGATTTAGTGGCAGCTCTTAAAGACTTTACCAAGCAGCCAAACGCAAAAGCGAAATTTCAGGAGGCAAGAGCTACAGGCTAAAGGTCAGTGGCTTCCTGAGGGTTTTACCCGATTAGCGTGGTTTCGCGCCGGAGTGTTTATTATTTAGTGAACACTTTAAGTGTTTGTAAATTGATTATGATTTTCTGCACGACTCAAAATGTGTGTGTAAACAGTCTTGCGAGGAAATACAGCGAGGATCGGCAGGCTCCGCCCCAGCAGCCCCACATGGCTTTTTTGTCCTGCCAGTGACTCAGCAGAACAAGACCTCCGACCATTATGAAGATTACCTTTCAGGTTCCACCCGGCACCTCAACAAGCTCGTGCACTGGCCAGGCCACGGCGCGGGACGTCGCAGCGGGAAACACTGAGCAATTGCTCGTGACAATCAGCATGATGGCCCGCCTCTGCTCATTGTCTTACAGACAGGTCTGGACGTACATGCGAACGGGATTTTTCCCGTACTATCAGCTGCCCATAAATTGCAAGCGCCTCTGTCCAGCAGAATGCTTGACGATCATTGCGAGTCATAGAGTGGGCCCGCCGAGGAGAAAGGAGGTGGCCGAGGGAAGGCCGCCCTTTCCCAATCCGCGCGCCTGAAGCTCGTTCCCAAAAGGCAGAGCTGACAAAGAAGATGATCGCAATGAGGTACTCGGTTTCCACCAGGCAGATCGATATTTGGCGGAAAGCCGGGATCCTTCCCTCTCGGAAGAAATCCGGTTGTTGGTTCTTCAGCGTGTCCGACTGCGATACCGCGATTCTAAAATATCGCCGGCCTGAACCTAAGGAATGACACACTTGCTTCGCCTTCAGCGCTTAAACAAAAAGGGTTCGAGATGGAAATCAAACGAGAACCTGAAGCCTGATTGTCATACGGGAGTTTATCATGAACTTGGAAGATAACGGAAGCGACCAACAGCCAAAACGAAACCGCTCTTCAAAGCTGCTCGAAGGCCCTAACCTCTTTATTCGAGAGTACACTAATAAGAGTGGCTCCGTCTCGTATCGCATCGAAGGCAGCCTACCCGTCGACACGGTCGAGCATCCAGCGGGACGTGTTCGCGAAAACTTCAATAATTTGGAAGAGGCGCGAGACAGAATGAACCTGCTGGAGGATTTGGTAAAGAACATCAAGGTGGTGGACACTATCACCCGGGTGGCAACACGGTTGACCGCCGACCAGGTAAAAACAGCGGAGTCGGCGATCCATGAGTTGGGGGATCTTCCCGCCGAGAACCTCGTTACGGCTGTCCGATCTTGGAAGAAGCATCGTGTGGGAACGGATCCCACAATGACGCTGCGACAGGCCTTGGCTTCCTGCATCGTTTCGAAGCGGGGAGCGGGAAGAGTCGTGGGCACGATTAGAGGGTATCCAATCGCAGTCGAGTCTTTTCTGCGAAGGCACGGAACAGGCACCGGCCAAGTCGACGAGTTCGGGTGCGAAATATCGGATATTCGTATCGCCTACATCACGCGCCAACAGATCAAAGAATGGGTGGAAGCGTTCCCGGTGAGATATACTGGAATCTCTCACATGCGCCGCCTATCAGCAGTTCTGGGCTGGTGCGTAAACAACGGGAAGCTTGCGACCAATCCCGCCATTGGGGTTCCTCTTGAGGAGGTATCGAAGGTGCCGAGGGTAATCCACATTCTCGAGAATTGGCGATGCCAGGCCATGCTGAACAAGGCCGCAGTGTACAAGAATGGAATTGTGTTGCCCTATTTGGTGGTCTGCTTATTCGGCGCGGTGCGTTTGGAAGAGGCGCCCAGAATCCAGCTGGAGGACGTTAACCTAGAAAAGAAGTTCATTCGGCTGGTTCACACAAAAACCCGCCTGCAGCGCATCGTTCAGCTTTCGGAGAACGCGGCGGAGATGTTGCGGGTGTACTGGAAAGACCGCAGAGGGACTTTCAAGCCTCAGAATCTGCGGCGCTGCCTGGCCGTCATAAAGGCCGCGGCAGGTTATCGCGATGCTGCATGCCCGAAACAGGAACGGCCCGAAGGGTGGGAGAATTTCCCAACCATGCCCAAGAATGTGCTGAGGCACACCGGCCTCTCGCACAAAATGGCTGCGACGGATGACGTTCTTGAAACGACCCGTTGGGGGGGCAATTCGCCAGACACTTTCTACGAGTTTTACTACGGATTGGTTGACGATGCCACATCCGCGCAGTTCTGGTCCATGCGCGCAGAACCCATATTCCATGACCCCGAGCTGATTGAACGGATCCACAAACAACTTGTGGAGTGGGACCTGCTCAAACAGGAGGAGCCCGTGCCTTCCGCTCCGCCAGTCCCAGTTCTCCACTACCAGCACCTATGGCGAAGAGACGAGCTGTTGTCCCTCGCCCCCGAACAGATCTCGGCCCTCGTCTCAGAGCTCGGCATTCCCCGCCTAGCCGCCGAGTGCAATTGCTCTGTGGAAGTACTCGCCCGCTTCTGTCGGAAGAATGGTGCCGATATCAGCAACGGCATGAACGCAATAGAAAGCGGGGCCTCCCCAGAAACCAGAGCGCTTCGGTACCGGGTGTTCGTGTCCGAACCAATTCCCCCTGCCCCACGGACAGAATTGGGCTACATTGATTGGGGGAAAATTAGCGATGAGCAGTTCTATGATTGGCTCTGGACCTGGCCGAAGCAGCAGATCGCCGACGCCTGGGGTGTCATATATAACACCATTCGCAAGCAGGCCAAAAAGCGCAAGCTCCCGACTCCAAGCTGGCCATTCTGGAATGCCGTAGCCAGAGGACTAAGGCCAGAAAAGCCCCCATTCCTCAAGGCTGCTTGAAGAACGCGCAATGCAAAGAAATCATATATTTTCACCTGCAACTCGCTCAACGGCTTGTTGATGGCATCGGCGCCCGAGAAATACCGCGAGCTCGATCCACTTGTCGGCCACCAGAGGACGTGGCAGGGGTAATCCCTGCAGGCAAAAAAGTTGCCAACAGTTGCCAAAACGGCTCGAGTTGCCAAGAGCGGTTGCCCGGAAGTGTTCATCTCGAATAGGTCGATTAGCATGTCGTTGCACCCCTTTACATTTGAGGAACAGCGTTGCAGTTGGTCTAGTGACGTTTTCAGCGACATAAGTAATTGCGAACGTTCATCTTGCGTCGGCGATTTACGAGGAGTGAACAGCTCATTACGAAAGCACTGCGCTTAGGGTTCAAACTGCAGAAATCAGCCAAAATAGCACCTCCGCGAAGGACCATCGTGCGGTTGCCTAAAATGGCTGCCTAAGCCGCAAGTCAGCATCTGGGTTTACGAGACAGGCTGCGAATCTATTCCGGGTGCAATGACGCCGGCGCGAACGGGCCGGATGGAGGTCAACTTAGAGCGAGGATCAACACGGACCTGCTTGCGAGTCTGAAAATTGGCGAGGACCTGGCTGGGAGTAAACCACACTCGCCGCCCAATGCGGGTGAATGGAATGGCGCGGCGCTTCTGCTGCGTTCTCAACCATCGGAGCGTCGGCCGGCTGGATTCTTCCCAGAGGAGTTCCAAGAGTCGCTCGGCCGAAACCATCTGGTCCATTTCATTCAGACACCACGCTGGCGAAACCGGGGCGGGTTGATGTTGGTTGGGATTGTTGGTGGGTGGAGTCATAAACTCGATTTTTCCTGTTAGATGTTGAATTGAAATAATTGTGCCTTCCCCGGATTGGGGCATTCCGTCTCTTATTACCAGAGCGCATGCTTGATGCTTTTTGTCCCCCTGGTTTAGAGGCTCAGGGTTTCACCAAGTTCACAGAGGACTTCCTTGGACAACTCTCGAATGTGCTTGCGGAGTCGGCGCTTCGGGATTGGGACGGGGATTCTATCGGACCAAGGACAAACTCCCTGCCAAGCTGCGATCATACACCGGAGCTTGGGCGGAGCTTTTAGCCGGAGGCGAGCGAAGAACTCACGCCGGAAATCTTCCCAGGCAACATCGACGTCGTGCCTCGCCGGCGTGCTCAGCGGAATGAAGTAATGCTCACCGTCTTCCTGTCGTCCAGCCTCTAGCGAGATGAGTTTAAAACCCCGTTTGCGCCTCCGGCATTCCGTGGCAACCAGCGAATTGACTACTCCCTTTAGGTAATCCAAGAAAGTGCGTTGCGTCTGGAGATCGGATGGACGAGGGTGGCGCCCCTGGTACCGTCCACGGACTCTCGTTTTCAAGCCTGCCAGAACGGCGCGCAGTGCTTCTTGGGCAAGGTCGGGTCCAAAGCCGGAGTCTAAGCCGACCCGAGCAAGCCGATGCACGGCGAAATCCCGAAGCTCTGCCAAGTTTTCAGAGGTGAGTTCGTCGAAGAACCGCCGGCATTGCCGCTGCGTTCGACGAGACAATTCCGTGTTATTCGGCTCAACAACCGAATCTTTCGTTTCCAACGTGCATTTGAAGCCCATGGTGGGCGTTCTAATGCAAAGAGATGCACGGTCACGACCTTTCCCAAAAGGGCTGGTTTCATCCGCCTGCCGGATTTTTTCACGCTGAGGCGGATTGTATTCAACGGTCCAGAGCGTCAAGTAATGCGCACTTCCACGCGGATCCGGTCCGGCTGGTTTTTATCAGGCGATATTGTGATGTGGCGCACACCGCCATCCGCCGTCAGGGATTGGTGCAATTTAGCATCTGCAATAATCACGTGGCAGCGCGATGTCAACTTACTGACTGTTTCCAGGAGCTTTGGGACGCACGATCGGATCCCGTTGAACATAACGACGGCCCCATCGCTGGACTCGATTGCCGGCCAAATCTCGTCCAGCGCTTTCCGGACGTGTTCCGGTTTGAGGCGGTTGTTCAGGTAAACAAGCCCAGGCACCGGAACGAACCAATCTGGCGCGTGCAGATCGATTCCTATCACTTCACGCGGGCATCTCGAATCCAAGGTCACGTGGCGGCCGAGTGCAGTCGCGACGAATGTGACCAAGGCATCCTTCTCACCTTCCACAAACGTAAGTCCCTTCACCTCCGACATAATAGTCCGCAGGTAACTCGTAGCGACAGGGTCATGCGCGAGGGTTGGATGGTCGATCTGAGGGCAAGTCCGGCCGAAAGGCGGTTTGCCCAATGCCGCATAACGCTTTGCCTCCGGGACAAGCTCAAGCAGGCGGAGCAGAGTTTCAGATGAAGGCTCCCCTTCCCCGTTGAACCAATTGCATAGCGTGCTCTTCGGCTGATTTGTCAACCGGGATAAATCTTCAAAGGTTAATGTTTGTTGCCACTCACCTTCAATCAGCGCACGCAAGCGTCGGATCAGCAGACAGGAACGGCGCAGTCCGGAGCCATTTCCGTCCGCTCGCAAGGCATTGACCATCGCTGGATTTGTCATGCTTTTTTGTTTGCTCGCCAACCGGAATACCTGAAGTGAAAACCGGGTCTTACATTCCTGAGCAGCCGATTGGGCCTAATAATATTACCCCACTCAGTTTCGCCCCTGATTAAAGCAACCGTCGCCGAGGACAGTGCGCATTCAAGCGGATTGTCAGCTCAAGGCGCCTCGGATCAGCAAATTGCATTGGTGGTGTTCGGAGTTTCAGGCTCAAGTGTTCGAGCACGCACCAGCAAAGTCAGACGTTGAGCGGTATCGCAAGCCAGGCATCCCTCACCTGTATTAAGTTGCGATTGAAGACCCAGGCTTGTCTGCTCAAAAAGGCGACAAGCAAGCTAAACGGCCGAGAGTTCAAAGCTCATTACGCGACATTCGTCTCTTCATGGTGATTGACAATCAGAAATCTTATCACAATCGTGAGCGGGATCTTAGCACTTTATGAACGAAGAGACTTCTGATCTCGTCTCGGCACAGATAAATCAGCTCAGAGTCGTGCGTCTGGACGAGTTTGATCCTACCGGCAAGCAAGTAAACGCCGCTTTAGTCTCAAATATGAAAATGTGGGTTAGATGCATGTGGCCAGATCTGAGAGCGATGAAGCGCGAGACGAGCCCGCCTTACAAAATGCGTCTGGGTAAATTTGAAATTACCCCACCATTCAAAGTGTACGAACTTCGTGGAAAAAGCATCGGGAACAAAAAAATATATGAAGATGCTCAGGAGGTTTTCATTGATGCTTGCGAGGCCACTGACGTCACCGAAGAGGCGCAGCTTGCTTTGAACTCCGCCGAGGCCTATTACGAGCGAAACAAAGCTTGGCCCGTGAACGACAATTTTTAAGGCACGAGTGCGCTCGCTTCACGGGTTCTGCCAAGGCGGCCACCTTTGACATTTTGATTTAGTCATGACCACTATAGGACAGTTGTTCTTTCAACTGGATTCTATGCCTCTATGCCTCGCAAATCATTTGAACACGGGATACTAACGCACGAGTGTAAAGACTGGATCGAACTTAATGAATTTATAACAAAGCGGCTAGATAGATCGCCCACGGTCTGGCGTGGACAGCGAGACGCAGCCTGGCTGCTTGAGCCGACTTTGGCACGGGTAATTCGACGATTACCACATAAAAAGAGTGCGGTGGGGGAGCACCTCTCTCGATTCATCTACGCCACACGTGGACGTCGGGGGCCCTCTCCCCGGCAGATTCCCGAGGAGAACGCCAAAGAGTGGTGGGCTTTAGGGCAGCATCACGGTCTGGCTACTCCACTTCTTGACTGGACCCACTCTCCATACGCCGCGGCCTTCTTTGCTTACTCAGAGGCTGTCGTTCCAAAGGGAGGCTTTAGAGCGGTCTATGGCCTTGTCGAGCGACCTGTCTCCGAAAAGTCTGACGAGCTTTATGAAACGTGGAAAGAGACGTATGATCAGTTTGTCGCGAGGAACGATGAGGATGCGATCGAGAAGCTCGGTGAGCCCGAGACCGTCACCTTCTTTCGACCGCTTACGGATGAGAATCAGCGTTTGGTAAATCAGAACGGGCTATTTACGTTTTCCCCGCTTGAAGCCGACATTGAAGCGTGGATCAAAAAACACTTTTCGGGCGAATCACGGTTCCCGAAGCTTTATAAACTTCTTTTACCCGATTCCGAACGACTCACTGCCCTGAAGTCCCTAAACCGTATGAATATTAATTATCTGTCTCTGTATCCCGATATTGCCGGGGCTTGCTTGCATTGCAATATGGCTCTCGAGATTGAGCACTACTGAGTGTGATTATGGCGACTCGGGTACCCGATGATCATCGCGGCTATCTGATGCGGCAGGATTTCGTTCTGGATTGCGCCGCACCCAACTTCACGGCTGAAGATCGCAAGCTCCTTACGCGTTATGGCCACTGGCTTACGGCTCTTGTCGCTGGACATATCCGACCATTTACAACAGCCCAAGAGCACTTTCTGAAGGTTGCGAGCGGCGAAGCGCAGCCAACGAATGAGTTTGAACGAGCTTGGGTGAAATTAATCGAGCGGCGGAAATTCGAGACGGAAGCTCGGTCGGCCCCCCATTTTGAGATCACAGACCCGGGGGAGGAGTGGTTTTCCAGAGAGGAAAGTTGGCGTAGCAAGAGTGGCCAACGATGATCAGGCAAAAGCGGTGGGTGGTCGGCTCCACCCGATTCTGTCATTCCTATTGCGGGTGCCGTTACGGGTTTGCAGGGGGGTGGTGTTCTTGCTCGAAGGCCCCTTTGCGCCCGTAGGCGAGGAGCTCGCGAATTGCCTCGCATTCTGGAGCGAGCGACGGATCGGATGACAGGGTTTCGAGGAGGTGGATTTCTTCGGTAGTGAGGGATGGGCTCCTATCATCCGGGCGAAATTGCATGCCAGCAGACCGGAATGGGAGTTTGGTTTTTTTGCGTAGCTCGCGAAGAATGTCGAAGCCAGCCGGATCGGCGTCACCAAGGTGAACGAATTCGAGGTTTGGGTTGAGCTTCTTAAGGAGGACGACGGTGGCGCTGTTGGGATAGCTGGTATGGATATGCAAGTCATTCGGGTGTTGCAGGACGCGCTGGTGAAACGAGGTTTTGTTTTCGACGGTGACGCAGCAGTGGGCGTCGCATTCCAATTCTGAGCGTTCGATGTCGGATTCGGCCAAGCTGGCGCCGTCCCGCAAGCGCTGGATGTCGATTGTGTGGTCGTTGAATTTCAGGCGTAACGGGCCGGCAACAAGAACGTGTCGAGGTGTTTCCAATATTCCGAGCTGAGCAAGCGTGCGAATTCGACCACCGCTGGCATCGGCGAGCAGTTTTTCGAGCGTGGTTCGAAGTTTCTCAAGGGTTTTGGAGTCTCCGCAAATTTTGCAGCTTACGGCGCGAATGAAGTGGTCGCGGTCCCGCCAGTTCAGTAATCTGGTAACGAATTGGAGCAGTTCGCGTCCTTTGGCAAGTTCGGCGCGCTTAAACTCGCCCATCTTGTTCCAGTGAATGGCTGACCTGGAGCGAGCATTGCAAAAATCGTCCCAGGCAGAAGCGAATTCCGGAGGCACTTCCCATCCGCGAGCTTCGGCGAAAAGCCCGGACCAGGTCTTTCTTACTTCTGTGGGGGACGGGCGGCCGAGATACACGTAAAAAGAGGCCTCGTTTACCGGCGAGAGTCGTACTTTGTAAATGTTCGCGCGATCTCGCGTGTGGGCCGGCTCTAATTCAATCAATCCAATTTCAGCCACCTTCTGTAGTTCACGCATCGCGAGCTCGCGCGCGTCGCCCTCACTGCAATTCGCCTGCTCAAGCAACTGAGCTAGCTCGGGCTGGATGTCCAGCTTTCCCAGGCCGGTTTGACCTGCGTCGGACTTTTCGTAGCAACGGGCCAGGCACTCGATGACCGGAGACGCGATCTTCATGGGTTACCTGTGAACCAGTTTCAGCGCTTCTTCGGAGTCATGTGCAATGCAGACCGGGATGTTGCGGATTTCGAGCCGTTTGCCGTTGCGCCGTTCTTCTTTCGAAACCGCTATGAGCCAGTCGCAGTGCTCCAGCGCATATGGGATGTTCCCGGTGCTCATCGAGAGAATACCTTGGAGATCGAAGGTCTTGAGGGCAGCAATGCAGTCCACAATGCGTTCGCCACTGAGTTTAGAGAACGCTTCGTCAATCGGGACCAGTCCAAGTGACGGTTCTTGCCGACGAGTGGTGTATCGCCGATACGCCCGAAGATAGCTGGCCAGAATGGCAACGAAGTAAGGGGATTGGTTTTCGCCGCCGCTGAACTTCGATGATTGGCGATCAACACTGGTCTTTCGGCCGTCCTCTTCGATGACATCCATATCGTAATCGTAATAGTGTCGGTAATCGAGGAGTCGCAACGCGGCAGCGCTGTCAGGTGCCTCGAGCAGGAGCTTGAGAAAGCTTTCAATCGCATCGCGGTAAACGGGCTCCAGTGAGGCAAACCAGAGGTCACCTTCTTTCGTCCAGCTCTTGGCCAGGAGGTCGTGATAAACCTTGAACTCCGGATTTTGCCAATAATGAAGGTGATAGTGGTCGTTGCCAATTGGTCGCTTTTTTAGCTCCAGATTTAAGACATAGAGAAGGTCCTTTACCGACTGCAAGGCGGCAGTCAGTTTTTCAAGAACCTGGGTACGAAACAGGCCTTCCCAGTTCTTGCGTTCGCGCTCAGCCTTGATTTTGTATTCGGTGATGTAGTCTCCGAGCTTGGCGAGTTGCTTTTCGTATTCCTCATTGGTTTCGGCCTCCGGTTGGAGGTCGTCGAACTTGGAATGAACGACGGCTAGCTCGCGACGTTTGGCTTTCAGTCGCTCCCAAACGGCTGTAGCTCGGTTTTCCAGCCTGTGGAGGAGTTGATTAAACCGGGTGGCCGAGGCGTCTTTTGCTGGGAGGCCGCCGAGCATGCATTCGCGGAGGCGGTTGAGGCGGCCGGTCCAGAGGGAAACGTCCCGGGAATTGCGAATCTCGGTGAATTTACGCTCGAGCGCCTGGGCTTCATCGGTCTGTGTTTTGAGCTGGGCTTCAAGATTACGGAGTTGTAAGCGCTTCTCGCTTTGGAGCAGCCCACGCTGCTCTGTTTCCATTGCGGCCAGTGCGTTCTCGCGCGCGGATTGCTGCTGGGCAAGGTTGTCGAATTTAGCGCGATCAATGTGCTGCAGCTTTTCAATATTGTTCTCCAGGTCTAAACGAAGTCTGGGCAGTTCCTGGGCACGAGCCAGATCTTGATAAAGGTCCGGGGGCAACTCGAACTGGTCCCGACAAGCTTCGTTTATTGCCTTAATCGCGCGCTCGACTGGAACAAGTTGGCGTTCCTCGATATCCAGCGTGTCGCGCTGCTTCTCTTTCCAGGCAAGCTGTTGTTTCAGACCGTTTTCGCCGACGAACGGATTGCCATCGTAGAATCGGCGGCGCTCCACAAACGCGCCCCGTGTCATGAAACCATCAGGAAGAATAGCGAACTCGTGCTCTCGCAGTTGTTCCCGCCGTTCAACACACATGAGGTCGCCAAAGAGATGGCTAATGAGCGCCTCGGCAACAGGGTGCGTGGGGCGCAGTTTTTCCGCCAGAGAGCCGGGCCGAATGGCTTTCTTTAGCTTCAAAGCCTTCTTAGGATTAATCAAGGATTCACGGCCTCCGTCCACGCCGAGATCTGATGGTTTGAGACTGTGGTAAATCTTCTCCGCCTGGTCGTAGTTCTGGGAATCGACGACAATGGCGAATTTTCGTGAGAACGCGATTTCCACCGCTGGACGCCAACGCTCGTCCGTCACCTCACAGAGGCGGCAGAGTGGTTTGGCAGCAAGTTCCGAGTCACGGGAGGGCAGATTGTGAATCAGGGCGTCGAGCAGCCGTGAGTGACCGCCGGGGAGCCTGCCCAATTTGAGAGCGGCAATTTCTTCTCGAAGCTGACCGAGTTGCCGGCGGACCTCACCCAACCGATCCAACTGAACTTTGGCGCCGCGAGAAGCATCAGTGACTGCCGTCTGAGCCGTTCTGGCAAGGTTGCGGAGAGTGTCGGCGGCCTTGCCTGTTCCGCCAGATTCGACCTCTTGGATCCGGTGTTCGACTGCGGTGGCCGATGAGGCGTCCGTATCCACGGGAAGAGCCCGTAGCTGTGTGAGCCATTGGCGAGCAATGCGAAGCCGGTTTGCCAATGCTTGTTCCACGGAGGTTCCAATACTGCTCAATTGGCTGATTTGACGAGAGAGCCTTTCGTTATTCGCCTTTAATTCGAGATATAGGGGGCCGCCTGGCGATTCACGGATTGCGCTTTTGATGCCATCAATTTGCCTCTGGGTTTCGGGGATTGCCTCATCGAGGTCTCGAAGGCGTTTCTCCTCCGCGGTGTTTGCCTCCCGCAATGAGTTGAGAATGTTCAAATCTTCAGCTAGGCGTTCGGACGTGTGTTCATGCCGAAGTTGCGCTTCGAGATAGCGGGCTAGAGCCGCATCGCGGCGAAGTTCACTGAGCCGATTAAAGGTGTTGTGGATGTCCTTTAACCTGTGGAACTGGTCATCGAGAGCCTTGAGATCGCGTTCATAAGCCTGAAATGTACGATAGCTGGCCGTGACGTCCGTGACGTCCAGCTTTTCCGTAGGCAGGATGAAGAGCCGTGCGAACTCGTTGAAGCTGCGCAGAAATGTAAACGACATGGCAGTGGGCAGCAGCGAGCGCAGGATGGCGCGATCAAAGTTCAGGTGACTGGGCTGGGCCATGTCGCGGAGATACGCCTCGAGCCCTTCGGTGTATAGGCGGCCTTTGCGAGCCTCGACTAGCGCTTTGAATGCAGTGTAATCGAGTGGACACTTTTGCTCGTTGAGGAAGTCGCTGCGCACTGTAGGGCCGGGGATCAAAAACGGGGTCACCTTGCCTTGGATTTCGGCTGCGCTCACGAACTCGATTCTGAGCCCCCACGTTTCGGCGCGTTTATCCCCTGGCCAGGTGAACTCCAACGCGACATAGGTGATGGTGGCCTGACGCATGTAGAGGGGGACCCCTCCCTCCTCCTGTTTGGTGTCACCAAGGCAGTAGCCCTTTACGGTTCGTGCACCGCGGTCACCTGTTGCCGATTGATTAAATCGGACGAGCCGTTGATCACCGACGAGGACGAGCTGGATGAGGTCCATGAGGGCCGATTTGCCGGAGCCGGTGACGCCGGCGAGCAATGCGTTTCCCTCCATAGGCAGCGTGTCTTTGTAACCGTACCAATTTAGAGCATGGAGGCGTGTGAGGCGGATGGTACGGGTCATACATCCTCCTTGCTCTCCTCGTCGTCCGCGTCTTCAGGCGGAGTAGCTTCCTTCGTACTCACCAGGTAGCGGGCTGCATTTCGATTCCAGTCGTCGAGGTTCTGGAATGGAATGATGCGCTTCAGCGTAGGCAGTATTTCAATAACGCTATCCTCGAACGGTTCGGTGGGGGTGAATCGTAGGAGGTTCTTGCGTTGTGCGAGCGACAGGATTTCTCGTTGGCGGGAGGGCCCCGGAAAATTCTTTCTCAGTGGTTCGAACTTAGTTTTGAGCAGATCGTTGAGCTGTTGCGCTGTGACGCGCACCGGTGGCGTTTCGCCACGATCGCGGATGGCCGTATCGAACTCATACCAAAGCGTCAGGAGAACGAGCGTCGCATCGAGCCTGAGATGTAGCAAAAATGCGTTGCTTTGGGGCACAGCTTGGACGGTACGCTCCGAGTGTTCCCAGTGCAGTTTGAGGTCTAAGAGCCCGGCAAGTTCTTCGACCCAATCGCGGTTTTGATGGCACCAGTGGTACAGCTCGGACTGCGAGGGTTCGAGCCCGAGAATGGAGCCGTGTGCCAGCAATCTCCGCAGAGCTTCGCCAAGGTGTTCACGGTCATTACCCTCCAGGCGAAGCAGCTTTGCAGAGGCTGGCGAGTTGGATATAGGGGTCATTTCTTGATCAGGGTAAACCTTTCAATGCGGTAATTGAGCTTGCGGTCGAGTTGACCCGCATCTGCATCGCTGTCGCGGCGCGGCACTTCAATACGGAAGCGCGCGTCGGAGGCCGCTGAGTGAAGCAAACATGCGAGCAGATCTGCGACGTCTTCGTCATTATGGACATGGTCCCTCAGTATAGCAGGCGATTCGATACGCGTTCCGCATCCACCCGGGAGAGTTTCGACGAAACGATTGGCACGGCTGACAGTGAGGGAATCGCGGAGGGTCCCGCCAAGTTGCACGAGGGCGCGGTCATGAGCTGCGGGATCGGGGTCCTCAAGAGGCTCTATCTCACCGACGGCATGGCGAAGCCTGGGAGCGTAGAGGGATTCCAAACCGCCGAACAATCGTGCGTCGTGAAGCAGCAGAACAGGAAAGACAATTCCGAGATTGTCAATATCGATGAGTCGGCTTCCGGCGAAATGGCGGTTCAGAATTTCGAAAAAATCCTGCACACGGGCGCGATTCTCGCTTGTGGTCTCTTGAAGGTATTGAAAGCGGGCCTGTGAGCGGCGGGCAAACTCCGCGGTGCGGCGATCGATTGCATCGGCAAGTGGCTCGACCTGGTACAAAAGCTCTTCAAGTTCATTCAGCCGGAGGCGGACCTTGGCCATGGCGCCTTCGGGCGTTAACTCGGGTCCGCGATGCATGACCTCGGTTTGCATGCTGGTCAGCAGATCGGGTTTCGAGTTCAGGTTTTCTATTGAGCTCCTGGCCTCAGCGAGTTTGGACGGAAGGCGAGCGCGGACTAATTGCGCGTAGCAGTTGCGCCCGATGCGCTCGGCGAAGCGGTCGAAGACCAAGGAAAGATTTTCTGCGAGAGTCGCTGCTGCGAGTTGCTGCTTAGTGTGTCTTTCGATTGATTTCTGCATGGCCCGCAGCTCGACGAGGCCCGATTGAATGCTGGCGATGGAGGACTCAATCTGTGCCCATGGTTCCTCCCCCAGGGCATCTGAGTTAGCGAGCGTAGTACAGGCGTTAACGAGTTTGTCAGAGAAAACAGCGGCATCAGGAAAGGCGATTTTTCGAATAGCCTGCATGATCAAGACGCCGTTCGGATCGAAGAGCACGAGTTTCTGCCAATCCGAGCGCTCTTCCTCCTGCAGCCATCCAGAGGCACCTAAAGTGTCAACGACCGCGCGTGCCTTATCGCGTAGGGTGGTTGCTTTGGCGACTGGATCGTCCTCCTGCCCAGTCAAATCGCTGTGCAGTTCGACGGCTTGTTCGACCAGGGCTAGCGCGTCTTCGCGGTCCAGGCCTTGGTTGCGCTTGGAGGATTCCCGTTCGAGTGCGTCCAAAGCGTCAACGTAGAGGCGAGCCAACGGACCGCTCAGGACCCGGAAAAATTCGGGTTGAACTTCGCGAAAAAGTTGAGCCGCCAACTCATTCATGGCCAAACATTAAGAAAGTACGCCACACAAATACAGCCTTTGTAGGGGATTCAACTGCCGAGGGCGGCTGAGTGGTGGTCGCATCTCGGATCTCCAGGAACATCTAGGCGAAGCGTTCGGAGAAGTGTCAGCACTCATTGCGTCACGGGCTTGCGATAACAGTCAGCCCGGTTCCCGTCATGTCTTGGATGAGATTGTGCGCGGCGCCCAGCATTGTTGAGGTTTGCGAATTGAACTGCGACTTCGAGATGCCGGGTTGAACTATGAAGATCTCCGCTTTTACGTGAAGACGTTTTACGCGTCGCTTTAAGCTCGCCAGGATTTTCTTGCTTCCTTTTTCGATCCTTGTTGGTCGCCCTTTGAGGTAGTTTGAATCGCGTTCGATCAAGCGCTTTACGAGGCCTGCGGGGTTTGTCAGCCAACGAATACTCCGCGCGGCCTGCATGCAGACCTCCGCCGGGTCTTTTACCCGCTTTCCTGCTTCTTCCCCACCCGAGTATTTGCAGTGATAAAGCCTGAAGGTCACCGTTTCGTTTGCTTCAACGATTTCGACTATGTCCGCCACCTCGCCCGCATCATCATCATCGAAGACGATTTGGTTATTCTGAGTTTTTAGGTGCTCTATCCATTTGCCTTGCACCGTGTCGGGCCGCATCGTGCCGTTTTTCCACTTCGACTCTTTTTCAATGTCCACGCCGGCCCAGTTGAATGCCACGATCCTGTCCTTGTCAAAAACCGGCTGCAACGTTTTCGGGCTTTCGAGCAAGCGCCCACCGTGAGCTTCAGATCCATCAATGAAGTACAGCGTGGGGGGTGTTTCAGTAAGGTAAATTGCCAGGGCCTTCCATGTTCCTTTGATGCTTATCGACAAATCTGCACCAGAAACTTGCGAAACGCTGAATTGCCCCTCTTCCTTTCCCCACGCAAGTCTTAGAGTGCCCGCTGCGCTACCGTCCCATCCTACTTCCATCTCAATTGCTTCGTCGCTTTTCCTGGCGAAGCTCTTGATTTCGAAAGCATATCCAGGTTTCTCTTTGCCCCCTTCGTACAAGCGCATTGTTTCGGTCTCGTTGTACCAGCTGGCCGGCAGCGCCACCATCAAGAGTTCCGTTTTAGGCAGTTGTGCAATCTCTCTGGGACGGAGGGTATGTTCCAGGTAGCTATCAGTCGGTATTGTCGTGTCCTGGATCTTTCGACCTATTTGACGGCACCATTCCAACCAGTCCGGCACCGAACCTGAGCTCATTGACCAAACCCGGCCCTTATAGGAAACGCCCACAGACATACTGTCCCCGTTTTCGTAGCCGATGCCAAAAAGGTTGCACTTTCTGGCGTTTGCTTGGGCCGAAGGTTGAATGGCCTCCGCTATGTCCAGGCCCGTGTACATCCGGAAACGTAGTTTGGAACCTTTGTTGTACAATCCCGCGTTGTAGAAGATCAGCCGGCTCAGGCCATGGAATGCGCGAAACATCTTTTCGCCCTCGACCAGTCGGACGCCATCTCCGCTAACAGCTTTGGCGAGCTCTTCGTAGAGCGAGCCCTTTTGCGAGCTGTGAATGAAGAGCAGCTTCTGCGCCTGATCGTACGCTACGATGAACAGGTTCCACGTTTCGTTCGAGGTCTCCTTGATGGTTGCCCATTCGATTGGCAACCGGGTCCTTGTGATGAAAATGACCAAATCCTTATCCTTGCTAATCCAATCCCGCTCAACATGCGCGCTGGCCCATCGTTTGAATCGCGTCGGATTAAACTGGGTCGCTTGGTAAATGACGGTGCTGATCTTCGGTTGGAGCACATTCAATCCAAAGATGTCCTCATCCAATTCCAGCTTGTTGTCCATTCTTTCAAGGAAGTCGGAGAAATTCATTTGGGACTGAATCGCTTTCGCGCTCAACTGCGGAATGAGCGTGTTCCAGTCAGCATCCTCGGCGTACAACTCTTCGATTGCCTCGGACACGCGCGTGTCGGCCGTGTTCGCTATGACAGTCGCATCGCCAATTCCGCTCGCATCCCGAGTGAAACGACCGGTGAATTGGAGTGCAATTGCCAGGCTGCGATGGGGCTCGTGCAATGCGGCGATCTTCAGTGTTGGAAGATCGAACCCCTCCCCGAACATATCAACGCAAACCACGATTTGATGCTTGCCGGCCTTTATGTCCTTGAGCAATTGCCGGCGGCCCTTCGTTTGGCTGTGGATTACCGCCGGATTAAGATCCGAGTATCGCTCGTAATGGTCTTTGTATATTTCTTCTGCCCGCTTCATCGTGTCGGCCCTTGCCAGCACAATGTGTTGGAGCCCGGCCGCGCGGTCCGTTCGAAGCTGGGCCACTGCCAGTTCTGCGATTTTCGCATCTCCCGCCGTGGCGTCCGTCTCAAAAACCTCCTGGAAGTTAATCTTCCGGAAGTAGCCTTGTTTTTGAGCCATTTTCAGCGGGAAGCTGTAAATGATCCGTCCGGGGATGCGTTGTCCGTCGAGGCGAAAGGGCGTTGCGGTGAACTGCAAAACTTTCTTTTCTGCCGCAGCGTCACTAATTCGCTTCCATGAAATGGAGGGCAGGTGGTGGGCTTCATCGAAGTAAAGCTGGTCGAATAGGGCTGTAAGCTGCTTGAGTTCTGCCGCCCCGAGTTCCTGAATGGCGGCGACTGTTGTCACAACAACGTTGCACTTCTTCATCCATTCCAGCTCCTGTGCCCCTGGCTCGCCCTTCAGCATCCCGACCACTGGGAGATGCGCTGTCGCTGGAACTACCCCGATCGTTTGCAGAATACCAAGTCGGCAGAACTTGTCGAAGGTCTGAAGCCGGAGGGCATTGGAAGGAACGACCACCAAAAGCCGCTCCGGGTTGCTCATGACCATACATGCCAACATCACCTCGGTTTTGCCTGTCCCGGTCGGCATCACCACCAATGCGGGTTTACTGGAGACGACCCAGTGCGCCGCCACAGCGTGCAGTGCCCCGATTTGTGCCGACCGCAATCCCTTTTTGCTGGATGCGCTGTTTGCACCTCTGACTTCTTCCCGAAACTCGATTCCGGAATTCCAAGACTTTCTGACCGCTGATGCCCGATCATCGATTGATGACGTAAGTTTTGGGTGCCTTACCCAACTGACGGCGTCTTCAAAAGTGAGGAGATCCCCTTCGAGATTTGGTTGTTTCGTTCGAAGCACTGCAGAGAAGCTGGCATCTCCATCCGTTGCGTTTGGCGGGAGCAGCAGAATTTCATCCCCGTCTCTTTCCAGCGCCCATCTGGGCTTCTTTACCCCTTGCTGATCTATTCGCCTCACCTCGCAATCACCCTCCCAGCTTGGCTCGGCTATTTGGCCGACAAGCATTATGTCTGTGCCGCTGAGGAACGCCCAGACTTCGGGAAGTTTCGTTCGTTTTGCTGCCGATAGATCAACACCTGCCTTCACTCTCGATTCCTTAGATTTAGGGGAGGATAATTTTAAACGTTGCCTTGCATAGCGGAGAGGCCGCCGTCCCATCTGCCGTCATGGTTGTAATTTCTGCTTCGTGGCTGGCCTGAGGCCTGCCAGGCGACGTCGAACATTTGGCGGAGGACGTCGTCTATAGGAATATCGAAGGAGTCTATGATTGCCTCCGGCAGAGGGAGGACGTCTCTGTCTATGGGGGCGTGCTCCTCGTATGCGCGCCAAGGGGATTCTACAGCGAGTTCCATGTCTTTGACCCCGACAAGGCTTAGCATGAGGACAATGGGTGGTTGCTGGTCGAGTTTCTTCAAAGTCTCAAGGAAGTCGGTGGCACCCTTCCTGGCGTAGCCTTCGATTTGCCTGGAACTCAGGACTTTGTCCGCCCTGGCTGCGCGCTGTTCGTCGGTCATGGTGTAGTTCTTGAGGTCGAGAAGGCTGCAGTTGAAAACGCCTTCAATAATGCCGTTACGGAAAACCTGGGCGTAGGCGTAGGTCGTGCCGTTGTGGAAGGGGGCGTAGGAAACGACGCCGTCGAAGTTCAACTTCCGCGGGGTCTGCATGTTATAGAACGGCTGGAGGATGGGCAACTCATAGGCGCGGAGGGTGACGTCGTCGGTTTGGGCGGTGTGGTCAGCGGAGGCGAAGGGGAAAAGATGCAGGATGCATTTGGGCCAGGGGCTGACGGGGACAGGCGTTTCGAGAGCCTGGATTTTGGCCAGGCGCTCGGCCCGGAAGGTTTCAATCCGAGTTTTGAGAGAGGAGGTGATTTCAAAGGCGGCGCGGATTTCGCGGACGTCCATCTGGTGTTTACCGGCGCTTGTGCGCGTGAAAAAGCGCGACGACGTTTGAAAGCTGACCAAGTGGGGGGACGTCCAGCTTTTCGGCAGGCGGAGGAGGATAACGGGGCCGGCGTTGAAACCGGGGATACTTTTGAGGCGGACTCCGGGGATGCGGGGTTCAACGCCATTGCGGAGCATATCCTCCAAGCGCCTGATTTCCTGGTCAGCGTTGATACCGACGATGCCATCAGCCGCCTCAGGGATGCCGGTCGGTTTTCCGGTCGGGTCCTTTTTATCCCGCACGCCGTAAATTATGTCGCCGCCGCTGGCGTTGGGGAAGGATGAGGCGTCCGCGAGAAACTCCTTCTTTTCTTTGTCTCCGCTGCCGGGGAGAGCCTGCTTGTACTCGATAGAGCGGCCCTCTGGAACGGCATTGGAGACTAGGGCTTCGATATCCTGCTTGGAGATGGCGTCAAACTGCTTGGGGATCATTGGCTTCGTCGGGTAGGGATTGGGTGGTCATTCTTTGCTGAGGAAGAACAGGAGCAGGGCCAGCAGCGCGAGAATGGCGATGCCCTGACGGTTCTCCTGATCCTTGAGGGCCTGGAGTTGTTGCTGGCGGAGAAGGGCTTGCTGCTTGAGCTTGTCGAGCTGTTGTTGCAGCGCCTGAATCGCGGCGCTGGGATTCCTTGTATCGAGTTGGACGTAGGTTATGCCGGCGAGGAAGCCCAACTCGGAGCTTTTCACGCCTTTGGCGACGAGCGGTATGATGGGCTTGTTGGCCTTTCTGGCGTGGCCGACTTCCTGGCCGACAGAGAAGGCGCGAGACAGTGTGTTCTCGGTGATGAGAACGAGCACAAGCTCGGCAGCGTCGATCCAGCTAAAGATGGTTGGCCAGGTTTCCTTTCCGGGCTCTTTGCTTTGGTCCCAGTAGGTGACGTTGGCCTTGGCCTTGATGTGGTCGGCGACGGTGCGGACCAGTTGTGTATCGCTGACGCTGTAGCTGATGAATACGTTCATCGGGTCAGGCGAAGACGGCGAACGGGAAGTAGGGACTGGTCCTGGGTTTGCTGATGGTGGGATTCTGGGTACCGCCACTGAGTCTCTGAGTTTCCCTTGCGGCTGGTTCGTGAGCAGCGACGATTGAAAGAGCATCTGCGACTACCCACGATTTTTGTGCTTGGGCGTTCGCCCAGTCCTCTGCCGCTTCGATCAGGCTGGCGTTGTACCTGCCGCCTCGTTCGTCGTCGTCTGTGGATACTTCGTTCATGGAGCAGCTTGTGGTAACGACGATGCCTGTGGGCGCATCTTCGACTTCCTTGAGAAAGAGCCTCCGGCAGGCTTCGGCGTTTGGGGCGCGCCGAGCGGCAGCCCGTGCGTTCAGCATTTCGACTTGGCGTGCCTCCTTAATCATTTTGGGTTCGTTGTAAACCTTTTGACAACAATCCAGAATCACAGTCCGCTTTTTGGCGTCGCGCAGAAGATCGGAGGCATGCACGCTCTCGTTCTTGCGGAGTTCGAGGACGCGGTCTCTATCGGTGCTGGAGTACCACCCGTGGCCGGTAAACATGATTAAGGCGTAGTCGTAGGCTGATACGATGCCGATCCAAAGCTCAAGCACCTCCACGGTGGGGCGATCCAGGTGTTTTATATCGGACGGGTCCCATGTTCCGCCAAACGGCGAGGTGAGGAGACGGTGGTATTTCTCGACGTCGACGTACACCCCCTTGCAGTAATTCTCCTGACCGGTCTCGCCAGGGTTCGAAATGAGAAGGGCTTTTCTAGTGATTGGCATTGGCTTTCTCCTTTTTTGGTGGTTCGTTGTTTTCGACTTTGGTGATGATACCGGCAGCAAGGTGTTCGCTGGCGCCGGCGACCATAGCGGCGGCGCACATCGCGAGGGTTTCCTCGCCTGCCTTGGCGAAGATGGGGAGGATGAGGCCCAGTTTTACGAGACAGCCGACCAACATGCCGGCGATGCCGCCGCCAATGATGCGGGCAGCGCCTTCCAGGTAATGGAGGTGGCGTTCGGCAGTGGAGTCTACGTGGGGTTGACGGCCTAGCCTGAGGACGAGGAAGAGAACGGCGCCGATGCAGCCGGCACAGAAGCAGAGTAAGAGCAGGAACGGGACTTGGCCGAGTGCTTCGGCGAGCTTGTTCCGAGACAGGACCGCGAGGATTGCGATGATGGCCATAATGCCACCCGTGACCAAGGATGCTCTGAGTGTCCAGTAACGGGAGACCTGGCGCCCTTTGCTTTTGAAAAAGGTTTGAGCATTGGCAAGGGCCGCACTTGCGCCTATTGCATCCCCTTCCAATTCGCTAACGATGGCCTCGCCCAGGAGGCGCTTGGCGGAGAGTTTCAGGTCGTCAGGCCAGTTATGGGCGATGGGTTCAAGCTGCGCGATCGCGTTCAGCGTTTTGCGAAGGGCTGGCTTAATGGGGCCAGTGTCGATGAACGCGTCAAAATTGTCGTCGCATTCCCAGTCGAGATCCAGCTCCTTGTCCACGAACACGATGAATTCGCCATTCGATGAGCTCTCGTGATGGAAGATGAGGTGTTTGACCCCGTCGTGTCCATTGATGACGTATTTGGCTTTGAGGGAGCCTGGCTTCGCTTTCTCGTTGTTGGGTTCGCTCATGGTGTTGGTTCCTGGCGGGATGAGTAAGGTTGTGGTTCAGATTCCAGGGTGGTCGTGTAAGTGTTGGATGCCGGGATTTCGAAATTCTTCTGCAGGCCGGTAATCACGCCCGCATTCCTGTTCAATCGCGCTGTCATATCCGCTAATATGTGCGTGCCTCTGTTCATGTCTAATTCATCATGTTAACCCGGCGCTCTTTCATTTCTGTGCTGCACACCGAGAAACGGTTCTATCCGAACCGGCCAGCGATGTCACACGCATTGTCCTTTAATAATGCCCGTCGCGCGTTGGCCCAGACGTCCGCCGACGTCCGGTTCCAAACCGTTTGCCAATGAAGCGTAAGTATGGAGGAACGAATGCGTCAGGAAAATTCTCGTGCATCTTTTTGCTCCCAGGCGCATGATTCCCAAGATGTTGACGTATGGCGCAAGAAAAGCAGTCAAAGTACTCGTTTTCGTTTTTGGCAGGTGCCCTTTACCTGCCAGAATCGCTCGCCATCGCTAATCTTTTTCATCGGCACAACGATTGGGACAAAATCCGGGAAGAGGTGGCTCGCCACAACCTGTTACGCCAACGTAGCAAGGCGAGCGAAACTAGAATGTTTCGCGAAATTCGTTATCGGCTGGAGGCACTTAACGCGAAGGAGTTGGATTTTCTTTGCAGTGCCGGTTCCCGCGACCAGAGGCAAATGCTCTTTATTGCCTTATGCCGCCGGTTCCCATTCATTCGCGAGTTTGTCGAGGAGATGCTGCGCCCCAAGGTCCTCGCAATGGACACGCAGCTTTACCCCACAGACTTTGCCCGTTTCTTTGATCGCAAAGGGGCTGACGACCCGAAAATCGACAAACTCACCCCAAAGAGTCAGGCCAAGATCCGGCAGGTGATGATCCGAATGTTTGCTGATGCCGGCCTGCTGAACTCCACGTCTTCTCGCCAGATCTTGCGTGTAACGCCCAGTAAAGCGCTCGTGGCGCTGATCGCGGACAATCATCCCCGGGACTTGCGTTGTCTTCTGCTCTCGGACCAGGAAATCCGCCAATTGACCTCCTGATATGCCCAGCCGAGCCGACGAAAATTTGGATCAAACTTTTGAGCACCTTTTCCAGGTGATCTCCAGCCCAAGCTTTCTCGAACGGCGCGGCCTGGGCGGCGAATTGCCTTTTTTCATATCTGCGCATCACCCCTCGCTCCAGCCCCGACTCGATCAGCTTGTGCCCTCCCTGGCCACACGACTTTCAAACGTCGGCATTTCCGTTCTCCTGCTGAGTCTGTACGATCTGACGGTCGAGCTTTTCCAGCGACGCAATCGCTGGGAAAAGCATCTCGCTAGCGAGCAGAATACCACGAAGGAGAAGTTTCTGAAAGCCATGCAGAATGTCACGGATGCTGAAAACAACCTGGCGCCGTTGATTGCAGACAAACTCACTTCTTCGGGGTACAAGGTGCTGCTGCTAACGGGTGTTGGCCTGGTCTATCCGTATCTGCGCTCTCACACCGTCCTCGATAACCTGCAGAAGGTTACAAAGCAGACTCCCACGGTCATGTTCTTCCCCGGTGATTATTCCTTCGTGGATGGGAAAGGCTCGTACCTCAAGCTTTTCGGCACGTTGCCTGACGACCGCTATTACCGCGCCTTCAACATCGCAGATTTTCGTCCTCAGACTTGAACAGTTATGCCAACTCAACTCCGCTCTTTATTTGCGAAGCCGATTGACCGCCACATCGAAGGCGTGATCAAGGCTGACGACGAAAGCGACCTCCTTACCGAGGTTTCCGAGTACGTCGTCACCAAGGAAATCGCCAAGCGCCTGGACGAATTGCTCGGTGTCTATCTTGCGGGCGGATCCGCCAATGGCGTTTGGGTCGCCGGTTTCTTCGGTTCTGGGAAGTCTCATCTCCTGAAGATTCTGTCTCTGCTGCTGGAGAATCGCCTGCTTGGTAGCACCCGCGTTGGTGACCTGTTCCTTCCAAAACTGGAGGACGACCCCTTGCTTAAGGCCGATCTGGCGAAAGCGATGAAAATTCCGTCGCGGTCCATTCGCTTCAACATTGACCAGAAGGCGGACCTGATTGCAAAAGACCAGACGGACGCCCTGCTGGCCGTGTTTGTCAAAGTGTTCAACGAGCTGCGCGGCTACTACCCCAAGCAGGGCTATATCGCGGAAGTTGAAGCAGACCTTGATGCACGAAATCTGCTTGCCCCTTTTAAAGAATCTTACCGCGCCGAGGCTGGACGGGATTGGGAGGAGGATCGGGATGTCGTCCACACGCTGGAAAATGAGACCTTCGCCCACGCCTATTCCAAGGTCGCGGGGATGGCTTACAGCGAAGCCCTCCAGGTGCTGGACCGAAAACAGGCGGCTTACAAAGTTTCCATCGAATCGTTTGTTGAATCCGTCAAAGCATGGCTCGATCGCCAGCCGCCAAACTTCCGTCTCAATTTCTTCGTGGACGAAGTCGGGCAATTCGTGGGCACGAGCTCCAAGCTCATGCTCAACCTGCAAACCGTCGCCGAGACGCTCGCCACCAAGTGCCAGGGGCGGGCTTGGCTCTTCGTAACATCGCAGGGTGATTTGGCCACTGTGCTCGGGGACCTTGGCACAGCCGCCAATGATTTCACGAAAATTCAAGGGCGTTTTAAGACCCTTCTCAATTTGACCAGTCAGGACGTGGCAGAAGTGATTTGCAGACGCTTGCTCGCCAAAGACCCGCCCCAGCCGGACGAGCTCACCAATCTCTACAACATCGAGAAGAACACCCTGAAAACCCTGTTCCAATTCAGCGACGGCTCTCGGACTTATCGCGGCTTCGAGGATGAAGGGGATTTCTGTGATTTCTATCCCTTCCACCCGTACCAGTTCGAGTTGCTGCAGGCATCTCTGATTGCCCTCTCGAAGCATAATTTCTTTACCGGGCGCCAACGCTCGATCGGAGAGCGCTCAATGCTCGGCATTCTGCAGGACGTGGTGAAGTCAATTGCAGGAGCACCGCTTGGCCGCTTTGCCACTTTTGACCGGATGTTTGAGGGTATTCGAAATGCCCTCCGTGCCGATTTGCAAAATGCCATTCAAACGGCTGAACGCAATCTCGGTGGTCAGGAACTCTTGTCGGTGCGCCTGCTCAAAGCGTTGTTCCTCCTGAAGTTCGTCAAAGAGTTCAAAGCCACTCCACGTAATCTGGCGATTCTGCTCATTGAGCGCTGCGACCTCGATGTCGCTGCGCACGAACTCGATGTCCGCACGGCCCTGAATCAGTTGGAGAATGACACCTACATCCAACGCAACGGTGACGTTTATGAGTTCCTCACCGACGACGAAAAAGACGTGGAGACCGAGATCAAGGACACCGATGTCGATGAAACCGACATCGCGGAGTTGCTCGGGCAAATTGTCTTCGACGACATCATCCAGGACACAAAGCTCCGGTTCGAAGACAACAAACAGGATTACCCCTTTACTCGTCGGCTGGACGGACAGGTGTTCCGGAAACGGGAATACGATCTCGGAATTCACGTCGCATCACCACTGCACGAGAACTATGACAAGCCCACCGAGCTAATCGCGCAATCAATGGGTAGAACGGAACTGCTGCTTATCCTTCCTCCGGACAAGCTTTTGTTTGATGATCTCAAACTGCACCGCCAAACCGAGAAATACGTGCAGCAGAATCTTTCACCAACCCTGCCCGAAGCACGCCGGACCATCCTGACCACGAAGGCGCAGAAGAATGTGGACCGCCGCAACTCGCTTCTCGACCGCCTGAAGGACGCGGTCTGCAAAGGGCGCCTTCTGCTCAACGGCAACGTTCTCACCTGCACTTCCACGGACGCCCGGACCCGCATTGCCAAAGCTTTTCAAGATCTCGTCCACTATGCCTTCCCTTCACTGAGGATGATCCGAAAGAATTTTGTCGAATCCGACCTGGCGCAAATACTCACCACTCCAGCCGACGATTTCTTTAAGAATGACGATGGCACGCTCGGCGAGGCGGAGCAAGAAATCCTGCTCAAACTCCAACTAGCCCGTGCTCAGGGCCAGCGTGTCTCTGTCGCGGACTCGCTAGCCACGTTTGTGAAAAAGCCATACGGTTGGCCAGAAACCGCCACGCTTTGCCTCGTGGCGCGACTGTTCATGCGTGGCAAGGTGGAACTGCGCAACGGTGGAAATCTGCTTACGGCGGAGGAGGCGCTTCCTGCGCTTTCTAACAACCGAAACTTCAACAGCACTGTTGTGACCTTGCAGGAACAATTCGATGCTGCCGCTATCACCAAGCTTAAGAAATTCCACCAGGATTTCTTTCATACTCCCAACACAGCAGCCGATGCGAAGGATGCCGCGCTGGAATTTCAGAAAAAGCTCAATGCCGAGGCCGGAGAGTTGGAATTGTTGGCCTCGCATGCCTCGACTTATCCTTTCATGGCGTCTTTGGGATCCATCGCCACGGATTTGAAGGCGCTGGCGAGCCGCGAATGGTCGCACTGCCTCAAGAACCTGGCTGATTTCTCCGAGCGGCTCCTCGATACCAAAGAGACGACTCTCGATCCACTAAAATCGTTCTACAATGGGCCAAAGCGTGGCATCTACGATGATATCACAGCCTTCCTCCACGACGAGGAGCCAAACTTCGCGGACGTGGACGGCACCGAAGCTGTGGAGCTTCGTGAAGCTCTAGCCTCTCCCACCCCTTATAAAGGCAATATCCTCCAGCAGGCCAAAGTCAGACTCGACACCTTGCGGGCCAAGGTGGCCGTTGTCGTGAAAAAGACGCGATCCGAGGCCAGCAGCCGCATCGAGACGGCCAAAGAGAGCGTCGAGGCAGCGCCCGACTTCGGTTCACTAGCCCCGCAGGAAAAGTCGGAGGTGCTTCGGCCTTTTGTGACTGCGACTGAGAAGATCCAAAAGGAGCGCCTCGCGCCTGTCGTTCGCCAGATTGCCGATCGTGCGGCAAATGAGTCGCTGCCGCAGCAGCTCCATCGCGTTTCTCAACTCGCCGAAGCCAAAAAGCCGGCAGAACTCAAGGATGGTGGGGCCGTGCAATACGTTTCCGCCCGCCTTATCCCCATCGTTTATAACAAGGCCATCCTGGAATCCGAGACTGATCTCGAAGCCTATCTTGCGGCCGTGAAGAAGGCTTACACCGAGGAACTGAAAAAGAAACGCCGGATTACGCTGTGAACCACTCTGGCCTTAAGACATTTGCCCAGGACGCGCGCCGCAAACTTCGTGAATTGGTCGGCACGCGGCTCGATTACGTGCTGAACGCTCACACAGCGGAATTGCGTCAGCAAGCCGCCCAAGTTGCCGAGTTGCGCAAGGCTCTGGAAACCGAGGGCGACGATCCGCTCATCGAGCGCGTTGCCTATACATGGTTCAATCGGCTGGCCGCGCTGCGGTTCATGGATGCCAACGGCTATCATCCGTTTGGCGCTCGCGTCATTACGCCGGCAACGGCCAATGAGACGCTACCGGAAGTGTTGCAACAAGCACGCGTCGGAGCACTCGATGCGGACCTCCGCGCCAGCATTGCCAATCCAGACGCCTTCGATGACTTGCTCTCGGGACGCATTCCCGTGGACCACCCGGAGGCGCAGGTTTTTAAGCTGCTGCTCGTGGCCGCGTGCAATTACTACCACAAGCTCATGCCGTTCCTGTTCGAGAAGATCGGCGATGCCACGGAACTGCTCCTGCCGGGCGACCTGCTCACGGAACATTCCATCGTGGCCGACTTCCGCGAGAATTTAACCGACCAGGATTGCCAGAATGAGGAAGTCCTCGGCTGGTTCTACCAGTATTACATCTCGGAGAAGAAGGACGAGGTGATGGGGCGCAACGGCGCCGTGCCCAAGCAGGATATTCCGGCGGTCACCCAGCTTTTCACGCCACATTGGATTGTCCGTTATCTCGTGGAGAACTCGCTGGGCCGGCTGTGGCTGCTGAATCGTCCGCAATCCAGGCTGCGCGAGAAAATGCCCTACTACATCGAGGGCGACGCGCAGACTGATTTCCAAAAGATCACCAAGCCAGAGGACATCCGCCTACTTGATCCGGCGGGTGGCAGCGGGCACATGCTCACCTACGCCTTTGATCTCCTGTACGCCATCTACGAGGAGGAAGGCTACGACGCGCCGGAAATTCCCAGCCTAATCTTGCGGCACAATCTTTATGGTGTGGACATATGTGACCGCGCGGTAGCCTTAGCCTCTTTTGCGCTCTGCATGAAAGCTCGCGCCAAGGACAGTCGGTTCTTCCGCCGGGTGGTTCAGCCAAATCTGATATCGCTCCAGGAACTCCGTATTGGCGAAGAGGATTTCCAAAGTTATGCAAATGAGCTGAAACTCGAATCCTTTTTTGAACAAAAGGCTAACGAATGGATAAACGATGGAAGCCTTCTTGCACGACAACGTTTCTTCGATTCACGCAAGGTCGCCGAAACGCTGCTCCGTCTGCTTGAGTCAAGAGGCGAACTGCTCCAGCGCTTGGCCACTTTCGGTCTCAGCGAAAAACTGAAAAATGCGTTTCTTAAGTTTTTTGCAGAAGGACACAAGATTGATGACCTGGCGGCTTCAGAAATCCAAAGACTTGCCGCTGCCGTTTTTAACACTCTCGTTGCCTCAAAGGAAATCGTTGGTTTCAGCAAAGAGCTCACTCTTGGTGATTTAGCAAAGCAGATTTATTTGTACTTCGTGAGCCAATTCGCGGAGGCCAAGAACTTCGGCTCGCTTATCCAGCCCTGCCTTTCTGAGAATGAAATGCTGCGATTCCGAGAGAAGGTCTCAACCCTTTATTCTCAAGCAGGAAATGTCGATCTCTTGGTTGCGCAAACCCACTCAAAAGTCCTTGGCGTTTTCGAGCAAGCCCAATACCTCTTCCCTCGTTATTCGATATTAGTCGCTAATCCACCATACATGGGGTCTGGAAGCATGAATGCGCCTATGAAAGCGTTTGCGGCGGCTATCTATCCGAAGACGAAAACAGACACGTTCAGTATGTTTATAGAACGATGCCTGACTCTTGCGAGTTTTGATGGGTTTGTGGGCTGCGTAACAATGCAAACGTGGATGTTCCTGTCCTCCTTTGCGGCCATGCGGCGTGACATCCTTCTTAAGAACCAAATCGAAAACTGCGTTCAGATCGGCTTCAATAGCTTTCCAGAGTTGAACTCGAAGGTCGCCCAAGCTGTTGCTTTTGTGCTCCGCAAAGGCTCGGCTAAACGAGCGGGGGTCTATTTCAACTTAAACTCGGCCGCACAGTCGGCAGATAAGGAACGTGTTTTTCGAGAGCAAATCGCGAAGAATGCGGTGTTTCGGGCTACAAATGCCGAATTTGAAGCCATACCAGGGCAGCCCATCGCTTACTGGCTATCTCCTCGGATGCGGAACTGCTTTAATAATGAGACCTATGGTCAGCACCTGGCCTCCGAGGGCGCTGTAAAGACTGGAGACAATGCACGATTCATCCGCTTTATTTGGGAAGTGGCGATGAGCGATATCGGCGCGAACGGTCCTTGGCGCAAGCATCCAAAGGGAGGTCCCTTTCGGAAGTGGTATGGGAATTTAGATTGCGTTGTGGCGTGGACCGAGTCCGCCCGACAGCACTATAAAGAAGATTTTATAGCTCGCATTCCGACGGAGGCTATCTGGAACCTCGTTGGAATTACCTGGACAGCAGTATCCAGTAGCGAACTTTCATTTCGGGTCAAGTCGGAAGATGAGATTCCAAACAACGCAGCGCTGTTCGTTTATCCAAAGGACGGCCATCACCTGCTTGCTTACCTGTGCGGCTTGAACTCATGCTTGACGCCGCATTTCTTGGAGGTCCTCAGCCCGACTTTGAATTATCTTGTCGGGGACGTGCTCTCGATCCCATTTCCGCTAGATCAGGGAGTTCGGGAGGCAGCATCAGAACTTGGAAGGAGCTTGATCGCTGCCTCTCAGGCTGACTGGAACAACTTCGAGACCTCGTGGGATTTTCACGACCTGCCGTTGCTGCGGCCGGGAATCAAAGGGACAACTCTGGCGATAAGCTGGCAGAACTGGAAAGTGCAATGCGATATGGCCATCAAACGGGTGCGAGAGTTGGAGACGGAAAACAACCGTCTCTTCATCACCGCTTACGGTTTGCTGGATGAGCTCAAGCCGGAAGTGCCGGAGGAGCAAATCACCCTTGCTTGCGCCGACGTGCGCAAAGACATGGCGGCGTTTGTCTCATACGCGGTTGGCTGCATGTTCGGCCGCTACTCATTGGACGCTCCCGGTCTCATCCTCGCCGACGGCGGTGCAACGGTGCAGGATTACCTCGCCAAGGTCCCGCACCCCACCTTCGCGCCCGACGCGGATGGCATCTTGCCTATCCTCGACGGCGAATGGTTCACCGATGACATTGTGCCCCGTTTCCGCGAGTTCCTGCGTGTCACGTTCGGCGAAGACGCGCTGGCCGAGAACATCGCCTTCATTGAAACCGCGCTCGGCAAGTTGGACGCCAAGACCGGCAAGGTGAAGCCAGTGGATCTTCGGACCTTCCTAGCACGGGATTTTTACAAGGAGCATGTCCGGACCTATAAGAAGCGGCCCATCTACTGGATGTTTAGCAGCCCGGAAGGCAACTTTCAGGCTCTCATCTACCTGCACCGCTACACCCGCGACACGGTGAACCTGTTGCTCAACGATTACGTCCGCGAATTCATCGGCAAGTTGGAGGAAAAGCACCGCCAACTCACCGCCGTCAGCCTCAACGAAGCCGCTCGGCCCGGTGACCGCACCAAAGCGGCGAAGGAACTCGGCAAAATCGACAAAATGCTGAAAGAGATGAAAGCCTGGGAACGAGATGTTATTCTACCCCTCGCCCAGCAACGCATCGAACTCGATCTCGATGACGGCGTGAAGGTCAATTATCAGAAATTCAAGGGAGCAGTAGCGGACATCCCGGGTTTGGAAAAGGAGGAGGAGGAATGAACCGCAGGTCATCCAAAAGAAGAATACCTAGATGTGACAACTTCACAACCAGAGGCTATTTTAAAACATTTGTATTGCATTAGGTGGTATTTGTGTGATTTTATCACACTTGTTATGCTCTTAACATTTACAATAAAGAACTTTAGATCTTTTCGAGGGGAGCAAACTCTCTCGATGATCGCTAGCGGCAGGCAGCCAGACCACTCGAAGCATTTGGCGCGTATTCCTGATGATGAGAATCAAGCGCTTCCAGTTGCCGTCGTGTATGGGGCGAACGGAGCTGGGAAATCGAATCTTGTAAAAGCCATGCTCTTTCTTGAAAGTCTGGTCTTAAGAGGGACCGAACCGAAGAAGCCAATAGGACGGCGCCCATTTGTGCTAGACAAGGAAAGCATGGGGCTTCCAACAGAGCTTAGTCTCCAATTCGTTGAGGAAGGAAACGTTTACGCCTTTGGCTGCAAGCTCAACGACCGGATTGTGGAGGCTGAGTGGCTTAGCCTCTTGCGGAACGGGAAGGAAATAGCTGTTTACGAGCGGCTGACAACGGACCAGGGAGAAGTCAGAATTGAGCCTGGGCCCGTACTGAAGGATGATACGTGGGGAGACCACGCCAAGGCTTTAGCGCTCACGAGAGTCGGAGTTTTGCCGAATCAGCTCTTTTTGCATGTGGTGGGCAAGACTCTAAGAGAACAAGATCAAGGGCCTATCATCGCCGGTGCGCTGCGATGGTTCATGGAGCGTCTCACAATCATCCCGGCTGACTCTCCCTTTTCCAAGTTGGCACAATTAGTGGCTCACGATACCGAGTTCACGAGTTTTGCGGGTGATTTCCTCAGGCGGGTTGCGACTGGAGTCGATCGATTGGTTGTTGATAGCGCTAACGTTGAGGAAACCATGCTAGGCCCATTTAAGCAAATCATCGACGAACTTCCCGCTGGGGGGACCACAACGTTCCCTGGTCCTGACGGCACAGAGTTGGTCGTGGAAAAAGGGGAAGGCACAACTGTAAAGCTGCGCACGGTACATGCCGAGCATCTCACACCAGAGGGTGCACGAGTTAAGCTGCCTTTCTCGGAAGAGTCAGACGGTACACAACGGGTGACCCATCTGCTACCGGCCCTACACTCCGTATGTAATCAGCCGGGACTGTTTGTAATCGACGAGATTGATCGGAGCTTACATCCGCTCCTCGCAAAAGGTTTTGTCCGGGCCTTTCTTAAGGCCTGTGCCGGCAAAGGCAGCCAACTGATCTTTACCACACACGAAACCGCGTTTCTTGACCTGGATCTATTGCGGCGCGATGAAATCTGGTTTGCAGACAAGAAGCCACCTATTAACGCAACGGAACTGTATTCCTTGGCTGACTACAAGGTCCGCACCGACCTCAAAATCGACAAAGCATATCTTCAGGGCAGGTTTGAAGCTGTCCCGCCGATTGAGCCGGAACTCCCTGATTGGGTAAGGCACATCATGGATGAATTGAAGCCAAGAGGAGTTGCCGCACCTCTAACAGCGGCATGAGTCTGCTCAACCGAAAGCCGATCTCCATTGGTCGTGCCCAACGCACCTTGCGGGATGATCGGGTTTTCGTCGTGGCAACGGATGATACCTATGCGCCAGCTCAGTATTTTGAGCACCTACCGCTGTCTCGTGTGAAGGTGATTGTGCTTGCGACACCGCTCAATTCGGGACTGTCGGCGCCCGCCCATGTGGTCGATCGGTTGAAAGATGCTTTTTCCAACGTAAGGCGTAGAGGCGAAATTCAGTCCGGAGATGAATTCTGGGTCTTGCTGGATACAGATCACCACTTCCGGGATCAGAATCTTCCCGGGACACTCGAAGCGATGAGACAAGCGCGGCAGGCCGGGCTTGAGGTTGCCGTGAGCAATCCATGCTTCGAGCTGTGGCTTTTGCTGCACCATGAGGATGTCCCACTCGGCACGGTGTTTGCGAACGCGGACGCGATTGTGCAAAGACTGCGGACGATACTCGGAGAATACAATAAGACCAACATCAAGACTGGTCATTTTCCTCTGACAAAGGTGCCAGACGCAATCCGTCGGGCTCTGGTCCTTCAGAACGGGCCGGCAGGTCCTTGGCCGGAGGAAACGGGCACGCATGTTTATTTACTGATGCAACGGGTTCTGCCTCTCATCGCATGAGCAACAGCAGAATTCAAAGCGCGCTGGAAAAGGAATTCACCAAAAAGCGGGTGATTTTTTGGTACGATGGGGAACTAATCGGCTGGCAGCAGGAGTACGAATCTTTAGAATTACCAGGCGTCGTCAAATTGGCAGTGCAGAACAATGAATTTGGCGTAAAGCACCGCATTGCCCACGAAGCTGCAGATCGAAAATTTCTGCTCTATTTCCGCGGCCAAACGCAACCGGAAGACAAGGACAATTGGCTGCTCGACCAATTACTGGCCCATGGCGGAAAACCCTTTTCACCCGACCGAGCGTCGCTCGCGCTTTTGGAAGCCGATCTTCCTGAAGATTTTAAGGGCATTACGGAGCAACACCTGGAGTTCTTTAGGAGCACTGAACGGACAACCAGGCTGAAGGAATTGCGCAAGCCTGATGACACCGAAACCGAGGTCAGGCTGAAGATGCTGGCCATCATCTGCCGCACCGAGCCGTCGGTGGAATCCGTTATGCTTACGCTCTTAGATGAATTAGCCCGATTGAAAAGCGAGCGATGGGCGCAAGTCGAGAAGTTCTCGCTCGCGGACTTCTGGTGGAAGCAACTAGCCGCCCATTTCGGATACATCGCGCCTAAGCCTTCACTGTTGGACTTCGTCCTGGCATTGTTCCGAGCTGTTACTCCGCTTGGCGGCAACTCCAACCTCGATCCGCATCAATCCCTGGTGCTGCTCAATCGCTGGATGGACAGTGGCGAGCATCGGGATGCCTTCGAGGCCCTTTCCGACCGGGCGGATGGCATGCTGAATGTCAGTGCCGCCCTCAACCAGGTCGAGGATGTGCGCCCATTGCTCACGGCTCAAACCTATCGTCGGATTGATTTGAAGGTTCTCGCCGACCTCCGCGATGGGTTAGTGAACGGAACCCTTTCACCAGGAGAAGCCCGCAATCGTGTAGAGGCACGCAGTCAATTGCACTGGGCGCGTTATGATTTAGCGATCCAGTCGCTGTATCGCGCACTTGGCCTTGCCGCTGAACTCATTGAAACGCTGCCGAAGCTGGATCTGACAATCGAATCTTTCGACGCTGGCCTGGAGAAATACGCGAGCACCTGGTGGCGAGTGGACCAACTCTACCGGCGCTTCATTTTTTTCCTAAATGAATCAGGGGAGACCGCGTTGCTGGAAAAGCTGGCGGCGCGCATAGAGGGGCTGTATGTCAACGAATTCTTGAATAACCTCGCTCAGCGCTGGCAGGAGTGGGTGGACCGCTGCATGCAATGGGCCAGTGGCAGTCTAGGCAGTCAGAGGGACCTTGTACCGCGCTTGCTCCAGACACAACTCGCTGAAGGGCGGAAGGTCTTCGTAGTAGTGTCGGATGCGCTGCGATTTGAAGCTGCACGCCAACTCCTGGATGCCATTATGCGCGAGGAGCGTTGGACGGCCGAGCTTAAGCCGGCGTTAGGGGCATTGCCGTCATTTACGCAGCTCGGCATGGCAGCTTTGTTACCACACCGGAAGTTGGAGTTTGCTCCTGATGGGAAAACAGTCCTGGCCGATGGCGCCACAACCGTTGGCACGGATGCTCGCAGCAAGATTTTAGCACGAGCTTTTGATGGCCGTGCCACCGCAATCTCAGCCGAGGCCTTCCTGGCCTTGAACTCCAAGACGGACGGACGAGATCTCGCCAAAGCCAATGATGTCGTATTCATTTATCATAATGCGATTGATGCCGTGGGGGATAAACGTGATACGGAAAACCGTACTTGTGCGGTAGTCGAATCTGCGATTGAGGAAATAATCAAGCTGCTCAAGAAGGCCGCGGCCATGAACGTCAGCCACTTCGTTATTACTGCGGACCACGGATTTCTCTATCAGAACAACGCCCTGGAGGAGAGCGACTTTCTCGCCGTGGCACAACCAGCAGGGGTTCTGCAGTACCAGCGGCGCTTCATCGTCGCGACAGCGCTGCAGGAAGATTCTCGTCTGAAACGGTTTTCCGCCTCGCAGCTCGGTTTAGCTGGAACTCTGCAAGTCGCATTCCCGAAGGGCGTGCAGCGGTTGCGTCTGCAAGGTGCAGGCAGCCGTTATGTTCACGGGGGAACGGCGCTCCAAGAGATCATTGTGCCCATGATTGAGGTCAAGAAACTGCGGGCAGACGATGTCGGGCGAGTTGAAGTGGAAATCCTACGAAGCGGCCAGCAGATCACCACCGGCCAGGTGGCCATCACTTTCCTGCAATGCGAGCCTGTTGGAGAGAAGTGCCTGCTGCGGGAATTGCGTGCGGGTTTCTATTCAAGGACAGGCGTGCGCCTTAGCGATGTACGGACGTTGAGATTTGATTCAGCGGCAGAAGACGCCCGCCAGCGGGAACGTCGGGAGCAGTTTGTATTTGGACGCGAAGCGGAGGAATTCAACGGACAGGAGATCGTCTTGCGCCTCGACGAGCAGGTTCTGGGGACTGCACAGTTTGCACCGTACCGAGAGTTCATCTTCAAGCTGCGGCGGGCGTTTGAAAGCGATTTCGACGATATCTAAAGGACCAGCCATGACGCCGTTGGACGAGAAAATCAATCAGCACTTCGCCGGGCTCGTGGTTCGCAAGGACCTCACCAAGACCGTAAAAGGCAACGCCATCGTCCCCAGCTACGTGCTGGAGTATTTATTGGGGCAGCATTGCGCGACCGACGATGAGGGTTCGATCCAGAGCGGTATCGAGACCGTAAAAAACATCCTGGCCAAGCATTTCGTGCATCGAAACGAAAGCGAGCTCATCAAGTCCAACATTAAGGAAAAGGGACGGCACAAGGTTATTGATAAAGTCACAGTGGAACTAAACGACAAGGGCGGCATCTACGAGGCCCAGTTCACGAATCTCGGCTTGAAACGGGTACAGGTGGACTCTGACTACATCAAGCGCCACCCGAAATTGCTGGTCGGCGGCGTCTGGTGCATCGCCGAACTTAGCTATCAGCCCGTCGAAGATCCTAAACAGGAACCGTGGCATCTCGAAAGCCTCAAGCCTATTCAAGTGGCCCACGTGGACGTGGACCAGTTCCTTGCCCACCGTAAAGAGTTCAGCACCGAGGAATGGATGGACCTGCTCTTGCAGAGCATGGGCTTCAATCCGGAAATGTTGTCGCGCCGAGGCAAGCTGCTGCTGCTCGCCCGGCTCATCCCCTATTGCGAGCGTAACTACAACCTGATCGAACTGGGCCCTAAGGGCACCGGCAAGTCCCACCTTTACGCGGAGTTTTCTCCGCACGGCATGGTGATCTCTGGAAGTGAAGTCACCACGGCCAAGCTTTTCGTCAACAACTCAACTGGCAAAATTGGGCTCGTCGGTTACTGGGATTGTGTCTGTTTTGACGAGTTCGCCGGCAAGGATAAGAAGGTGGACAAGAGTCTGGTGGACATTATGAAAGGCTACCTCGCGAACAAGACCTTCTCCCGCGGCATCGAAATGCTGGGTGCCGAAGCTTCCATGGTCTTCATGGGAAACACGCGTAAATCGGTGCCTTACATGATGAAGCACGCGAACTTTTTCGACGAACTTCCTGACAAGTACATAGACTCTGCCTTCCTCGACCGCCTCCACCTCTACAACGCGGGCTGGGAATCGAGCCCCCTCCGCGCCGAGCTCTTCACGAACGGCTTTGGTTTCATCGTGGATTATCTGGCCGAGGTGCTCCGGCATTTGCGCAACCAGGACTTCTCGCATCTATACCACGATCATTTCGAGCTGAATTCCGAAATCACCACCCGCGACCGTGACGGCGTTCAGAAGACGTTCTCTGGCTTGATGAAGGTCATCTACCCACACGGCACCAGCACCAAGCCGGAAATTGAAGAATTGCTGTCGTTTTCCCTGGAAGGTCGTCGCCGCGTCAAAGAGCAGATCCTCAAGCTCGATGAAACCTTCACGCCAGTTACGTTCAGCTACATCGACCGCGAGACGGGCAAGGAGATGAAGGTCATCACGCTCGAAGAAAAGCAATACCCGACGCTCGCCCGGCAAAATGGAGGCGGGGCACCTCCCATCGAAGAAGAACGGGCGCTCGACTTTGTGGACGAGCCATCAGATAAGACGAAAAGCGTTCGTAAACCGAAACCCGGCCATCTGGTTGTGCCCGAAAACAGCAAAGGTTACAGTTACCGCACGCTTTTTGCTGACCACCTTCGTGGCGCCCGCGAGATTGGAGTTCTTGACCCATACATCCGAGCGTTCTGGCAAATCCGGAACTTCATGGAGTTCGTGCAGCTTGTCCACGAATTGACTCCGGCGGGTGAAGAGACAAAGGTTTCGCTGTTGACCAAGAGCGACCCCGAGCGCTGCGTCGAGCAAGACGAGAGCCTCCAAAAGATTCAAGAGTCCTGCGCAGGATCGCGAGTGGCCGTCGAATACGATTACGACAAGAGCGACACCCTTCACGCCCGCAGCATTACGACGGACACTGGTTGGAAGATAAGCCTGGATCGCGGACTCGACATTTTCCAGAGATACGAGATCAATCCGTTTATCCTGGCTGCGTCCGTGCAGGAGGAACGTCTCACCAAGGCGTTTGAAATCACGTACTTACGATTGCCGAATCAAGCTCCTCAGAAATCCGCTGTTTAATTAGGGCCGAGGTCTGGCCACAACGCGGATCCTTTGTTCGCACTTTGCTGGGGATTGGAAGATGTGGTTGTCGCCGCCGACGTCTGGGAACGTCCGCCGGGCCCCATCGGCCCGTAGGTCTGGTTTAATAAGAGCATGAATAACGCTTCGAACATTGTTTGCCCCAAATGCGGCGCCGAAATCGCGCTGACCGAAGCTGTCACCGGTCGGTTCAAAAGGGACCCCCTCGGGTCGAAATGGGGTCCCTTTTGAAATTTCAAAACTCCCCACCTGTGGGATTTTGACTCAATGTTCCGACACCATTGTTCCTGACAA
>Ga0070741_10001796_pt1 | contig 61848 bp, 57 predicted proteins | sample Coa_R1_4_FD_66440 | JGI IMG/M metagenome (GOLD analysis project Ga0070741, IMG submission 66440) | Surface soil microbial communities from Centralia Pennsylvania, which are recovering from an underground coalmine fire - Coalmine... | ecosystem: Environmental > Terrestrial > Soil > Unclassified ...
TACGCCGTCAACCCCACACAAGGCCAGAAACTCGGCCCGAAACTCCTCTTCGCACCACTACCAAAAGTCGTCCTCGTCGCAGCCGAGAAAACCCTCAAACAAGTCCAGGCCAGCACCTAGCGAGATCACCCTCCCTCCTCCGTACAAGCGAAAACGAGCGCCTCCGGCGCTCGTTTTCGCTTGGGTCACCGCCTGGTTACCACTCCGTTACCCAAGCTCCACCCCGATCGGTCCGGCGTCCGACGATGATGCGATCGAGCATGGCCAAGGTGCTCATCGTCGAGGACGACGAGGTCATCGGTCAGGGAATGGCGACGCATCTGACGCTCGCCGGCCTCGATCCGTTCCTCGTCGGCAAAGGGGAGACCGGGCTCGCCAGGTTGCGCTTCGAGCGGCCGGACGTGTGCGTGCTCGATTTGATGCTGCCTGGCCTCGACGGCTGGCAGCTGATCGAGTCGGCGCGGCGGGAGGGGATCGGGACTCCGATCATCGTCGTCAGCGCACGCGGCACCGAGCTAGACCGCGTTCGTGCTCTCGAGATCGGCGCGGACGACTACATCGTCAAGCCCTTCGCGATGAAAGAGTTCGTCGCCCGTGTCCGGGCGGCGGCACGCCGTGGCGTTCGCGCCGAGAAGGAGCACCGCGGCGCCCCGATCGAGCTCGAGGAGCTGGTAATCGACCCGGCTGACGTGCAGGCGTACATCGGCGGAGTCAGCGCGGAGCTGACGCCGACAGAGTTCCGCCTCCTGCACGCGCTCGCTCTGGAGCAGGGGCGCGTAGTAACGCGCGAGGAGCTCATGCAGCGGATCTGGGGCCGCCGGCAGCGCTACCGCGACCGGACGGTCGACGTCTTCGTCCGCAAGCTGCGCACGAAGATCGACCGGCAGGCGCCGCGGCACGAGTTCATCCACACACGCATCGGCGTCGGCTACAAGCTCGAGCCGCGTCCGAAGACCGCAGCGGCCGCATCCGGCGACTAGCCTCCCCCACGGCGTTCACCGCATCTTCACGAATTCGACACCAGGCGGTAGCCCGCCGTAACGCCCCCGGCGAGATGATGAGCTCGTCGATGCCGACCGACGCTCCTTGACGCGCCCCGCCGCGGCGACGAAGCCGGGCGACCGGCTGCTCAACCGCGAACTGTCGGCGCTCGACTTCAGCGCGCGCGTCCTTGCGATGGCCGCGGACCCGGGCGTGCCGCTGCTGGAGCGGGTGCGCTTCTGCGCGATCTTCTCGCAGCAGCTCGACGACTTCTTCCAGGTGCGGGTTGCGGGCCTGCTCGATCAGATCGCCGCCGGGCTGAGCAGACCATCGCCGGACGGAAGGCCGCCCCTCGCCGCCCTCGGCGAGATTCGTGCGAGGGCCGCCGAGCTCGCGGCTCGACAGTCGGCTCTCTGGATGCGCGAGCTGAAGCCGGCACTCGCGAAGAAAGGGATCCTGATCGGGAACGTCACGGACTGCACGAAGGACGAGCTCGCGGAGCTCGCGACTCGATTCGACGGGGAGGTCTACCCCGTCCTGACGCCGCTCGCCGTCGGCCCGGGACAGCCGTTCCCGTACATCTCCGGGCTGTCGCTCAGCCTGCTGCTCTTCGTCCGCGACCCCGACAACGGTGAGGAGCGCCTCGCGCGCGTGAAGGTCCCGGAGGGCCTGCCACGCTTCCTCGGCGTCGGCACTCGCGGCCTCTTCGTCCCGCTCGAGGATGTCATCGCGCACTTCTTGCCGCGGCTGTTCCCGCAGATGGAAATCGTCGAGCGGGCAATCTTCCGGGTCACACGCGACGCCGACCTCGAGGTCTCCGACGAAGCCGACGACCTGCTCGAGGCGGTCGAGCTCGAGCTCCGCCGCCGGCGCTTCGGCGACGTCGTGCGCGTCGAGGTCTCGGAGGACGCCTCGCCGGCGTTGCTGGAGCGGCTGAAGCGGGGCCTGCATGCTGACGACGACCAGATCTACCCGATCGAGGGGCGGCTGGACCTCGCCGACCTCGCGCAGCTCACGGAGCTCGACCGGTCGGAGTTGAAGTTCGAGCCGTGGGCTCCCGTGACGACCCCACGTTTTTCGGACCTGGCAGAGCCCGAGGACGTGTTCGGCGAGATCCGCCGCAGCGACATCCTGGTCCACCACCCCTACGAGTCCTTCGCACACAGCTTCGAAGCCTTCATCCGTGCCGCCGCGCGGGACCCGGACACCATCGCGCTGAAGGCGACCGTGTACAGGACGAGCGATCAGTCCCCGCTTGTTCCGGCGCTGATCGAGGCGGCCGAGGAAGGCAAGCAGAGCGTCTGCCTCGTCGAGCTGAAGGCGCGGTTCGACGAGCGGCGGAACATCGAGTGGTCGCGCGCGCTCGAGCGCGCCGGCGTCCATGTGGTCTACGGCTTTCCCGACCTGAAGATCCACGCAAAGGCGACGCTCGTTGTCCGCCGCGAGGGCGCATCGCTCAGGCGCTACGTCCACATCGGGACAGGCAACTACCACGCGGTCACCGCACGCCTCTACGAGGACTTCGGGCTCTTCACGGCCGACCAGGAGATTGCCGCGGACGTGGCTGACTTCTTCAACTACGTGACCGGCTTCGGGAAGCCGCAGCGGTTCCGGAAGCTGCTCGTTGCCCCGTTCACGCTCCGGACAGGTCTCATCGAGCGCATCCGCGCAGCGGCGCACGCGGCCGGAGAAGGGGCCGACGCCCGGATCCGGTTCAAGGTCAACGCGTTGACGGACGAGGCGATCATCGAGGAGCTCTACGCGGCCTCGAAGGCCGGCGTCAAGATCGACGTCCTCGCCCGGAGCATCTGCTCGCTTCGCCCGGGCGTGAAGGGGCTGAGCCAGAACATCAGTGTCCGCAGCATCGTCGGGCGGTTTCTCGAGCACAGCCGCGTGTTCAACTTCGCGATCGGCGACGCGAGCACGTGGCTGATGGGGAGCGCGGATCTGATGCCCCGGAACCTCGACCATCGGCTCGAGATCGTCGTGCCCGTGGAGGACACGCGCGCTCAGCAGCGGCTCGGGAGCGTCTTCGACGTGCTGTTCGACGACAGGACAGCCTGGACGCTCGAGTCCGACGGAAGCTGGCGGCGGGCAGAGCCCAAGCCGGATAGCCGTGCTCAGCCGAGCCAGGCGCTGCTCATGCGTGGCGCAAGGCGGCGTCGCTCGCGCGGCGGCAGGCTCGCCCGTCGCCGATAGGCGGGCGCGGCGGGCACCACTCGTTCACCACTCCTTCTCCGCATGTCTGCAGCCGCTGCCGAACCAATCGGTAGCCATGCGCGCGGGTGTCGTCGATGTCGGCTCGAACACGGTCCGCCTGCTCGTCGCGGAGTCCGCGCCGGGCGGTCTCTCTTCCGTCCGGGAACGCCCGGCAGGAGTTCGACGGCTTCGCCGATCCGCTTCCGAAGCGAGCCTACGCCGTGGGCGGAAGCGCCCGGGCGATCCGGCGTCTCGTCGGAAAGAGCCTCGGCCCGGACGAGCTTTGCGATGCGCTGCGGCTCCTGCGGACGACGTCGACCGGTGAGATCGCGGAGCGCTTCGACCTCGAACCAGGCCGGGCGGCGACGCTGACGGCGGGGGCGGTGATCCTCGCGGAGCTCCAGCGTCGCCTCTGCGTGCCTCTCGACGTCGCGCGGTCCGGGCTTCGCGGGGTGTCGCGCTCTCTCTTCTCCGCGAGGCCGAGATCGCGCCCGCCGCGCGCTGCCGCGCGCTGAGCCGACTGCAGCCCGGGCGCTAACCCCAGGCGCGCCGGCCGGCCCGCTCTAGCCGGCGCCAGGCGTCGGGGTACGCCTCGCGCGACGCCCGCTTTCGCGCCCGCTGCCACTCGACGACTCGCCCGATCGCGAACCCCGTGTGGACGCTTCGCCCGGTTGCGAGCAGCGCACGCAGCCGCTCCTCGGCGACGACGGCATCCTGATGCGCGCCGATGACGTCCTGGAACTCCTTCGCCGCGCGGACGAAGCGCGTGGCCTCCTTGCCCGCCGCAACCTCGGCCAGCTCGGCGGCGTAGCGCGCCCGCTTGCCGCGGATCCGCAGCCTGTGGAGCTCCTCGTCCGGCGCGTCGGCCGTGACGGCCTTCGCCGCCTTGCGCAGGCGCCGAAACTCGTCCGCGGCGAGGTCGGCCACCCCGATCTGCTCCTCGCACAGGTGGGGAGCCTCCGCCGCCTCGACCAGACGCTCGACGAGCGAGACGTAGCGGTCGGTCGCGAGCCCTTGCAGCATCGCCTCCCTGGCTGTCCGGCGCTCGGTCGCCAGGGCCGCGAGCGCACGTCCGAACGCCTTACGGTCGGCCGGCTCGAGAGCGACGGCGTCGGCTTCGAGCTGCTCGATCAGCACGTCGAGGTCCCGGACGGTGCCGAGCAGGCCGCCCAACCAGTCGAGCTCTGCACGCAACGGCTCCGACCAGCTCTCGTCGAGCACCGGCCGCGCGGCGCGGAGAACCGCCCGGAAGCGTCGAACGGCGACGCGGAGCTGGTGCAGATCCTCCGGGTCGTCGAGGAGCCGCACCGCGGGATCGCGGGCGTGGATCGCGTCGACCTGGGCCGCGAGCATGGCGCGGATGTGCTCGCCGGCCGGCGCCTTCGCGGCCGGCGGCTCCCTCCGGAAGTCGAGTCCGAGCGCCTGCAGGACCTTCGGCCGCCCGTCGGTCGGGACTGCGCCTGCGCGCGTCAGCCTCTTCGCGAGGCGACCGAGCCCGTCGCCTCGGTCGTCGGTCGCCTCGACCTCGAGCTCGCGGAAGGAGGAGACGACGCGGCGCCCGTCCAGCACGGCGACCTCGTCGAGGACGATCTCGACGCCGTCGTCGCGCACCGTCTGGCGGCCTGTGCGCAGACGGCCGACCTCCCGGAGCGGCTCGGCCCGCAGGACGGCGGCGAGCGCGTTCCTGAGCTCGGCCGGCGGCGCAGCCGGCCCTCCCGGTCGCTCGATCTCGAGCCGGGCGTCGGCCCCGCGCGGCAGCTTCAGCTGCCACAGGTTGGCGCCGTTCTCGAGCCGGCGGCGAAGCGTGATCCCGGCTCGGGCGAGCCGGTGGTCGCCGCTGTCGTGGTAGACCGAGAGGAAGCTCCGCGCAGATGCGAGCTCTCCAAGCGTCGAGAGGTCGAATGTCTCGTCGACCGTGAACTTCAGCTCTCGCTCGAGGGTCTCCTTTCCGCACACCTGGCGATCCTAACGAGGAGGCGCGGCGGCGCCTACCAGAGCGGGTTCGTCCAGGCGCGCCGGCCTCGCGCGTCGGTGATCTCGACCCGTCCGTAGGGAAGGGAGCGCCAGCGCTCGAGCCTTGCCTCGACGATCTCGCCGGCGGGAGTACGCGCGGTCGCCGCGGCGCGAGACTGGTACCCCATGCGGCCCATCGTCGTGCTCGCGCCGAGCGTCCTCGCGGAGACGAGTGCGACGCGCACGGCGGGCGAGCAGCGGACGGTGACCGCGTCCTCCTCGACGATGACCTGCTCGATCGTCGGCCCGGCGCTGCTGTAGAAGCGCCCGGCGGCGAGCGAATCGACGAGCGCGGCCGGCGTTCGTGCGTCGACACGGGCGAACACGGACGCATGGCCGCTGTCGAAGCCGGGGTGGTGGGAATCGTCGGTCGCGAGCGCGAGGAGCGGCTTGCCCGCTTCGAGCGCCTGATCCCAGTGGACGGCGGAGAGCCCGCGGCCGACCTCGAGCTCGCAGCCGGCGTTGAACACCTCGAGACCGGCGAGGCCGTCGCAGTCGGCGAACTCGTGGAGCTGGAGGCCGCTCCAGTACGGATGGGCGAGGAAGGCGAGGCCGCTGTTCGCGCGGATCCAGTCGACCGTCTCCTGGAGGCCCGGGAAGTCGCGGCCGGGCTCGATCGGATCGGCCTCGACGCCGAGCGCGAGGACGTGCGCGTCGCTGCCCGCGCGGGCGATCGTGGCGTTCAGCTCGACCCCGGGCAGCACGACGAGCCCTTCCGTCTCATCGACGACGGTGCGCACCCAGTGGTCGGTGATCGCGACGGCGTCGTAGCCGGCCCGGGCGTAGTGGCGGAGGAGCAGCTCCGGGGCGAGCTCGCCGTCCGAGTTCGTCGTGTGCATGTGGAGCGCGCAACGGAGCCAGAGACCGGCGCACTCGAAGGGCGAGTCGAAGGGCATGGGGAAGCAGTAGCCGTCGCCGCTTCGGCCCGCAGGCGTCTTGCCCAGAAGGTCACCGTTTCCTCACCGAACCGCGACCCAAACGCCGGCCTCCCAGGACGACGCTTCGTCCCGACCGGCTTCCGACAGGGAGGGAAGAAGCATGAGGAGGATGAGGACCAGCCGCCGCGCGCTTGCAGTCGCCGCGGTGGGAACGGCTGCGGCGACGACGGCCGCGCTGGCGGCCGCGACGAGCACGGGCCCGTCGCCGGCGCTGATCTCGGCGGCGAAGCAGGAGGGGAAGCTGAACACGATCGCGCTGCCGCCGGACTGGGCGAACTACGGGGAGCTGATGTCGACGTTCCAGCGCAAGTACGGGCTGAAGATCACGAACGCGAACCCGAACGGCAGCTCGGCGCAGGAGCTGCAGGCGGTGGTCTCGCTGAAGGGCCAGAGCCGCGCGCCGGACGTGGTCGACGTCGGTCCCGCGTTCGCGATCCAGGGCGCGCAGCAGGAGCTGTTCGCCCCGTACAAGGTCAGCACCTGGGCGTCGATCCCGGCGAGCATGAAGGACCCGAACGGCCGCTGGGTCGGCGATTACTGGGGCGTCGTCTCGTTCGGCGTCAACACGAAGGTGATCAAGGACGTCCCGCACACGTGGGCCGATCTGCTGAAGCCCGAGTACAAGGGCAAGGTCGCGCTCAACGGCGACCCGCGCACGTCGGGGTCCGCGCTCGCCGGCGTCTTCTCGGCGGCGCTCGCAAACGGCGGCTCGCCGTCGAACGTCGAGCCCGGGATCCGGTTCTTCCAGAAGCTGAAGCAGTCGGGGAACTTCATCCCGGTCGACGCGACGCCGGCGACGGTCGCATCCGGCCAGACGCCGATCACGATCGACTGGGACTACCTGAACCTCAGCTACACGAAGGAGTTCGCGAAGCAGGGCGTCTCCTGGACGGTCTCGATCCCGAAGACGGGCGTCTACGGCGCCTTCTACGCGCAGGCGATCAACGCGCAGGCGCCGAACCCGAACGCGGCGAAGCTCTGGGAGGAGTTCCTCTACTCGGACCAGGGCCAGCTGCTGTTCCTGAAGGGCTTCACGCATCCGGCGCGGTTCGCCGACCTCGCGAAGCGGCACAGGATCCCGGCTGCGCTCCTGAAGGCGCTGCCGGCCGCGTCGGCGTACGCGCGCGTGCGGTTCGCGAACGACGCTCAACAGACGGCGGCGAAGGATCTCGTGACGAAGGAGTGGGGGCCGAAGGTCGCCGGCTCCTGAGTCGATGGCAGTCGTCGAGCAGACAGCCGCCGCCCGCCCGGCCTTCGCGGCCGCGCGGCGGCGGCTGCCGCTCGCCTGGCTCGGCGTCGCGCCGTTCCTCGCCTTCGCCGGGCTGTTCCTGCTCTGGCCGGCGGCCGACGTGCTCGTCGGGGCGTTCCGGACCGACGCGGGCGGGCTCACGTTCAAGCACGTCGGCGACCTGTTCCAGGCCCAGTACCTGCGGGCGTACCGCACGAGCGTCGAGCTGAGCCTGCTGACGGCCGCGCTCGGCGTCGTGCTCGGCGGCGTGTTCGCGTACGCGAGCGTGCGCGAGGGGACACCGCGTGTCGTCCGGGCGGTGGTCACGGCGTTCTCCGGCGTCGCCGCGAACTTCGGCGGGATCCCGCTCGCGTTCGCGTTCATCGCCACGCTCGGCACGGTCGGCGTCGTGACCGGCTGGCTGCGCGACGTCGGCATCGACCTCTACGCGCACGGCTTCACGCTGTTCGGCTTCTGGGGGCTCGCGATCACCTACCTCTACTTCCAGGTGCCGCTGATGCTGCTCGTGGTCGCGCCGGCGCTCGACGGCCTCCGGCGCGAGTGGCGCGAGGCGGCCGAGAGCCTCGGCGCGCCGGGCTGGCGCTACTGGGCGCACGTCGGCCTGCCGGTGCTCGCGCCGTCGTTCCTCGGCGCCTTCCTGCTCCTCTTCGGCAACGCGTTCTCGGCCTACGCGACCGCATACGCGCTCGCCGGCGGCAGCGTCAACCTCGTTCCGATCCTGATCGGATCGGTGCTGAGCGGCAACGTCCTCTCCGACCCGCACCTCGGGCAGGCGCTCGCATTCGGAATGGTCGTCGTCATGGCCGCGACGACGCTCCTCTACGCACTCATCAACCGCCGCGTCTCGCGGTGGACGCGGTGAGACGGCCGGCGCTCTTCCCGGCGCTGACGCTGATCGGGGCGGCGGCGTTCTTCCTGATCCCGCTCGGCGCGACGCTCGAGTTCAGCCTCCGGACGGCAGGCGGGCACGGCTTCGGCGCCTACGGCGATCTGCTGAAGCAGCACCAGTTCTGGTCCACGCTTGGCCTCTCGCTCCGGCTCGCGGGGGAGTCGATCGCCGCCGTCCTCGTCCTGCTCGTGCCGACGGCGTACTGGGTGCACCTGCGCGCGCCGCGGCTGCGGCCGCTCGTCGCGTTCCTCTGCGTGCTCCCGTTCGTCGTGCCGCCGATCGTCCTGATCGTGGGGCTGCTCGGGATCTTCCGCGGCGCACCGGGGTGGTGGCTCGGCTCGCCGCAGTTCCTCGTCCCGGGCTACGTCGTCCTCTCGCTGCCCTACGCGTGGTTCTCGCTCGACGCGGGGCTGCGCTCGATCGACGTGCGGACGCTCTCGGAGGCCGCGCACAGCCTCGGCGCCGGGTCGCTGCGGACGCTCTCGCTCGTGATCCTGCCGGGTCTGCGCGCCGCCGTGCTCGCCGCGTCCTTGCTCACGCTCGCGATCGTGCTCGGCGAGTTCACGATGGCGAGCCTCGCGCTCTTCAACACGTTCCCGGTCTTCGTCGCGTACGTCGGGCAGACGCAGGCGACCGGCGCTGCCGCGCTCACGATCGTCAGCATCGGGATGCTCTGGGCGGCGATGCTCGCGCTCGCCCTGGCGACGCGAGCCCGCGGTGGCAAGGCCCGCGCCTGATGGCGGGCGTCGTCCTCTCCGGCCTGCGTCGCGAGTTCGGCTCGTTCGTCGCGCTCGAGGGGCTCGACGTCGCGCTCGCGCCCGGCGAGCTCGTCTCCTTCCTCGGCCCGAGCGGCTGCGGCAAGACGACCGCGCTCCGCCTCGTCGCCGGCTTCGACCGACCGACGACCGGCCGCATCGAGATCGACGGCGCCGACATGACCCGCGTGCCGGCCGCGAAGCGTGGGGTCGGCATGGTCTTCCAGGCGTACAGCCTCTTCCCGACAATGACCGCGGCGCGCAACGTCGAGTTCGGCCTGCGAGTGCGCGGGGTCGCACGCGGCCAGCGAGCCCGCCGCGCGCTCGAGCTGCTCGAGCTCGTGGGCCTCGATCACGCCGCCGGCCGCTATCCGCACCAGCTCTCCGGCGGCATGCAGCAGCGGGTCGCACTCGCACGCGCACTCGCGATCGAGCCGCGCGTCCTCCTCCTCGACGAGCCGCTCTCGGCGCTCGACGCGAAGGTCCGCGTCCAGCTCCGCGACGAGATCCGCCGGATCCAGTCGAGGCTCGGCATCACCACCATCTACGTGACGCACGACCAGGAGGAGGCGCTCTCGATCTCCGACCGCGTGGCCGTGATGCGCGCCGGGCGGATCGAGCAGATCGGCCCGCCGGCGGCGATCTACGGCGAGCCCGAGACGCCGTTCGTCGCCGAGTTCATCGGGACGATCAACCGGCTCGAGGCGAGGGTCGTCGACGCCGGGCGCGGAGCGGTGCGAGCAGGCGAGCAGACGCTCGAGCTCCCCGCCGCCCGCGGCCGTCAGGCAGGCGAGGCGATCCTCGTCCTGGTGCGCCCGGAGACCGTCCGGCTCGGCGCATCCACCAACGGCCACGACGTCGTCGCCGCGGGCGAGATCGAGTCCGCGACCTTCCTCGGCGCCACGACCCGTGTCCGGATGCGGACGCCGCTCGGGCCGCTCACGGCCGACGTCCCGAGCGGCACGCCGTCGCTCGGGCCCGGCGCCGCCGTCAGCGCCTCGTTCCCGGCCGACGCGGCGCGCGTGCTCCCGCTGTAGCGCCCGCCTCGCGCGAGGGCGACGGCTCCTGCGGCGCCGAAGCCGACGCTGGCGAGCGTCTCGAGCGCGTGGAACGCGATCGCGGCGGCCGCCGCCGTGCCGGGGTCGACGCCCGTGTGGCGGACGGACACGGCCATCGCAACCGCCGCGAGTCCGGCGCTTCCGGGGGCGAGCGGCAGCGACGACGCGACGCCCAGCGCCGCGAGCGAGACGAAGGCGGGGCCGAGCGGATCGGCGACGGAGAGCGCCTGCAGCACGGCGACCAGGGCGGCGAGGCGGGCGCTGCTCGCGACGAGCAGCCAGGTCGCCGGCACTGCGAGGCGCCGCGGCGGCGGCAGCCGGCCGAACGCGCGCGCACCGACGGCGAGCGCGATCGCTCCGAGCGCGGGCAGCTCCGGCGCCCAGGCGGGAAGGCCGGCCACACCCGTGCCGACGGCGAGCACCGCCGCGGTTGCCGCGGCGCGCGAGGCGGCGACGTGCATCCAGGTCGTCGCCGCGAGCCGAGCGCGATTGGGCTCCGGAAGCCGGCGCGCGAAGAGTCCCACCCTGACCCCTTCGCCGATCTTCGCCGGAAGGACGGTGTTCGCAAGCGAGCCGATGCCGTAGCAGGCGACGGCATGCCTCACGCCGAGGACGGCGCCGGAGGAGCGGAGGGCCGATCGCCAGCCGAGCGCGGACGCGGCGATCATCGCGACGAGGCAGGCCGAGGCGATGACGAGCGAGAGAGGTCTCGCGTGCGCCAGCTGCGCGACCGCTCTCCCGAGCGAGCCGCGAAGGAGGAGCCAGGAGGCGACGAGCGATGCGGCTGCCCCCGCGGCGAAGACGGAGCGACTCCTGAGAATGGCGGCCCCTCTCGCGAGAAGGGCCGCCGCCATCTCAGGCGGCCGCCGGGAGCTTCAGCGGCTTTGCGAGGTTCACGAGATAGGCGGGCCGGCTCGAGCGCAGGTACTCGACGATGGCCTGCTCGTCCTTCGCCGCAGGCAGCAGCGTCTTCCAGGTGGCGAGGTGCTCCCGGCGGTGGAAGTCCCCGCTCGCGACGGCGGGGAGGCCGACGCTCGCGACCCAGTGGAAGCAGTCGCCCCGGTTGAAGAGCTCGAAGCGGTCGACCATCGGCGCGAGCCGGCGCCACTCGAGCGCCCACCGGAAGGTCGGACGCTTCGCTTCCCGCACGACCGCCGGGTCGTACGGGTGCGCGGCGATCAGTGCGGCGCCGGTGGAACGGGCCGCGGCGAGCGCCGCGTCGAGTCCCTCGTCGAGGTCGACGAACGAGTCGAGCCCGACGGCTACCGCGTGGGCGGCGCGCGCCGGGTCGGGGTCGTCGTAGGTGAGCTCGAGCCCCGGGACGACGAGCAGGTCGTACGTCGACCTGGCCCGCTCGGCCTCCCGCGCGATCGCGCCGAGGTAGCGGTCGAAGCTCGCTTGCGTCACCGACCGGCCGTCCTCGGAGCGGACGACGTGGTCGGTGACGCAGAGGACGTCGAAGCCGCCCTGGCCGTAGAGGTCGACGAGCTCGGTGAGAGAGAGCGCGCCGTCGCTCCACGATGTATGGGCGTGGAGCTCGCAGAGCAGCGGCTTTCGCTTGGACGCCATCGCTTCCCTCTTCGGCCACGGTAGCCGCGGCCCTCGCGGCGATTCGGTTGCCGTGCGGGGACGACCTGGTGACGGCTCAGCCGCGCGTTTCGTCCGGCGGCCGCGCGGCCTCGCGGGCGAGAAGCTCGAGCGGATCGTGCATGTCGATGTACGGGGGAGCGGATCCGAAGCCCTCGCGAAGGAGGCGGGCGAGGAGCGCCGCGCCTGCGGCGACCACGACGCTCCCGCCCAGGATGAGCATCGCGTAGAGCCCGATCATCGATGGCAAGGTGCTCGCGGGACCGACCCGGCTGGGCGTCGAGCCGGTTACCGAGTGGTGGAGAGATGGTGAGTCCCGGCGCCGGAGTCGCGTCTGGAGTCGCTCAGAGCCTCTCGGACGAGGACAAGCGCGTCGTCGTCGGGCGATCGGCCGAGGCTCCGCGGCGCAGGTCAGCTGGCGAGCGGCGCCTTCGCGCGCAGCATCGGGACGCCTGCGACGTCGATCCCGACGAGCGCCGGCAGGTTCCCGAGCGAGGCAGCGGGCAGCACCGTGGTGAGCTCCTGACCCGGCTCGATCGTGAGCGGCTGCGAGCACACGAGCGCCGTCCCACCTGACGAGAGCTGGACGACGACGTCGCTCGCGACCGCCGCCCCTGCGTTGCGGATCGTCGCCGAGTACGCGAGCTCCCGGGCGCGCGAGCGGCTCACGACGACCTGGATGAGCTCGAGCCGGGTGCGCTCCGCCCGACGCACGCGGCGCTCCCCCGCGAACCAGGCGGCCAGACGGCGCAGAGCGTGAGGTGCCGCGGCCACGCGTTCGCGCTAGTCGCCGTTCCCGGCGGCGAGGAGGCCCGCGACGAGCTCGTCGACGCGGAGCTCGAGCTCGCGCCGGATCCGGCGGATCTCCTCGAGGCTGGCGCCGACCGGGTCGCCCACCCGCCAGTCCTCGTGCCGCTTGCCTGGGGGGAGCTCGACTCGACCGACGCTGCGGCCGAGCGTCACGACGACGTCGGCCGCGTCGAGAACCTCGCGGCTGAGCGGCTTCGGGTGGGAGTCGGTGAGGTCGATCCCGATCTCGGCCATCGCCGCGATCACGTTCGGGTCGAGCTCCGAGGTCATGTGCGTGCCCGCCGCGATCGCGTTGACGCGTCCGCCGGAGCGGATCACGGTCAGGGCGGTGGCCATCTGGCTGCGGCCCCTCGCCTCCAGTCCGACGAAGACGACCTCCGGACCTTCGCGCTTGATCGTGCCTTCGACCTGGCCGAGTGCCCTGAGCCGGTCGCGCGCGAGCCGCTTGCCGAGGGTGGCGACGTAGCCGGGAACCGCGGCGTCCCCGAACTGGGCGAGCGATTCCTCGAAGACCCGCTCGATCGTCGGGCCGGGGTGAGCCTGCTCGAACTCCTCGAGGAGCTCCTGCCGCGCCTTCGCGACCTGAAGGTCCGTCGCCGGCGGGGGCGCCGGTCGCGGCTGCTCGCTGCCGCCGGTTGAGCTGGCCATCGCGCACCGAAGCATTCGCCCGCTGACCCGCCCCGTGGGTGCCGGACGGGTGACGATCCGGTGAACGTTTGGTTCAGCGTTCCGGCAGCCCGGTTGCCGGGTCGAGCAGGAAGGGCGCGGTCGCCGGCGGCGCACCGAAGTCGAAGAGATCCTGGAGCGATCGGGCCCGGGCGTCGAACGACTGGTCGCCGAGCCGGCCGAGCTGCCAGTTGTCCTCGACGAAGCGGAGGATCGACGCCTGCTCGAGCCGTGTGTGGGAGACGTAGTTCCGCTTCGCGTACGGCGAGAGGACGAGGAGCGGCAGCCGCGGGCCGGGCCCGCAGCGGTCCAGGAACTGACCGGGTGCGGGCGTGCCGCAGCGGTCGTCGTAGACGTCGTTCGACTGCTGCCGGATCCGCGGGTAGACGTGGTCGTACCAGCCGTCGGAGTCGTCGTAGGCGATCACGATCGCGGTCGAAGGCCACTCGGGGAGCTGCTCGATCCGGTCGATCGTCTGGACGAGGAAGGTCTGCTCGTCGAGCGGGTCGGAGCTGCCGGCGTGGCCGTCCTGATACGCGGGTGGCTTCAGGAAGCTGACCGCAGGGAGGTTCCCGCTGGAGGCGGCGCGCCAGAAGTCGGCGAGGTCGTACTGGTGGTTGGCGTGGTCGTCGCGACCGATGAGCGCCGCCGAGCTCGGCGGCAGGTGGTGCGGGTTGGCGGTCGACGCGTAGTACTGGAACGGCTCGTGGTGCGGGACGTAGTCCTTCTCGCCCGTGCCCTGCAGGTTCGTGTGGCTCGTGCCGCAGCTCGCCTTGCCGCCGGAGACCGAGTCAGGGCGGAAGCCGCCCTCGAACCAGCCCCAGGTGACGCCCCTCGCAGCGAGGAGGTCGCCGATGTTGCGGCCGCTCATCGTGACCGCCGGCTGGCTCGCGCAGTCGTCGAGCGCCGGGTCGGCGTCGCCGATCACCGTGCCGTTCGAGACGAGCTCCGGGATCGCCGCCGGCGTCGCGCCGTGCGTCTGGCCCGCGACCAGGTTCAGCGCGCCGGGCGTGGACGGGCCGAAGGTCGAGCCGAAGAAGGCGTCGCCGAGTGCATAGCGCTGCGCGTACTCCCAGAGCGCGGTGACGGTGTTGCCGTCGTAGTAGCCCATGACCTGCGTCTTCTCGCAGTGCGGGTCCGGCGTGCCCGTCCACTGGACGAACTGGTCCATTGCGCCGCCGTCCATCGCGCGCTGCTCCGCCGGGTACTCGTGCAGCTGGTCGCAGGTGAAGAGGTCGGCGCGGTCGAGCCGGAAGGGATTCGCGAGGTTCGGGTTGTGCGCGAGGAGCTGCGGCGTCAGGCCGTTCACGGCGGGCGTGCCTGCGGCGGGGACGAAGCGCGGCTCGCCGATCGGGTTCTTCGCGTCCGGGTAGGTGCCGAAGTAGTGGTCGAAGCTGACGTTCTCGTCGTACATCACGATCAGGTGCCGGATCGGCGTGGCCGCCGGCGGCGCCGTCTCGGCGGCGGTCGAGCCCGCCGCGAGAAGCGCGAGTACTGCGGCGGCGAGCAGCGGCGCGAGGCGTCTCACGCCGGATACCCGTAGTCGCGGGCGAGCTCGGCGAGCTCCCTCCATTCGCTCTCGCCGGTCGCCGACGCCGGCGGACACGGGAAGCCGACCCCGGCCGGGACGTCGAAGACGGGCGCGACGAGCCGCGGCCTGGAAAGGTCCAGTGCCGACGCGAGGTTCGCCGCCTTCGCGTCGCGGACGGCGAGCGGCGTCAGCCCGAAGCGGCTCTCGATCAACCGCAGGATCGACGTGTGGTCGAAGAGCGTGTGCGACACGGCGCCACGCGGCGCGAACGGCGAGATCAGGATCGTCGGCACGCGGAAGCCGCGCCGGTGGAACGCCGGCTGGACGTCCGGGGCGAGGCCCGGGCGGACGTGGTCGAAGAAGCCGCCCCACTCGTCGAAGGTGATCACGAGCAGCGTCGACGGCCAGGCCGGGCTCGTCGTCACGGCGCGATAGACGTCGTTCAGGAACGACTCGCCGACGCGGATGTCCGCGTGCGGATGGTCGTCGTTCGAGACGCCCTGGTCCTCGCCGAGGAACCGCGGATCGAGGTACGCGACGGCGGGGAGCGCGCCGGTCGCGCAATCGAGGACGAACTGCGCGAACGTGCGCGCGATCGGGACGTACTTCGCGCCCCAGAGCGCGACGAACGGCACGTCGCCGAAGTAGTAGCGGCCGTCGATCCCCGCAGCCGAGAGCCGGTCCCAGATCGTCGGCAGCGTGCTCTGCGTCATCGTGTTGACGATCCGATCGGTCGTGCCCGAGTGGAGGTAGAAGCGGTTCGGGTACGTGGGGCCGAGGATCGGCGCGAACCACTGGTCGCAGACGGTCCAGGCGCGTGCGGCAGGGCCGAGGAACGGCAGGTCGGCCGCCGTGTAGTAGCCGATCGCGAACTCGTCGTTCGCGCCCGCCTGGAGCCAGCCGTCGCAGCGGCCGTCGTCGAACTCGGCGCGACCGCCTTCGTACGAGTGGTCGGGATCCGAGAAGGTGCAGCCCTGGAAGTCGGTCAGGTGGTAGGTGTGTCGAAGCGCCCCGCTCCGGTCGGGATACGCGAGCCCGGCCTGCTTCCCGTTCGCGCCGGGCAGCCAGCCGAGCAGGTGGTCGAACGAGCGGTTCTCCATCGTGACGACGACGATGTGCTGGAGCTGGGAGACGTCGGCGCGCGCAGCCCTCGAGCGACGCGAGGCGGCTCCCGCGCCCGCCGCGGCAAGCGCAGTCGCGCCCGCGCCGGCGACGAACCGCCGCCGGTTGAAAGCCCCGACCCAGGTCACGCGCGGCAGCATTCCCGAAGTCGCCGCGGCGGTAACGGCGTTCTCCAGCTGGACACCGAACCGTCTCCAACCGTTCCCAGTCGGCGTTTACCAGCCCGAGACCGGACGGCAACGACCTGGCTGCCCACGCCACGACGGCCGCGGGCGACCCATCGTCCTTCATGCTCGGACTCGAGTGGGCGAACCTGACCTGGCGGCCGCTACGGGTGACGTCGCTCGACGGGCTGGCGTCCTCCCTCTCGCATCCTGCGATCGCGGACTGGCTGGCGCGCGGGCACCGCGGCACCGTGCGCGAGAAACTCAGCCGCCGCGCCGTGTGCGAGGCGCGCGGGGAGACGATCCACCTCGTCCCGCATCGCGACGGCGAACCGCTCGGGTTCGGGGCCCTGCTCCCGTACCCGGGGCTCCCCGGCCGGCTGCAGACCTCGATCTACCTCGCCCGGGCGGCCTGGGGCACGGGTCTCTACCGGCACTGCGCGACGCTCCTCTGGGCCGTCGGCCACGACGTCCTCGGGCACGAGCTCCTGATCGCCTCCTCGCACGTCGAGAACGGCCGCTCGCGGGCCGCGAGGCAGAAGATCTCGCCCGGCATCGAGCCCCGGATCGCATGGGAGCCGTGGATGCCGCGGCTCGCGACGGTGTTCGAGCTGAGCGGGCCGCCCGAGCCGGCGGAGCCGATGGCCCATGCCGAGCTCGCGAAGCTCCGACGCCTCGTCCGGTCCCTGCCCGGCTACCCGCGTCTGAGATCCGGGGCCGGCTCGCTCGCCGCGTGATCCGGGCCTACGGCCAGGGAAGCGTGTAGAGCTTGACGTTCGTGTAGGCGCGGATCGCCTCGGCGACCCCTTCCTTGACGCCGAGGCCGGAGTCCTTGATCCCTCCGAACGGCGTCAGCTCGGTCCGGTAGCCGGGCACCTCGTTGACGTTGACCGTGCCGCACCGGAGCTCGCGGATGCAGCGCGTGATCGCAGCGAGATCGTTCGAGACGACGCCGGCGGAGAGTCCGAACGGCGTCGCATTCGCGAGCGCAATCGCCTCGTCGACCCCGCGGACGCGCAGCACGGGCGCGACCGGTCCGAACGTCTCCTCCGCGACGAGCTCGCAGCCGGGCGGCACGCGGTCGAGCACCGCCGGCTCGACGAGCGCACCGCGCCGCGCTCCGCCGATCAGGAGCTCGGCGCCGGCCGCCACGGCGAGCTCGAGCCGCCGCTCGATCGTCGTCGCCGCCTCCTCGTCGATGACCGTGCCGACGTCGGTGTTCGGGTCGAGCGGGTCGCCGGCTACGAGCGCGCGACACGCGACGACGAGCCGCTCGACGAACGCGTCGGCGACCCGCTCGTCGACGATGATCCGCTTCACCGCGGTGCAGCGCTGGCCGCTGTTGCGGTTGGCGCCCGAGGCGGCGAGGGCGGCGGCGAGATCGAGGTCGGCGTCCCGGAGGACGAGGAGCGGGTCGTTTCCTCCGAGCTCGAGCACGGCGCGCCGGTAGCCGAGCCGGCTCGCGATCTGCTTGCCGACCTCGACCGATCCGGTGAACGAGACGACCTCGACTCCGGGATGGGCGAGCAGCTCGTCGAGGATCGCCGAGCGATCGCCCGTCACGACGGAGCAGGCCTCGGGCGGCAGGCCGGCGAGCGCGAGCTCGGCGGCGAGCCGGAGCGCCGAGAGCGGGGTCTTCTCGGACGGCTTGAGGGCGATCGGCGCGCCGGCGGCGATCGCCGGCGCGAGCTTGTGGGCGACCTGGTTCAGGGGGTGGTTGAACGGCGTGATCGCGCCGACGAGACGGACGGGCTCGCGTGTCGTGTACGCGCGGCGCGCGCGGCCGTTTGCAGAGGTGTCGCAGGCGTAGACCTGACCGTCGTCTCGCAGAGCCTCGCCTGCGGCGAAGCGGAACACGTCGACCGCGCGCCGCACCTCGTAGGTCGTGTCCCTCAGGCAGAGGCCCGACTCGAGCGTGATCAGGCGCGCCAGCTCGTCGGTGGCTGCGGCCAGCCGGTCGGCCGTGCGTTCGAGGATCTGCGCGCGGTCGTAGCGGCTGAGGTCGATGCGTGCGCGCGCGTGGACGTCGAGGATCCGCCGCACCGCCTCCGGCGCGACGACGGGCGCCTGGCCGACGCGCTCGCCCGTGTACGGGTTCTCGACCGCGAAGGTTTCCGCGGCCGCTTCGACCGCGGTCACGGGTCGTCCCCCAGCAGCAGGAAGTGGACGTCCGCGTTGGTGGCACCGGCGTCGAGAAGCGCCCGGGCGGCCGCGGTCGGAGGCTCCGAGAGCAGGATCGGCACCGCCTGCTCGTGCCGGCCGCCGTGTGAGCGGAGCGGACCGCGGAGGAGCGACAGGTCGTGGTCGCGCTCGGAGCGCCCCAGCGCTGTTCGTTCGTCCGCGAGCACGACGAGGTCGCCGATCCGGTCTCCCGGCAGCGCGAGCTCGCGAGCAGCGTCGGAGCGCCGAAGCACGCTCTCCACGCCGGGAACGGCCGCGAGTGCCGCCTCGGCGCGATCGAGTTCGTCCGGCGCGACGTGGACGAAGCAGGCGGAGCCGAGCGAGGCGTGGTGGACGACGTACGGGTCGGTGATCGGCAGCACCACGCGTCCGCTCGTCACGCCGGCGGCGGCGAGCTCGTCGCCCAGGTAGCGGATCTCGGTCTTCTCGTTCATCCCGTGATCCGCGACGAGCGCGAGCCGGAAGCCGGTGTCGAGGTACTCGCCGACGAGCTCGTCGAGCCGGCGCAGGTAGCGGTCGCTGAGCTCGCCGCCGGGCGGCTCGGCGTGCTGGACGAAATCCGTGAGCGAGACGTAGAGCAGCCGCAGCCCGATCCGCCGGTGGAGCGCGAGGCCGAGCTCGAGCGCGTAGTGCGAGCAGTCCCACTCGTAGACGCCCGGCGGCTCGCGGCCGACGAGCTCCGCGCCGTTGCCGAGCCCGTCGAGCTGCACGTCCGCGGCGCGCTCGGCGGAGGCGCAGAGGACGCCGCCGGCGGCGAGCAGCCGCCGGAGCTTGTCCTTCGTCGTCACCGCGGCCACCGGTTCGCCCGCCTCGGCGAAGCGGGCGTGGATCGACGGCGAGCGGAGGAAGCTCGGATCGTCGAGCTGCACCTCGGAGCCGTCGGGCGCGAGGAAGTGGTTTCCGGGCAGGCCGTGGACGGCAGGCGGCGCGCCGGTGACGATCGAGAGGTTGTTCGGGTTCGTGAAGCTCGGCAGCTGGGAGCGTCCGACGGCGTACTCGAGCTCGGCGAGGCGGGGCGTCAGCCCGCGCTCGAACACGTCTTCGAGGTATCGCGGGTCGAGTCCGTCGAGGCAGACGACGGCGCACGGCTCGGCCGGCAGCCGGTAGCGGCGGCCGTTGAGCTCGACCGCGGTCACCCGGCGGCGAGCTCGCGACGCAGCTCGGCCGCGAAGCCGCGGAGCGCGTCGAGCTCGAGCGCGCCCATGCACGAGACGCGGAAGATCTCGCGCGAGAGCGGTCCCTGCCCTGCGTAGACCACGTAGCCGGCCGCCTTCAGCCGGTCGTGCAGGCGCGAGAAAGGGACGCCGTCGGGCAGGCGGACGGACCGGATCGACCGCGAGCGGTCCTCCTCCGGGATCAGCTGCCGGAGACCGAGCGCGTCCAGCTCCTCGTCGAGGACGGCGGCCCTAGCCGTGTACCTCGAGCGTCGCGCTGCGGCGCCCTCGGCGAGCAGCTCGTCGAGGGCGGCGTCGAGCGCGAGAAGAGCGGGCACGGGCGGCGTGAACGGCGGCGACCCGGTCTCCTCGACCCGCAGGTAGCCGTGCAGGTCGAGGTAGAGCGAGCCCGGCTCGACCTCGGCGGCGCGCTCCGCCGCGGCCGGGGAGCACAGGACGAAGGACGCTCCGGGAAGCCCGTGGAGGCATTTGTTGGCGCTGCACGCGACCAGATCGAGGCCCGCGACCTCGAGCTCCTCGGCACCGAAGGACGAGACCGCGTCGACGAGCGTCAGGGCGCCGGCGGCGCGCGCGGCCTCTGCGATCGTGGCGACCGGGTTCAGGAGGCCGGTCGTCGTCTCGTGGTGGACGACGGCGACCGCGTCGTAGACCGGCGCGGCCAGGCGCTCCCGCACGCGGTCGGGGTGGCACGGCTCGGTCCAAGGGCAGCGAAGCGAGTCCCAGTCGATGCCTGCGCGCTCCGCCATCCGGGCGATCCGCTCGCCGTAGACGCCGTTCTCGACGACGAGCAGCCTCCTGCCGGGGCGTACGGCGGCGCGGACGGCCGACTCGACGGCGACGGTCCCGGAGCCGGCGAGGAGCGCGACCCGCCAGTCCGCAGGGACGCCCGCCACCTCTCGCAGCTTCGCCCGCACGCGACGCTCCAGCTCCGTCCACTCCGGCTCGCGGTGGCAGACGTCGACCGAGACCGCGGCGCGCTTCACACGTTCGGTCGTCAGCGCCGGCCCCGGGTTGAGGAGGACGAGCGGCCGCAGCAAGCGCGAGCTGCCGTAGCGTTCGCGGTAGAGGTCGGCGAACCCCTCGGCCCCGACGGTGGCGTCCGGATCGGCCCGGAGCAGCGCGGGCGCGGCAGCGGCGCCCCCGATCGCCACCACCGCGCCCGCGCCTGCCTTGCGTCCGAGGGCGACGTGCTCGGGGAGGGTGCCGAGCACGCCGACGCGGCGCACGTCGTCGACGCTCGCGAGCCGCATCGCATCGAAGATGGCGTAGGGGCTCGTTTCCGCCGTCTGCGCGACGAGCGCGCCGTCAAGCTCCGCGACCTCGAGCAGCTCCGGGTGTGCGAACGCCACCCACAGCGAGCAGAGGGGCTCGGTGGCCCAGCGGGTCGCCGTGTCCCATCGAGTCGCGACAGCCATCGCCGAGAGGCTACGCGTGCGCCGCGGCCGGCATGGGCGGCCTTCCGGGGAAGCTCTGGTGAAAGCCTGGCAACGACGGCCGGCTTCACCAGACGATCTCCCGAGCTTCACGCGGCGGCTACCCAATCCTCGGGGGACCGGGCGTAGCGTCCGCGCCGACCCGACTCGAGGGAGGATCGAATGAAGCTGAATTCACGGAGGGTGCGGGCAGGCGTGCTCGCCGCCGTCGCCTGCTCGGCCGCGGCGGCCGCGCTGTCGGCCGGCGCGACGACCACCCGGAACGCCGCCTCGTGCCCCGGTGGCAGCGTGCGCTTCGGCGTGGAGCCGTACGACTCCGGCCCGAAGTTCGTCGCCGCGTACAAGACCCTGACCACGCTGCTGACCGAGAAGCTCGGCTGCACGGTCAAGCTCTACGTCGCGACGAACTACACGGCCGAGGTCGAGGCGATGCGGGCGAAGAAGCTCGAAGTCGGCGAGTTCGGACCGCTCGGCTACATCTTCGCGCACAAGCTCGCGAACGCGATCCCCGTCGCCGTCTTCGGGACGAAGGACCGCAAGCCGGTCACCTACACCGCGGCGCTCTGGGTGCCGAAGGGCTCGTCGATCCGGACGGTGAAGGAGCTGAAGGGCCACACGATCGCGTTCTCGGACCCCGGCTCGACGTCGGGGAACCTCTTCCCGCGCTACGCGCTCCTGAAGGCGGGGTTGAACCCGGACTCGGACGTGAAGATCGAGTTCGCCGGCTCGCACACGGCGTCGCTGCTCGCCCTCGTCAACGGCAAGGTCGACGCCGGCGAGGTCAACAGCCAGCAGCAGGCGACCGCGTCGGCCGCCGGGCAGTTCAAGCCGGCGCGGTTCCGGACGATCTGGCGCTCGGCACCGATCCCGAACGACCCGATCACGGTCCGCGGCGACCTCTCGCCGGCGTTCCGTTCTGCGGTGACGCGGGCCCTGCTGTCGCTGACGCCGAAGCAGCTCGCGCAGCTCGACACGGAGCTCGGCGTCGACTCCGGGCCGATGATCCCGGGCCGCGATTCGCTGTACAAGCAGATCCGCGACCTCGTCGCGGTCGAGAAGATCGACATCGACCACATCGGCTGATCGACGGGCTGGTCACCTCCAGGGCGGGCTCCGGTCTGGCGGGTCCGGAGCCCGCCCCTTCGCCGGCGCTGTCCGTTCGCGGGCTCCGGAAGAGCTTCGCGGCGCCGGTGCTGAGGGGCGTCGACCTCGACGCGCGACCTGGCGAGCTCCTCGTCGTCCTCGGGGCGAACGGGAGCGGCAAGTCGACGCTTCTCCGCTGCGCGCTTCGGCTGATCGAGCCGGACGCCGGCCGGATCGGACTCGCGGGTCGCGACATCACCGAGGCCGGTGCCGCCGAGCTCCGCGAGGCGCGGCGCCGCGCCGCGATGGTGTTCCAGCAGATCCAGCTCGTGCGACGGCGGAGCGCGCTCGAGAACGTCGGCTTCGGCGCGCTCGGCCGGATCGAGGGCTGGCGGTCGCTCTCGACCCGGCTGTTTCCGGACGACGTCGTCGAAGCGTCGTGGCGGGCGCTCGAACGCGTCGGCCTCGCGGAGAAGGCGTGGCAGCGCGCGGACACGCTCTCCGGCGGCCAGGCGCAGCGTGTCGCGATCGCCCGTGCGCTCTGCCAGCAGGCGGAGGTGATCCTCGCCGACGAGCCGGTCTCGAGCCTCGACCCGCGGGCTGCCGACGACGTCCTGTCGCTGCTCGCCGACATCGCGCACGCCGATGGACTCGCGGTCGTCTGCGTGCTCCACCAGCCCGAGCTCGCGAAGCGCTACGGCGACCGGATCGTCGGGATCGCCTCCGGGGAGCTCGTCTTCGAGCGGACGCCGGCGACCGTCCGGGACGACGAGATCGCCCACCTCTACCTCGGCGAGCTCGATGGCGACTGAGGCGGCCCGGCTCCGGCGACCCGCGCGGCCGAGACCCGGGTCGGCGCGGCGCGCGCTGTGGCTCCTGGCCGCCGCCGGTGCGGTCGCGATCTACGTTCACGCCTGGAACGACGTCGACGCCTCCTTCACGTCCCTCTTCACGAGCGCGGGCAACCTCGGCGACCTCGTTCGCAGGAGCGTCCCACCCTCCACGAGCGTGCTCCACGGCTCGATCACGGCCTCCGTCGTGACGCTCGACACCGCACTCCTCGGGACGACGGCGGCGCTCGTGCTCTCGCTGCTGATCACGCCGCTTGCTGCGAGGAACCTCTCGCCGCACCGGCTCGTCTACGAGGCCGCACGGCTCGTGATCGCCTTCACGCGGACGATCCCGTCCTTCATCTTCGCGCTCTACCTCGTCACCGTCGTCGGCCTTGGCCCCTACTCGGCCGCGCTCGCGCTCGCAGTCCACTCCGTGGGGACGCTCGGAAAGCTCTTCGCCGAGACGATCGAGGACATGGACATGGGCCCCGTGGACGCGCTCCGCGCCGCGGGCGCCGGGCGGTTGCAGGTGTTCCTCCACGCGGTGCTGCCGGGCGTCGCGCCGTCGTTCGTCAGCCTGTCGCTCTACCGCTACGACGTCAACGTGCGCGACTCGCTCGCCACGGGCTTCGTCGGCGGTGGCGGGATCGGCTTCCTGCTCTTCAACTCGATCCAGCTCTTCCAGTACCGGCAGGCGGCAATGGAGCTGACGGTGCTGCTCGTGCTCCTGCTCGCCGTCGAGCGCGTCTCGACGGTGCTCAGGGCGCGGATCGTCTGATGATCCGCGAGCTCCGTGTCGAGCCGCACCTGCTCAGGGTCGAGCTCGCAGCCGGCGGTACGTTCGAGCTGCACGCGCTCCAGCTCCGCGACAGCTGTCCGTGTCCGACCTGCTGCCACGCAGGGACCGGCCAGCGCCTGCTCGAGACCGACGCGATCCCGCTCGATCTGACGATCGAGAGCGCGATCCGCCTCGGCGACGTCTCCGGCACGATCGTGACGTGGTCGGACGGCCACGCCGCCCTGTTCCTCGACGAGCGCCTGATCCGCGTCGGCCTGCCGGACAGGCCGGCGAGGACGTTCTGGGATGCCAGCCTCGCCCCCACGCTGCCGGAGGCGACCTACGAGGAGGTCGCCGGCCGTGAGGAGATGCTCCGCCAGTGGCTTGCCGCCGTCGAGGAGCTCGGCTTCGCCGTGCTGCACGGCGTGCCCCCCGAGCCCGGCGCCGTCTGCGAGGTCGCCGAGCTCTTCGGGCACGTCCGCGTCACCAACTACGGCCGGTGCTTCGACGTTCGTACGGTCGCGGATCCGCTCAACCTCGCCGACACGAGCCTGGGACTCGGGCTGCACACCGACAATCCGTACCGGGAGCCGGTGCCCGGCCTCCAGCTCCTCCACTGTCTCGAGGCCGCCGGCGCGGGAGGCGAGACGGTGCTCGTCGACGGTTTCCACGGCGTCGAGCAGCTCCGCCGGCGCTCGCCCCGCGCCCTGACGCTCCTCGCCAGCACGCCCGTCCGCTTCGAGTACGCGAGCCCGAACGCCGTCCTCGTCGCCACGACCCCGATCGTGGAGCTCGACATCGCGAGCGCGCCGATGGCCATCCACCTCAACAACCGCTCGAAGCGCCTCCCGGAGGTCCCGATCGAGCTCGCGCGTGACTGGTACGCCGCCTACCGCGAGCTGACGAGCATCCTCGACGAGCCTGCGAATCAGGTCGAGCTCCTGCTCGAGCCCGGCGATCTCATCTGCTTCGACAACGAGCGCGTCCTCCACGGACGCAAGGCCTTCCGCGGCGACGAGCGGCGCCTCCAGGGTTGCTATGCGGATCGCGACGGGCTTCGCTCGACGCTCGCGCTGCTGTCCGACAAGGAGGGGCAGTGGGCGGCGGCGTGATCGACGAGATCTTCGCGACCTTCCGCGAGAAGGGTCGCAGCACGTACCTCGGGGAGCCCGTGACGCTCACCGAGCACATGCTCCAGGCGGCGGTCGCCGCGGAAGACGACGGCGCGGACGACGAGCTCGTCGCGGCCGCGCTCCTCCACGACTACGGGCATCTGATCCACGATCTGCCCGAGGACAGCGCCGAGCACGGGCTCGACACCGCCCACGAGGACGTCGGCCACGCGTTCCTCGCCCGTCACTTCCCGCCCGAGGTGGTCGAGCCGATCCGCCTGCACGTCGCGGCGAAGCGCTACCTCTGCGCCGTCGAGCCGTCGTATCTCGACGAGCTCTCCGAGGCGTCGCGGCACAGCCTCGAGCTCCAGGGCGGCCCGTTCGACGAGGCAGAAGTGCGCGAGTTCCAGCGCAACCCGCACTGGCGGAACGCCGTGCGCCTACGCCGCTACGACGACCTCGGCAAGGAGCCCGGCCGCCGCCTTCCGGGCGTCGAGTCGTTCCGGCCGGTGCTCGAGGCTGTCCTCCTCGGGTGACCGCCATGGCGACGGCTCCACTCGTGAGTTCTGCCGTCCTGCTGCCGGCTCTCAGCCGAGGAGTCCACGAGCGACCAGTTCGTGCGCGGCGAGCCGGCGCCGTCAGCTGCCTTCTCCAGCCAGTGGCTCGTGAAGGCCCTGGTAGCCGGGCGGAGCGAGGCTAGCCATCGAGCGGGAGCCCGCGGGGGGCCGTCTCGACCGACCAGATCAGGAGGTCGAGGATGCGCACCTCCGTCAGCCCGTAGCCGCGCCGTCCGAGCGCTTGCCGGACCGCGCGAACGGCCGCCTGGTTGCGGTCCAGGTCACGTTTGTAGCCGCGTACGAGTGCAAGCGCGCGCTCGCCGAGGGGAGCCTTCACGCCGAGGTCGTCGTCCCTCAGGTACCGCTGGACGACGCTGTCGAGCATCGGGACGAGCGCCGGTCGCTTCGGGTGCAGCGTCTTCGTCGTCTTCGAGAGGCCGACGCCCCGGAGACCGGCGAAGCAGTCGAAGAGCCGCCTCAGCTGCGGCCACGGCACCGCCTCTGCCGGTCCCGCGAGCGTCGCGCCGGCAGCGATCGCCCGGAGCGCTCGCTCGATCATGCGACGCCGCGCGAGCACCGCCGCGATCTCGGCGGCCGAGATGCGTGCGCCGCCACGGTTCGCCAGCCGGAGATCGGGCTCGCCGAACGACGCCGGCGGCGACGGGTCGCCCGCCGGCAGGGCCCAGCCGGCCTCGATGCAGCCGAGCACGATGCGGACAGGATCCTCGACGCCGACGCCGTTCCGAAGGAGGACCGACGGGGCCGCGCGCACGCCCGGGACCTGGCTACTTGTACTGCCTGCTGAGCTTGCGAAGCCGGCGCCACGCGCCCGGGAGCTTGCGCGTCACGCGGTCGCGGCGAGCGGCCTGCCGCTCGGCGAGCCGGCCCGCGACGAAGGTCGCGGCAGGATCGAGCGGCCGCGCCGCGAGCTCGCGTAGCCGCTCCTCTGCAACCGCGGCGTCCTGGTGCTCTCCCAGGAGTGTCTGGAGCGTTCGCGCCTCGTCCAGGAACCGATCGCGCGCCGCGTCGCCGGCGCCGGCGAGCTCCGACGCGTAGCGCGCGCGTTTCACGGTGATCCGCAGCGCGTGCACGGCCTCGTCGGCCGGATCCTTCCCCAGCCGGCCGATCGCCTTCAGCAGCCGGCGGAACTCCCTCGCCGCAAGTTCGTCGAGCGGGATCGCCTCGACCGTCTCCGCAGGCTGTGGCGGGGCGTCGAGCAGCTCGAGCAGCGAGCGGTACCTCTCGCCGTCGAGCGCCTCGAGCAGCGGGGTGCGAAGCCCGTCGCGTTCGGCCTCGAGCAGCGCCAGGAGGCTCTCCGCTCCCGCGCGGTCTTCCTCCGGAAGCGTCTCGACCTGCTCCTGTACGTGCTCGATCAGCACGTCGAGGTCGCGGACCGGCCCCGTGAGCGTGCCGAGCTCGCGCAGGCGGTCGTTCAGCGCGCCGCGCCAGCCCTCGTCGGTGTACGCGCGCGTCGCCCGCAGGAAGGCTCGAGTCCGGCGAGCCGCGACCCGGTGCTGGTGGAGGTTCTCCGGGTCGAGCCCGATCCTGACGCCGGCCTCATGGGTGAGCATCGCCCGGCGCTGGTCCGCGAGCAGCTGCCGGAGCCGGAAGAGCCCCGCGTCGAGCCTGAGCACCGGCGCCGGCGCGATCGGATCATCGCCGATCGCCCGCGTCACGAGGGCGGCGATCTCGGGCGGCAGTCGCTCGCCGTCGCCTGGTTCCGCGCTTCCCTCGATCACCTCGCCGCGGGCGAGCCGGAGCCGCCAGCGGACGCTGCCGTCGCTCGCGAGGCGCGTGAGCGTCATCTCGAGGTGCTGGAGCTTCAGGTCGGCGGTGTCGTGGAGGACACCGCGCTGCGCGAGCAGCTCGCTCTGCGCTCGCTCCCAGTTCTCCTCGGGTGACCCGGCCGACCCGTTGAGCGACAGCTCGTACGCCCGGTCGCGGATCGCCTCCTCCTCCAGGTCCTCGAAGAACGGCTCGCTCATCCGCATCAGCTTCGCACGGACGGGTTGTCCGTTGCGTCAGCCGCGGCTACGCGTTCACGACCGCCGCCTCGCCTCGGAGCCGCTCCCTCGCGAAGCGGTAGGTGAGGACGGGCACGAAGTGCGTGAATCGGGCCTCGTGGATGAGCCCCTCGAGGACGTCGTCGCACGCCGAGACGATCCCGTTGTGGGATACCTGCCCGGCGAACTCGCGGCGAGGAGCCACTCGTGCCGGACAGACTCGGGCGCTACGGCCGTCGTCATGGTCACTCCCTTCTCGATCGCTGCGTACGGTGTCACGATCGCCCACCCGCGGCTGGCCCGGCCTCCGGCGAGACGGCGGAGGCGAGTCGGGAGGAACTACGGACGGCTTCAGGCCGCGCAGTGCAGCCGCGTCGGCGCGGCGCCGGCGCACCTGCTGTCCTCGCCGCCGCGCCGGAGGTCGAACGACCGCATCCCGGCGATGCCGGCATCGCCGGCGGTGGTGTCGGCGAGCCTCCCGCCTCGCCGGTGCGAAGCGGGTCCACGAGATCGGCGAGAACTCGAGCGCCGGATCGGCGGAGGCGCGTCTCGCGATCGCCGCGAGCCGGGCGCGGACCTCCGCGCCCCGACGCGGGCGAGGTGCCGGCCGGCCGCCCTCTGAGCGGGTCGGCCTGCCGAGCCCGACGGCGGGGAAGGAGGTCGCGACTTCGGGGCGCGCGGAAACTATTGCCCGGTAGACGGCGGCACGGCCCGCACCGGCGCCGGAAGCTCCAGCTCCTTGTTGCGCCCGAAGCGTTCCTCGAGGAAGCGACCCTGCGCGAGCAGCTTCGCGACGTCGTCCTTGGCCACCGCCTCGGACACCTCCTGCATCTTCTGCCCGATGAGGTCGAGCTGTTCCGCCAGCAGCTGGCGGGCCGTCTTGCCGCCGCTGACCGTTCGCGAGTCGGCATACGAGCGCGGCAGGGTCAGGTAGTTGTCGAGCGTCTGCGGGAGATATGCGGAGACCGTCCGCTCGACCGCGAACAGGTCCTGGCGATCGATCGACGACGCCTTCAGCTTCGGCAGCAGGTCGAGGATCGTCGCCTGGATCGCGACGACCTTCGACGCGAGCTCGTCCGGCAGCCGCTTCTGCGCGGTGTCGACGATCTCCGCCAGCGCCTTCTTCACCCGGTCCGGGTCGAGGTCGCCGCCGACGGCGAAGTCGCCGATCCCGCGCGGCCGCGGCGTCGCGACGGCGCCGACCAGGTAGAGACCGACGACGATCGGCGGGACGAGCCAGCCGTGGATGACGCCGCCGATGAAGAGGACGAGGCCGCAGAGAGCCAGGACGATCCCGACGAGGTTCGGGGCGCCGTAGAACCAGCGGACGACACGTTCGGTCACTGGTAGCCGCGGATCTCCTTGAAGACGTCCGAGAGGTTCGCGCTGCGCGCGTCGAAGACCTTGCCGCCGGTCACCTCTGCGATCTGGCCGAGGGCCTTCGGCGAAGCGTCGCCGAAGAGGACGGTGAACGTCCGGATGCGTTGCGCGGCGGCGGGCAGGCCGCGGTAGAAGTCGAGGAAGTCGTCGACGCCGGCGCCCTGCGTGTTCTCGCCGTCCGTCATCAGGACGATCGAGTAGTAGCGGCCGGAGTCGGTCGCCTGCTCGGCGGCCGCGCGGCGGTACGCGGAGATCAGCGCCGAGTAGATCGCGGTGTCGCCGCCGGCTTCGAGCCGGTCGACGTACTGCCGGATCTGCGCGAACGCCCCGGCCTGCGTGTCTGTCCCGGTGATCGTGAAGTCCGCTGCCGGCTGGACGGCGCCGTTGAAGGGGATGAACGTGAGCTGCTCGCGGTTGTGGAACGTCGAGAAGCGTCCAGTCAGCGTCCGGTCGAGGCCGGTGAGCCCTCGCAGCGCCTGCTTCAGGTGGTCCAGCTTGTGGTTGTCACCCATCGAGCCGGACACGTCGAGTACGAACGTCGCGTGCGCAGGCGGGCGCGCCTCGTTCAGGTACGCGAACAGGATCGCGTCGATCGTCCGGACCGACGCCGGGAACGGCAGCTCGACGAGCAACGCGCGGGGGAGGCGCGAGTCGAGCGGAACGCCCGGCGTCGCCGGCCGCCGCAGCGTCCGCGTCATCAGCTGCTTCTGGAAGTCGGGCGAGAGGAGATAGGCGGTGAGCTTGTCGTACTCCTTTCGTCGTGCGTCGTTCAGCAGCAGGAGCGGGTAGTTCGCGGTGATGATCCCCTCGCTCGGGTAGACGAGGTCGAGCCGCTCGCCGAGGCGTCCGCTGGCGTTGAGTGTCAGCAGGACCGACTCGTAGTTGATCATCCCGTCGAGCTGGGACTGCGACGCGACGAACGCGTCGGCGAGCCAGCCCGACGAGCCGGCGGTGAGCTTCTGGCCCGCAAACAGTTCCTTCAGGCCCTTCGTGTCGATCCGGCCTGCGTTCAGCGCGTCGGCCGAGCCCGCGAACGCCGACGCGACGCCGACGAGCGCGGTGAACCCGGAGTTCGACGAGGCGGGGTTGGTCATCGCGAACCGGAGCTTCCCGGCCGCGGCGGCATCCGCGATGTCGCGCCACGTGACCTTCGCGCCGTTCGCCCAGCCGAGCCGCTCGGCGACCGAGTGCTTGACGCCGAGCACGACCGGGCTGAGCATGATCGGCGTCTCGGCATGCACGCGCCTCGGCCCGTTCGCCTGCAGCAGGTCGAGGTACTTCGAGTGCGAGAACCAGGCGAGATCGTGGTGGTCGCTTCCGGAGACGATCGCCTGCGTCCCGTCGATCGTCCCGACGTAGTCGAGCTTCAGCCGTACGCCCGTGTGCTTCTCGATCTTGCCGAGGAGCGGCTCGAGGTCCTTCACCTCCGAGCCTGCGAGGACCGTCAGCGTCGTCGACGAACCCGAACCGCAGCCGGCTGCGGCGAGCGCGAGCCCGGCTGCGGCGAGCGCCGCGAACGCTGCGAGGACTCGCCTCAAAGAGACAACTCGCCCGACGGGGCAGGCGCCGCGGGCGCCGCGCCCTGCTCGCCCTCGGCCTCCCCGTGCATGCGCTCGAGGTGCTTCTGGGCTTCGGCGATCTCCTGGCCGAGGGCGTCGACCGTCTTCTGCATCGTCTCGAGCGCCGCGACCTTGTAGCTGTCGATCTCGTCGAGGGCGGCGTAGATGTTGTCGAACGCCTTCTGCAGCTTCGCGACGTCGACGGTTGCGGACGCAGCCTGCTCGTGCACCGCGGCCGACTGGTCCTTGAGGATCTCCGAAGTCGACTCGATCAGGTTCGACGTCGTCGTGTTCAGCGCCGTGATCTGGTCGAGCACGAGCTTCTGGTCGGCAAGCGCCTGGGAGACGACGATCGCCGTCCGCAGCGCGGAGACCGTCGTCGTCGTCGCGCGGTCGACGCCCTTGATCAGCTCGAGGTTGTTCTTCCGGATCATGTCGAGCGCCATGTAGCCCTGGGCCGACACGGCGAGCTGCGTCAGCAGGTCCTGCACCTTCTGCCGGACGTAGAAGAGGCCGTCCTCCTGCAGGGTCTTCGCCTTCTCCGGATCGCTCGCCTGGAGCGTGGCGACCTTCCCCGACAGCGCCGAGTCCAGCTTCTGAGCGAGGTAGACGTACTGGCGGAGGTTCGCCATCGTCTGCCAGAGACCCGTCTTCTCCTGCTCGATCGAGGCGTTGTCCTGCTGCAGCTCGTCCTGGCCGCGGAGGAGCGCGTCGATGATCGCGTTCAGGTGCGACTGCCCGGACTGGTACTTCGCGAAGTAGTCGCGCAGCCGGTTTCCGAACGGGATCAGCCCGAACAGCTTCTTCTCCGTGAACAGGCCCTGGCGCGACGGGTCGAGGTCCTCGACCGTGCGGCGGAGCTGGACGAGCGAGGTCGAGACGTCGGAGGTCTTGTCGAAGACGCCGGACTCCATCGCCTTCGTCGGCTTGTCGAGCAACCGGTTCGACACCGAGGCGGCGTCGCGGATGTCCTGCGATCCCAGGTCGTAGATCGCCTTCAGCTTCGTCTGGAACTCGGCCGAGTGGATGTCGAGCGAGCCGAGCTCGCCCGCGAACTTCTCCGCCTTCGCGTCGAGTCCGGAGGCCGTCTGCGGGTCGAGTTGGACGAGCTGCGGAGCCTGCTCCTTCTCGACGGCAGCGACCGGCGCCGGCGGCTGGAGCGGGGCGAGGTCGGTGCCGGGCGCGGTCGCCGTTGCGTCTGGGGCGGTGGTCATCGTCATCCTCCCGTCTTGGTCGGGGAACTGGGCGGCGTCTTGGTCTGCTGGTTCGCGTAGGCGCGCGCGATCCGGGTGATCATGTACTCGAGCGTCTCGTAGGAGGGCGGGTCGACGGCGTTGATGATCGAGTCCTCGACGTGGATGCCGCGGCTCGCCGTGAACTGCTGGAAGGCGCCGGGCTTCGAGGTCCGGAAGCCGTACTCGACCTCGAGCTCGCCGAGCTTCTCGTCGGTCGTGAGCGCCTTGCCGAGCCGGTCGCCTCTCGCGGTCAGCGGCACGAACGTGTGCTTCGAGAGCACGGTCGGCGCGGGGTAGAGCAGCACCATGTCCGGCCGGATCGAGCCGTCCTTGAGCGCCGCCCGCGCGACGAACTGCGCCTCGTAGATCATCACGAGCGGGCTCTTGCCGATCCCGATCGTCAGGTAGTCGTCGAAGGGCTGCTCGGAGGTCGACGAGACGAAGCCCTGCTTGAGGAAGAGCTGCGTCATCAGCGGCAGCACGGCGTCGGCCTGCGGCCTCGTGTCGACCGTGTTGTCGCCGTTCGCCACGTAGCTCGCGAGGCTGAGGTACATCGCCGCCGAGTTGGACGTGCGCACGTCGGTGGACGTGACGATCACGCTCTTGTCGACGCGGTACGCGGCGCTGTCCTTCAGCTGCGTCCAGTGGACGCCCTGCCGCACGAGGTCGAGGTACTTGCGGACGTCGAGGGTGTAGATGCCGTTCTGCCGGGTGGCGACGCCGTTCGCGATAAGGATGTCGACGATCGACTTGAAGCTCGCGACGACCATCGGCGTGTAGAAGACGGAGTACGGCGGCAGCGTCTTGAAGGAGTTCTTGATCCGCTGCGCGGCCGGGACTCCCGCCGGGAACGCGAAGTCGAACTTCGTCAGGTCGAACTTCGTCGCGATCTCACGCGAGCCGGCCGGTTCGACCTGCACGTCGAAGCCGAGGTCGTGGAGGCGCTTCACGACCCGCTCGTCCTGGAAGAACGGGAGCTTCTCCGAGCCGGTGAGCCCGGTCACGAGGACGACGTGCTTCTTGTTCCCGCCGGCGGCGACGAAGATCCCGACGGCGACACCGACGACGAGCAGCCCGGCGAGGACCAGTGCAACCACGCGCCTGCGGCTGCTCGGAGCGGGGGAATCCACGTGCGCACACTATGCCCGCGAGGGCGGCGCGCCCTGTCACTGGCCGCGCTTCACCACCTTTTCACCAACGGAGCCCGGTGTATCCCGATTCGTGCGAGGTTGAGGCGGCGGCAGCCGGCCGGTGGCGTGCATGATCTGCAAGCCGAGGTCACCGGTTCGATCCCGGTACGCTCCATGCAATTTGCAGGGACTTCCCCAACGCGTCCAGGGTGTCCGTCACAGTCGATGAGATCCGCGAGCTCGCCGCGTCCCTGCCGCGGAGCTACGAGGCACTCGTGCGCGGACGGGTGAAGTTCCGCGTCGGGCAGATCGTCTATCTCGCCCTCGCGAAGGACGGGTCGGCGATGGGTTGCGGCTTCCCGAAGGAATTGCGCCAGGCGGTGGTCGAGGCGGAGCCGGAGAAGTTCTCGATGCCGCGCGAGTCGGATCTGCGCTTCAACTGGATCCATGTCAGGCTCGACGCGATCGAGTACGAGGAGATGCGGTTCCTCGTCGAGAGCGCCTGGTCGAGCTGCGTGCCAAGGTTCGTCGCGCGGGAGTACGCGGAGGCGCAGGGGTACGCGTGAGGGTCGAGCTCGCCTACGGCGGCGGCACGCTCGCGGTCGAGCTTCCCGACGGCCGGACGACGGTCGTCGCGCCCTCGCACCCGCCGCCGGCTGCCGATCCGGAGGCCGCCGTTCGGGCAGCCTTGCGCCGTCCGCTCGCCGGCCGGCCCTTGCGCGAGCTCGTTCGTCGGGGGCAAACGGTCGCGATCAGCGCCTGCGACGGGACGCGCCCGCAGCCGCGGCGGCTCGTGATCCCGGCGATCCTGGAGGAGCTGGACGGGATCGTCCGGCTCGAGGACGTCGTCGTCCTGGTCGCGACGGGCACCCACCGCGGCAACACGGACGCCGAGCTTCGCGCGATGTTCGGCGACGAGGTCGTCGACGGTGTCCGCCTCGTCAACCACGACGCGCGCGACGAGGCGAGCCAGGTCTGGATCGGACGGCTCGGCGCGGACGTGCCGGTCTGGCTGAACAGGCTCTGGGTCGAGGCGGACGTCCGCATCACCACCGGCTTCGTCGAGCCGCACTTCTTCGCCGGCTTCTCGGGCGGGGCGAAGATGGTCGCGCCCGGACTGGCCGGGCTGGAGACGACCCTGACCCTCCACGACGCCGCCCGGATCGGCCACCCGTCTGCGCGCTGGGGGATCACGGAGGGGAATCCGGTGCACGACGACGTGCGCGCGATCGCCGCGGCGACAGGCGTCGACTTCGCGCTCGACGTCGTGCTCGACCGCGACAAGCGCATCGTCCAGGCGTTCGGCGGCGAGCTGTTCGCGGCCCACCGCGCGGCCTGCGCGCTGGCGAAGGAGGTGTCGATGCGGGCCGTGCCGGAACCGTTCGACGTCGTCGTCACGTCGAACTCGGGCTTCCCGCTCGACCAGAACCTCTACCAGGCGGTCAAGGGCATGTCCGCCGCCGCCCAGGTCGTCAGACAGGGCGGCCTGATCGTCTGCGCCGCCGAGTGTCGCGACGGCTTCCCCGACCATGGTTCCTACCGCAGCGAGCTCGCCGCGGCCTCCTCCCCGCAGGAGCTGCTCGAACGGATCGCAGGCCGCGAGCGCACCGTGCCCGACCAGTGGCAGATCCAGATCCAGGCCGCGATCCAGACCCACGCGCGGGTCGCCGCACACACCTCGTACCTCGACGACGACGATCTGCGGGCAGCGCACCTCGAGCCGATCTCCGACGTGTCCGCTGCCGTCGCGGAGGAGCTCGCGACGGCCGGTCCAGGGTCCCGCGTCTGCGTGCTCCCCGAGGGCCCGCAGACGATCCCGTACCTCGGCTAGACATCTGCTTTTTCCCGGCGTGCTCGGCCTCAGGGAGGGGCTGAACGTCCCCGTAAAGCTGCCGTCCGTTCCGTCGTCCGCGAGCGTGCTGTCGCCCCGACTCAGAAGGCGCCCGCCGCCGGCCGCCGTCTTCGTCGGGGAGACGTTGGCGCAGATCGCGCCTGCGACGAGTTCGAGCTCGTCGAGGCCGGTCACGCGGTCGCCGTTCGCGCCGTCGCTCGTGATTCAGGTAGCTGCCGCCGTTCGTCAGTCCCCACTGCTCGCCCTGGCAGCGGAAGATGCGGAGCCCTCGCAGCGTCGCCCTCCGCGAAATACCGCCCGGGTAGGGCAATCTGCTACAGGACGCGGCCGCTCACGGCTGACGCCGCAGTCACCGCGGCGGCCAGCGCGGCCGCGAACTGGCAGGCAGCGAAGCGGACCGAGTGCTGCAGGCGTCCGACTCCGGCCGGCCGGTCCGGCCGGGAGCCCCGGCGCGCGGGCACTACTGTGCCGGCGCGTGCAACCGATGCGGATCGACGCGACGGCCCCGCCCGGATGAGCGCGCGCGGCTGCTGGTTGTTCGCCCTGGTGTCGGTCCTGTGGGGTGTCGTCTACGCCGTGATCAAGGTCGCGGTCGACGCCGGCCTGGAGCCGCTCTTCATCACGTGGGTGCGGCTGGTGATCGCCGCGTGCGTCCTGCTCCCGCTCGCGTGGCGAGTCGCAGACATCGGGGCGCTGCGGCGGCGGCTCGGCTCGCTGGCGCTGTTCGCGCTGGTCGAGGTGGTGGTGCCGCAGCCGCTGATCACGGCCGGCGAGCAGCGGGTCTCGTCCTCGCTGACGGCGATCCTGATCGCGGCGGCGCCGCTGTTCGTCGTCCTGCTGGCGCTTCGCTTCGATGCGAGCGAACGGCCGTCGCGCCGCGCGTTTCTCGGCCTCGTGACCGGCTTCGTCGGGGTCGCCGTGCTCGTGGGCGTCGACGTCGCGGGCAGCGGACGCGAGGCGGTCGGCGCGGCGGCGATCCTGACCGCCGCGTTCTGTTACGCCGTCGGCCCGCTGATCGTCAAGCACCGCCTCCGCGAGCTCGACCCTCGCGCGTCGATGGGCGTCTCCATCACCCTCGCCGCGCTGGCGGTGACGCCCGCCCTGAGCTTCGACCTGCCGACGACGACTCCACCCGCCCGCGCCATCGCGGCACTCGCCGGTCTCGGCCTCTTCTGCACCGCCGCCGCCTTCAGCCTCTACGCAGCGCTGATCGCCGAGGTCGGGCCTGCCAGGGCGCTCGTCGTCACCTACCTCAACCCGGTCGTCGCGCTCGCGGTCGGGATCGCGCTGCTCGGCGAGCGCCTCACGGCCGGCGGTATCGGGGGGCTGGCACTGATCCTGGTCGGCTCGTGGTGGGCGACCGTCAGGCGTTGACGCCGACGGACCGGCGACCGCCGGACGCGATGGATCCGGTCGATTGCATACTGTATGGTCAGCGCCGTGCCGAAGATCATCGAGGAGGGCACACAGCTCGTCCGCAACGCCAGCGGCGCCGCCACCGAGGTGATCCGGCAGGCCATCCTCGACGGGCGGCTCGAGCCCGGGAGCCGCCTCAAGGAGGAGGAGCTCGCGCGCGAGCTCGGGATCAGCCGGACGCCCGTCCGCGAGGCGCTCCTGATGCTGCAGGCCGAGGGGCTCGTCGACGCGACGCCGAACCGCGGCGCGATCGTCCGCTCCCACACCGCGGACGACCTGCGCGACCTCTACCAGCTGCGCGCGCTCCTCGAGGGCTACGGAGCCCGCCTCGCGGCCGGCCGGATCTCGGACGAGCAGGTGCACGAGCTCTGGGCGAGCTGCTACCGCTTCGAGGCGCTCTGCGGCGAGACCGACATCCGCGCGCTCGTGCGCGAGAACCTGTTCTTCCACAACAGCGTCCTGGACGCCGCCGGCAGCTCGCGCCTCTCCTGGATGGTGCGGAAGGTGATCGAGACGCCGCTCGTCTACAAGTCGTATATCTGGTACTCGCCCGAGCAGAAGCGGATCTCGGCCCACTACCACAAGCAGATCGCAGGGGCGCTCGAGTCGCACGACCCGGAACGCGCCGAGCTCGTCATGAAGGAGCACGTCTTCGAGGCGAGAGACCTGCTCGTCGCCCACGTGCGCGACCTCGAAGAGGCGGCCGAGTGACGCAGGCCGCGGTCGCGCCCGGGTCGGAGCACGGAACGACGGAGAACTGCGGCCCGCTGACGGGCGTTCGGGTGCTCGAGCTCGGGATGCTGCTCGCCGGCCCCTTCACGGGCCGGCTGCTCGGCGACATGGGCGCGGAGATCATCAAGATCGAGCCGCCCGGCCAGCCGGATCCGCTGCGCGACTGGGGCCAGGCACGCTACCGCGGCCGGTCGCTCTGGTGGCCCGTCCAGTCCCGGAACAAGAAGTGCTGCACGCTCAACCTGCGGGAGCAGCGCGGCCAGGAGCTGCTGCTCCGGCTCGTCGAGCAGAGCGACGTCCTCGTCGAGAACTTCCGGCCGGGCACGCTCGAGCGCTGGAACCTCGCGCCCGAGCGGCTCTGGGAGGCGAACCCGCGGCTCGTGATCGCGCGCGTCTCCGGGTACGGCCAGACCGGCCCGTACGCCGCCCGCGCCGGCTTCGCGTCCGTCGCCGAGGCGATGGGCGGGATCCGCTACATCAACGGCTTTCCGGGCGAGCCGCCGCCGCGGATGCACATCTCGCTCGGCGACTCGCTCGCCGGGATGTTCGCCGCGCAGGGCGTCCTCGCCGCGCTCTACCGCCGCGACTGCCTCGGCGGCGAGCGCGGGCAGATCGTTGACGTCTCGCTGCTCGAGGCCTCGTTCGCGCTGCTCGAGAGCACCGTCACGGAGTACGACCGGCTCGGCATCGTCCGCGAGCCGGCCGGAACCGGGCTCAGGGGCGTCGCGCCCTCGAACATCTTCAAGTCCCGCGACGACACGTGGGTGGTGATCGCCGCGAACGCGGACAAGGTCTTCCGCAGGCTCTGCGAGGCGATGGGTCAGCCCGAGCTCGCGGAAGACGAGCGCTTCGCGACGCACCAGTCGCGCGGCGCCCATCAGGAGGAGCTGGAGGGGCTCGTCGCGGCCTGGGCGGCCGAGCACGACGCCGAGGAGATCGACCGGCTGCTGAACGAGGCCGGCGTCATCTGCGGACCGATCTACTCGATCGCCGACATCTTCGAGGACGAGCAGTTCCAGGCCCGCGACATGCTCCTCGAGCACGAATGCGAGGAGATCGGGGCGTTCGTCGGCCCGGGGATCGTGCCGAAGTTCTCGGAGACGCCCGGCCGCGTCCGCTGGACCGGCCCGTGGCAGGAGGGAAGCCACAACCGGGACGTCTACGGCGGGCTGCTCGGCCTGTCGGACGAGGAGCTCGACCGGCTCCGCGACGAGGGCGTCCTCTGAGCGCCGTCACGATCTGCGACGTCGGGCCGCGCGACGGCCTCCAGAACGACCCGACGACGCTCGAGCCGGAGGTCCGGGCGGAGCTCGTCGACCGGCTCGCTGCCGCCGGGCTCCGGCGGATCGAGGTCGGGAGCTTCGTCAACCCGGCGCGGGTGCCGCAGATGGCGGGAACGGAGGAGCTCGTGGCCGCGATCGACCGGCGCGAGGGCGTCGTCTACGCCGGCCTCGCAGTCAACGAGCGCGGCTACGACCGCTTGCTCGCAAGCGGTCTCGACGAGGTCCATTTCGCGTTCGCGGCCACCGAGACGTTCAACCGCCGCAACGGAAACGTCTCGGTGGACGAGTCCGTCGACGCCGCACGGCGGATCGTCGAGCGGGCGCACGCCGACGGCCTCCGCGCCACGGTCACGATCGGCGTCTCGTTCGGCTGTCCGTTCGAGGGCGCCGTCGACCCCGCCCGTGTCTTGGCGCTCGCGGAGGAGCTGAGCGATGCCGACGAGATCGCCTTCGCCGACACGATCGGCGTCGCCGTCCCCCGGCAGGTCAAAGAGGTCGTAGCAAAGGCGACATCAACGCAGATGAAGCCCGTAGGGGTTCATCTGCACAACACGCGCAACACCGGCTTCGCGAACGCGCTCGCCGCGCTCGACGCCGGCGCGACCGTCCTCGACGCGTCCGTCGGCGGGCTCGGCGGCTGCCCCTTCGCGCCGCGCGCCACCGGGAACGTCTGCACCGAGGACCTCGTCTACCTGCTCGAGGGCCAGGGGATCCACACGGGCATCGACCTCGGCGAGCTGATCGAGGTCGCGCTCTGGCTCGAGGGCGTCCTCGGCCGCGAGCTCCCGGGACAGGTCTATCGTGCCGGCACGTTCGCGCCGGTCGCGGGCTGAAAGGAGAGCGAGACAGCATGGCCTACAGGCTCGGCGTGGACGTCGGAGGCACGTTCACGGACCTCTTCCTCGTCGCCGACGGCAACGGCGGCGGCAGGTATCGCGTGAAGACGCCGTCGACGCCGGGCGATCCGTCGGAGGGCGTGATCAACGGCGTCCGGCGGATCTGCGACGAGGCCGGGATCGACGTCGGCGACGTGCGGAACATCCTCCACGGCACGACCGTGGCGACGAACGCGGTGCTCGAGTCGAAGGGCGCACGCGTCGGCCTGATCACGACGATGGGCTTCGGCCAGATCCTCCACCTTGCGCGCTCGCAGACGCCGGGCCCGCTCGCCGGCTGGATCATCATGATCAAGCCCGACCCGCCCGCCTCGCTCGCGGACACGCGCGAGGCGGGCGAGCGGATGGACGCGCGCGGCGAGACCGTCGTCCCGGTCGACGAGCGGCAGGTCGAGGCGATCGTGCGCGACCTGGTCGAGTCGGGGATCGAGACCCTGACGGTCGCGCTGATCAACTCGTACGTGAACGGCGAGCACGAGCGCCGCATCGGCGACCTCGTCGAACGGCTCTACCCGGGCTTCCCGGTCACGCTCTCCTCCGAGGTGCTCCCGGAGTTCCGCGAGTACGAGCGCGCGCTGACGGCGTGCATGAACTCGTACGTGCGGCCGAAGGTGGCGACGTACGTGAACCAGCTCCAGAGCCGGCTGGGAGCGATCGGCGCGCGGGCGGACGTGAACATCCTCCGCTCCGACGCCGGCCTGATGACGACGCGCGAGGCGACGCGCAACCCGATCTACGGCGTCCTCTCCGGCCCGTCCGGCGGCGTCGCCGGCGCGCTCTACGTCGCGCGGAAGGCCGGCTACGACGACATCCTCACGTTCGACATGGGCGGCACGTCGACCGACGTCGCGCTCTGCCAGAACGGCCAGCCGACGATCGGCCGCGAGACGTCGATCGGCCACTTCCGGATCAAGGTGCCGTCGGTGAACGTCCACACGGTCGGCGCCGGCGGCGGCTCGATCGCACACGTGCCGGAGCTGACGAAGGCGCTTCGCGTCGGGCCGCAGTCGGCCGGGGCCGAGCCGGGGCCGGCGGCTTACGGGAAGGGCGGGACGGAGCCGACGGTAACCGACGCGAACGTCGTCCTCGGCCACCTGCCGCCGCGGCTCCTGGGAGGCGAGATGGAGCTCGACGCCGGCGCGGCTCGCGCGGCCGTCCAGAAGATCGCCGACGCGATGGGGCTCGAGTCGGTCGAGCAGGCGGCGGAGGGGATCGTCGCGATCGTCAACGAGAACATGGCCGGCGCGCTTCGCCTCGTCTCGGTCCAGCGCGGCCACGACCCGCGCGAGTTCGCCCTCGTGGCGTACGGCGGCGCGGGCCCGCTGCACGCGAACGCGCTTGCGAAGCTGATGGGCTCGTTCCCGGTGATCGTGCCGCCCGCCCCGGGGCTCCTCTGCGCGATCGGCGACCTCGTCGCCGACTTCCGCGACGAGTTCGCGCAGACCTACATCCGGCTGCTCGCCGACGCGAGCGGCAGCGAGGTCGCGACGATCCTCGACGGCCTCGGCCAGCGGGCGAACGAGTGGCTCGAGGGCGAGGGGATCACGCCGGAGGCGCAGGGCATCGCCTATTCCGCCGACATGCGCTACCACCGCCAGGGCTACGAGATCCCGGTCGCGCTCGAGCCCGACGAGGTCAGGAGCGACGGCCTCGCCGAGCTCGAGGAGCGCTTCAACGGGCTGCACGAGCAGCTGTACGGGTTCCGGATGCCCGGCACGGCGTGCGAGATCGTCAACCTGCGCGCCGTCGGCTACGGAACGGTTCCGAAGCCCGAGCTGCCGACCGCCGAGCTCGGGTCGGCCGACGCGAACGCGGCCGTGGTCGACGAGCACGAGGTGATCTTCGACGGCCGGCGGACGCACACCCGGATCTACGACCGGGCGCGGCTGCAGCCCGGCGCGACGATCGAGGGCCCGGCGATCGTGACCGAGTTCGACTCGACGACCGTCGTCCTGCCGGGCCACCGCGCAAGCGTCGACCCGAGCTTCAACATCCTGATCGTCCCCAACGACTGAGCGAGGAGCGATGGCCGCCACCAAAGAGCTTCGAATCGCCGAGATCCCCGACGTCGAGGTCGATCCGGTCACGCTCGACATCATCGAGGGCGCCCTGAAGAGCGCCCGCTACGAGATGGACGCGGTGCTCTTCCGCTCGGCGATGAGCCCGGTCATCCGCGAGCAGCACGACGAGTTCCCGATGATCACCGACCCGCGCGGCCGGATGGTCGTCGGCCAGTTCGGCGCCTACATCAACGAGATGATGGCCGATTGGGACAGGGGCGTCTATCCGGGCGACGTCATCCTGACGTCCGACCCGTTCAAGTGCTCGGCGTCGATCTCGCACACGAACGACTGGCTCGTCCTCGTCCCGATCTTCTACGACGGCGAGCTCGTCGGCTGGTCGTCGCAGTTCGGCCACCAGATGGACGCCGGCGGACCGCTGCCCGGCTCGCTCCCGACGGGCGCGAAGACGATCTTCGAGGAGGGGATCATCATCCCGCCGATCAAGATCCTCGAGCGCGGCGTCCCGCAGGAGGACGTCCTCCGGGTGATCTTCAACAACGTCCGGCTCCCGGAGATGAACCGCGCCGACCTGTTCGCGATCGTCGCCGGCTGCCGCGCCGGCGAGAAGCGCGTCGTCGAGCTCTGCGAGCGCTTCGGCAAGGAGACGTACCTCGCCGCGCTGCAGGCGCTCCTCGACCGGACGCACGAGGCGATGCGCAAGCTGATCAACGTCGCGATCCCCGAGGTGCCGCAGAGCTTCGAGGACTACGTCGACGACGACGGCCTCGGCAACGGGCCGTTCAAGATGAAGCTGACGATCTGGCGCGAGGGCGACCACGCCTTCTTCGACTGGTCCGGAACCGACCCCCAGGCCCTTGGGCCGATCAACTTCTACCTCTCCGAGGGCATGTTCAAGATGTTCATCGGGGTCTACCTGATCATGGTCAACGACCCCCAGATCCTCTTCAACGACGGCTTCTATCCGCTGCTCCACGTCGTCATGCCCGAGGGGTCGCTCCTCCGGCCGCGCTACCCGGCCGCGCTCGGCTGCCGGACGCACGCGCTCGCGCGCCTGTTCGACGTGCTCGGCGGCGCGCTCGTGAAGCAGGCGCCCGAGCTGAACACGGCCGCCGGCTACGGGACGAGCCCGTACATGCTCTACTCGGGCTGGGACGGCAAGGGCGAGTTCTTCTACTCGATGGAGATCCTCTACGGCGGGATCCCAGGCCGGCCGATCGGCGACGGGATGGACGGCCACTCCTGGTGGCCGCTCTTCGAGAACATCCCGACCGAGTACCTCGAGGCGTACTACCCGTTGCGGATCGACGGCTACACGACCGTGACCGACTCGGGCGGCGCCGGCTTCCACCGCGGCGGCAACGGCGTCGAGAAGCGCTACGTCTACCTCGAGCCGGGCGAGGTCTCGATCCACGACGACCGCTGGCTCACCCGGCCGTGGGGCGTCCTCGGCGGCCAGCCCGGCGAGCGCTCGGAGAAGATCCTCCGCCGCGCGGACGGCTCCGAGGACCGGCTCCCGTCGAAGTGCGACCGGATCGCCGTCGAGCCGGGCGACATGCTCGTCTATCGGACGGCCGGCGGCGGCGGCTGGAAGGACCGGCTCGACCGGCCGGTCGACGCTGTGGTCCGCGACGTCTCGTTCGGGCTCGTCTCGCGCGAGAAGGCGCTGTCGGCGTACGGCGTCGCGCTGCGCGACGACGGGACGGCCGACCTCGAGGCGACGGAAGCGGAGCGCACCCGGCAGCGGGAGGAGCGCGGCGAGCCGCTCTCGTTCGACTTCGGCCCGGCGCTCGAGGAGACGCTCGCCCGCTGCCGGGAGGAGACCGGCCTGGAGCCGCCCGTGCCCGCGCGGCCGTTGCGCTGGTCGGCGCTCGAGCCGGGCGACGTGGCGCTGCGCCGCGTCCGCGAGGGCGACGGCATCCCGGCGCCGTGAGGTTCGAGGGATTCCACGGCCGCGCGGGCTTCGGCGACCGGCCCGCGCTCGTCGTCGTCGACGTCAACGTCGGCTTCACAGACGCCGAATCGCCACTCGCCTGCGATCTCGAGAACGTCGTCGGCGCGATTCGACGTCTGCTACGGCTGGCCCGCCTGGCGGGCCTGCCGGTGATCTTCACGACCGTGGCCTACGACGAGGCGGGCCGGCAGACGGCGGCCGCGTTCATCGACAAGATCCCGGCGCTCCTGACGCTCGAGGCCGGCTCCCGCTGGACGGAGATCGATCCGAGGATCGCGCCGGCACCCGGCGAGCCGGTGCTCGTGAAGCTCTTCGCGTCGGCGTTCTTCGGCACGGCGCTGTCGTCGCTCCTCGCCGCGAGCGGCTGCGATTCGGTGATCGTCACCGGCGCGTCGACCTCGGGCTGCGTCCGCGCGACCGTCGTCGACGCGATCCAGCACGGCTACCGGCCGGTCGTGCCGCGCGAGGCCGTCGGCGACCGCAACCGGGCGGCGCACGAGGCGAGCCTCTACGACATCGACGCGAAGTACGGCGACGTCGTCGCCCTCGACGACGTGCTCGAACACGTGGCCGGCCTCGCGGCCGCGAGAATCCCCGCATGATCGTCCGCGACCGCGGCGACAGCTGGCAGGTCGTCCTGCAGACCGACCACGCCGACCTCTCGGCCGCGTTGGCGCGCGCCTGGGCGGAGCGCAGCCCGCGTCACGACTCGCTCCTGATCGCGGCCGAGCGGCACGACGACGGCTGGGCCGTCTGGGAGCAGGCTCCGCGGATCGACGCGGACGGCAAGCCGGTGAACTTCCTCGACGTCGACGTCCGCTCGCACCTCGCCTTCTACCGAGCGGGCATCGCCGCGATCACGGAGCAGGACGCGTACGCCGGGCTGCTCGTCTCGATGCACGGCGCCGGGATCTACCGGCAGCGCTACGGCCTCGACCCCGCGCTGGGCCTCGCGCGTGCCGCCGAGGTGCAGGAGGACGTGGACGCGTTCGTCGCCGAGCAGGAGGCGAAGTTCGGCGGCGACCCCGGCGAGCAGCGCGCCGACTACGAGCTGTTGCAGGTGTACGACCGGCTCTCGCTCTACTTCTGCATGCGCGACGTCGAGCGCGGCGAGCCGGCGGAGGTGCAGGGTTTCCGCATCGACCCGATCGCGCCGTGGCACGTACGCCTCGACCCCTTCCCGTTCGTGGAGAACCCGGCGCACTTTTCGCTCGTCCGCCGGATCGTCGCCAAGCACGGCCGCCCGGACGTCCTCGGCACGCGGTCGCAGCGGGTCGAGATCCTCGTGCAGGGCTGACCCCGCAGGTCGCCGATCCGGATCGGCCGGCGAACCGGGCCGGTGCTGGCAGGGCCTCCGGATCGTTTTTCCGCGCAGATGGCGCCGAGGCGCGCCCGCATTCTCAGCGGACTGGCTGGTGCCACGGTTGGCCCCCTTACCGCGCGTTGGGCCAGCGTCCCCATGTTCGCATGCTCACCCCGAGCGGCCGTGTTCTGAGAGCGGCTACGTGCCGAGCCGCGAGACCCACTCGCCGAAGAACGGCTCCGCGATCTCGGTCGCGCCGTCCTCCCGCGACGCGACGAGCTCCCGGCGGCGGAGGGCGGCAAGGGCCTTCTGGACATTGGTCGCCGCCGGCAGCCCGTGCTGCCTGCGGTACACCGCCGTGTATGGCCGCCCGGACTCGCGCGCAAGCGCCTGGAGCAGGAGTCGTTGCCCCGCGGGGGCCGAGTCCCAGAGCAGCGAGAAGTGGGCGTCCTCCGACCGGAGCGCGCCTGCGAGCCCGCGCTCGACCTCTGCCGGCGTCGCCGCCGCCCCGAACGGCGTCTCCTCCCAGACGAAGTAGCAGAGCTCCTGCGTCGCATACGGGTGCCCGCGTGTGAGCTCGAGCACGCGCGCGACCGCCCCGTCCTCGATCGACTTGCCCGTCGCCCGGAAACGGGCCACGACGAACGGCGCGAACAGCGCGGGCGCGATCACGCCGAGCTGCAGCTGCTTCGCGCTGCGCCAGAACGGCTCGTTCTCGTCGTTGAAGATCCGCTCGAGCATGTGACGCTTGCTGCCGAGGTAGACGTGTGCGACCTCGGGTTGCCGCTGGAAGACCGATCGCATCACCCTCGGCAGGTGCGGGTCGATGTCCGTGATCTCCTGGAACTCGTCCAGCACGAGGACGACGCGCCTGTTCCTGTCGGCCCCGAGCTCTCCGGGCAGCTCGAGCAGCCGCTCGAGCGTCGCGTCGACGTCCGCCGCGCGGTGGCCGACGTCGAAGCCGAACGAGACGGACGCGTCGTCCGGGTCGAGCGAGATGCGCGGCGTCACGCGCAGCCCGCGGAACACGCCAAGCGCGGTGTCCCTCGCACGGTAGAGCGTCGAGGCCAGGTCGTCGTGGATCGTCTTCGCGAGCTTCTCGGCGAGCCGCTCCTTCGTCGGCGTGGTCATCAGGTCGACGTGCGTGACGAGCACGCGCCGCGCGAGCAGCTCCTGCTGGACACGCCAGACGAGCGAAGTCTTCCCGTAGCGGCGCGGCGCGAGGATGACGACGTCCTGGCCGTTCGCGAGGTCGCTCCGGAGCTCGGCGAGCTCCGCCTCGCGGTCCGTGAAGGCCTCATCGAGGGCGAGGGCGCCGTACAGGAACGGGTTCGTCGTCTGGTTCATACCGATCGGCATAATACCAATCGGTATAAGTCTGCCCGGTATGAAGCCTCAGAGGTCGAGGATCGCAGCCGCCCGTACAGGCGAGCCGTATGCCGGCACCAGCCGCAGCGGCAGGCCGACGAAGAGGAACCGCTGCCCGACGACGTCCTTGAGGTTGTTCAGGTTCTCGTAGTGCGTGAGCCGGCGCTCGGCGCACGCGCGGTGCGTCGGGTACTCGTCCGTCAGATAGACGAGGTCGGGCGAGATCGTCTCGACGCCGAAGATCTTCACTCCGCGGTCGGCCAGCCAGTGGACCGCCTCGGCGGAGATCCCGCAGAAGCCGTCGAGGAAGGCGGGCGTGCCGGCCGTGCGGTTGTAGTGGTCCGAGCAGAAGAGGACGACGTCGCCCTCGCGCAGCTCCTGCCCGCTCGCGCCGACGGCGCGCGCGACCTCCTCCGCAGTCACGTCGTGGCCGCGCGGGTACTCGCGGATGTCGACGCAGATCGCCGGCCCGCAGAACGTCTCGAGCGGCATGTCCGCGATCGCCTCGCCGCTCCTGTCGTAGTGCCCGAAGGCGTCGACGTGCGTCGCCGCGTGGTTCGAGGTGACGATCACCTCGGCGTTGAAGGACGGCCGGCCCGCCGGCGCGTCCGCGTGGACGATGTGGCGGAGGATCTGCGTCGGCCCGAAGAACGGGTGCAGCTGCGACTCGCGCGAGAGGGGCTGTGAGAGGTCGATCACGCGCATGGCGTCGTCACTCCTTTCCGGCGATCTCCTTGCACACCTGGACGATCCGCGGCACGACGGCGTCCACCATCCGCTCCCCGAGCTCGCGCCGCGCACGAGTGGCGTCGCCGACGACGCCGGACGGCGTGATGTCGCGGAGCATGTCCATCGGCACCACCACGCCCGGCCCTCGCGCGCGCATCTCGTAGCGGCCGAGCGACGTCCACGGGAGGCCGGCCTCGCGCACGGCCTCGCCTCGATCCCATGCGTCGCGCGTCGCCCGCTCCATGTACACCGTCTGGCCGAGCGCGAGCGCGAGCGACGTCTCCGCCTCCTCGGCGTGGATCAGCGGCCCCTCGACGTCCGCGAGCACGTCGCTCGCGAGCTCCCACCACTGGACGAGGAACATCCGCCGGCCGGTCGTCTCGAAGTAGTGGTTGAGCGCGACCGTCAGCGCCGCCGCGTTCCCGCCGTGCCCGTTCACCGCGACGACGTTCCCGAAGTGGTGGTGGAGCGAGTCGCAGACCTCGCGGAAGACGTCGAGGAACGTCGTCGTCGAGAGGCGGAGCGAGCCGGGGAACTGCATGTGGTACCAGGACAGCGTGACGTTCAGCGTCGGCGCGACGAGCAGCTCGACGCCGGCGCCCTCGCCCGCCTCCGCCGCCCGCCCGCAGAGCGACCGCGCGATGAAGCAGTCGGTGTCGAGCGGCATGTGCGGGCCGTGCTGCTCGGTCGTCCCGATCGGGAGCAGGACGGCGTCGACGCCTCGGTCGATCGCCTCCGCGACCTCCGGCCAGGTCAGGCGCTCGAGGAAGCGCTCGCGCACGGCGGTCATCTTCACCGAATGTCAGACATCGTGCAATACTCGGCTGTCGGCCGAGGAGGAACGCGGTGGAGGGCAAGGCCGAGGTCAACGGCGTCAGCCTCTGGTACCGGGTGACCGGCGAGGGCGAGCCTGTCGTGCAGATCCACGGCGCGGGCTTCGGGCACTTCAACTTCGCGCCCGCGACGCCCGAGCTCTCGAAGCACTTCCGCGTCGTCGACTTCGACCTGCGCGGCTACGGGCAGTCCGACCGGCCCGTTCAGCAGTACGACATGGAGGTGTGGGCCGACGACCTCGCCGGCCTGATGGACGCCCTCGACCTGACGGAGGCGCACGTCCACGGCACGTCGATGGGCGGGATGATCGCGATCGTCTTCGCGGCGAAGTACCCCGAGCGGACGACGTCCGTCGTGATCAACTGCGCGGCCGCGAAGCTCGGGCAGGCCGGACGGCTGATCTTCAAGAACTGGATCGACATCGCGCGGCTCGACCCGGCGGGCCCCGGCAGTCGCGTGCTTGCCGAGCTGATCGCGTGGCAGGCGCTCTCGAAGGCGTTCCTCGAGACGCCCGAGGGCGTCGCCGCGATCGACACGATCCAGCAGATCCTGCGCGACTCGAACCGCATCGAGGTCTTCACCGCCGCCTGCCAGGCGATGTGCGACATGGACCTCCGCCCGTACCTGCCGCGGATCGGCTCGCCCGCGCTCGTCCTCGGCGGCGACGAGGACCTGATGACGCCGTGGGACCAGGGCCCGGGAGGTGCGGGCCAGGAGGCGATCCACGCGGGGATCCCGGGCGCCGCGAAGCACGTGATCGCCGGCTCGGGCCACTCGACGATCTTCGACAACACGGCCGAGCACAACCGGGTCGTGATCGAGTTCTTCCGCTCGCACGGCCGGAGCGCGCCGCGGTGAGCCTCCAGGTTGACTCGGCCGGGCACGGCTTGTATACAACGCGCATTCCTCTGGAAGGCGTCACGACACGAAGGCGGCGAACCTCTACGCCCGTGCGGCCGTGCTCGTGGCGCCCCGAGGTCCCTGGAGGGGGCGGCAAGGCGAAAGGAGATGGCAGCAGATGAACGACGAGTTCGATGCAATCGAGTACGCGAAGCTGCTGAAGGAGGGGGAGGATCTCGGCCGCAGCGACTTCTCGGAACCGCGCGGCATGGATCGCCGTGAGCTCCTCAAGCGAGGCGCGGTGGGAGCGACCGCCGTCTCGAGCGTCGGCGCGCTTGCCGGGCGGGCGGCTGCGCAGACGAGGAAGAGCGGCAAGTTCACGGGGACGCTCCGCGTCATCACCCTCGGCGTCGAGTTCCCGACGCCGGAGGTCGCGAAGCGCATCAAGCAGGACCTCGGGTTCAACGTCGCGCTGACGGTCACGGATCCGGTGACGATGGTCCAGAAGGCGATCACCGCGCCCGACACCTTCGACGTCTTCGGCGGCTACAACTACCAGTACATCCAGGCCTTCTCGTCGAAGCACCTGGCACCGATCGACACCACGAAGATCAAGGCCTGGCCGAAGCTGTACAAGCTGTTCACGTACGGCAAGGTGCACCCGGGCTCGAAGGCCGAGACGTACGGCGACGGCGACGCGCCGTTCCGCGCGATCTTCCTCAAGCAGGGCACGAGCGGCCTGCCGCTGACGAAGGAAGGCCCGACGTCCAACAAGGACATCGTCCAGTGGGTCGTCAACGAGGCGACCGACGCGACGAAGGGCGCGATGCCGCGCTACATCGTCGGCACGCCGGCGCACTTCAACGCGGACTCGGTCGGCTACAACGCCGACGTCCTGAACAAGCTCCCGAGCCAGGTCGGCTGGCAGGAGCTGCTGAACAAGAAGTGGCAGGGCAAGGTCGCCCTGCTGAAGGACCCGGGCATCGTCATGCAGGACATCGGAAACGCGCTGAAGGCGCTCGGGATCTTCAAGCCGAAGGACATGGGCAACATGACGACGGCCGAGATCGACAAGGTCGTGAAGATCGCGATCAAGTACAAGAAGGCCGGCCAGTTCCGCGCCTACTGGGCGAACTTCAACGAGTCGGTGAACCTGATGGCCTCGAAGGAGGTCGTCGTCGAGTCGATGTGGTCGCCGGCCGTCGCGCTGCTCGTCGCCCAGGGGATCAACGTGAAGTACGCGGCCCCGCCGACGGGCTTCCGCGGCTGGTGCAGCGCCAACGGCATCGCCGCGCACGTCACGAGCGACGCGTCGAAGCTGCAGGCCAGCTACGACTACCTGAACTGGATGTACGACGGCTGGCTCGGCGCGACGATCATGCGCCAGGGCTACTACATCGGCAACGGCGGGACGCTGCTCAGCTGGATCAAGGCGAACCCGGACGCGAGCGCCGGCGGCATCCCGTTCAAGGCCGACGAGTACGACTTCTGGTACAACGGCAAGCCCGCGGTGCGCGACCTGCCGGGGATCACGGGCAAGGTCGGCGACATCAAGAAGGGCTCCGTCCGCGACGGCGGCTCGTTCTCGAAGCGCATCGGCCACTACTCGTCGTGGAACTCGTACTTCACGAACGCGACCTTCCAGGTCAAGCGGTGGAACGACTTCCTCAGCGCCTAGGACTAGATGGCTGAGGACGTCGCTCGGGGGGCGGCGCAAGCCGCCCCCTCCGCACCTGGGGGGTCGGGGTCAGGGCTCGATCTGATCGGGCTCACGAAGGTCTTCGCCGGCGGCACGGTCGCCGTCGACGACGTGAACCTGCACGTCGACCACGGTGAGTACGTCGTCCTGCTCGGCCCGTCCGGCTGCGGGAAGACGACGACGCTGCGAATGATCGGCGGGCACGAGTTCCCGACCGAGGGCGACATCGTCCTCGACGGCCAGTCGCTCGTCGACCTGCCGCCGCACAGGCGGCCGACGACGACGGTCTTCCAGCACTTCGCGCTCTTCCCGCACCGCTCGGTGCTCGACAACGTCGCCTTCGGGCTGAAGATGGAGCGGATCGCCAAGCCGGAGCGGCGCGTGCGGGCGATGGAGGCGCTCGAGATGGTCGGCCTGACGCCGCTCGCGCAGCGCAAGCCGGCGGCGCTCTCGGGCGGCCAGCAGCAGCGGGTCGCGCTCGCGCGCGTGCTCGTCACGAAGCCGAAGGCGCTGCTCCTCGACGAGCCGCTCGGCGACCTCGACCGGCTGCTCCAGCTGCGGATGCGCGTGGAGCTCAGGAACCTGCAGCGCCAGCTCGGCCTGATGTTCATCCACGTGACGCACAACCAGGAAGAGGCGCTGTCGATGGCCGACCGGATCGTCGTCATGAACGAGGCGCGCATCCAGCAGATCGCCGACCCGCTGACGATCGCGACGCGGCCCGCGACCGAGCTCGTCGCCCGCTTCATGGGCGACAACAACATCATCCGCGGGAAGGTCGTCGAGCGCAGCGGCAATCAACTCGTCGTCGAGGACGAGCACGACGTGCGGGTGACGGTCCGGGCGGACGCCGCCTCGGCTCCGGCGGTCGGCCAGCCCGCGCTCGTCGCGATCCGGGCGGCCGCGGTCGAGGTGGCGGACGACCCGGCGGCGGCGACCAACGGGAACTCCGCCGAGTGCGAGATCGTCTTCGTCGAGTTCCTCGGCGACCTCGTGAAGCTCCACCTGACGGCCGGCGGGGAGCGGATGCTCGCGAAGGTGCCGGGCGAGCGCTATCCCTTCTTCCGCGGCAAGGAGGGTGAGAAGATCCGCATCGTCTGGAAGGAGGAGGATGTCCAGCTCCTCCAGTCCTGACCACGGCGGGGACAGCGCGCACCGGCTGGCGCTCGAGGAGGTCGAGGAAGCGGAGGCGCTGCTCGAGCAGCATCCGCCGAAGACGGAGCGCGCGCTCGGCGACGCACGGCCCGGCGGCAGGCGCGGCGGCGGCGGCCTGGTCACGCTCGCCTGGGGGCTTCCCGGCTTCGTCTGGCTCGGCTTCTACCTGATCGCGCCGCTCGTCTTCATCGTGCTCGTCAGCTTCTGGACGCGCACCGACACCGGCTTCGTCAAGCACTGGACGCTCCACAACTACGGCGTGCTGCTGCACCCGTTCGACCTCGGCAACGCCTACTGGTCGAACATGCTGCGCTCCTTCTACACGTCGCTGATCGCGGTCGCCGCCTGCCTCGTCTTCGGCTTCCCCGTCGCCTACTTCCTCGCGATGAAGGTTCAGAAGCTCCAGAACCAGATCGCGCTCTTCATCCTCGCGCTCGCGCCGTTCTGGACGAGCTTCGTCACGCGCTCGGTCGCCTGGGCCTACCCGCTGATGGGCCGCGAGGGAGCGCTCAACCGCTTCCTCACCGACATCGGCATCTCGAGCATCGACCACCCGCTGCTCGACACGCAGTTCTCGCTCCTGTCGGTGCGGCTCGCGATGATCCAGCTCTACATCCTGTTCATGGTCACGCCGATCTTCTTCCTGCTCGCGCAGGTCGACCGGCACGCGATCGAGGCCGCCCGCGACCTCGGCGGCAACTGGCTCAGGACGTTCCGCGAGGTGATCCTGCCGCAGACGATGCCCGGCATCGTCATCGGCTCGATCTTCATCTTCGTGCTGACGATGAGCGAGTACGGCACCGTCCAGGTGATCGGGCAGGGCGCGCAGTCGTCGGTCGGCACCTACATCCAGAACCAGGTGCTCGGCATCCAGTACCCGCAGGGCGCGGCGTCGGCCGTCCTGCTCGTGGTCGTCCTGATCCTCGGCGTCTTCGGGATCACGCGCTTCGCCAACCTGCGGGAGGAGATCTAGGTGACCGCAATCGCGCCGAGCGTCGAGCGGACCCAGGACGTCGTCATCCGGCGGAAGGTGAAGCGCCGGCCGGACTACGCGAAGTGGGGCCTCGCCACCTACTTCGTCGTCTTCCTGATCTTCCTCTACGCGCCGATGATCCTGATGGGGATCCTGTCGTTCCAGGGCTACTACGGCGGCGTCACCTTCCCGTTCAGGGGGCCGGTGAGCCTCAACTGGTGGCGCTCGATCTTCGAGAGCCAGGTCGGCAACGTCTTCACGCACGCCGACGAGATCAGCGCCGCGGGCCAGCGGTCGCTCTGGCTCAGCCTCGCCGCCGGCGGCGTCACCGCGTTCTTCGCCTTCACGCTCTCGATGGCGTTCAGACGGCGCTTCCGCGGCGACAGCTTCGCCTTCTACGTGATCATGCTCGCGCTGATGACGCCCGGCTTCCTGCTCGGGCTCGGGACGCAGCTCTTCTGGAAGGCGATCGGCCTCCAGACGGACATGTGGGCGTCGGCGCTCGGCGCGAACTCGGTCTGGGGCATCCCGTTCGGCTTCCTCGTCATGCTCGCCGTCTGGAACCGCTACGACGACCACATCGAGGAGGCCGCCCGCGACCTCGGCGCCAACCAGGTGACGACGTTCCGCGAGGTGACGCTGCCCCTCGTCTGGACCGGCATCTTCGGCTGCGTCCTCTTCGGCTTCACCCTGACGTGGAACGACTTCGACCGGACCGTGCTGCTCGTCCTCGACAATACGCTGCCGCTCGAGATCGTCGGCCTGATCCAGGCGTCCGCGATCCGTCCCGACCTCTATGCCCTCGGCACGGCGACGACGCTCGTCACGCTCGTCCTCATCCTCGGCGCGCTCGCGGTGGTGACGATCCGGCTGCGCCTGCGCGGTCGGCGCGTCGAGCGGGTCGAGGAGGAGCTGGGGCTCGTGGGCGCGATCGACGCGGAGGCCGCGGCCGCCGCGCGTGCCGAGTAGAGATGCCCGAGGCGCCGGACCCTGTGCCGCGGCTGGTCGATCACGTCGGGTTCGCCGTTGCCGACTACCAGCGGAGCAAGGCGTTCTACGAGCGGGCGCTCGCGCCGCTCGGAGTCACGCTCCTCATGGAGTTCGCCGGCGCGGCGGCCGGGTTCGGCCACCGTGGCCGACCGTCGTTCTTCGTCGAAGCCCACGGAGAGCCGGTCCGGGGCCGGCTTCACATCGCGCTGAGGGCCGGGAGCCGGGCGCAGGTCGACGCCTTCCACGCGGCAGCGATCGAGGCAGGCGGTACCGACAACGGCGCGCCCGGGGTCCGCGCCGTCTATCACCCGGACTACTACGGCGCCTATGTGCTCGACCCGGACGGCAACAACGTCGAAGCCGTCTGCCACCGGCCCGCGTAGGAGACACGTCGTGGGCTTCGGCGCCGTCCTAGCCGTGGTCCTCGCCGCGGCCTCGTCCGCGGCGCCGCCGCCCCCGAGGGACGTCGACGTGTCGAAGCTCGGCGGGCCGCAGACGAGCCCGACGATCACGGTCGACCCTCGGAATCCGTCCGTCCTCCTCTCGGGCTCGAACAGCATCGAGGAGGGCGCCGAGCGCTGGTACAGCTCGACGGACGGCGGCCAGTCGTGGACGACCGGCACCGTGACGCCGCAGGTGGAGAAGCTCCTCACCACCTGCCCGTCCGACCCGGGAGTCGCGATCGACCGGTCGGGGACGGAGTACTTCTCGTTCGACCGCGTCACGCCGTGCTCGGCGGAGGCGCCCTCGAAGATCTACGTCGCGACCCGCGACGGCCCGGACGGGCCGTGGTCTGCTCCCGTGCTCGTCGCGAGGCTCGGCACGGCGCGCCTCGACGACAAGCCGGCGATCGCGGTCGACAACTCGCCCCGGAGTCCGCACGCAGGCCGCGTCTACGTCGCCTGGGCGCGGATCTCGCGTCGCGTCGTCTACTCGATCGTGCTCAGCCACTCGGACGACCGCGGCCGGACGTGGTCGCCGCCGGTGAAGGTCAACCGCGAGGGAGACGAGCTGAACTACGCGAGCGTCGCCGTCGCGAGGAACGGCACCGTCTACGTCGCCTGGACGGACTCGTCGCGCTACTCGGTCGAGGTCGCCCGCTCGACCGACGGGGGCGACCGGTTCGGGCCGCAGCACAAGGCGGCGGCGTTCGAGGTCATCCCGATCCCCCACTGCGGCATCGGGATCGTCGTCCGCGCAGAGCCGCGCTCCTGCATCCAGGCGGACCCGACCGTTTCCGTCGACACGTCGGGCGGCCGGTACTCCGGGCGCGTGTACGTCAGCTACACCGGCACCGACTTCACCGGCGACGGCGGCGCCGCGCTGACGACGTACGACGCGCGCCTGCAACCGATCGCCGGCTACCCGGTGCTCAACCGTCACCGCATCGTCACCCGCGCGATCGACGGGACGAGGTCGGACCAGTTCTGGGCCCAGTCGGCCGTCGACCAGTCGAACGGGACGCTCTGGCTCTGCTTCTACGACACCGCCGGCGACCCGCACGGCACGAGCGTCTACTACTCGTGCAGCCGCTCCCGCGACGGCGGCGGGTCCTGGACGCGGCCCGTGCACGCGGCCGCGGCGCCGTCGGACGAGACGCAGCCGGGCGCGCGCCAGTACGGCTACTTCCAGGGCCTGGTCGCCGCGGGCGGCGTCGCCCATCCGGTCTGGACCGACACCCGCGACCTGCCGACGCTCGACGAGGAGATCTACACGGCCGCGCTCCCCGACGGCTCCCTCAGGCCGCCGGCTCCGTCCGGCTGAGCCGAGCCGCGCGGGAAGCGCCGCCCGAAGTCGTCGGCGATCTCGTCCATCGTCGCCCAGCGAACGCCGTCGTGGCTGCTGATGTGCTCGATCAGCCGTTCGAGCATGAGGAGCACCTGCGGCCGGCCGCTGACGTCCGGATGGATCGTCAGCGCGTAGACGGCGTAGTCCTCCTCGCGGTAGATGTAGTCGAACTGATCGCGCCAGAGCTCCTCGATGTGGCGGGGGTTGACGAAGCCGTGGCTGTTGGGTGCGGCCTTGATGAACATCATCGGCGGCAGGTCGTCGAGGTGCCAGCTGCCGGGGATCTCGATCAGGTCGGTCTCCTGGCCGCGGACGAGCGGCTTCATCCACTCCTCCGCCCGCTTCGAGTAGTCGATCTTCGTCCACGAGTCGCCGACCCGGACGTAGTACGGGTGGAAGTCGCGGTGCATCAGGCTGTGGTCGTACTTGATCCCGTGCTTGAGGAGCAGCTCGTTCGTGACGTTCGAGAACTCCCACCACGGCGCGACGTAGCCGGTCGGCCGCCGCCCGGAGACCTGCTCGATCAGGCCGATGCACTTCACGAGGACGGCCTCCTCCTGCTCGGGCGTCATCGAGATCGGGTTCTCGTGCGAGTAGCCGTGCATGCCGACCTCGTGCCCGGCCTCGACGACCAGCTTCGACTCCTCCGGGAACGTCTCGATCGAGTGGCCGGGGATGAACCACGTCGTCCGCATGTCGTACTTGGCGAACAGCTTGAGCAGCCGGCGCGAGCCGACCTCGCCGGCGAAGACGCCCCGCGAGATGTCGTCGGGCGAGTCCTCGCCGCCGTACGACCCGAGCCAGCCCGCGACCGCGTCGACGTCGACGCCGATGCTGCAGAAGATCTCCTTGGCCATGTCTCCTCCCGTTCGAGTGGTAGAACGCTACGGCAATGTGCGCCCTCTGTGGAGCGCTCGCGAGCGAGCACTGGGCCGAGGCGGGCGGCGGCCGGCGCGCCCGCGTCTTCCGCGTCCGGCTCGTGAACCGGGTGCTCGGCCAGTTCGGGCTGCGTCTCGACGACTGGGGCGGCCGGATCTACCTGTTGCGCGACCTGAAGGGCCGGTCGGCCGTCGTCTCGGACCTCGGGTCGCTGTGGGTGGAGGCCGAGCGGCTCGCAGGCCGGCCGCTCGATCCGCTCGACCCCGAGCTCGTGCGCGCGCTTGCCTGACGCGTCGAAGCTGCCCGTCGTCGTCGTCACCGGCTTCCTCGGCAGCGGCAAGACGACGCTGATCTCGCGGCTGCTCGAGCATCCGGCGCTCGGCGAGACGGCCGTGATCGTGAACGAGCTCGGCGAGGTCGGCATCGACCACCACCTGCTGCGCCGGGTCGACGAACGGACGGTGCTGCTCAAGAACGGCTGCGTGTGCTGCTCGCTGCGGGGAGACCTCGCCGAGGAGCTGCGGGAGCTCCTCTCGCGCCGCGAGCGCGGCGAGATCCCGCGGTTCGAGCGCGTCGTCGTCGAGACGACGGGCGTCGCAGATCCGGGACCGGTCGCGTACACGCTGCTCGCCGAGCCCGTCGTGCGCCACCACTACCGGCTCGAGTCGGTCGTGGCGACGGTCGACGCCGTGCTCGGCCTGCGCGGGCCGGAGTCCGTGCGGCAGGTCGCCGCGGCCGACGCGGTCGTCGTCACGAAGCCCGACCTCGCGGAGCCGGGGCCTCTGGTGGAGGCGCTCGGGCGGCTGAATCCGGCGGCGGACGTCGCCGCGGCTTCGTTCGGCGCGGTCGAGCCCGCGCGGCTCTTCGCCGGGAGCGAGCGCGAGCCGCCTCTGGTCGCGCCCTCGCCCGCACACGTCGGCGAGGAGATCCGTGCGGTGTCGGTCGTCCTGGACGAGCCGCTCGACTGGACGGCGTTCGGCATCTGGCTGACGATGCTCCTGCAGGCGCGCGGCCAGGACGTCCTCCGCGTCAAGGGCCTGCTCGACGTCGGCGGCGACGGCCCCGTGCTCCTCAACGCCGTTCAGCACGTCGTCCACCCGCCGGTCCACCTCGACGCCTGGCCGGACGGCGACCGCCGCTCGCGCCTCGTCTTCATCGGCCGCGGTCTCGACGCGTCCGCGATCGAGACCTCGCTCCGCGCCTTCGACGCCGCCTCGCGCGGCTGAGCCCTCCCGAATCAGCCACGTCTCCTGTTCACAAGGGGCCAGGCCCCGGGCCATGCCCGGAAACGACGGGCTCCACAGGAGACTCACAGCAGGACGTCGCGGCACCGAGCCGTCGACTGTCCTTCGCGGACACGGCGCGGGGCCTGGCCCCGGCGATCGCCCGAAACGGACGACGGTGGTCGTCCGGAACGATCATTGGCTTTTACAGGGCGTGGCGCTCGAGGAGACGCCGCGCGATCACGAGCTGCTGGATTTCGTTCGAGCCCTCGCCGAGGATCAGGAGCGGCGCGTCGCGGTAGAGGCGCTCGACGACGAACTCCTGCGAGTACCCGTAGCCGCCGTGGATGCGCATCGCCTCGAGCGCGACCTCCTGCGCCGTCTCGGTCGCGAAGAGCTTCGCCATGCCGGCCTCGAGGTCGGCTCGCTCGCCCGCATCCTTGCGTTCGGCCGCCTGGAGCATCAGGAGCCGCGCCGCCTCGATCCTCGTCGCCATCTGTGCGAGCTTCAGCTGGATCGCCTGGTGCTGCGCGATCGGCTTGCCGAACGCCTCGCGCTGTTGCGCGTAGCGGATCGCCTCCTCGAACGCCCGGGTCGCGATCCCGACCGCCCGCGCCGCGATGTTCACTCGGCCGAGCTCGATCCCGCCCATGAAGTAGCGGAAGCCCTCCCCCAGGCCTGCCTCGCCGCCGATCACCGCGTCGCCGGGCACCCGGAACCCGTCGAACGCGAGCTCGACCGACTCGACGCCCTTGTAGCCGAGCTTGCCGAGCGGCGGCCCGATCGTCAGCCCGGGCAGCTGCGCCGCGCCCGGCTCCTTCTCGAAGACGAACGCCGTGATTCCGCGATGCCGCGGCTGTGCGTCCGGGTCGGTCTTCGCGAGCAGCGTCATCATCCCGGCGCGCAGGCCGTTCGTCGCCCACATCTTCTGGCCGGTGATCGCCCAGCCGTCCCCGTCGCGCTCGGCTCGCGTCCGGATCGCCTGCACGTCGGAGCCGGCGTGCGGCTCGGTCATCGAGTACGCCGAGCGCCGCTCGCCCGTCGCCATCCGCGGCAGGAACCGGGCCCGCTGCTCGTCGGTGCCGAACGTGCGGATCATCCACGCCGAGATGAAGTGGGTGTTGAGGACGCCCGAGAGCGACATCCAGCCACGCGACAGCTCGACCTGGATCAGCGCGTACGTCTTCAGGTCGAGGCCGAGGCCGCCGTACTCCTCGGGAATGGTCACGCCGAAGAGGCCGAGCCCGCGCATCTGGGCGACGAGCGGCTCGGGGAAGCGGTCGGCGTGCTCGTACTCGGACGCGACCGGGATGACCTCGCGATCGACCCACTCGCGGATCGTCGCGACGATCTCGCCGACGCTCACGCGTGGACCGGCTGGCGCAGCAGCCCGCGGACGTCCGGCTGCTCGTCGAGCCCGAGGATCGCCTGCTCGAGCACGTCCACAGCCGCCTCCGGGAGCGCCAGGCGCGCGTTCTCGCGGAACTTCGCGCGCACCTCTTCGGGCGCGAGCGGGTTCTCCGGCCCGCCGCGCTGGTGCGGGAGGTCGGCCTCGAGGACCCGCCCGTCGGCAAGCCGGATCCGGACGCCGCCCGGAAAGGCCGCCGGGTACGTCTCGTACTCCTTCGTCTCGTAGCGCACCTTCCGCGCCAGCTCGAGGACGCGCGGATCGGCGATCGCCTCATCGGTGTACGCGCCCAGGCCGGCGCTGCCGTGGACGAGCATCGCGGCCGTCGAGTACTGGAGGCTGAACTTCGCCTCGTAGGCCGTCCTCGGCGCGACCTTCGCGGCCGCCGGCTCGAGGACGAGCGAGACGCCCGCCTCCGGCACGAAGACGACGACGTCCTCGACGTCCGCAGGATCGACCGCGTCCCGGAGGCTCGCCGTCGCGCCGAGCGAGCCGTGAACGAAGTGGCACGCCGGGTACGGCTTGTAGGCGATCCGCGGCGTCTCCCAGCGCCGGCCGAGGTCGTCGAGCTCCGCGTCGATCGGAAGCTCGCCCGCCGACGCGCCGACGAACGCGTGGTAGAGCCCGAACCGGCCCTCGATCACGCCCGGCGGTCCCTCGGCGCCGAGCGCCGCCAGGCGCGCGGCGAGCACCGCGCCGTGCGCCGCCCACGCCGGGTGCAGCGGCTTCGTCGCGGTCGCGTCGTCGAGATAGGCGAACAGACCACCCGCGAACGAGCCCGCGATCCCGAGCGCGCTCGCCGTCGTCGCCGCATCCGAGCCGGTGAGGCGCGAGGCGGCGGCGGCACCGCCGAAGATCCCGCAGATCGCAGTCGGATGGAAGCCGCGCGCGTGAAAACGGCCCGAGGCGGCCGCGCCGACGCGCGTGACGGTCTCGTTCCCGGCGACGATCGCCGCGAGCAGCTCGCGCCCCGTCGCGCCGCGAGCCTCGGCGACCGCCAGCGACGACGGGCAGACGACGGCCGAGACGTGTGAGACCGAGTCCGAGTGCGTGTCGTCGAAGTCGAGCCCGTGGCAGAGCATCGCGTTCGCGAACGCCGCGTTCGGCGCCGGCAACGCGCCGTCGAGGCCGATCACCGACGCCTGCGGCTCCCCGCCGAGCTCGGCCATCGCCGCCCGACCCTCGGTCGCCACGCCGAGCCCGTCCGCCGCGAGCCCGCATCCGACGACGTCGAGGAGGTGCAGCTTCGCCGCCTCGCGGACGTCCGCGGGAATCTCGTCGAACGACAGCGAGGTCGCGAACGCGGCAAGACGCTCCGCCGCGGTCGGCACTACACGCTCCACTCCGCCGCCACGGCGGGGAACGCCGGCTCGGCCTCCGCGGCGCCCCGCTTGTAGACCATGAACGACCGCCGGAACTCGATCACGACCTCGCCGCGCTGGTTGACCCCGCGGCAGCGCATCGTGACGATGCCGACGTTCGGCCGCGAGCGCGACCCGCGCAGCTCGAGGATCTCGCTCTCGGCCCAGAGGGTGTCGCCGACGAAGACCGGTCGCGGCAGCCTGATGTCCGTCCACTCGAGGTTCGCGGCGGCGTTCTCGCTCGTGTCGGGAACGGTCATGCCCGTGACGAGCGCGAGCGTGAAGGTGCTGTTCACGAGCGGCTTCCCGAACTGCGTCCGCTCCGCGTAGGGCACGTTGAAGTGGAGCTGGTTCGTGTTCAGCGTCAGGCACGTGAACCAGACGTTGTCGGCTTCCGTGATCGTTCGGCCGAGCCGGCTGCGGTAGACGTCGCCGACCTCGAAGTCCTCGTAGAAGCGGCCGCGCCAGGCCTTCGGTGCCGGCGGATCCTCGGTCGTCATACCGCGCCTCTTATGTCAGACATTCAGCGCCGTGTCAACTTGACAACGGCCCCGAAGTCAGACATAAACGCGCGCAGGCAACCCTGGAGGTCGGCGTGTGAAAGCAGTCCGGTTCCACGAGTTCGGCGGTCTCGACGTCCTGCGGCTCGAGGAGGTCGCCGACCCGCAACCGGGCCCCGGCGAGGTCGGCCTCGAGATCAACGCGTGCGCCCTCAACCACCTGGACGTCGACGTCCGCGAGGGCATCTCCCGGTTCCCGGTCGAGCTGCCGTTCATCCCAGGGATCGAGGTCGTCGGCCGGATCTCGGCGCTCGGCGACGGGGTCGAAGGCTGGCAGGTCGGCGACCGGGTGATGCCGTACCTGATGGCCACCTGCGGCGAGTGCCGGTTCTGCCGCACCGGCCGCGAGTCGCTGTGCCTGGCGGCCGGCTTCGTCAGCTTCTCGACGTCGGGCGGCTACGCCGAGCGGACGGCGATGCCCGTGCGCCACCTGATGCGCGTCCCCGACGAGCTGACGGACGAGGCCGCCGCCGCCCTCCAGATCGCCTTCGGCACCGCCTGGCACATGCTCTTCACGCGCGGGAAGCTCCAGGTCGGCGAGACCGTGCTCGTCAACGCCGTCGGCAGCGGGATCGGCTCCGCCGCCGTCCAGCTCGCGCACCTGGCCGGCGCGACCGTCATCGGCAACGCGAGCACCGACGACAAGCTCGCGCGCGCGGCGGAGCTCGGCATGGACCACGGGATCAACCGCCTGACGCAGAACATCCCGTCCGAGGTGATGCGGCTGACGGACGGCCGCGGCGTCGACCTCGTCTTCGAGCACGTCGGCGGCGAGCTCTTCCAGGCCGGGCTCGACTCGCTCGGCAAGGACGGACGGCTCGTGATCTGCGGCGGCCACGCCGGCGAGGTCGTCCCGTTCGACATCATCCCGTTCTTCCGGATGCAGCGGCAGATCATCGGCTCCTTCGTCTACACGCGCGCCGAGGTCGAGGCCTGCCTCGAGCTCGCGCGCGAGGGCAAGATCACGCCGCTCGTCTACAGGACCTTCCCGCTCGCCGAGGCACGCGAGGCGATGGCGACGATGGAGCGCCGCGAGCACTTCGGGAAGCTCGTGCTGGCCATTTCGGCCGAGGCCGAAATGGCTAGTGGTTCGTCATGAGGAGACTGGGAGTCGACGTCGGGGGGACGTTCACCGACCTGATCTACGTCGACGACGAGGTGGGCACGATCGTCGTCCACAAGGTCCCGACGACACCGGACGACCCCTCCGAGGGAACGGTACGAGGAATCCGCGCGATCGCGAGCGAGGCCGGCGTCACGCCGGCCTCCCTGGCGATCTTCCACGGGACGACCATCGCGACGAACATCGTGATCGAGCACAACGGCGCGCGGGTCGGGATGATCACGACGGAGGGCTACCGCGACATCCTCCACATCGCGCGCCACAAGAAGCCGCTCAACTTCTCGAACTACCAGGACCTGCCGTGGCAGCGCTACCCGATCGTGCGCCGGCGCTACCGGCTGACCGTCCCCGAGCGGATCACACGCGACGGCTCGGTGCTCGTGCCGCTCGACGAGGAGCGCGCCCGCGAGCAGGTCCGGCGGCTGCGCGAGGCGGGCGTCGAGGCGGTCGCGATCTGCTTCCTCTTCTCGTTCCTGAACCCCGAGCACGAGCGGCGCGTCGCCGAGATCGTGCGGGAGGAGCTGCCGGACGCCTTCCTCTCCGTCTCCTCCGAGGTGCTCCCGCAGTACCGCGAGTACGAGCGCTTCTCCACGGTCTGCCTCAACGCGTTCATCGGGCCGAAGGTCTCGCGCTACGTGCGTCGCCTGGAGCAGGAGCTGCAGGCGATGGATGTGCGGACGGGGCTGCACCTGATGACGTCGGCGAGCGGCGTCGCGACCGCCGAGGGCGCGATCGCCCGGCCCGTGAACCTGCTGATGTCGGGGCCGGTCGCCGGCGTCGTCGGCGGCATCTGGGCCGGCCGCCAGGCGGGCTACGACAACGTGATCACGCTCGACGTCGGCGGCACCTCCGCGGACATCGGGCTCGCGCAGGACGGCCGGCTGCGGATGAAGCACCTCCTCGACACGAAGGTCGGCCCGTACCAGGCGATGATCCCGATGGTCGACGTCGACACGATCGGCGCCGGCGGCGGCTCGATCGCCTACGTCGACTCGGGCGGGATCTTCCGCGTCGGCCCGCGCTCGGCCGGCGCCGACCCG
>Ga0070741_10001797_pt1 | contig 61790 bp, 37 predicted proteins | sample Coa_R1_4_FD_66440 | JGI IMG/M metagenome (GOLD analysis project Ga0070741, IMG submission 66440) | Surface soil microbial communities from Centralia Pennsylvania, which are recovering from an underground coalmine fire - Coalmine... | ecosystem: Environmental > Terrestrial > Soil > Unclassified ...
ACAAAGAGTTCGACCCGGCCCCATTTGGGTTCGAATTTTCAAGCGAACAAATCGGCCACATCAAACGCCGCGCCATGGCCCTCTATCCCAACACCTATGTCAAATACCTCAGCCGCCCGGCCCAAGCCGCCTAGTAGAGTAGGTCTTCGGCCTGCGCTTTTATTTCTTTGCTGTATACCGTGCCTTAAGGCACAACCGCGCCGCGCAGCACACTGGTAAAGAAATCGTCCTGACCAATCTGTCCGCCTTTGAGAACCAGTTGCAATCCGCGGAGCTGCTGATCCTCTGTATGGGCATCGCACAGCGGTGCTCCTGGGGCAAGCGGCGCGTGAAAGGTCAAAGCATAGAGACCAAGTTGGCGCACGGCATGACTCGAAGTATCCCCTCCGGCGATCACGACCCGCCGGACGCCGGAGCGAAGCAGCAGAGCGTAAAGAAGCTTTCCCATTTGGATGGCAAGCTGCTCGCGCGGCAGGGAAGGGTCATAGTGCTCTGCGCCGAGCGCGCTATAGAGGACGACGCTGCGGCCTGCTTGCAAGTGATCCAGTGCTGCCTCCAAAGCGGATACGTCAATTCGGATCCCGGCGAATCCATTCGCCGCCGCATGCCGGATCTGCCGCTCCGTAACAGGCGATCCGCTTCCGGAAAGCACGATCAGACGATCCGCGGGCGCAGCCGGCTTAAGTTCGGGAGGAGCTCCGATCAGGCCGATGGAACGCCAGTGCTGCACCAGCCCGTGCGTAAATCCGGAGCTGCCAACTGCGAATGGTGCGATTGAACGATGCTCCCACGCGAAGCCGCTCGCCTTCTGCATGGAGGCTTCGCTCAGTCCATCGAACAGGAGAACGTCTGTATCGATGTCGAACTCCAGTGAGCCGTCCAGCGCGAGGAGATCGACCGAAGCGATGCGCCGCGTAGTCTGACGCGACAAGTGACACCGCAGATCGCTCTCGCTCATGGGTGTCACAGGATGACGACTCATCGTGGGATGACGGTCAATACGGTAAATGCGATCGCCCGCGCGTGCGAACAGGTTTGAGAAGACCACATAGCGGCCCAGCAGCGGCGCCGCCGGAATCACCGGGACAAAGCGCGATTGAAAGACTTCTGCGCCGATCTCCAGCGCACGGCCAATGCTCCCGATTCCCGGTGAGCTATCGAACGTCGAACAGACCTTATACTGGCAGAGCGGCGCGCCGAGTTGTTTCAATCGCTGAAAGATAGCCGGAAGCTGCGCCGACATCCATTCGGGCGAACGGCTGCGGCTCTCGCCGGCAACCCCGATGGCCGCGCAATGACTAAATTTTTTCAACTTATCGGGTTCGGGCGGCCCCAAAAACAGCGCGGCTGGAACGCCGTTAAGAGCGAGAGCTTCTAGCGCGTCCGTCGACCCGGTGAAATCGTCGCCGTAGAACGTGAATTGCATCAGGCGGCAAACTTGGTCAAGGCGGCTTTCAATTCCGGATGACCTGCCGCGTATTCGTCCAGCGGCACTCCTCGAACGGCAGCTTGCCAAGCCTGCTGAACACTGCGCACGCCCGCGGCGATGCCTTGCGGATGAGCGACAATGCCTCCGCCACAGGCAAAAATCAAGTCTGTTGTGCCGAGCGCGGCGTAAGTCGGGGGCGCCTGCCGTGCCGATTGCCCGGATGAAAAGACGGGCATGATTTCACAGCCGGGCGAGGGCGGCGGAAACATGGGGGTCAAGCATTCGCGGGCGGAGGCGATGACGGATTTGTCCGGTTCGCAGAACTTGTTCTGCAACCCGTTCACGTGCATGTGATCCACGCCTGCCAGACGCCAGAACTTCTGATACGCGATGTAGCTCATTCCAATTGCCGGAGAGCGGCTATACATGCCCCAGCCGTTCCGATGGCCGTGGATCGCGACGCGGCAATGTTGCCGCAGCGCATGGAGTGCCGGAAGCCCGATGCTGTTCAGGCTGACCATGACGCACGTGCCTCCAAGGCTAACCACTTGATCGTGGCGGCGCAGCATCTCGTCTATTTCGCCGGTCATGTTCGCGGCGTACATCACTTTCTTGCCGATCTTTTGCGCAGCATCGTTGATCACGCGCATAACCGCCGTGATTCGTTCCGAAAACGGGCAGTGCGGGCCGTCGGCTTGCAACTCGTCATCTTTGATGAAATCGATTCCGCCCTCGACGAGCGAGCGCACGAGGTTCGCTGTTTCCTCGGGAGAGAGACCGACGCTCGGTTTAATAATCGTGCCGATGACCGGCCGTTCGTAGACACCACAGAACTGCCGGGTGCCTGCAACTCCAAACTGCGGGCCGGAATAGCGGCTTTGGAAAGCCGGTGGAAACGTCACATCGAGCAGCTTCAGACCGGAGAACGGCTTCAGCTCGAAGAGATTGCCCGCCACCGTGCTCATCACGTTCGGAAGCGACGGGCCCATATTGGAGATCGGCCACGAGAGAGTGACTTCGGCCCGGCGATAAGTCGGGGTTTCCTTTTTGGGGACTCCGGCGTAGGGAAGCGATGGCTTTTCCGCCGTGTCCAGGTCAATAATCTGTTCGATACGCGCGGCATGGCGCTCGCGCAATTCGTCGGTTTCGCCCGGCACACGCGTAAACGTTCCGGTGGATTGCTCTCCGGCCATGATTTCGGCAGCATCGGCAACGGAAAAAGCGGTTTCAATCCAATAGCGGGCGTACAGGCGTTCGCTCATGATATTTCGAAAGCGAGAGTTAAAGGGTTTGGTTGATGTTGGGGACGTTTGATCTGCAGGCCGCTGGTATCGGCCGACCAGTTTACCTTTTCATCGGAGCCCAGGATTCTGATGTGCGAAATCGGTTGTGTCACGGAATGTATGTGTATGTCGGACTCGGGAGCGCCGAGGCAGAAAACGAACAGCTTGCCGGGCTTGGTCGTGAAACGAATATCGGCGGCCGTGAAAGGTTTCATCGTGCGCTCGTTCAGAATTCCGGCGGCAGCGGCGGATGGTCCTTCGCCGAACGTCTTCCAGGGCCGGGTCGAAAAAATACCTTCTCCATGGATTGCCATCCAATCCGTGATTTCCTGAAGAATCCCTTCTTCTTTCGAATCGAGCGTGCCGTCCGGCAGCAACGGAAAATTCAAAAGCATGTTGCCGTTCTTGCTGACAATATCGACAAGCTGGTGCGCAACCTGCGCGGGAGTCTTATACGGAAAGCCGTCGAAATAAAACCACTGGCCGATGCACGTGTCCGTCTGCCACGGCGTTGGATGAATCCGATTGACCATTCCACGCTCTACTTCAAGAGTCGCGGCGCCTTCTTCGTAGTCGCCGATCGTTTTCGTCTTAGCGGTATGGTTCTTCAGCGTGTAAACGCCCTCTGGATTGGTGTTGTAATAATGCGCAATCAAATCCAGGCCGACCTGATCGAATGCGCCTCCGTCGGTGTAGACGAGATCGGGATGGTGTTGATCGATCAGATCGGTAATGCGTGCCAGCCATTCGCGTTTGAATTGCTCCGGCGGATTCTGCGGATAACTGGCCTGCTGGCAGGGATGCGGCGGAAAATAAAGCTCCCAGTACTTCGGATCGTTTCCGTCGTAAGGAACGCCGGCTTTCGGCCCGGTCTTATCGGAGTTCTTGTTGACGTTGAACCAGCACCAACTCCAGGCCAGATGCTCGGTCACTCCGAAGCGCAGGCCGTGGTCGCGCGCGATCTTGCGCCAGCTTCCGACGACGTCGCGTTTTGGTCCAAGCATCACCGCATTCCAGCGGTGATGCTTGGAATTCCAGCAGTCGAAGTTGTCGCAGTGGACGCCGAGCGAGACGAAGTATTTGGCTCCGGCTTTTTTGTAGCGGCGGATGAGGGTTTCCGGTTCCCAGTGCTCCGCTCTCCAGTGCGGGATGACGTCTTTGTAGCCCACGAGCGACGGATGCCCGTAATGTGCGATGTGAAAGTTGTATTGCCGCGACCCCTGGATGTACATATTGCGCGCATACCAGTCGCCTTGCCGCGGCGCGCACTGCGGACCCCAATGGGCCCAGATGCCGAATTTCGCATCGCGGAACCATTCGGGGCAGTGATATTGCTTCAGGGATTGCCACGTGCCTCGAAATGCGCTGGCCCCCAGTAGGGCTAAGACCGCTCTCCTGGTCATCGACTGCAACGAGTTTAGCGAAGGTGCGGAGGGCGGGCAATGGGAATCAGTCTGGTTTTGTTTTGTTCCGCCATGCGGAATGCAAGAGCATCACCAGCAAGTGCCTTGCCGGGAGCACGGTGAAGCTGTACGTTGCTGTCAAATGCTGGACCAAGTTCGTCGTTTGTGGGTTACGGGAATCGCAGTGATCGTTGGTGTGACAAGCGCGTACGCGCAGGTCTCCAATGCCTCGGTAAATGGGGTGGTTCGAGACCCCAGTGGAACGTCTGTTCCGGGCGCGCAGGTGGTGTTGCATAACGTGGATACCAATGTCGACCGGCAGACGCTCAGCAACGGAACCGGCGAGTATGTGTTTCTCCAGGTGCCGCCGGGGAATTACGTCTTGCATGTTACGAAAGCAGGATTTCAAACCAGTAACATTCAACAATTCACTTTGACGGTGAATCAGAAAACTGTGATCGACGTCTCATTGAGTCTTGGCCAGGTTACTCAAACCGTGAGTGTACAGGCGGCGGGGGAAACCGTGGAAGCGAGCTCGGCGGGGCTGGGAGGAACGATTAGCGAAAAACAGGTGGTAAATCTTCCGCTGAATGGCCGCAACTTTACGCAATTGATTACGCTTTCTCCGGGAGTATCGCCCATCAGCGTCGGCCAAAATGGCGGCGGCGGCGAAGCAGCGGTGCCGCAGAACAGCAGCTTCGTGATGGCCGCGGTGAACGGTCAAACCAACCGGAGCACCTTCTATCTGACTGACGGAATTATCAATTCGGACGAGTTCTTCGGAACGTACGGCGTCGCGCCGATTATCGACAGCCTGCAGGAGTTCAAGGTGAATTCCCATCCAGATGACGCGCAGTTTGGCGGAGCGCTGGGCGGTACCGTGAATGCAGTCACAAAATCGGGCACGAACGAGCTGCACGGGAGCTTGTGGGAATTCGTCCGAAACGACGTGTTCGATGCGCGCAACACTTTTCTAAAGAGCGTCACGCCGTACCGGCAGAACCAATACGGCTTCACCGTGGGCGGTCCGGTGATTCTGCCGAAGCTCTACAATGGCCGGAACAAAACATTCTTTTTTGGAGGCATGGAGTGGTTTAAATACCGGCAGCCCAGCGAGTCCTTTCTGCTGGTTCCCACGGCGGCGGAGTTGAACGGCGATTTGAGCGACGTTCCCGCCCAGATCTATAATCCCTGCACAACCACCATGAATTCGGTGGGCCGGTTTGTACGGGCTCCGTATCCCGGCAACCAGATTCCGGCCTCCGGACCGTGCGGTTTGAATCCCGGAATGGTGGCGTATGCCAAAGCCGTCTTGCCGCCGATTGTGAATACCGGTATTCCGGGCAAAAACGCGATGGATACGACGCCGACCGCCCAGAACATGCGCGAATACAGCGCGCGTATCGATCAGACGTTTGGCGAAAAGAACAACTTCTGGTTCCGCTACTCGGAAGTGGACCAGACGACGACGCAATCGGGTGGGCTGCCCGGCCTTCCTCAAAAGATCACGCGGCCGGGAAAGAATTTTGGCGCGAGCTATGTCCGCACTTTCAGCCCAACGACCGTCATGCAATTGCAGTTTGGGCGGCTGCTGACTGGCCAGAACTGGGTTGTCGGGCTTAGTTCGGCGAATCCGGTACAGCTTGCCAATACCATCGGTTTCGCGAACTCGTTTGTCCAATACGCGAGCGGAGTGACGCAACTGCCGAATATCGGAGTGGCCGGATATTTCTCCGGCGGAATGTACACGTCGCTCGAACCCAGTCTGGGCGATGTGTATCAGGGGAAAGCGAGCATATCGAAAATCATCGGGAATCACACGCTCAGTTTCGGCGGCGAATTCGATACGACGAACTACGAGTCTTACTACGAATACGGATTCCTGAATTTTGCCGGTACGGAGACTGCGAATCTGGCGCAATCGACGTCGGTCGGAAGCTCGCTGGCCTCGTTTCTGATTGGCGTGCCGGATTACGCGGCACAGCGCAACGTGCACGAGACGTTCCGTTTCGGAGGCGTGCTGGGAGCCTATATTCAGGACTCCTGGAAGGTCAATCCGGCGCTTACGGTGAATCTGGGGCTCCGCTACGATTCGACCTTGGCGAATCCGTATGGAACTTCCGCGACGATTGGCCAACCCGGCGGCATCGAAACCGGCGATTTGAATTTGAACCACGGGGGTGTTTACATTCTTCAAAAAGTGCCGCCCTCCTGCGCCGATCGCGGTCACGCTCCCTGCATTCCGGGAGGCACGTTGCCGCCGGGAGTGGTGGTTGCCTCAGACGGACGGATTCTCCAGAACACCTACACGAACTGGGGGCCGCGGCTGGGCATCGCCTACCGTATCACGCCGAACACCGCAATTCGAACCGGGTTCGGCATTTTCTACGACAACTGGGCCGGATACGCACAGCGGGCGCAGTCCATCGGCGGAAACTGGCCCGATCAGGCGTTGATCATCAACACGAACCTGAATCATCCGACGGCGTCCCAGCTCACGCCCAATACGACCATTTACAACCCGATCGGCAGCAACATTCCCGCTGCGAGTCCGTTCCAACGAGTGCAGCGTTATTTCGACCCGGCCATTCAAGACCCGTACTCAATACAGTGGAACTTCGATATCCAACACCAGTTCGGCGCCAATACACTGCTGGATGTTGCTTACGTCGGCTCGGGAAGCCGGAGGCTGAGCCTGGCGGACTACACGAACGTTGCACTCACTCCCGGGCCGGGCAGTCCGGTGCTGCGGCAGCCGTATCCGAACATTCACGCGACCTATTACGAGACCGACGCAGGCCGGAGCAGCTACAACGCGCTGCAGGTTCAGTTCGCGCGGCGGTTCAGCGGCGGGCTCCAGTATCAGATTTCGTATACACGGTCGAAGTCGATTGACCTCGGATGTTCCGGATTCTTTGGCGTCGAGGGTTGCTCAGTGCAAGATCCATATCACACAAATCTCGACCGCGGCGTTTCGGGCTTCGATCTGACGCATATCCTGTCGGCGAGCATTTTGTATCAGCTTCCCATCGGCAAAGGCAAACTGCTGAGCACGGGCAATCGCGTAGCCGACTATATTCTCGGCAACTGGCAGATCAACACGCTCACGACGGCGCGCTCTGGCACGCCATACACGATCACTTACAGTTCCGATACCGGCAATACCGGCAACCTTGCCGTGCGTCCGAATGTGGTGGGCGATCCGGTACTGTCGAATCCGACACCGCAACGCTGGTTCAATACGGCCGCGTTTGCACCGCCCGCTCTCTATACGTTTGGCACGCTCGGCCGCAATGCACTGCGAACGCAGCCCTTCTGGAATATCGACCTTTCGCTGTTCCGGCAGTTTCCGTTTGGCGAGAACAGAATGGTGGAGTTTCGAGCTGAAGCGTTTAATGCGCCGAATACAGTGATTTATGGAACTCCGGGAAATACGTATGGCGTGCCGGCTTTTGGCGTGGTATCGTCAACCGCGAATACGCCGCGCGAGTTGCAGTTAGGATTAAAGATAGTATTTTGACCCTTTACCTGAATAGGCGGGAGTTGCTGTTTTCCGTAGCAGGGGCTGCGGTGTGCAGTCCAAACGGGCTGACGACTCCATACAAACTGAACCGGTTTGTGCTTTTGGGTTCTGGGCATCCGGGGGATTTCGACAGCATCAGCGTCGATTGCCCCTTTGTGTTCACGCACGGCGGCCGGTTCTATATGACCTATGTCGCGTTTGACGGTATCGGGTACCAGACCGGATTGGCCTCGTCTCCGGATCTGAGCAATTGGACGAAAGAAGGCTGCATCCTTCAACGCGATCCGAGTTCTCCGGTCACGAAGTACAACATCGCCATGAATTGGATCATCCGCGAGAATGACTTACATTCGCCGGGCAAGTTGACCAGCATTCATGGCGAATTTATCGGAGCCTATCATGCTTATCCGAATTCGGGGTATGAGCAAGGGGCAGCGGTGATCGGTTTATGCCGCAGTAAGGATTTGCGGCACTGGGAAATCGGTCCGCCTTGTTTACAGCCGGAGGACGGAGCGGAGTGGGAGCACGGAGGGCTCTATAAGCCGTGCCTGCTGCGCTATGGCGGCAAGTACTATCTGTTTTATAACGCGAAGAATCGGATGGATCGGGGCTGGCATGAGCAAACGGGCGTGGCGATGTCGCCGGATCTGCGGACGTGGACGCGCTACGCAGACAATCCGGTCATTCGCAATGGGCCGCCGGGCAGCTTGGATTCGCGCTTTGCCAGCGATCCCTGCGTTCTGAAGAATGGGCGCGAATGGGCGCTCTACTACTTCGGCCTCGACGATCGCGGAGTGGCGAGAGACCTGGTCGCTACGTCTCCGGATCTGTTGCATGTATCGAAGTGCAGTGAGGTAATGGTGGATGTAGGGCCGCCCGGCTCGATTGATTCCGCATATGCACATAAAGCGTCGCTGATCGCGCACAAGGGTGTGCTGTATCACTTCTATTGCGCGGTTTCCCGGAAGAACGGGAAAGAGATACGCGGGATTTCCGTGGCGCGCTCGGCTGCGTGGAAATAGGCTACACCGCTCGAAAGCACACGGCGAGGTACGGTTTGCCGGGAAGTTGCAGGGAAAACTTGCCCTTATACGAGCCGCCAAGCGGCGTCGTTTCCATGCGCCAGGGATCAATCAGTTCGGCCGAGTAACTGGCGCTGTTATCCAGCTCGAACTGAAAATCTTTCGGCTGATGTAAGTCGAAGTAATAGAGATAATATTTACCCTTTTGGCCGGCTGACTGGTAATAAACGGAGGTGGCATTTACGCCTTCGGACGGAGCCGATTCAAGAAGCTTACGCAAAAACGCAATCCGTGGCGGGGATTGCCCTTTGAGAACGCCGCCCTTGGACCACCACAAAACATCGTGCGGGTCCAAATACGTTTCGCCGTGCCCTACATACGCTCCCGCCGTAATTCCGAGCCAGAAGCGCCGGACCATTTCTTCGGCCGAAATGTTTCCCCAGCGCCGGGGAATGTTGCCCTCGTACTTGCATTCGTCGTAGATTACCGGCTTTTGAAATCGGGATAATAAATCCTGCGTGCTGCCGAAATCGTCGCCTTGAATGCTGCAGTGCGTCACCCACGGTTTGCCGTGATCGTACATGGTTTTGCTGTGGTGGATGGAGCGAAGGTGTCCATACGGATCGCTGGTCTGGATGATGCGAAAGAAGCGATCCCAATCGGCCATGGTTTTCGATTTCACTAAGTCGTATTCATTCGCGACCGACCACCAGACGTTTCGAAACGCCGCAAAGCGGGCGATGGTATAGCGCAGATAGCGGTCATCCACGTCCGCCGGCATTTTCGAGTAACCCCAGCGGTCGTATGGGTGGAATAGGATCAGATCTGCTTGGATGCCGAGATCGAGAAGGCTGCGGATACACCATTCCAGGTGCTGAAAGAAGGCGGGATTGTAGCGCGAAAAATCGTTGGTTCCGTCGCTCGATCGAGGGAAGGGATAGAACGGCGGCTCATTCTGGTTATAGACGTAGCTCTTCGGGAAGATGCACATGCGCAGCTTGTTGAATGGAGCATGCCGGAGAGTGGATAACGTCTGTTCCTGCAATGCTTGTTCTTGATGCGCCCAGGCGTAACAGGTGGTGCCGAACGGCCGGTACGGAGTGCGGTCAGCATAGGAAAAATGGAAGGTGTTGGCCACCCGTACGGGGCCGTGATTCGCTTCGCCGGCAGGTACGCATTGGAGTGCGCCGGACTGATTCGTCAGTTCCCGGCGATTGCTGAAAGTGGTGTAAGTCCATTCACCTTCTTCGTCGGGCATAAAGCGAATGCGATACAGCCCGTCTCCGTCATAGAAGCCGTCCACGCGAACGGATCGATTCTGTAACCGGAATTCGGCGCTAACCGAAACTCCCTCAGGGCCGCGCAGCGCGATTTCAAACTGATCCCAGCGGTGTACTTCGTTTGTCATGCGGCACGCTGGAGCCGTACGGCCTGAAATGGTTTTCCGGGTAGAGGGAGGGTGAAACTGCCGCGCCACACTCCCGTCACGGGTGTAATGGTCATGTTCCAGATATCAATGACATCGGACCGATACGACTCGGCCTCGGGCAGTTTGAATTGGTACTCCGCGGGTTGGTGCAGGTCCAGAAAGTAGAGGTAATAACTGCCGGGCTTGTATACGAAAGGATAGTAGGGCTCTGGAGATACCTGCAGGCCGGGCGGCGCTTCTTCCCAGATTTTTTTGAGAAAGGCGATTCGCGCCGGGCTCTCGCCGACCAAAGTGCCGCCCTTCGAGAGCCACGCATTTCCGTTCGGGCCAGCATAGGTTTCGCCGTGCCCCACGTAGGCGCCCGAAGCCATTCCCAGCCAGAACCGCCGCGCCATTTCATGCCCGCTCAGGTTGCCCCAGCGCTTACTGATGTTTCCTTCGTACTTACACTCATCGAATATGATTGGCTTTTGGTATTCGGAAAGCCACTGGCCGGTTTTGTCGAAATCATCGCTTTGCAGGCTGAGATGAGTTACCCAGTTCTTTGAGTAGTCGTAGAAGCGCTTGCTGTAGTGAATCGAGCGGAGATGCTCGGCGGGGTCGGCTTCCTGCACGATGCGGAAATATTCGTCCCATTGCGGCAGAGTCTTCTTCTTCACCAGATCGTATTCGTTCGCGATCGACCACCAGACATTCCGGTACGCGGCATAACGAGCCACCATGTAACGCAAGTACCGGTGGCTCTCCGCATCGCTCATTCGCTGGAAGCCTTCGTGATCGTAGGGGTGAAACAAGATGAGATCCGCTTCCACTCGCAACGCGCAAAGAGCCGCAATTTGTTTATCGAGGTTTTGAAAGAAAGGAATGTGGAAACGGGTGTGATCGTCCCCTTCAAACGGAACGCGCTGCGGCGACTTCTCCGTAGGCAGGACGCACATTCTGATCTTATTGAAGGGCGACCTCTTCAAAGTTTGGAGAGTTTGGTGTTCGAGTTCGTCTGACTGGTGTGCCCAGGCGTAGCAGGTAGTTCCGATAGAGACGTGGGGCGTTCCGTCTGCATATCGGAGATGCTGCCCATCGGCCACTACGACCGGACCATGATTGCCAGCCGACGGCGCGGTGCAAACAAACTTTCCGACTTTACCATTCAACGCTTCCGCGGTGCTGTGCGTGGTGAACGTCCATTCTCCGAGCGCATCGGGCATAAAGCGCAGCCGGTAAACGCCGTTGCCATCGTAAAAGCCATCGGCGAACACGAGCCGGTTTCCATTTCGAAACTCGGCTCGAAATTCGATCTCGCCTTTCTGCGGGCCGGAGAACGTCTGTTCCCACATGCCCCAGCGCTCGACGTTGCCGGTGTTTCGCATCGCGCCGGCCAACAAGGCCGGCGCGATGCCGGACAAGATAGTCCGGCGGGAGATTGATGACTTCTGCATCATATTCTATGAAAAGTGAAACGATTCATCTCTGCTTGTTTCCTGGCTCTCACTGCTTCACACGGCGCGCCTCTATTAGCAAAAGATTACTTTCTGTTTGCTTATTTTATTGAGCCTGCAAAATCGGGCGTTTACTATGCGTTGAGTTCCGACGGATATCATTGGAACACCATAAACGGCGGGAACCCTATCTTGAAGCCGCAAGATCAGGGTGAGCTGATGCGGGATATCTTCATTACGCGCGGGCCGGACCAAAAATTTCACGCCGTCTGGACATGGGGATGGCACGAACGCAAAATCGGATACGCCGAATCGAGCGATCTGGTGCATTGGTCTGCCCAGCGTGAACTTCCTGTGATGGCGGACGTTCCCGGTACGGTCCATACCTGGGCGCCGGAGATTTATTGGGATGCAAAGAGGCAGGCTTGGCTCATTATTTGGTCCAGCATCGCTGAAGGAGCGGATCGCGACCGGATCTACAGCGCCTTTACGAAACACTTTCAAAGTTTCACTCGTCCTCAAGTTTTCTTCGACCCCGGCTATAACGTCATCGATGCCACGATTCTCCATACAAACTCGCGCTATTATCTGATATTCAAAGATCAAACCAAGGTTCCGCAGACTTATAAGCTCCGGCTCGCGCACGGGCCGACTCTCGAAGGCCCTTGGACCGGGATTAGCGATACGTTCACCGAATCCTGGTCGGAGGGGCCTTCGGCGCTGAAGATCGGCCGTTATTATTTCATCTATTACGATCATTACCGGCCTGCACCCGGCCATGAAACGAAACGTTATGAAGCGGTCCGCTCGGATGACTTACAACACTGGACACTGATAAACGACCAGATCTCATTTCCGGAGCACTGCAAGCATGGCAGCTTTTTGAGGCTAACCCAGCAAGAAGCGGAGCGGCTACGGCATTAAACCGGATCGGTTCCCAGCTTTTCTGTGGTTTCCATAAGCGCATCGATGATGGCCTTCTCGCGCGCCCTCGTCATTCGGATGATGGGAGTGGAAACGCTGATTGCGGCCATCACGTGTTTTTCAGAATTGAAAATCGGTACTCCGATACAGATACCCCCCAGAATCGTTTCCTGGCGATCAAAGGCATAGCCGCAGCTCCGAACTTTTGCGTATTCCTCAGCAAGAGCCCGGCGGTCCACAATCGTAAACTCGGTCCGGCGATACAGGCCGTAGGTCTCAAGCATGCGCTCAACCAGCTCAGGTTGCTGGAATGCGACGATGGCCTTCCCGAGAGAGCTGCAGTGGGGCGGCAGCACGCGGCCGGGGCGATTCGTCATCCGCATTTCCTGAAACGTCTCAATGGTGTCGAGAGCGCGAACCTGATCGCCGAAACGATAGGCCACACTGGCGGTCTCATCGAACCGCGCCACCAGATCCTGTAAATAAGGCCGCACGGCGAGCCGGAAGCGCTCCGCTTGTTCGTATACCCGACCGTACAGAAGCTTGTCGGGAAGCCGGTACGATCCATCTTCGTTCTGCAGCAGATAGCCCTGGCTTTTCAGGGTCAGCAGGATGCGGAAGAGCGACGATTCCGGCGAGGCGACCCGTTGCGCAATCTCTTTCAAGTTCAGGGTCGTCTGTTCATCGCCGAAGCACTCCAGTACTTCGAGCGCCCGCGCGATCGCTTTGAGATGGTACTGATCGCCGTCGGGCGTCGGATGGGCGGCTGGCGCGGCGCGGGTCTTGGGCTTACGGCGGCGCTGCGTGGCAGCCCGCAGGGAGTTTTTCGCCACTTCTTTTCTAGCCTACTAGATCGAAAGTTAATAGGCAAAAGTGAGAACTATTCATGCGAAACTACCAGTGTAATGAACCGGCGGGAAGTTCTGAAGGCGTTCGGCGGCGCGACTGCCGCGTTGCTACCTGACGCGGGGGGCCGCGCGCTTCTCCTCAATGCCGGTGCATTCAAAGGCTACGTCGATTTCTTCAACGGGATGGCTCCCGAGGAGGTGGTCAACTACATTCCGGATGCTGAAGCGTGGGCGTGGATGCGCGACAACATCCCATACTTCGCCTGTCCGGATCGGCAGCTTGAGCAGACCTACTATTACCGCTGGTGGGCGTACCGCAAGCACATCAAGCAAACACCCAAGGGCTTCATCGTGACCGAGTTTTTGAAGCCCGTGAAGCACGCGACCGAGTACAACGCGCTCAGTTGCGCGTTCGGCCATCACGTTGCGGAGGGGCGCTGGTTGCATGACGGCAGGTTCTTAGACGAGTACGCCTGCTTCTGGTTGAAATCGGGTGCGAACGGCGGCCTACAGCCGAAATTTCATCAGTTCAGCGGCTGGGCGCCGGCGGCTCTGTACGACCGGTGGCTTGTGAATGGCGATACGAAATTTCTGCTGTCGATCTTCGAGCCCCTCACGGTTGATTATCAGACGTGGCAGCGGGACCGCCAGCTTCCGGACGGGCTGTTCTGGCAATCGGATGTCGCCGACGGCATGGAAGAGTCGATCAGCGGCGGGCGCAAGGTACGCAATATGCGCCCCACCATCAATAGCTACATGTACGGCAATGCAACCGCGTTATCCGCTATCGCGCGGATTGCGAGCGACAAGCAGGCCGTTACCAGCTATTCATCGGATGCTGAAAAGCTTCGTGACCTGATTCAGAAGAAATTGTGGAACACGCAAGCGAACTTTTTCGAGACGTTGCTTCCTTCCGGAGCGTTCGCGAATGTGCGCGAGCAGATCGGTTTCACGCCCTGGTACTTCGATTTACCGGAGGCTGGAAAGGGCTATGAGGCCGCCTGGAAGCAGTTGATGGACGCAAACGGTTTTTATGCGCCCTACGGCCTGACCACGGCGGAACAGCGCGATCCGCGCTGCCAGATTGCGTTCACGGGGGACGATTGCCAGTGGAACGGACCGGCCTGGCCGTTCTCGACCAGCATTACGCTGCGGGCGCTTACGAATGTGTTGAACAGGTATCCGCAGGAGTTTGTTTCCAAAGCCGATTACTTTGCCACGCTCATTATCTATGCGCAGAGTGAGGTCTTACTCCTGCCGAATGGGCGGCGCATTCCGTGGGTCGATGAAGATCTCGATCCGTTCACGGGGGAGTGGCTGGCCCGCGAGAGGAAAATCGCGAAGGGCACATTCTACGGCCGCGGGAATCATTACAACCATTCCACGTTTGCGGACGGGATCATTACCGGACTGGCGGGGCTGCGTCCCCGTCCGGACGACATGGTTGAAGTGAATCCGCTGTTGCCGGAGCGCAAATGGGACTGGTTCTGTCTCGATCATGTGCGCTATCACGGACGGCTGTTGACGATTCTTTGGGACCGGACGGGGGCGCGCTTTGGCAAAGGCGCTGGATTGCGCGTGTTCGCCGAGGGCATGCCGATCGCGCAGAGCGAACGGCTGGAGAGGATTACGGGAAGGCTGAATCGGATGTGATCAGAACGTGACTCGCGCGCCGAGCTGCATGGTTCGGAACGTCATGGAAGAGACCTTTCCGAACGTCGCTCCGGTAATCTCGGTTGAGATGCCGCCGGGATTGCGATGGTTGAAGGTATCGAACGTGTCGGCGCGCAACTGTAATTTGACCTTCTCGCTCAACGAGATGTTCTTCGCGAGCGTCATGTTCGTGCTCCACAAGCCGGGACTGTAGAGCGCGTCGCGTCCGATGGAACCGTCATAGAGCGGATTACCTTGCGGTGCGGGAACCCGCGCGAAAGCGGCCGCGCTAAGATACAGCAGCGTGTCGACGGCATTCGGCAAAGTGGCGGGGCCGCCGATATAATTCGGCCGGCTCGAAGCGTAGTTGGAGCTCTGCGTGATATTCAGCGGCGAGCCGGTCTGCGCTGTCAGAATTCCGCTGATCTGCCAGCCGCCTATGATGTTGCGCAAAAGCCGACTCCCAGTCCAGCGGGCAAAGCGAAGATCATACAGCACGCTTCCAACAAAGACCTGCCGCACATCGAAGGGAGTGGGGCCGTAATCCAGACGGATATTGTTGTTGTCCTGCGGAGGTGTCTCCAGGCCTACGTCGGAGCTGCCGTACCCCATGCTTCGCGACCAAGTGTAATTGAAATCGAGGTTCAGGCCGGACGAGTAGCGCTTCTTCAGCGAGACCTGCAGGCTGTTGTAGTTGCTCGAATTGGATGAATCGATGTAGCGGAACGATCCGAAGCCGGGAACCGGCACCTGGTTGGTGAGGCGGTTGGGGTAGTTCTGAAAGCGCACCATGCCCAAATCGATGGCACGATTGCCCACGTAAGCCACTGAGATAACAAACGTGTTCCTGAATTGCCGTTCCAGATCCATGGTGTATTGGAGGCTGAACGGATCGGGGAAGTTTTGGCCGAGAGCGTTTGCGCTCCAGGGCAGCACCAGCGCGCCGGCTTCAATCTGCGAACGCACGGAACTCGTAATGATCGGGTAGGTCAACCCAAGGAGCGCCGCTTGCGAACTGCTCAAAATTGCGCGCGAAGGGATTAAGGCTGAGTCCTGCTCGATGTTGATTCCGGCCGCAAAGATGGAGTGCGGGCTCGTGAACAACCCGAATCCGCCGCGCAACACGGTCTTGCCCGAGCGATCAAGCATGTAGGCAAAGCCGATGCGCGGGGCGATGTTGTTCCAATCAGGATTGTATGTCGCGTCCGGGGGCAATAGCGGGCCGAAGCCCCAATTGGAGCGGTTGAAAAGCTTGCCGTTGCGCTCTTTCTGGACGGGATAGTAATCATAGCGCGTGCCGAGATTGATGGTGAGCCGGGGGTTGACTTTCCAATCGTCCTGAATAAAACCGCCCAGTTCGGGATTGAGCAGCGCGAACGGATTCACGCCGAAGTTGATGGTCACCTGGCTCGGGCGGCGCGCCAGAAGCCCGGCAAAATTAGCGTACGTAATGATCGGGATGTCGTGGTCATTTCTGCTATCGACCGCGCGTTGATAGATGAATCCGAATTTTAGAGAGTGCCGGCCCCTGTTGAGGGCGAGCGTCTGTTCGAGGCTCCAATCGTAGCCATCGAGGCCGAACGATTCGCCCGCGCCACCGGTGAGTCCGACGCCGCTAATGACGTTGTAGTTCGGCACGTTGTAAAAACCATCCAGCCGCAGCAAAGAGAGCTTGTTGTAGCCGAAGCGCGTGACGGCGACGGCATTTCCCCACGTTCGCGTGTAGATGGCGTTTCCATTGTTTGTATCGGTGCTGAAGACTCGCGTATCGATCGCGATAATGCGTGGGATGACTTGGCCCGGTTCCGAATGCGTGTAACGCAGCGACAGAGAATCCTGGCTGGTAATTTGATAATCCAGACGTCCGACGGCATGGTTGTCGGTGGAACTGGTCGACCCGGGCGCGAGATATTGGGCCGTGAGAGCCGTGGGCGAGTACGCGGCTGTCGGCTGCGGATAATACTTCAAGGTTGCATCATAGGCGGGGTTGGCCGCCAATGCCTGGGTGCGAAACAGCGGCGTGGGAACGCTGCCGGAGACCACCTGGAAGGCACGCTCCTGGAGTCCTTCATACGTACCGAAGAAGAACAGCTTGTCGTGGAGAATGGGCCCGCCGAGCGAGCCGCCGTATTGGTTGAAGGTATCGCCGGTTTTCGCCACGAGCAGCGAGTTGCGCGCGTTGTAAGCAGCCACCTGGTTGTTCGCAAACAGGCTGGCGTGAAACTGGTTTGTTCCGCCTTTCGTGATCACGTTGACATTGCCGGACATGGTGCCCGCCACTTCGGCGGGCGCGATTCCCTTGGTCACGGATACTTCCTGAATCGCGTCCGGGCTGATGATCTTGATGGTGTTGAAGTTCGAAGGCAGGCTGAGCGTGTTGTACTCGGGGTCCGCGGTGGCGCTGGTGCCGTCCACTGTGATGGTGAACGCCGAGGGTGCCATGCCGTTCATGGTGACCTCGCCTGATCCGTTCGGCGCCGCTCCGGTGTTCAAACTCAGAAGCTGCGTCCAATCGAGGCGGGCAGTGGGCAGTTGGGTGATGTTATGACTGTTCAATGTGGTTTGCTGCTCAGCGTTTACGGCGTTCACGAGCGGCGCTTCGGCCTGGACCGTGATGGTGTTGCTCACCGACCCAAGCTGCAAAGCCAGAGAGAGTTTCACGTTCTGGCCCGCTGAGAGCACAAGGCCCTCGCGTACCTCCGAGCGAAAGCCGGCCGCGCTCACCTCCAACCGGTACGTCCCGGCGGAGACTACCGGAAAACTGAATTCGCCGGTTGAGTTCGATTGCGTGGCGAGCTTGGCGCCGGTTGCTGTGTTTTCAAGCGAAGCCTGGGCGTTTGCGACTGTCGCGCCACTGGGATCGGTGACCGTCCCGTAGGCAGTAGCCGTGTTTACCTGGGCGGAAGCAGCGAAACTGAACAGAAGGACACTGAGGAAGACAAAGCCGAGGAGACGCGACATAAACCACCCGAGAATGGATTTAGTTTGCGCGGGCTCTGAGAATTTGTCAAGATAATTTTCACATTCATGCACACATTGAAGATAATATCCAGGTTCGTTCCGGTGCTCGGAATCGCCGGCTGCATTTTTCGTTTATCGGCAGGGCCGGCGACGTCCGATCGAGACACATTCCAAAACTCGATCGGTGTGATGATGGTTCGCATTCCGGCGGGCACGTTCCGCATGGGCAGCGACGAAGGGACCGGCGATTACGATGAGTGGCCGGCACATCAAGTCACCATCTCGCACGATTTTTTTATGTCGCAGACCGAAGTGACCGCGGAGCAGTTCGCCCGGTTCCGCATGGATCATCAGGAACTCGGGCCATTCCCGCCGTACGCGACTGGCATCAGTTGGGAGGATGCTGCCGCATTTTGCCAATGGCTCAGCAAGAAAGAGAAGCGGACGTACCGGCTACCGAGCGAAGCCGAGTGGGAGTATGCGGCGCGTGCTGGTTCTTCACGGTCTTTTTCAAACGGCGATCAGCCGCTGGCCGCGGGCCAGCCGAATCGCTTTGGTGTGGAGAACATGGAATCGGAAGCGCCTGAGTGGGTGCTCGATTGGTATGGGCTTTACGACCCGCGCCCGCAATTAGACCCAGTGGGGCCCGCCCACGGGTGGACGCACGTTGTGCGGGGAGGCGGCATCATGGGGCCTTATTCGAAGGGACCCTCCGGCTTCGTTCCGTATTACCGGCGTGATGCAAACCGCGCCAGCCTGCCCGGAATGTATAGCGGGCGGCATCCCATCGGGTTTCGCATTGTGGTGGCTGATATGGCTCAGACGCAGACGACAAGATCGTCTGCGCCACCGCTCTGGCAGCAGCGTGTAAAGACGCAGCCGGTTGCGCCTACTCTTGGTCCCGATTCGGCGCGGCCGTGGTTCCGGCGGCGCAACATGCTGCCGATTCCGCCGGAGGATGAAGAGCCGGAGGCCATTCGAGCGGCGGGAATCTACCCCGGCGTGTGGGGACACAATCACTCTCCGGGGATCGCGGTTCTACCGAATGGAGATGTTCTGGTGATCGAGTTTTCTGCGCCCTCCAGTTCTACCGAGTATCTGCCAAGCACCACGTTTGTCGCGATTCGGCGGCGCTTCGGTAGCGACGAGTGGGACATGCCTTCGCTCTTCTACGATTTCGCTGACGTGAACGATCAATCGGGGTTGTTGTGGAACGACAATGGATCCGTGTATTTCTTCGGAGGCGGAGTTGGCCTGGATGGCGTTCCGTTTCGCTTTCAGGTCAGCAGAGATAGCGGAGCGAGCTGGACACCACCGGAATTCCCGTTGTTGCGCGGCCCGATCGGCGGTCTCACGCCGCAGCCGATTACAAGCGCTTTTCGCGGCCCGCACGGAGAAGTGTACGTGGCGACCGACGCCGTGGGTGGCGAGTCGATGCTATGGCGTTCAACTGACAACGGACGGACCTGGACAGACACGGGAGGCCGTACGGACGGGCGTCACACGACGTTTGTTGTCCTAAGGGACGGCAGCATCCTGGGCATGGGCGGGAAGAACACGAACATCGATGGTTTTATGCCGAAATCGATTTCGCACGACGGCGGGAAAACCTGGACTCACAGCAGGACACTGTTCCCAGCGCTCGGCAGCAATCAGCGTCCATTCATTATGCGGCTCGCAAGCGGCCGGTTGTTCTTTGCATCCGACTGGCAGAGCAGGGAAGGTAAGCAGCCGGCGGGCATCACCGAACACGGCGCGTTTGTTGCCTTGAGCGACGATGAAGGTCAAACCTGGCACATCAAAACGATTCCGGGCACGTTGCCGCATGAGGCGCATGTAATGCCGAAGCGAAACGGCTGGAGTAAGGATTATCACGGTTACGGAACGCTCGGGTACACGGTAGCGGCGCAGGGGGCCAACGGGCTGATTCATTTGATTACGACGATGAACCACCCCGGTCAAGAGTTCGAACTGAATGAGGCGTGGATTCTGGCGAAAGAAAATACTGCTGAGTCGGATGCAGGTTCTTCGAAGCGTGTTAGCTTGCAGCAATTGTTTCCGGATGGGCGCGTTCAGGCGGAATGGTCTGCGAAGATCGATCGAGCGGGCTACGTTTTGGATGGCCGGGAGATCTGGCATTACGAAAACGGTTCCCAGCAATATCGAGCGACTTGGAAAAACGGCCGAAAGACGGGTCTCGAAACATATTGGGGCGAAGGCGGTCATAAACTCTGGGAATGGAATCGCCAACCGGATGGAACGGCTACCTGGACGCAATGGTGGCCTACTGGAGCGTTGAAGCATGTGTCGCATTGGATTAACGGTGTTTGCCAAGGACCAGCGATCGCTTACTCGCCGGACGGCAAAATGGTCTCGCGATATGTGTTCGAGAATGGCACACTGCGGTAGTCGATAGCTATGGGCGCGGTCCGCTGGCTTGATCTGCTGGTGATTGCTGTCTACATGGGTGTGCTGGTCTCCACCGGCTTGCGCTATTCGCGCCGGCAGACTTCCACGGATCGCTACTTCGTCGCCAAGCGAACCATTCCCGGTTGGGCCGCGGGCCTTTCGTTGTTAGCAACCCTCATCAGCAGCGTGACTTTCATCGCGTATCCGGGCTCGGCATATGCGGGGGATTGGACGAATCTGGTACCCGGCTTCATGGTGGTTTTCGTTCTGTTGGTGGCGGGCGTGATCGTCATCCCCTTCTTTCGTCACGTAGTGGGGGTTAGCGCGTATGAATATTTCGGGAAGCGGTTCGGCTATCCGGCGCGCGTGTATTCTTCTATCGCGTTTTCGCTCGGGCACTTCTCGAAAATGGGGTTTGTGTTCTATCTGCTCGCCCTGACGGTCAGCAGCATGACCGGCTGGAGCACCGGCCACGTGATTATCCTGGTGGGTTTTATTACGATCTTGTATACGCTGATCGGCGGAATTGAGGCAGTCGTATGGGCGGATGTTATTCAGGGATTCGTGTTGTGGTTCGGAATTATTATTTGCCTCGGCTTTCTGTTGTTCTTACCGGCCGGTGGGCCGAGCGCGATGTTACATCTCGCTTGGAACAGTCACAAGATCAACTTAGGGAACGCGGCGCCGGATCTTACAAAGCCCACTCTGCTGGTGATGTCGCTGTATGGCTTCTTTTATTACTTGCAGAAATACACGGCTGACCAGACCATCGTGCAGCGATATCTGGTGGCCAAGTCGGATCGCGCTGCACTGCGCGGCATTGCACTCGGCGCGCTGCTTTGCGTGCCGGTCTGGACGCTCTTCATGCTGATTGGAACGCTGTGCTGGGCGTTTTACCGTGCCGCGGGTGAGAAGCTTCCCGGTTATGTCGCCAAAGCGGACCAGGTGTTTCCGTATTTCATTACGACACACATTCCCGCCGGCTTAGCAGGCTTGTTTCTGGCAGCACTGTTTGGGGCGGCGATGGCGAATTTGTCATCAGACCTAAACAGTCTTGCGGCGATCGGCGTGGCCGATTATTACCGGGTTTGGAAACCCTCTTCGACAGAGCGGCAGCGCCTGATTGCGGCGAAATTCATCGTGGCCGCCGCGGGGCTATTGTGTATGGCGGTAGCGACCGCTCTCGTCCATACGCACGGAAGCGCTCTTTCGCTTTGGTACACGATTTCTGGAATCGTGGCGGGCGGCCTGGCGGGGCTGTTTCTCCTCGCGTTTTTGGCCGAACGCGCCAGCGCGGCCAGCGCTTATATCGGGATTGTGGCCAATATTTTGTTCACGACTTGGGCAACGCTTACACTGGCAGGTAGCCGAGTATGGGATCTGGGCCGCTTCAACTTCCCGCTGCATAGCTTTATGATCGGCGTGATCGGCCAGCTTGTGCTGCTGGGCGCCGGGTATGCAGCGAGTTTTGTGTTTCCGAATAAGGATCAGCAGAGCAGGGAAATGACGCTTTGGGGCTGGCGGCGCTCAGGCATAGCAGAACCGCGGCGGGTTGAAGCAATAAAGCCTTAATGTATGCTTGCGGGCCCTTGAAGATGCACTCCTTGCTCACGCGCGGGGTTCTGATCTAGGGGCGCTTACGGTTCCGGCTAGGTTCAGCAACTAGAACTGGAGGCGCAGGCCCATCTGGATTGCTCGGGCGCTGTTTGCCTGGCTCGTGATGGTGCCGAAGGTGGACTTTGTCGGGTCCAGGTTCGCCGCGCCAAACTGTGTCCGGTTGAGCGCGTTGAAAGCTTCGAAGCGGTATTGCAGCTTGACGCGCTCCGTGAAGTTGAAGTTCTTCAACAGGGAAAGATCGGCGTTATTGGCGCCTTCCGATCGCAGGTTGTTGAACATCTGCGGAAAGGTTCTATAGTTGTACTGGTTGGGCTGGTCGGCGGAATTTCGGTCGAATTGCGTGACGTCGAAAGCGGCGGCCAGATTCGTTGGATTGTAATGCAGGTTGCCGCCGGAGTAGATCATGTTATTCCAGCTCAACGGCGCTCCGGATTCAATCATGTAGATGGCATTCAGAGTCCAACCGCCGACGAGCGCATTAACAAGCCCGTTGGCGTTGCTCAGGAATTTCGCTCCCCGGCCAAACGGAAGATTATAGCTTCCGGTAAGCACGAAGTGATCCGGGAAATCCGAAGTCGTTTCTGTGTAGACGAGCGGACCGCCGGTTTGTAACTGGCTCGTTTCCAATTGCCGCGAATGCTCGTAGTTGATGTTGAACTGAAGTCCATTCGAAAACCGCTTCGTTATGCGCACTGCCAGCATGTGGAACCAGGCGTAACCGCCGGGTACCAGCTTCTGCGTGACATCCGTGAACTGAGGGAAGGGGCCCAACAGAGTCGCCAAGCTCGTGGTGGAACCGTTTAGCTGCGTGCCAGGCAGCAATCCAGCAAATGGGTTCCGAACCGAACTACCCATCAGGGTTGTTAATGCAGCGTCCCGGTACGGCGACATTGTCAGATATTGAAGCGGAGGAGTTCCATTGCAACTGCCGCTTGATGTGGCCGCACTCAGGCAATTGGTGTACGAGAGATTCACCTGATGAGACCCGATGTAGCCGATGTCGACCATCCAATCCTTTCCAAATTGGTGCTGGATATCGAAACTCCATCGCACGCTGTACGGCGTCTTCGGATTTGGAGTGAGAAATGTGATGTCGTTCCCGAGATAGGTATTCACGCCCAGAGACGAGCCGGTCGGCTGCTGAATGGGATTGCTCCCCAGAGGGAATGGATCCGACAGCGTAGCGGCGGGCGACAGGTAATTGTTGTTGGTGGAAACAAGCTGCGTAATTTGCGAAAAGCCCGTGGACGGGCCCGTATTGTAGTCGTTGAACGGGTTAAAGTAAATGCCGAAGCCGCCGCGAAATACGGTCCGGTTGTGAAGCTTATCGGGCGCCCAGGCCAACCCGATGCGCGGACTCACCATGACGGTTTGGGTGCTGTATCCGCTGCGATGATCCGGAGTAGCAAAAAGCAATCCGCCGGTGGGCTGGAACGCCGAGGGCGCCACCAGGACCGGGTACTTTGCGGCGCTGGCCGCATAAATCGAGGCATAAGCCGCTTCCGCCGCTTGTGTGACGGCATTGACCGCAGTGGGATCGAACCCGACGGTCTCGCGATTGTGGCTTTCGACGATCGGCGTTTCATGCTCCACGCGCAAACCCAGATTCAATGTGAGGTTGTGCTTTACCTTCCAATCGTCTTGTAGAAAGAACGCGTAATAAAAATTGCTGCTGGTTGTGGGTTCGTAAATGTCGTATTCACCGGCTGTCGGTAATCCCAGTAGCAACGAGGCCAGCGAACCGCCAAACGGCTGATTGGCCGCTCCGGTTCCGGACGTCACCCAGTTGTTGCCGAACGTGTAATATCCGGATGGGTAACCGGAATTGAACTGGCTCAGTTTATTGGAGCGAATATCCGGTCCGATCTTCAGTGTATGCGCGCCCCAGACCTTGGTCAGAGTCGCATACAGTTGGATATTGTCGAAATAGCTTGGACCGCCGTTCTTGCCGCTCAGGGTGGAGTTGATGTCGCTTAATTTGATCGCTGGCAGCACGGCTGAGGTGGCGTTTGCGCCGATATACGATGGAAAGCCCAGCGAGCCGGCATTGAAGCCGAGGCTCGGCAAAATGTTGGTCGCGTTGTCTGTCCGGCTGAAGCCTAAGCGCGCGTCCAGCACCATGGTGGGCGAAAATGTTTGAACATCGTCGAGTACGCCGCCCCACATGCCCACATCGGTTGTGGTCCCGGTCGCGATATTGCTGAAAACATTACCGCCGGTTTGGACCCAATCGCTTTGATGAAAGTCGAAGAATACTTTGTTGTTACTGCTGACGTTGTAATCCAACCGGCCCATATTGGAGAAATAGTTATCGACCGTGGGGGTCGTCGAGATGAAGTTGTTTTCTCCATCGGCCTTTCCCGGCAAATTCGGCTCGGGATAGAACTTGAGGTAAGCTAACGCAACCGGATTCAGCAACGAGTTGGGAATAACGTTTCCGGCAAACGGCTGCCGCGCTACTTTGCTTCCCGAGAGCGTCCCGGTAAACGGGTTATAGAGCTGATAGGACTTGCCTAACTTCAATAGCGCTGAAAAATCGCCACCCCGCTCGGCTGCGGTTGGAACGGTCGAAAATACAGAAGTTGGCGTGGAATCTTTGAATCCTTCGTATGCGTAGAAAAAGAACAGCTTGTCGTGTCCATTGAATACTTTGGGAATAACCACCGGGCCGCCAATGGTACCGCCATATTGGTTCTGCCGGGTTACGGGATTCTTGACGCCGCTGGCATTGTTAAACCACAATCCGGCTGCTAGCGCCGAGGTCTCGTTGAACTCGGAAAGCGTTCCGTGGAACTGATTGGTTCCGCTCTTGGTGGTGATATTCACGGTTCCGCCCGAAGTATCGCCATAGGCGGCATCCGATTCGAACTGATCCACTCGAATCTCGTTCACGGCATCCATCGATGGGCTGAACCCTGCCGTGCGGCTGCTGTCTTCCATGTTGGGCACGCCGTTCAGGAGAACCTCGTTTGAACTGGCATTCCCTCCGCCCAAGGAAAAATCGCCACCGCCGGAATTGTCGAACGGCCGGACCACCGCAAGTGCGTGCTTCTCTTTGGGCACCACTCCATACTCATCGCGTACAAAGCCAATCGGGGAGCGACCATTGCTTGGCAGATTCTCCACTTCGTGCGTCGTTAGAACCTGGCCGGACGTAGCGGTGGCGCTGTCGATCAGAGGAGCATCAGCGGTCACCAGGACCGTTTCCGCGGTGTTTCCGATCTCCAATTGCACGTTTTCCGTAACAGACTGGGCAGTCTGGATGTTGATTCCGCTATGCACGTATTTTTTGAAGCCGTGTACGGACGCCGTAATTTGATACGGTCCCGGGGTCAGAGAGGGCGCGGTATAGTACCCGTCTTTGCCGGAAGTGACTTCCGACTGCGCTCCTGTGGCCGTGTTCGTAATGAGCAGATGCACATTCGGCACCGGCGCGCCGGACGGATCGAGAACTCGCCCGGTCAAAGTGGACCGGAACTCCTGCGCAAATACGGCGTTTGCCAGATACACGAGGGATAGAAGCAACAATAAGCGTTTCACGAGGCCTCCTGTAGGTTCTTCAGGAAGTGTTGGGTCGAGTTTAACACCAGTTACATATAAAGTAAATGGTTTGACTAACTTACAGCGCTTCCATTCCGCATTGCGGAACGGAGGATAGCTCTACCAGCCGGTTATGCAACATTGGGATTGAAGTCGCGTGAAGTCATACCGAGTCATCCTTGCGTTGTTGCTGTTTGCTGCTCTTCCGGCAAGCGCCGCCATCCACGTCCATACGGATCGGGGCGCCACACCACGCGAGCAATTTGGGGCCGAGCAGTTGAAAGTTGTGGTGGCTGCTTTGCCCGCAAGTGCGGGTCCGGATGTGGAGATTTTGGCCGGCACGCGATCGTCGCCGCTGTTCAAAGAAGTTGCAGATTTAGGTGGATTTGGCCCCGGCATTCATGAGGCATTCCATCTGCTTCGTTTAGGAAATCGTCTATTCGTCGCCGGCGCCGACCCTTCGGGTGTCCTCTATGGTTGCCTCGAACTCGCGAAACGAATTCAAGCAGCGCGTGCTCTGCCTGAACGGCTCAATTTTACCGATCATCCGGCTTTTGTTTTGCGCGGCCCGTGTATCGGGATGCAGAAGTCGGAAATCACTTATGACGGCGCGATGTACGACTACCGCTACACGCCTCAGGAGTTTCCCTTTTTCTACGATAAGGCGCTTTGGATTCGGTACCTCGATTTTCTTGCCGATAACCGCCTGAATACTTTGTATTTGTGGAACGGGCATCCGTTTACCTCGTTGCTCAAGCTACCCAAGTATCCCGAAGCCCAGGAACTCTCAGACGAGCAGTTACAGCAGAACATTGCGATGTTTCGCTGGCTCACAGCGGAAGCGGATAAGCGAGGCATTTGGGTGATTCAGGCGTTCTACAACATTCATCTGTCGCACGCATTCGCTAGGGCGCATGGCGTGCCGTTCCACCAGACCACACCTACGCCGCTCGCGAGCGAATACACGCGCTATTGCATTTCGGAGTTCATCAGCAACTATCCACATGTGGGCCTCATGATGACGCTCGGCGAGGCGCTGGGGCCTCAATATGGGGCAGAGTGGCTCACCAAAACAATCATTCCTGGCGTCAAGGACGGAATGCGAGAGCTGGGCACCGAGGAAGAACCCCCCATCATCGTTCGGGCGCACGCCACCAATATTGAAGCCGCGATGAAGGCCGCGCTTCCGCTTTATAAGAACATTTACACGATGTGGAAGTGGACGGGCGAGTCTCTTACCTGGATCGATATCCGCGGCGATGTTCTGAAACGGCATGAGATGCTGGTCCACCTCGGTGCTACCCACATCGTTAACATCCATCTGCTCTCAAATCTCGAGCCGTTCCGTTGGGGTGACCCGGAATACATCCAGAAAGTTCTACTATCATGCCAGCGGATTGGCATCAAAGGGCTGCACTTCTACCCATTGCGCTATTGGGAGTGGCCTGTTACCGCAGATAATCCTCCCGAGCTGCAAATCGACCGGGATTGGATCTGGTTTGAAGCCTGGGCACGATATGCCTGGAATCCGAATCGCGATCCGGCGGCCGAGCGCGAGTACTGGATCGGCCGGATCGCGGAGAAATACGGCACGCGTCAAGCTGGCGCTCACATTCTGGATGCTTATGAGCAGTCCGGTATCTGCGCTCCCAAGCTTTTGCCGCGAGTCGGCATCACGGAAGGAAATCGCCAGTCACTCACCCTGGGCATGCTGATGCCCCAGTTGATTGATCCCGAGCGCTACAATCCGGCCACTACGCTCTGGACCGCCGATGCGCCGCCTGGCGAACGCCTGGCCGATTACGTTCGACGCGAGTGGGAACATCTTCCTCAGCAGGGCGAAACCCCGATCGGTGTGGTGCAGGAAGTGGTCGCCTCTGCAACCCAGGCCGTACGCTCGGCCGAGGCGGCGCGTCCTTATGTTACTCGCAACCAACACGAATACGAACGCTTCCTGAACGATATGCGCTGCGTTCAAGCCGAGATGCAGTATTACGGGGCCAAGACCCGGGCTGCCGCTCTTGTCCTCCGCTACGGTTACAGCAACGACGTTCACGACCTGAAGAACGCTCTGCCGCTGCTCGAAGAGAGCGTCGCGTATTTTCGCAAACTGGTAGATCTCACGAACGCCACGTACCGCGCGGGGCCCAGCGTAGACAGCGTCTCGCGGCGCATCCCGTTTCTCGGCGGTCCCGGGCGTTACACGCACTGGCGCGATTGCTTGCCGGCCTATGAAAAAGAGTTGAACGAGTTCAAACGCAACCTGCATGTGTTAGAAACTTCTGGCGCGCAATCTGCCGGCGCGCAAACGTTCCAGGCGTTTCCCGGTGTTACCGTCAAGTTGACAGGGACCGCCGGGCAACTCTTTGAGGTGGAGCCCGGGGCGAAGTTATTCATCGATAAAAATACAACAGCGGAGCGCGTTGCTCCCGAACTGAAGGGGCTTACCGGAATACGGATCTCTTGGAAACAGGCGCAAAAGGAAGGTGTGCGATTGCAGTTCGATCTGCCCGAGCCGGCGCAGATTTTGGTCGGGTTTTATCGAAGCTCAAAGAAAGACCGGTCCGCCGCACCTCCCATCGACGAATGGAACCCGGTGCTACACAATGCAGTCACTTCCGCCGAGGCGCCGGCCTTTACCGTCTATGCTCATGCTCTGCCGGTTGGCGAGAACGATCTGGATTTTGGACTGGGGGCTTATGTTGTCTTCGGCTTTATAAAAAAAGACGTGCAACTTCAACCGCGTATGGTCTTCTTCTCCGGTCCCGATGCGACGCGGCATCCGGATCTGGATTGGTTATTTGAGTAAAGTGCAAAGAGTGTTCGTGCTTTGCTTTCTTGCCGGCGCCTTGCATGCTGCGCCGGCATTACACATCACCCACGAGTTTACGAACACAAACGCCCAAAGCCTGATTGGCCTCCCGACGGGCACCCATAAAACGATTGTCGATAAGCAAGGCAATTTGCACTGGTCGCACTGGAGTCTTCAACGGAAGCCGCTCGACTCTCCCTTTGGATTTAGCGGCCAACTCGATGGAGCGTTGATCATTGGGAGCAGCTTGGAAACGGCCGGGAGCGCTACGGCTTTCAACGCGGAGAGTCAAAGCCTCTACAAAGGCCGCTATCCGTTCGTAGTTACACAGTTGCGTGCAGGCAATCTAAGTTTGGAGGAACTGGCATTTTCCGCGGAGAGCGAGAATCAGGGACTGGATATAGTTCGGCTGCAGTGCACCAATCCCGATTCTGAACCGGCAAAAATCGGGCTGCAGCTTAGCGGAAAGTGGCGAAACCTTCCGGCCTATGCCAATCAGAATGCTTTAGTAACCCACAACGGATATCTGGTTGCGTTCGTAGAGGGCCAGGGCGTAAGCTTCGCCTCGAAACACAACGGACTCACTCTGGACGGGCAGTGGTCGATCCCGGCCCGGTCCACACTGACGCTTTGGCTGAAGCTGCCGTACGATTTTCGTGCGGCAAATCGTGCTGAACTGCCTGACATTTCCGGACCGGCGCTGCTCGAACAAGCAGAGCAATCCTGGCAAACCATATGGAGCAAAGGAATCCACATTCAGCTTCCTGAAAAAGAGTTGGAAGACTTCTTCTATTCTTCCTTTGCTTACGTCTTGATTCTTACGGAGCGAGACCGCTCGGGCGATCTCTGGATTCTGGATGGACCTGCCGGATACCGCCAATTTTGGGGACGTGGCGAGTATTTTCAGGCTCGCGCGCTGGATCTTCTGGGCAATCTCGGCCTGTCCCGCGATTCGATCGAACATGCCTTCCGCATTCAGATGGATGACGGCGAGTGGGATGGGCCTCCCATTAGCGGCTGGCCGTCGTGGGACAACAGTGGCGGCAACGCAGGGGCGGCTTGGGACTACTATCTGTTCACTAAAGACCGGAACTGGCTGGCGCAGGCGTATCCGCACTTGCGCGCCGCTGCGGACTGGATTCGCTATCATCGCGCGGAGAGCGACCTCGAAATAGGTGATGTTCCGCCGGGAGCAAAGCCAATCCGCCGCGAAATTCCATGGAGTTGCAAGCCGGAAACGAGTCCTCCATTGCAACCCGGAGAAAAACCCTATTGGTCCGGTCTGTTGCCCTGGGGGTATGGCGACAGCGGATTACCCGAAGGCCACGCATTCGCGCATAACTTCTTTTGCCTGTACGCGGTCAAATGCGCGCTGAATGCGGCCAAGAAACTGAATCACGAGGAAGATGCAAAGTGGCTTTCGGCTGAATATCAAAGTTACAAACTGGCCATCTTGCAAGACATTCAACGGGCTCTGAAGCTGGAAAAGAAATCGCCGGCGTACCTGCCTGCGATGCCAACGGATCCCGAAGCCGCGTGGTCCCAGAGTTTTGTAGCTGTGTATCCGGCGGAACTTTTCTCACCGGATGATCCGCTGGTCACCGGTTTGCTGACGCAAGTGGAACGGACCGAGCGTCAGGGATTACCGACTAACATGGCATGGCTGGGTTTTAGCGGCGTCTGGCCGGGAGAGTCAATGAATGTGGCGGAAACGTATCTGCGCAGAGGCGAGATACAAACGGCCGCCGATATGTTAGTTGCGGCGCTGAATCACTCCTATTACACAAACGTCTGGAAAGAAGAGATCCGCGTCGACAAGACTCTTCCGGTCGCTTGCCTCAATTCGCATAAGAATCTGGATAACCAGGCGGGTACTGGCGATATGCCGGAAGCCTGGGGCAACGCCAACATGGTCGACCTCTTGCGGGATATGCTGCTAATCGAAAACAACGAAGCCCTGCACGTGTTGAGCGGGATTCCCGCAAGCTGGATTGGTGTGGGGCAGGAAATTGGGGTCGGGGATGCCCCGACAACGCTAGGCGGCAAGATTTCATTCCACCTGCGTTATCCGAGCGCGGGCAAAATGACACTCGATTTCATGCCGCTTGCGAACGGAGTGAACTTAGTCGCTCGTTTTCCCATCGAATCCGGACAGAAGATCGCTTCCGCCCGCATCGATGGCCGTTCCGTGACGACCTTCTCTGACGATACCGTGAGCGTGAAGCACGCTCATGCGCCGATCCGGATAGAAGTGGAATTCCAATGAATCACTCAAAGCTGCGGATAGCGCTGCTCGGAGCCGGCGGTAAGATGGGCTGCCGCCTCACCGACAATTTGCGCAAAACGGATTACGAAATACGTTACGTAGAAATTAGCGAGCGCGGCAAAGCGGCCTTGGCCGAACGCGGCATCTCGCCCGTTCCAGCCAAGGAAGCAGTCACTGAAAGCGATATTGTCGTCCTGGGTCTGCCCGACAATCGCATTGGCAGCGTGACCGCTGAACTCGCGCCCCATTTCCGGCGCGGCGCCATGCTGGTGGCGCTCGATATCGCCGCTCCGCTTGCAGGAGTGCTTCCGAAGCGCGAAGACTTGAGCTACTTCATCACCCATCCGTGCCATCCTTCGATATTCGGCAATGAAGACGATCCGGAGCACCGCCGGGACTTCTTCGGATTTTGCGCGCCGCAGAATATTGTTTGCTGTCTCATGCAGGGTCCTGAAGAAGCGTATGCGTTAGGAGAGCAGGCTGCTCGTGCCCTCTATGCGCCGGTTCTTCGCTCACACCGCTGTACGCCGGTCCAGATGGCCATTCTCGAACCGGTGCTCTCGGAAACTGTGCTTGGTACGTGTCTCACAGTCATTCGCGAGGCCATGGATGAAGCCGTTCAGCGCGGCGTTCCCGCCGAGGCCGCGCGAGACTTCCTTCTGGGTCACATTAAAGTAGAACTCGGGATCGTGTTCCAGGAATTCGAAGGTGCCACATTTTCAGATGGCGCGTTGCAAGCCATCGAAGCCGCCAAAACCCGCCTGTTCCGGCCCGATTGGAAGCGCGTGTTTGATTCGGATTCGATGATGGAGAGCATCCGGCAAATCACGGGGACAACAGCCAGGTAGAATGGGTTCGCTAGACTACCCAAGTTGATCCTCTTCGCGGCGCTCGTTTTATTCCTTCTCTTCGTCTGTCCCCAGTGCCGCGCGCTCGATCCGGCGCTACTTATCTCCCAATATCAAAAGCAGCACTGGCAGATGGAAAACGGCCTGCCGCACAACTATGTCTTCACCATCCAGCGCGCTCCGGACGGGTATCTGCTCGTCGGGACGGATGAGGGTCTGGCCAGATTCGATGGGATGCGGTTTACTTCATACGATCTCGACCCGTGGCTCGGACTTTCCAAGAAGTGGATCCTCTCCATGCTAATTGCGCGCGATGGCAGTATCTGGACGGGAACCTTTGATGGAAAGCTGTACCAATGGCGGAACGGTAACGTTGTCACCCAATTCGACGAGGGTTCGTCGATCTTCGACATCGCGGAAGATAGCAGCGGACGAATTTGGGCTAGTACCAGAGATGGCGTTATTCGATTGCGTAACCAGAACACCACTTCTGAACATCAAATCGAGCTGCGGCGCCCTCCCGATACGGCGTGGAATGTCCTGACGGTCTCCCCAGATGGTGCTATTTGGGTCGTGACCATGGACGGGTTGTACCGTTCAGACGGAGATGCTCTAAAGTGCGTTGCTCGGAGTGGCTCCCGATACGGCCAGATATTCTCGGTTCGCTCCGGCGCCGGGAGTGTGCTGGTCGGCACATCGCGTGGATTGTACTTGGTTGCGGATCGCGACGGCGGTGGGACGCTTGAACGAGTATCCGGAGTGCCGGGTCCCGTGGTTGCGAGCTTACAAGATCGTGATGGCAACATTTGGGCCGGTACCTGGGGCAAGGGGCTTTACCGGAGAAACGCAAAAGGCATCCAACAGTGGTCGTCGCGTGACGGACTTGCTGATGATTTCGTGCGTCAGCTTTATGAAGATAACAGCGGAAATCTTTGGGTTGGCCTACGTGGCGGCGGATTGAACCGTTGGAAAAATCCCACGCTCGTGCCGTTCGGCATCGAGGAGGGTCTGCAAGGCGATTATGCAAGCACCGTAACTGTAGATCCGAAGGGCCGCACCTGGTTGGGAACATGGCGCGGAGGTTTGTACCGTTTCAATGGCAAGTTGCTGCCGCAGCCCACTCCTGTTTCGACTTTGTTTTTCACCGTGCGGACGCTGGCCTTTGACAAAGCCGGCCATGTCTGGACGGGCAATTGGGAAGGACTTTCGTGCTGGGACGGTACGCGCTACACGCACTTCGCCGGCCCCGAAACCCCGTACCATCACATCTCCGTGATTTTGTTCGATCGCAAGCAACGTTTGTGGATTGCGACCTCCGACAATGGCCTCTTTCTTTTTCCGCGAGGGCGTCCCGAAGGAACAGCGGTTGCGCACCTCCTTTCGCACACCGAGATCACCTCGCTTGTGGAAGATGCGAGCGGCAAGCTCTGGGTGGGAACGCCTGCGGGCGCTGGATGGATTTCTGGATCGGATGCAGATAGTTATCACCAATTGCCGAAAACGCGCGGCGAAGCATTTACTGGTCTATCGCTGGACGTGCAGCAACGGGTATGGGGCTGCACACTGGGCGGTTCGCTTTGGAAGCTCGACGCAAATGGCGGGGAATCGCTCGGCGCAAACGCGGGATTGCCGGGCTATCCTCTTTACCTTGCTATCGACGATGGCCGGGGAGCCATGTGGATCAGCACCCCTCGCGGAATCCTACGCATTCCAACCGAGCGAATTCAGCAGGCCATGCGTGGCGTCCTCAGGAGAGTAGATTACCGGATCTTCGATCGTGAGGACGGCATGCGTACCATCGAATGCCATCACCAATCGCAACCCGCTGGCACCCGCGATGCCAACGGTTTTCTTTGGTTTCCCACCAGCCGAGGTTTTGTTCGCATCGATCCCAAGGTTATCTATCAACCGGCCAGAGCGCGCGATGTGCGGATCGAAGAGTTGACAGAGGACGGGGAAGCTGCGCCGCTCGAAAACTCGCGCTTCGCCCCGGGCCCGCACGCGATTGAAATAAGATTCACCGCGCTCGAATTCAGCTCTCCTCAAAAACTGCGGTTCAGGTACCGCATGGAAGGGTTGGAACAGGACTGGAATTGGGATAGAGGCTCGCGACTGGCCCGTTATACTCGTCTGCTTCCCGGGCGATACGCGTTTCAGGTGATGGCAGCCATCGGCGATGGGCCTTGGAGCCAAGCCCAAACCCTGGATATCGAGCAAGCGCCGGAATTCTATCAGACGAAGTGGTTTGAAATCCTAATGGTAATGGCCGGTCTAGCGGCCGCCACCCTGATCTTTCGATGGCAAATGCATCTTTTCCGCCAGCGCTATTTCGCCGTAACCGCCGAGCGGAACCGGATTGCCTGCGAGTGGCACGACACATTATTAGCTGGCTTTTCCGCTATTTCTCTGCAGCTCGAAGCTGCCCTGCTGGACCGCGGGCAAATGTCGGAACGCGTGCGGGAGATTTTGAACGTAACTCGTAAAATAGTCCAACACTACAGGGCCGAGGTGCGTCGCGTTATCTGGGATCTGCGCGAAAGCGCCACGGGTGAAAAGACGCTGCAGAAGGCCGTCGCGACAGCACTGCATCAGACTGTGGAAGGCCGCGGTATCGCCTATGAACTGAACGTGACCGGAGCGGAAACCGATCTATCCAAAGAAGTGGAGCACAATTTATTGCGCGTATGTCAGGAGGCGCTTTCAAACGCTGTTCGCCACGGAATGCCGAAGCGTGTCCGTATATCTCTGCAGTACGCGGACGCAGGCATAACCATGCGTGTGGAGGACGATGGAAGCGGCTTCGACCCGGAGGCAATTCGCGTCCTGGAAAACGGACACTTCGGATTAACGATCATGCAGGAGCGTATGCGGCGATTTGGAGGAACGCTGATACTGAAGAGTGCGCCGGGAAAGGGAACGGTCGTGGAAGCCAGCCTTCCCCGAGTAAATAAGTGAAGCTGCCCCATGACTGAGCGAATCCGGATTCTGGTTGTCGAAGATCAATTCTTTTTCCGTCTGGCATTGCGCAGCATGGTCGATGGACGCGGCGATATGACGATCGTCGCGGAAACATCGAAGTCTCGTGAAGCGCTTCCCCTCTATAAGGAGCACCGGCCCGACGTGGCCATCATCGATCTGCGCCTGCCGGACGTCTCCGGCTTCGAAGCCATTGCGGAAATCCGGCAGCATGATCCAAAAGCGCGCCTGCTGGTTTTGAGCAATTACGAGGGTAGCGAAGACATCCATCGTGCTCTGCGGGCGGGGGCGGTCGGTTATCTGACGAAAGATGCTGGGGGCGAGGATCTTGTACAAGCGATTTTGGCCGTAGCGCAGGGCAAACGATATTTGTCGCCTGCCGTGGCCGCTACACTATCGGCGCGCCTTGTCGGGGATGATCTCACTGAGCGCGAACGCAACGTCTTGCAATTGCTGGCGGAGGGATGCAGCAACCGTCAGATTTCGAGCCGGCTCAAAATTTCCGAGAATACTGTTCGTATTCATCTGGGCCATATCTTCGACAAATTGCAGGTGGAAGACCGAACGCAAGCAGTTTTGGCCGCCATCCACCGGGGACTGGTTCACGTTGAGTGACGCCCTTTCACATAGTCCTTTTGAACTATCCACAAATAGCTCAAACCGCAGACGACGAAGCGCGCAATCCGAGTAATTCTATTTAAAGCAGTCTCGGCCATCCAGTTGCGGCCCGGAGGATTCATGTTGAAGCTCGCTTTTCTGTTTTTCTTATCCGGTGCGGTCGCCGTGTTCGCGCAAGAGGGGCGGGGAACTATTGAAGGAACCGTTACCGATCCGTCGGGTGCTCCCGTTCCTGCAGCCAAGGTTTCTATTACGAATTCGGAAACAAACGTCAGCATCGTCACGCAAACGAATGGACAGGGGTACTATTCCTCGCCGGCGCTGGTCGTTGGAACTTACCAGGTCGCCGTTGAACAACAAGGTTTCGATCGCGAAGTACACACGGACATTCGCCTTCAAGTCGATCAGCGCGCAGAGGCCGATTTTTCACTCAAATTGGGGCAAGTGGGGCAATCGGTCGTCGTCACGGGCGACGTGCCGTTGGTGAACACCTCGGATGCGACCGTGGGACAGGTCATTGAGAACAAGCGCGTTGAGGAATTGCCGATCAACGGCCGGAGCGCTTTCGCCCTGATCGGACTGGCGGCGAACGTAAAATCTAACGCAGGCCCAACCCAGAGCGGATTTGCCGATCGCGGCACAAACCTGAGCGCATTCAGCATCAACGGCGGACCCACGGCGACCAATTATTTTCTGGTAGACGGGATGGTCGCGATTCAGAGCTACTATCCCGATCTGAATGCCGATTTAGCTGTGGATGCCGTGCAGGAGTTCAAAGTGCAATCGGGGACTATGTCGGCGCAGTATGGATTGACGGCCGGCGGAGTTATTAATGTTGCGACGAAATCGGGGACCAATCAACCTCACGGATCTCTTTATGAGTTTGTCAGAAACAACGATTTCGATTCGCGCAACACGTTCGCCAGCAGCGTGGCGCCGTTTCACTATAACCAATACGGTCTCGCTCTCGGCGCGCCGGTAATCATTCCCAAACTCTACAATGGACGCAACAAAACGTTCATTTTCGGCAACTGGGAACAGTGGAACTACAGTATGGCGAGTTTCCCCATCACCTCTGTTCCGACTGGCGCACAGCGCGCCGGAGACTTTTCTCAAACGTTCGATGCCTCGGGCCGGCAGGTTCCGATCTACGATCCGGCGACCACCGTGCCGAACCCCGCAGGCAGCGGCTTTGTGCGCGGTGTGTTTCCGGGAAATGTCATTCCCACGAATCGTCTCGATCCGGTTTCCGTGAACATTCTCGCTTTTTATCCGCTTCCCAACCGCACGCCCACAAACGCCTTTACAAACGCCAACAATTACATCGGCGATGTCACGAATACCAGAAGAATGCAGCAGTACACCATTCGCGTGGACCAGCACTTTTCGGACACCGATTCGATGTTTGCCCGTTACACTTATTTTCACCACTTCGATGACAACGGGGCGCAATCGCCGTGGCCGAGCCCAGTCGTACGCGATCGCAACGACAATTTCGAAACAAGAAATTCCGTGGTTTCGGAAACACACATCTTCTCGCCGTCTGTCGTGAATGAGGTGCTGATTGGAACCGCGCGCCAATACTTCCCGTTTCAGGTAGACAGTTTTGGCGGCGGCTGGCCTCAGAAACTAGGCTTACCGGCGAGCGTTCCGCCGACTGCATTCCCCAACGTGAACAACGGGCTGACCGGATTCCCCACCCAGACCGTTGGGCTCCGCGGTGCGCTGACCTGGCAGTTTGACGATCATGTCACAATTGTGCGCGGCAGCCACAACATAACCACAGGTTTAGAGTACCGGCTGCTCTTCGGCAACAATTATCAAACTAGCTCTCCCTCCGGCACATACAATTTCGCGCAAGGACTAACCGGCAACCCTCAACTGCAAACAGGTACAGGCAGCAGCTTTGCGACATTTATGCTCGGCGATGTTAGCAGCGCATCAGTGACCACGCACATCGGCGAGTCGGAGAAAGGATACGCCTTCGCGGGCTTCATTCAAGACGATTGGCGGACGACCAAGAATTTGACGCTGAATCTGGGGCTGCGCTACGACTACCAGGCGCCCCCTTATGAACGCAATAACGGATTGAGTAACTTCTTTCCTGGAGTCATCGATTCGGTGAACGGATTACGCGGGGCGGTAGTTTACGAAGGCATAGGGTTTCACGGCGGAACGTTTAATCCGGACTACACGAATTTCGGCCCTCGATTTGGGTTCGCCTACGATGTCGGCGGCCACGGAAAAACCGTCATCCGCGGCGGATATTCCATCTACTATCCCGACATCTTCAACGTACAGTACTTCGGCAGCACCAATGGCTTTTCGACGACGACCACGAACTACAACCCGCCAGGAAATAATACGAATCTTCCTGCATTTCTCTTTCACAACGGCTTGCCCAGCCCTCCGGTTCAGCCGCAGGGAAGCGCGCTTGGGCCGGCAGCTTTTCTTGGGCAGGCGGTCACCATCGATCAGCGGAACCAGCGGACGCCCATGTCTCAACAGTGGGACTTCGATATTCAAAGGCAATTGCCCGGTGAATGGATTATCGATATCGGATACGCAGGAAATCATGGTACGCATCTCGTATCCGGCAACTATGACCTGAATCAGTTGACGCCTCAGCAGTACGCGACGCTGAAGACGACTCTGCAAAGCACCGTACCCAATCCGTACGCCGGGATCGTGCCGGGCGCACTCGGAGCCGCGCGAATTACTTTGCAGCAGTCGTTGGCAGCCTTTCCGTATTACACCTCGGTCTCGGTGCGCAATCCGCACATGGGGAACTCCATCTACCATGCCGGATTGATCCGCGTAGAAAAGCGCTTTAGCCAAGGATTGACGTTTCTCGCCTCATATACCAAAGGAAAACTGATCGACGACAGCGTAGCGTCTCCCATCACCTTCGGAAACGTCGAGCAGGTAAGCACAGTCTCCTACCAAAACGGTCTGTACAACCGCCGGGCCGAGCGGTCGCTCGATCCAACAGATGTTTCCCAGCGGCTGGTGCTGAGCGGAGTCTATGAGATCCCGGTCGGCAAGGGAAAGAAGGTAAACATTTCGAGCGGCCTCCTCAATGCTGTGATCGGAGGCTGGCAGTTGGACTCGATCGCGACCATGCAGACCGGCGTGCCGGTGGCCGTTTCCGGAGCGAACAATAATCTGGCCACGCGCCCTAACTCCACCGGGCGATCCGCAAAACTGAGTAACCCGACGGCAGCCGAGTGGTTCAATACATCCGTGTTCGTGAACCCACCGAGCTACATCTACGGGAATCTTGGACGCGTGCTGCCCGATGTGCGGAATCCCGGAATCGTTCAAATCGATCTTTCTGTCATTAAGAACTGGAGAATCAAAGAGCGCGGCAACCTGCAGTTCCGCGCGGAATCCTTCAATGTTGTCAATCACGTGAACCTCGGGCTTGTAAGCGGCAGCTTTTCGCCCGGTCCGAATGGCTTGAATACCAGCGGCACGTTCGGCACGATCACCTCGGCGCGGATGCCCAGAAACATACAACTCGGTATGAAGCTAACGTTCTGAACTGTAGCAACATGATTCGAAGTTCTGGAGAGGCTGCCGGAAGAACACTGCGGCTTGTCTCCCTCAACACGGACCTGGCAATTGCCGGCGGCGGCATCGCCGGTGTGTGTGCCGCCATCACGGCCGCCAGAGCAGGGATTTGCGTTGTTTTGCTGCAGGACCGGCCGGTGCTCGGCGGCAATGCCTCCAGCGAGGTGCGTTTGTGGATCCTGGGCGCCACGTCGCATATGGGTAATAACAACCGGTGGGCGCGTGAAGGCGGCGTAATCGATGAAATTCTGGTCGAGAACCTGTATCGCAATCCGGAAGGAAATCCGCTGATTCTCGATACCATTCTGCTCGAAAAAGTTCATGCCGAAAGAAACATCACGCTGCTGTTGAATGTCCCGGTGGACGAAGTCGAAAAGAGTGATGAGGTGCAAATTCGCGCGGTCACGGGCTATTGCTCCCAAAACCAGACGAAATACCGCGTGGAGGCTCCATTGTTCTGTGATGCTTCCGGAGATGGCATTGTGGGTTTCCTCGCCGGCGCAGCATTTCGGATGGGCAGCGAAGGACGCGATGAGTTTGGGGAAGGTATGGCCCCGCCGAAAAGCACGAATGAACTACTTGGCCATTCGCTGTATTTCTACAGCAAAGACGCGGGCAGACTGGTTCGCTTCATCCCGCCCTCATTTGCGTTGCAGGACATCACGAAGATTCCGCGCTATCGCGACATTCGCGCATTCGATTCGGGTTGCCGCTTCTGGTGGCTCGAATGGGGCGGCACACTCGACACGATCGCCCAAACCGAAGAGATCAAATGGGAACTATGGCGTGTCGCCTACGGCGTATGGAACTACATCAAAAACTCGGGGCAATTTCCGGAAGCCGAAAACCTCACGCTCGAATGGATTGGCACCATTCCCGGCAAACGAGAAAGCCGGCGCTTCGAAGGGGATACGATGCTCACCCAGCAGGATCTCGTAGAGCAGCGCATCCATCCCGATGCCGTTTCGTTCGGTGGTTGGGCCATCGATCTTCATCCGGCTGAAGGAGTGTACAGCAACCGGCCTGGCTGCGCACAGTGGCACTCCAAAGGCGTGTATCAGATTCCGTATCGCTGTCTCTACAGCAAAAATATCGAGAACCTGTTTCTGGCCGGACGCATCATCAGCGTCTCGCATGTAGCGTTCGGATCCACGCGCGTCATGGCGACGTGCGGCCATAGTGCGCAGGCGGTTGGAATGGCCGCGGCCCTGTGTCATGAAAACGGTGTAAAACCGCGCCAGCTACTCGAAACCTGCCGCATGCAGGAGTTGCAGCGCCGGCTTTTGCGAGCCGGACAATATATTCCCGGCATTGCGTTAGAAGATCCAGCGGATCTGGCGCGCGCGGCGCGAATCACTGCTTCCAGCCGGTATGTGTTACATGAATTCCTGCCGAACGATGAAACGCTGCGGCTCGACGCCTCGCGCGCCATGCTGCTGCCCATCCCGGCAGGAGTGTTGCCGAGCGTGACTTTTCTTTGTTCGACAAACAAGTCTACACAACTCGAAGCGCAAGTGCGCGGCTCATCGAAGCCGGAAAATTTCACCCCGGACGTTGTACTTCACAGTGAGACCTTCTCGTTGTCTCCCGGGGCTACACAAGAAGTTCAGATCAGACCGGCCCTTTCGGTTCCCAACGATTGTTACGTCGCGTATTGTCTGATGGAAAACCAGGTCGTCACTGTCGCTGCGAGCCAATCACGAGTGACTGGCGTCCTGGCTCTCTCGCACTCCCAAAATCCGGCCGTTGCGAAGGCGGCGACACAGAACGCTCCAGCGAAAAGCGGCATCGAGTCATTTGAATTCTGGTTGCCGGGCCGCCGCCCTGGTGGAAAAAACCTCGCCATCCGCGTGGAACCGAAACTCGACGTTTTCGGCCCGGAACATCTGGTGAACGGAGTAGCGCGGCCCACCTTGCGCTGTAACGCCTGGGTCGCCGATCCCAATGATCCTCGCCCAACCGTAACGTTCCGCTGGCCGGAAGTCTGCCGCATCCGGCATGTCGAAATCACATGGGACACCGATTATGACCACCCGATGGAATCCGTGCTGATGGGGCATCCCGAGCGGGAAATCCCTTTCTGTGTGCGCCGCTACCGCCTCGCAACCGATCAACGCGTTTTGTTTGAAGGCGAAAATCACCTGACCCGCACCTCCCTCCAGTTGGACGAGCCAGTGACAACGAACATATTGAACATTGAAGTTCTGGAGACCCGTGGATTACCCGCCACAATCTTCGAAGTGAGGATTTATGAAGATTAAGTTCGCCGCGTTCGCATTCATCACCGCAGTTATCACCGTAACGCACGCAACTGCACAGACAAAACTGACCGGATCCTTTCCGCCTTCGGGTTACCGCCTGGCGTGGTGGGACGAATTCAACGGCCACTCTCTGGATGCCGAAAAATGGATGTATCGCACAGACGTAAAAGCGTCGAGTTCGCAAATGCCGCAAAACGTGACCGTCAAAGACGGAAATCTTGTGATCTGGATGCGAAAGCAGAACGACCGCGGCAAGCAATACACCGGCGGCGGCGTCATCAGTAGACGTGCGTTCCACTACGGCTACTTCGAGGCGAGGGCCAAACTTTTCGGAGGCGCGGGCTGGCACGAATCGATATGGGCGATGGCCGTGACCGATGGAAGCACCACCTATCCGCCGAACATTCGCACCGAAATTGACGGGCTCGAATTCGATTCCGACACCACCTGGAAGGGCCGCATGGGCCTGATCATCTGGCAAGGTCCTTCTCACAGCGAGAACCGAAGCTGCACGGCAGGAGTAGGCCGCGGACCTCTCGGCGTTGACGCCACGACAGGCTTTCACACCTATGGATTCGAGTACACCGAGCAGAAGGTGAAGTACTATCTCGACGGCGATCTACGCTGCGTTTTCGACTATCCGCCGTCGCAAGGCGAGCACGACAACATCAACCTGTGGCTCACGGCCATCGGGTATGAGAAGCACGGCATCACTATCGACACATCGAAACTGCCCGGCCAGATGCTGGTGGACTTCGCAGCGTTTTACCAAAAGGAGACGCCGCATTGAACCGATTGCTTCTGAGTCTGGTGCTCGTCAGCGCGGCTTGGGCGCAAACCATCGATATCGAGGCGGGAAATACCCGGCTCACAATGGAGGGCTTGCCGTTGCGGATCACGGTGGAACAGGGAGGAACCACAGCCCTCAGGGCCCATCCCGATGGCGGTTTGCTGTTAGGCGATCCCGATCATCCCGAGCCTGCGAGCATTGTTGCTCAACCGGCCGACGTGAATGGCCACCCTGTTCTTACGGTTCGCACCGTTTCCGGGAAAACCGCGCGCGTCACGCTCAAAGTCACAACGCACCAGATCGATTTCGTCGTGGTGCCCTCCGAACCGGAAGCGGTGCTCCTGCGTTTCGGTCCGCTCAGCCCCGGTTTCGGTTTGGGCGATCACGCGGTCGTGGGCCGGCCCAGCTTTAATACCGATATCACCGGCTACAGCAACGATCATTTTCTATCGGGCCAAGGTCTCAGCCGCATGGTCTCCAATTTCGTCATCTATCCGAAACAGAAAGTCGCCTTCCTGGTTTGGGAGCCGCAAAGCAAGATGGTTCGCAGTACCGCCGAAGAATGCACGCAAGGCTCGCGCCTTGTCCGCGGCTCCGTGCGTTTCAGTATCTTCCTCGGAACGCCGCGGGAGATCTATCGTCAGTTCCTCGAATCGCGTAATCTGTACGGCTATCCCGTGATGAAGCCGAAATACGATTTTTTCGGGGTGGGTTGGGAGGCGTTCGGCGCACTGGCATGGGACACCAGTCAAAAGACCGTTACAGAAAACGTCGACCATTATCTACGCGACAGATTTCCCTTGAACTGGATGGTGGTGGGGTCGGGATTCTGGCCCAACGAAGACCCGCGCATGCACGAAACCACGAGTTTCGGCTTGTACGATCACGAGCGCTATCCAGATCCCAAAACATTCATCGCGCACTTTCACGCCGAAGGCTTGAAGTATTTTCAGGGCCTGCGCACCACGTTCATCACGGATGGTCCGTTTGCTTCAGAGGGAATGAAGAACAATTACTTCATCGAGGAGGACGGCCATCCCAAAATCATGAAATTCGCTTGGCCGAAGAGCCCCATTTACTTCCTCGATTGGCGAAAACCGGAAGCCGTCAATTGGTTCGTCGACCTGGTGCATAAGTGGACCGCCTTCGGCGTCGATGGCTACAAAGAGGACGTTTATGGCTTCGGCCACTACGAGCTCGGCGACGACAAGCTCGACGCCGTCGACCAGGCGCTCATGCGCGAAGGCCAATATATTATGGGCCGCAACGACTATCTTGGCTCGCCTGCGGATCTGCACCGCATCAACGATTTCAATTACGATCAAAACCAGGATCGCGGTCCGGTCAACGCATTAGCGCTGGCTTATTCGGGGCTGCCGCTGATCTATCCCGATATCGTCGGTGGAACCTTCGGGGAAGGCCACTTCGATCTGAAAGTAACGCCCCGCATGAAGACTTACATGATGCGCAACGCGCAATGGGCGTCTCTGCATTCTTCGATGGGCATGGGGCAAGGCCCCTGGACGTTCAACGATCCACATCTGGAAGAAGTCATGCTTCGCGCGGCCCGCTTGCACGACCGCCTTCAACCCTACATCTATAGCCAGGCCATTCGCTTCTATCTCGATGGCTATCCCTGGGCGATGGCTCCGTTGCCTATCGCATTTCCCGCGGATGATCGCGTATACGGCCGCGAAAACGACCACCTCCGCGGATATGAGTGGATGATTGGCGATGCGCTTCTTGCCACCCCGCTTTATGGCAATGACTACGATACGGCCACAGCGCGTGATATCTACCTGCCCCGCGGCACGTGGCTCGATTACGACACCGGCAAAGACTATAACGGCCCAGCCACGCTGCGTAACTTTGCTCTGCCGCCAGGGAAAACTCCGCTCTTTGTAGGCGGCAGCGGCATCGTCGTGGAAAAACGTGGCGCTGCTCTGGTGGCCCGGGTCTTTCCTGTGAACAAAGACGGCGAAACGATCGTCTTTTACCCGGATGGCTCGTCGACAAGCCACATTCAGCTCCACATTATCGATTGGAAGCGTATCTCCGTCAATGGAGCCTTTCACCGAGGGGAATGGAAACAGAATGCGTTCGAGTTCGTGATTACTCCGGGCGAGAACTATGAGCTCCGTTAGCCTGGCGCACAGCGTCTCGCGGCGGCTCCGATGGTGGATCGCCGGACTCTTGTTTCTGTCGACGGTTCTCAACTACATTGACCGGCAGAACCTATCGATCCTGGCACGCACCATCCAGGACGATCTGAAGATTTCGGATTTTCAATACAGCTATGTAGTGCAGGCATTCTTTCTCGCTTACACGCTCACGTACATCGTCGCGGGCAGACTCACGGACTGGCTGGGCGCGCGCTCCAGCATGGCCCTGTTCATCGCGTGGTGGTCCATTGCCGATATGCTCACCGCGCTGAGCCGGTCTGCGTTCTCGCTCGGTGTTTTTCGCTTTTTGTTAGGCATGGGCGAGCCCGGCAACTACACCGCGGCGCCGAAAGCTGTGGCGGAATACTTTGCGCCGCGCGATCAAGGTTTTGTCATCGGCCTCTATACCGCCGGCGCGACGCTCGGAGCAACAGTGGCACCTCCAGTCGTGGCGTTTACCGCATTGCATTTCGGCTGGCGGCTTGTCTTTGTTTTCACGGGAGGTGTTGGCCTGCTTTGGCTGGTCCTCTGGCTCGGGATCTATGGGGGCTCAAGTCCCAGAGCCGTTCTTCAACCCGCATCCACAGCCGCACATCCGTGGAGAACAGTCCTGCACCGCCGGCAAACTTGGCAGCTTCTGATAGCACGCGCCCTCACCGATCCCGTCTGGTACTTCTATCTTTTCTGGTTTCCGAAGTATTTGACGGACGCGCGCCATCAATCCCTTCAATCAATCGGCAGAACTGCCTGGGTGGTGTATCTGGCGGCGGATATTGGATGCTTGGCCGCCGGCTATTTTTCATCTGTGTTGATTCGCAAAGGAGCGATTCCGGCTGAAGCGCGTGTACGGCTGATGGCGGGTTCTGCGGTCCTGCTTCCATTCAGTGCGGCCGTAGCGGTGGCCCCTAACTTATGGGCAGCCGTATTGATCGGCTCACTGGCCACCTTCGGCCATTTAGCTTGGCTGACTTCGCTCAGTAGTTTGATTTTGGATCTTTATCCGAAAGAATTGGTTGGAACAGTTTTCGGCATTGTTGCAGCCGGCAGCGGCCTCGGCGGTATGTTGGCCACCGAATTGATCGGCCTTGCCGTCACTCACTATTCGTACGCTCCCGTATTTACAGCTATGGGAGTACTTCATCCGCTCGCGTTGCTGTTGATCTGGCCTCTACGGCGCGGCTCAACCTGATCCTCGGCATCAATATCGGCGTCAACCACGCAGGATGCTGGGCGGGAATGGTTTGGCCCCGAGCGCCACCTGTCCTCCAGCACCCGCACCCCGCTGAGCTTTTCCAAGACAATGCAACGCCAGTTTTCTGGCGAACCCGGCCGCTTCAATCCACTCGCGCTTTCTCCGCCATACTGATAACACAGTACTCGCAGTTGCCCGTCTTTATTGCGCCCTAACCTGTGTGGACAAAATAGCCGGGCGTGTCCGTGATAACGGGCTTCGATCGGCCGTTTACTTGCCACAGCGTTCCATACCAACCGGTAAATTTCCTCAACAGTCTGGATCCTCGCCGCAACAACACCCATGACTTTTTCGCCGCCTATTTCAACTGCAAGAGTACACCCTGGCCTGGGGCAAGCCAAAAGTATTGTGTCAGAGGTCTGATTTCTCCAGTAATGGAAGAAACCACATTGGCCGCTTTGATATCAGGTCTGAACGTTGGACGGAGGGGAACGGAACGCTTGAGATTCTTGTTCACAATGATCGTGTAGCGCTGTCCATTGTCGTCCGTGAAATCGCCGGTAACGAACTCTCCGCCCGGTACATCCTGCACCAACGACTGCTCGGTGGGGCCATGATTCCCTCTCGGAGCATCCCCGATGTGGTACGTACCGTCGTTCTGTAGCTTCAGCAAAATCGATCCAATATTTTGTACCTGGTGAGCCATGTTCCGGAGCCAGTACCAGGTCGGCGTCCGCTCGTAAAACTGATCCAGCGGACCATCACGGAAATTCCCCAAATCCGGCGCATGTAGGATGGGAAGCTCGCGCGAAATGAACTTGTAAAATGCGATCCCTTTCGCGCCGTAGACCAGTGAGCCCCAAAGCTCCAGACGCAGGTCGTCTTCCGTCAGTTCACGATACCTCCAATGCGGTGAAGAAAGAACGATATTCCACATGGGGAGATGATTCTTTACCGCCTGCTCTCGAAACTGCTCCAGATTCGTCCAGAAGTCGGGATCCAAATCGCCGCTGCCTGTGTCTCCGATGATGGAATAACGATCGTAGGAGAGCGCGGTGGGAGAGCAGACGGAAATGAAATCGGAGACGTACTTGTCATGCTCCTTACTGGTCCCGGGGAGAAGGTTGATGTACGGCCACTTCCCCGACGCCATCTTCTTCACCGCCGCCACAGCTTTCGCCAATTCCGGAAACTCTGTTGCGTTCGGTTCATCTTTGATGTGATACCCGTACACGGCGGGTTTATCTTTCGTCTCGCTTAGAACCGCGGGTAAATTGCGTACGAACTGGTCTCCGTTGAACGGCTTCGACCAGTCGTGTCCAGCCAGCCGCTCGTCAAACACGATGCACTTGAGATCGAAATTCTGGCAAGCATCGAGCATATCGGGACGCACGAACGCGACCGAGTTGATACCTGCATCGTGCATGGACTGCAAAAGTTTGGGATTATCGGCAAAGTCCCACGCCATCAGAGGAAAGCGGCCATCCGGGAGGCTTTGGGCAGTTGACCACGCCGGTGTGAGCGAGGCGATGAGGACAAGGCATCCGCCGCATTTGAGCACGCATATTGTTCTAACAGCATGCAGGGCAGAAGAGCAACTCAAAAGAGCGGTCAGCCCGGCAATGGGTCAAAATGCTGAACAGATTCGTATGGAACGCCGCGCGGACATCTCAGCCACGCGAATATGATTGAGCATAATGGCGCGTGTCGAGGCAACAAGACAGTCTGGCCCTTGGGGAATCGTCGTTTTTTTGTCCGTTGCATTCGTGATCAATTACATCGATCGCGAAGTTGTTTTTGCAATTTTTCCGCTGCTACAACGCGATCTCCGGTTTTCGCCGACACAACTCGGTCTTGCCGGAAGCCTGTTCACGTGGACGTATTCGCTATCCATGCCGGTGGCGGGACGCCTGGCGGATATAGTCCAGCGGCGCTGGATGGTGTGCGCCTCGCTTGTGCTTTGGAGCATCGCGACTCTGGGAACCACGTTCAGCTACAGCATCGCGCAATTTCTGTTTTGGCGGGTCGTCATGGGCATCACCGAGGCACTCTACGTGCCTGCAGCAATCGCACTGATCACCGATGCACATCCCGGCAGGACACGCTCCCGCGCTCTTTCGATTCACGGCCTCGCACAGTTTGCCGGGATCACGGTTGGAGGATGGTTTGGCGGATGGGCCGGCGAGCACATTGGTTGGCGTTCGGGATTCGGCCTGCTCGCGGTTCTCGGTCTGAGTTATTCTGGCGTGCTCTTCTGGGGGTTTCAACAGCCGCAGACGCAATTTGCGCAAAAATCATCGGGCTCGCCGGTCGCGATTTTTCGATCCCGCTGCTACATTGTGCTCTGTCTTTTGTTTTTTACCTTTTGCGCCATGCTGTGGGTACTGTACACATGGCTGCCTGCCCACGTTTACGAAACCTTTCATGTGTCTCTTGCAGCGAGTGGCTTCGTAGCGACTGCTTACCTGCAATTCAGTTCGGCCGCCGGTGTTCTGGCAGGCGGATTCGCCGGAGATGCGCTCAGCAATCGGCAACGGGCTGGGCGATTTTACATCGCCGCAGCGGGCCTATTTCTCTCTGCTCCCTTTGCCGTCGCAGCCTTCCAGACACAATCGCTCAGGGGCCTGAAATTCAGTGCATGTGGTTTCGGACTGTTTGCTGGATTGCTGATTGCCAACGTGGTTTCGTCCGCATACGACGTTGTAGCACCAGCCGATTTTGGGCTGGCCAGCGGCGTGCTAAACATGATCGGCGGTTTGGGCAGCGGCGCAGCCGTATTGTTAGCTGGGATATTCAAAGACTCTCTGGGTGTCGGTACGATAATGCTCTATTTCGCCCTTGCAGCCATGGCGCTGAGTATCGGTCTGTGGGCGGTAGTTGCGAGGCGTTTCGAAAGCGAGCGTCTTCGAGCTTCCGGGCGTTCTCTGGCAGCGCCGGTCCCAGGTTAATCAGAGAAGCCGAGAATCGAAAGCGTATCCCGGTGAAACATCTTCTCCATCTCGTCCATATTTAAGCGCGGGAGCGCCGTTCCTTCCAGCATGTCGTTCAGCTTCCGCATTCCAGCCAGGCTGGCTGTCACTGTCGTAAACGGATAATCGCTGCCGAAAAGAAGCTTGTGCCACACGCCATATTCCTGTAAAAGCATCAGCGAGTGGTAAAGCTGAAACGGCCTGTAATGTAGAGCGGAACAATCCGCATATACGTTCTCGTGCTTCCGGATGGTGGCGATGCATTCGCCTTCATACGGGTGCCCCAAGTGAGCCATGATGATCTTCACGTCGGGGAACCGGATGGCGACGTCATCAATCAGCCGCGGCAGCGTGCACTCGAGCGGCGCATGGTTAACAAATGTCGTACCCGTATGCAGAAGAACGGGCAGGTCGTGCTTCGTTGCGTATCGCCATAGATCGTCGATAGCTGGGTCGTTCGGCTTGAATCCGGCGTACATGGGCAGAAGCTTGATACCCTTCAGCTTCAGGTCGCGATGGCCCTCCTCCATTTCATCGCGCCAACCCGGTTGAGTCGGATCAAGGCACATGAATCCGATTAGCCGGTCGGGATGCTGCGCGACATAGGCCGCAACCTCGCGGTCCGGCACCCATTGGCCGGATCGTTTCGCCTTGCCTCCGAAAACGACTGTCTTGTCGCACTCCTGGGCAGACGCGTGGTACTCTTCCCAGCGCACCGTCAAATCAACTTCTACGCCGTTTCGGGAGCGAAGCGATTGTTTTTTGAATTGTTCAGTGAAGTGGTCCGGATACCGGAAATAATGGCTGTGGACATCGACGATCATAAGTGAACAATGCGGGCAGGCCGGCGTGCCAGGCCAGGCCCGTAGTCTGGGTTTCCTCCGTAGCTCCCTTGACGCGCTCGGCAATGTGAGCCGCCGCGGCGATGACTTCGTGCGCCAGCCGCGGCAGGTTGCCCTCATGCACCTGGATGGTGGTTCCCACGATGCTGATGGCGGCAATCGCGCGCCCTTCAGCATCGAAGACCGGCGCTCCGATGCATCTCACGTTAATTTCTTCCTCTTCGTCATCCAACGCATAGCCACGCTGGCGCACCAAAGCGAGTTCCTGTTTCAGCCGGCGCGGAGAACAAATTGTGTTGTCGTTGTGGCGCAGCAGACCCTGCTCGCGAATCAGCCTGTCGAGCTCCTCTTCCGGCAAATACGCCGCCAGGGCCTTGCCGAGTGCGGTGCAATGCAGGCTAAAATGTTTTCCGATCCATGTCGCCACTCGGATCGCCTCGGCCGGTACGACCTTCTCAATCAAAATGCACGAACCCTGCTCCATCACTGCAAGGTGAGCGGTCATTCCAGTGCTGTCGGCCAAGTGCCTCAATTGCGGCTTCGCCTGCTCGCGCAATCCAATTCCGCTCAACGCCATATGGGCCAATGCGCACACGCGCAGGCTGACACGGTATTTGCCGCTGCCCGGGTCGCGGTACACATAACCGGAGTCTTGTAGCGTCCGGAGCAGGGAATGCACAGAGCTTTTGGGTAATTGTAAGTGCCTTGTCAGTTGCGAAAGCGTCAAGCCGCCGCGAAATTGCGGGAGCAATTCGAGCACGCGCAACCCGCGCTCCAATCCCGGCACAAAATTCTTCCTATCTGCTTCCATAGCCGCTCTCCCCTGACTTGACGATGTTTTAACATATAGCGCTCGTCTGTAGCAGGTCAACTGCCGGACGCGGAACGCTCGCGGCCGTGTTCAGCGGGCTGAACGCTATGGAACCCGCTAAAGAATTCGTTCAATTACTCGAATGCAGGCGGACATTTTCGCAGCGCAGCGGCGGCTATTCAGCTTAGAATCGACTGAAGCGAGCGGCCGCAGGACTGGAACGCTCCCGCTGCGAATTCATGACAGCACTCGATTGGGCGATTCTCGCCGTTTATTGCCTGGCAATTTTGGGCATCGGCCTCTATTTTCGTGCGCAGGCCAGCCGCGGGGTCGAGGAATTTTTTATCGCGGATCGCAAGCTGCCTTGGTGGGTGATCGGCTTTGCCGACGTGGCCGGCTACACGGGCGGAGGCCAAGGCTTCATAATGGTGTTCTTTCTGGGCGGATTCGCCGGACTCTGGCTCATGGCTTGGGTGAGCTGGGTGATCTGGATGCCGCTCGTCGCCATTCTCTGGGCCCGCTGGTGGCGCCGTCTCGGCGTGGTCACCACCGGAGAATTTATCGAATGCCGCTATGGCGGCAGAAGAGCGGCTGTTTATCGCAACATCTATGCCGTCTATGCCTGCTTCGTCTGGGGATTGGCCTCTCTTGGATATGGCGCCGCCTGGATGGCCGCTACCATTGCCCCTGTTCTGGGCTGGTCCGCGATCCGTGTCTTGATCGTGTTCGGCGCGCTCACGATTCTGTACAGCCTGTTATCGGGGCTCTTTGCGGTCGCGTATAACGACGTGCTTCAGTTTGTTTTGCTAATGGCAGGCAACACCATCTTTGCCGTGCTGCTGTCGAATCAGGCGGGCGGCATCACAGAGGTGTGGCGGCGCGTGGATGCGATGCGCGGTCCGGGCTTCCTGCAACCGCTGCCTTGGGGCGGCTCGCTGACCCCGATTTCGCTGCTCGCGTTGATCGTGCAAGGTCTGTTCTTTGCGGGATCGCCCTTTGCAGGCGAAGGGTGGACCGCCCAGCGATACATGGCCGCCCGCAACGAATTCCATGCCGTGCTCGGGCAAATGCTCAACGGCGTTCTCGCGCTGATCATCCGGTTGATTCCGTTCATCCTGATCGGGCTCGCGGCGGCTGCTGTACTTCCGCCCGCGAAGGTCGGCGTGCCTGCTTCCCTGTGGTCGAATCTGGTTCACGAAAAGGCTCCGGCAGGTCTCTTCGGACTTTTAGTTGTTAGCTGTCTCGCCGGGTATATGGCAGCAATCTCGTCGATTGGGAACTGGGCCGCGAGCTATCTGATCAACGATGTGTATCGACGTTCCCTGCGGCCGCGAGCCGATAGCCGCGAGCTTCTCCTGGTGAGCCGGACCTGCTCCGGCATTCTGCTGGTATTGGCTTTTGCTTGTGGAGCGCTGATCGATCCCAAGCAGCTCGAAAAATGGGTGCTGTTCATCAATTCGTCGCTGATCGTCTTTTCGCTTCCTCTGGCGTGGTTGAAATGGTTCTGGTGGCGCTTAAACGTAGCCGGCGATATGGTCGGCATTCTCGGCGGCTTTCCAGCAGGTTTCATTGTGTGGTTCGGTTCGGATGCGGTCCTGCCGGTGCAATTTCGGCGTTGGGTGCAACGCTCTACGGGATGGGACATCAACGGCCTGATCCCCGCTTTCAGCAATCTGGACCGATTTCCGTTCTGGACGGGTTTCCTCATTCTGTTCATTCTCGGTTGGATTGTCATTCTGACGGTTACTCTGCTAACCCGGCCGGAGGCGCCGGAAGTGTTGCGCGCTTTTTATTTGAAGACGAAGCCGATCGGCTGGTGGAGACCTGTGCGCCACGCTCTCAGTGAACAGCAGAACCTGGAGCTCCGGCATGAGACACGAAAAGATATCGCGGCCTGTGGCTGGGGTGTCTCTTTCTATTTTCTTCTTTCGGTAATGCTCTTCGGTTTCATAGGAGGCCATCTGATTACCGGCGCATCGGCCGCTGTGTTGTCTTTGGTAACGGGAATATTTTTTGTAAGAACAACTTTATCCAGCCGCATGACCGCTGAGCGGGACCGGGCTGGTCTGGTTCCGATGCGGTGATGGCACAACTCCAGGGCAAGACAGCGCTGGTTACGGGCGGAGCCGCCGGCATCGGACGCGAAATTGTTTACCGCTTCGCAGAAGAGGGCGCTCGTGTCATCAGCGTCGATTGGAATGCAGCAGAAAATGAGAAGACCGCAAGCAATGCCAGTTACCAGGCCGTAACGGCCGATGTTTCCTCGCCCGCCGACGTGGCGCGAGCTTTTGAAATCGCAGGTCCGGTCGACATTCTTGTAAATAATGCCGCCTTCTCGCAGGGAGACGGGTTTCTTCTCGACATCTCGGAAGAAGTCTGGGATAAAACGCTCGCCGTCTGCCTGAAAAGCGTTTTTCTCTGTTCGAAGACAGCGCTCAAAGGAATGGTAGAACGTCGTGCCGGAGTCATCATTAACATCAGCTCAGTCAATGCACTGACGGGTATTCATCTGGCGGCCTATACGGCCGCAAAAGGAGGAATCATATCCCTGACGCGCGTATTGGCGGCCCAGTACGGTGGGCTTGGCTTGCGCATCAATACGATTTGTCCCGGCACCATTCTCAGCGAGAGCTCGCGTGCGTACTACGAGGCCCATCCGGAGATTGCCTCCGGTCTGGCGTCGCTCTATCCGGCCCGGAAATTTGGAACCACTACGGATATCGCATCCGCGGCGTTGTTTCTTGCTTCGGACGAGGCAACTTTCATAAATGGAACTGTGCTTACAGTCGATGGCGGGCTTTCGGCAGTGCACCAAATTGTAATAACTTCATGAACCCTATCGCTTACGTATCCGATGAAAACTATCTCGCTTTGGACAATGTAAGAGCGGAATTCGAAAGTTTGGTAAATGGCGCAGTTACAATCTTGACGTCATCGCCCAGAGGAGCATTTTACGGCGATTTAACGCCCGGAAAATATCGCGTCACGCTTGCCAAAGAAGGCTATGGAGCGAAATGGGTCAACTGCGAAATCGGTGGCTCGGAACCGTACCAGTTCCGGTTGCTGAGCGATTGCCTGCACGGGTTTATGTGGCCGAAATGGGTCCGTTCAGGCGAGCGTTCCGAGATTCGCGCGCACAGTCCGGAGCAGTACCAGCTCACACTCTGGCGTTATGGCCTGGAGAAAGAATTCGTCAGAATGCTGAGCTGGTTCGACGAACACGGGCCGCGAAGCACCGTGCAGATTACTCCGGATGGCGATTACTCGCAGACCGGAGTCGATTGGAACCGCCACGGATACCCGGCGCCGCACGTGCAGCAGTTTGTCGCGGCACCGTCCCGCTCTGGGCTGTATTATCTCTGGGCGCGCACCCCTTCAGGCCGCAGCTTCTCTTTCCCGTGGGTCGTCGCCCCAGCGGAGCCTCGTGCCCGCGTTGCGGTGCTTGCATCCACCAACACCTGGAATGCGTACAACAACTTTGGAGGGCGCTCGAACTACATCAATCCAGGAGGTCTTCCCCCGTCGCCGACAGTCAACGCAAGGTTGGACTTGAGCCGGTATACGACGGCGGTGCCCGTGTGGTCGATTCCGGATCCTGATTTCAAACCGCTTTCTTTCGAACGTCCGGAACCTGGCAATCACATCTTCGACAACGCGCCCTGGTCGCAGAGGTCGATCGCTGATTCAATCGAGGGCCGCATTCAGTGTGGGCAAGCTCCGGGAGAATGGCGCCTGCTCGGCTGGTTGGAGCGCGAGGGGTTTGAATACGATTACTACGCAGAAGCGCAGCTTCATGACGGAACCCTTCCGCTCGATACTTATAAAGTCCTCATTCTTTCCGTTCACCCGGAATATTGGACACGCCAGATGCTTCATCGCGTAAAGGAATGGGTGTTTGATCGCGGCGGCCGGTTGATGTATCTGGGCGGGAACGGTCTGAATTGCGAGGTAACTCTCGATGCAAACGGAACCATGCGCTGCATTTCCTACGACGATACAAATTATGAATCGCGCATGCATCGTACGTATGAACCGGAGGCGGCGCTATTAGGAATAGCTTTCACAGATCACGGCGTCATGACAGGCGCACCGTATCGCGTCATCGAGGACCGGCATTGGATATTCCAGGGGACCGGACTGCGGAATGGCGATCTGTTCGGCGCGAAGAGTTTGCATGAACGCGTACCGGGTGGCGCGTCCGGCCACGAGACGGACAAAATCACTATCAGTTCCCCGAAAAACGTTCAACATCTTGCGAAGGGAATGAACCCGAACGAGGGCGGGGCAGACCTGGTCTATTTCGATGCCGGAAAAGGTGCGGTCTTTTCAACTGGGTCGATTACCTGGGTCTCGTGCCTCTTCCCGGACGACCATGTTTCGCGGGTCACGCGCAATGTAATCGAACGGTTCCTCAAGTAAGTCACAACTTCACCCGGTACCGTCCCACAGTATCTTCATCTAGTTCCACCCCGAGCCCCGGCTTTTCCGGAACACGAGCCTCGGCCCCGGAAACCGGTAGCGGCTCAGTCAACAAGTTCGTCTCGTAGAACAAATGACTCAAGATATCGCAGGGCACCGTCTCGGCTTCGATGGCAGGCGTCGATAATGCCAAATGGATCAACGCAGCACTAGCAATACCTAACTCCATATTGCTGCCGATCGTGCAAATCAGACCTGCCGCCTCGGCCACCGCGGCAATCTTTCGAGCGCCGCTCAGCCCGGACTTACCTAAATAAAGCGAAAAAATATCCGCTGCACCGGCACGTGCCAGCGCCATCGCATCCTGCAGCGAATAAAGACTCTCATCCGCCATGACCGGAATGCCGATCTGCTTGCGAACATCGGCCATCCAGCTCACATCCAAAGGGGCCACCGGCTGTTCCGCGAAATAGATGTTGGCTTCTGCCATCTGCCGGAGCATCTGCACAGCCTCGCGAGGCGACCATCCTCCATTTGCATCCACGCCTAGCCGGACATGTGGGCCGATCGCTTCCCGCACGGCACGCACTCGCTCCAGGTCGCCGCCTTTCATCGCGACTTTCACCTTCATGGCCTGAAATCCGCGCCCCAAAGCCCAGCGCGCCAGCTCCGCCGCTTTTTCAGGACTTGCTCCGGAAATCGAAAATTTCAGCGGCACAACATCTCTCACCTTGCCGCCCAGTAAGCGGTAAAGAGGTAGGCTGGCTGCCTTGCCCAGGACGTCCCAAAGCGCCAGCTCCACGCCGGCTTTCGTAAACGGATTGGCGGCCAGCGATGCGCGCATAATGCGTATCGCCGCTTCGATATCGAGCGGATTCCGGCCGATCAGCTCCGGGGCGAGATACTCCCGAATCAAACGCTCCGCCGTGGCATGGTCTTCGCCGCTCCAGCGTGCCGTGCACGAGACTTCGCCGAGCCCGACCAAACCCTCGTCCGTGTGTACTTTCAAAATCAGAAAAAGCGAGTGGGTGTGCGCGCCCAAACTGCTCGAGATAGCAAGCTCCGGACGAATCGGGACACTGACCGGGATGGTTTCGATGTGCGTGATCTTCACGAGCTTAAAAAGTGACTATAGAACGCCGTACTTGTTATAAACGTCCCGCAAATAGGCGCCTCGCGCCAGCTCGGCGCGCGAGTGGTTTTCGCGCTGCACTTTGTCGGCCGCGAGCCGGAGCACCTCCAACACGTGCTCTCGCGGAACCACCACCGCGCCGTCGTAATCGGCGAATACAAAATCACCCGGATACACCAGAACCTCACCGCACTCGACAGGTACGTTGTACGCAGTTACAACTCCGCGGCCCATTGAATCCACCGGCTTGATGCCTGCCGCCAGTACGGGAAAGGGCAGCTCTTCAATTCTCTTCACGTCGCGAACCAGCCCGTCCACAATAGCGCCCCTCGCCTCGCGTGCCTTGGCCGCGGTCGAAAGCAATTCTCCCCACGGCGCGTTGCGCAGCGAATGCTGGGTAGAAACCACCACAACCTCACCGGGTAACACGCTATCGAGCGCCTCAATCTCCAGATCGTAGGGCGCATCTGGAATGTGGTAAACGTCCGAACAGGCAATCGTTCTGGCCCACCCGGCGAATTTGCACGCCGGAAAGAGCGGGCGCAGGTATTCTCGCATCGCCTGCTCGCGAAGCCCGATTTGATCCAGCGAGTCGGAAACAACCGCTGTGTAGAGATGCTGTTCGGCAAACAACGCGAGATCTAAATCGCCTGGTTCGAGACCGGTGAACTGGTCTGTCAGGGTCCCTTTTTCCGCATGTGACATCGGTGTTCCTGATCCTCAAAAGTCGGCTTATCGCAACGGGCTGCGGCCGCGCTCAAAGCGGCTGCATGACGTCATTAGACTAAGGCCGGAAGCGGGTCCGGTCAACGTGCGGCCGCGATTTTGTCCGGCATTCTGAACAGCCCCAACTGGGCTTCCAATCGCCGCAATCATATTCGCACTGCACTCTTCTGCCCGCTGTATCGGTGGATTCGCGCCCGCGCCGTAATCGCATGGGCGTGCATACCTTCCAATAGACATTGGCGTTCGGTCACTTCGGCTGTTTCCACGCTCGCGCCAGGAGTCATGTATTGATACGTGCAAGTCTTCAAAAACTTACCCACCCACAAACCGCCTGTGTAGCGCGCCGCGCGGCTGGTGGGCAGAATGTGGTTTGTGCCAATAGTCTTGTCACCGTAAGCAACGGTGGTCTCCTCGCCGATAAACAGCGATCCATAATTCCGCAAGCGCTCGAAATAATAGCTTGTATCGGAAACATGAAGCTCCAGGTGCTCGGGCGCGTAGTCGTCGCTCAGCCGCACAGCGTCGTCCGGATCGTCAGCCACATACACAATCCCGTGATCGTGCCAAGCCACACTAGCAACCTCCCTGGTCGGAAGCGTTTCGAGTTGCCTGTGGACTTCGGACATCACGCGCTGGGCAAACTCCTCGCTCAGGCAGATCAGGCAAACTCCGCTACTCGGATCGTGTTCGGCTTGGCCTAATAGGTCGCATGCCACCAGCGCCGGATCGGCGGTATCATCGGCGATTACCAGAATCTCAGTGGGCCCAGCGAGTAAGTCGATACCACATCGTCCAAATAACTGCCGCTTCGCCTCTACCACGAAACGATTTCCCGCGCCGCAGAGCATATCCACAGGCGGTACGCCATCGAGGCCGAAAGCCATCAAAGCCAGCGCGGGCACTCCGCCTAACAGATAAATGGCATCGGCGCCGGCTTTGTGAATCGCGTTGATGGTCGCTGGATAATAGCCTTTACCTTTCACAGGAGGTGTACACGCCACAATATGCTGTACGTCGGCAACTCGCGCTGGAATAATATTCATTTGCGCGGAGCCGAACATCGGATATCGCCCGCCCGGAATGTAACAGCCCACCGCATTCATCGGGATATGGCGATGGCCGAGAATGACTCCCGGGCGAAGTTCCACTTCCAGGTCTTTGAGCGTATTGCGCTGAGCCTCAGCAAACTTCTTGACGTTCGACTGGCAATAATCCGTATCGCGAATTGCCTGCGGAGACATTTGCGCAAGCGCCTCGTTGATTTCGCGCTGCGACATGCGGAAGCTCGGCGGATCCCAATCATCGAATTGCCGGCTGTATTTGCGGACCGCATCCATTCCGTTCTTTTCGAGATCGATGAGCATCTCTGAAACGATCCCGGCGGTTTCCTGATCCCGCTCAAACAGGCGATGGCGGCCGGATTTCGCGATCTTCATGATTGGGCACCAAAGAAAACCTTAAAATCGACAGGCTTATTCAGGTCGCGCAGAACTATGGTTTCTCCTGAGTAACTGATATTTGCATTCGCTATTCCCGTTACGCTGGATATACTTCGATTCTCGTAATCCCGCAAATGGAGCCGGATCTCTCGTAGGGCGCTGCGAGTGGGCGGAGTGAGGTGCACATACGCGTTGCCATCGGCTTTGACCTCAACACGGTAGCTCACCGGACCGAATTCCGAAGGCGCCGAATTGACTGCGACATGTTTCCCTGGCATCAGCCAGGCGCGCGGAACGCCCTCGCCCAGTTGCAGAACATCTCCGTCTTCACGTAACAGCAAGGCCCGTAGCAGGCGGAGCTGCTCGGTGCAGGAATAAAGATGAGGCAATGTGAAGTGATTTTCGCCCGTCTCGATCATGCTGACTTCCACGGGGGAATAGGTATCCCGCGTCATTCCGAACGCCAGCATGGACCAGAACCCGAGCAAAGTTTTTTTCGCCTGGCCCCGCTTTAGCTCGTTCAATAAATAGCCGTACGTGTATGCATGATCGATGCCGCACTCGAATTCACAAACCCCGGCGATCAGGCCCCCGCGATTTTCGAGCGCGTCCACAAACATCTGCGTTCGAGGATCTTCGGGGGTGAGAAATCCAATCCCGAGAAGCGGGCTCACGCTCAGGCCGTAATATCCGCCGCCATGATATTTCTCCAGTTTCAAAAGCCGGTGCGTATCCGGTTCGAGCGGCAGAAACTTCTGGCCGTTATGTACAAAGACCGCCGCGTCCATCGAATCCAGAATGTCTTTGCGATAGCCCTCCGCCGCCTTTGCGTAGCGGTCCGCTTCGGCCCTCATTCCCAATTCCTTCAAGACGCTCGCTGCATCTTTCAGGCCCTGCGCGCACCATACATTTCCCAGATAATTAAAGACTGGCTCGACGTAATCGTTGTAAGGACGGAATTTAATCAACCCGCGCTCTATCCCGTTTTGTGGAGCAAGCTGGCGCTGCCGGATGATCCACTCGCATTGCTTGAGAATGTGGGGGGCCACCTGCTCGAGCCACTGCCGGTCGCCGGTCACGCGATAATGCCGGACCAATCCAACCAGGAAAGCGCCGGGGTCCGTTAAACCACACGCCTGGGTATACAGGCCATCCGGCTGCTGGTAGTGCATTTGTGTTTTCAGAACCTCCGCTGCGTAATCGTGAAGGCCATACTCGTCGCAAGCGATGGTGTGCATGGAGACGCTGTTCCCAAACATCTCTTCGTAAAAACCGGCTCCGTCGTGCGGCTCCACATAGCCGTTTATTGTGTCTGCGTTCAACATCGAATACGCAAACCAGGCGCGATACGCCTCCATCACACGCTGGTCCGGAACATCGAATCGCGCTGCCGGAGCGAGACGCTGTTCCCACATCCGGGCCGTGTCATTCAGCTTTTGCTGGAATTCTGTGCTGCTGATCTCTTCTGCCGAACTTGGATTGGGGAATTGCAACCGGATGCAGAAGCGAACAGCTCCGGCTGAACTGGCTGGCACTGCCCAGTTGCGGCGCTTTCCATCGCTGGACACCAGGTCAATTTGCTTTGGCAGCGGCGCGCGTTCCGATTTCATCGCAACCCGTGCGTATGCAAGCAATGGCCGGTCTACCCGAAATCCGTCGGACGAGCCGAAGAACGTCAATTCATATCGAACCCCGTCGCGAGTGGCTGTCAAGGTGTCCACGGGAATATAACCGTGCAGCAATCGCCGCTGAAACGGGGAAGAATCGCTCCCCAGAGGCTTCGGTGGATCTCCCACCTCAAACCACGCCGCCGCCGGCTTCCACGGGCTCACATCGAGGCGGCCCAGATAATCGACCCCGATATCCAGCGGATGCGCAGGAACACCGACAATTTCCCGGGGAAACTTCATGGGCGGATGGAAGCCTGCAATCTCGTCGAAGCTGGGATCCTTCTCGCCGCGGCTGAGCGTTGCCATGACTGGATCGACCGGAGGTTTTCGCAGCGCTGCTAATTCACTCTCGCTGAGTTGCTGCTCCTTCCGCGGCGTAGGTTCCAGGCGCACCTCAAAAACACGCGCCTTGACTGCCTGGTTTGTAACAGGGCCGCGGGCGCGCGCGCGCGGTTTTTCAGAGGAGCGGCCAAATGGATCATCCTCCGCCTCATACGATTTCCCGAACGCAATCCATTCCGGGGCCTTCGCAAACGCTTTCGGCCGCTCCACCGTACGCAGCGTATGCCACTCCGCTCCGTCGTTGCTGTATTCGAAGCGAATGTAATTCTTCCCCAGTTGAATTCGCATCCAGCGGGGATTCCCGACGTTTACAATCCCGCGATGGTCAGCTTCCGCCGCTTTTCCGTCCATCACGACCGTGCTATACAGCCGCGCGAATGGCGTGGGCGAAATCTCGCCAACCCCGCACCATTGCTCCGGACCCCAGACCAGATAAATCGAGCCCCAGTTACTCAGCTTGCCGGAAAAGGTAACCAGATCGCTTCCGGCCGGCCGCTGCATGTGCGCACGGCCATCGAGCGGCGCAGCAAAATCGATGCTGGAGCTTCCAATCTGAATGGAACTGCCGGGCGAGGCCTCACGCGTCCAGGAGTGGTCCAGAGTCTTTGGCTCCTCGTCAAGCGTCGTTTGGTGAGCACCCGCCGCATGCACCACGGCGAGATACGTTGCGGCTCCCAATACGCATAGGCGCCGCCCCCTGTTCCAGGAACGCATGGAAGTCAGGATAACTTCGAAAGCCGGCAAAATCAGCGATTAAAAATCGAAACTTTTGCGATTGGTTCAGCATATCGAACGCTGCGTGCGTGGGCCCATTGATCCAGTCAAAGCCGTAGCCGAAGAATAGCGTAAAGGAGATTCGTTATGGGATCGAAACTTCTCACTTTGCTGGCTGCGCTATTAACTTCCGCCTTAGTTTCAGCGCAGATCGGGACACAGGGCTCGTTCTTCGGTACCGTAACCGATGAATCCGGCGGGGTGGTGGGCAATGCCGAAGTCACCGCCACGAATCTGGCAACCGGTTTCACGCGAACCGTCCAAACGGCGCCAGACGGGAACTTCGAAATCCTGGCTCTGCCCATCGGGCCTTACACTGTCTCGGTGACAGCCCGCGGATTCAAGAAGTGGGAGCTCAGCAGGACGGAGCTGAACGTCGGCGACCGCGACCGCATCTCGCCCGTGCTTCAGGTGGGCGAAGTAACTCAGTCCATTGCCGTGCAAGGCGCGGCAGACGTGCTTCAGACCGAGAAGGCTGACGTTGAGAGCGTCATTCAGATGCAGGAAATTCGCGAATTGCCTTTAGCCACTCGCAATCCTCTCGCCCTCGTGTCTATGGTCCCCGGCATGCGCTACGAATCCACTCAGAATGGAGGGGAACGCGCCACCTATGTACAGGGCCAAGGACTCCGCGATAACAAAACCGCGTTTCAATTGAATGGCCTGAATTCAAACGCCCCCATGGACGAGGGTGGCACGGCCATTCCGAATGTGGATGCCGTGGCGGAATTCAATGTCCAAACGTTGGATTTCAGTGCGGAAAGCGGCCGCGATCCCATGCAGGTTCTGGTAGTAACCAAAGCCGGCACGAATGAGTTTCATGGAGCTCTCTGGGAATTCCTACAAAATGACGCCTTGAACGCACGAAACACGTTTGCCGTCTCCAAAAATCGCGTTCGCTATAACCAGTTCGGCGCCTCGCTCGGCGGACCCGTCGTGCACAATAAGACGTTCTTCTACGCCAATTTCCAGGGCACCGTGATTCACAATCAAACCGTCTACAACAGTCTGGCGGTCACGCCTGCCATGAAATCTGGCGACTTCAGCGCCTTTTCGAAAATAATCAAAGATCCGGTTACCGGAAGCCCGTTTCCCGGTAACAGAATTCCAGCCAGCCGGATTAACTCGGCTTCCAGTTATTTTCTTCCCCTCATCCTGGAACCCAACTCGCCCGATGGCCGCTTCAAAACCAACGCAACTGCGCCCAACAATACCTGGGAGGGCACGTTGCGTATAGATCACGAACTGACCAATGCACAACATCTCTCCGGAAATTGGGTAACCGTGCGGCAGCCGCAGACTGTATTAGGTTACAATCCATCTCCCTCTATCACTGGTTACTCCAACGTCGTTCAGAACAACATTGCGTTGAACTATACCTGGACCATCTCGCCTCGAACGCTATTAATGGCCTCGGGCGGCACCATGCGGACAAATCAAACCTACGGTAATCCGCATTTGGGTAAGCAGAATGACGATCAGTTAGCCGGAATTCAAGGCTTTCCTAGCGCCGGAAGAGAGTCATGGATCGGGCCTCCCGATATTTTCTTCGGCAGCGGCTACACCGGTGTTATACAGGTGCGCATAAGTAAAGGGACATAATCTGGCATACTGGTCTGAGGAAGGCCATGTTGCCACGGCTCTTGCGGTTGCACCCAAACACGCACCAGCGGTTGATTCGTCTGAGCAAG